>SDBV01009679.1_pt1 | contig 12760 bp, 15 predicted proteins | sample 2277081 | NCBI WGS metagenome assembly SDBV01 (sample SAMN10402039, study PRJNA504765) | marine sediment metagenome | isolation source: marine sediment core GS10_PC15, 223 cmbsf | place: Arctic Ocean: Southern Knipovich Ridge | collected 2010
GCTTAGAGCGCTGCGTTCGGGTCGCAGAGGCCGCTGGTTCGAATCCAGTCGCCCCGACCAGCTCTTTTTCTTCGCAAGTGGCCTGAACGCATTGGGTTATGTCCACCCCCTCCGCGCCCGCCGCCACCCGTTGCACATATGTTGCACACTCTGATGGCCGTGCCACGGCCTGTCCCACCTTCTCGACCAATTGATGAAGCCGGTCCATGCGAGTACGAGCGTAGGTATTCATCGTCAGGTTCGCCGTGGCGTGGCGCGCGAGCACCTGGGCCTCTTTCGCGTTGGCTCCCGCCTCGAAGATGAGCGTCGTATAAGTCACGCGCAAGGCGTGGAAGTCCAGCTTGCCTTCGGGCGTCCACTTTGGGATCCCGGCCGCCTCCCGGTCTCTGGCAAAGGCCCTGCCAGCGTGGCTGAGCACCCGCAACAGTGGATCATCTGAAGACTTGCCCTTCGTCGAGTCCGCCAGGCGGGCCACCAACGTGGAGGGGAGAGGCTGGAAACAAGCCTTTCTGTTCTTGGTCCACGAAGCTTCCAGATAGAAGCCCGACCGTTCTACGCTGAGGTTCTTGACCTTCAGGGCTCGGAGTTCCCCTACGCGCAGGCCGGAGGCCAGAGCCACCTCGTACGCGTCGCCCCTCTCAGGAGGGCACGACTCGAGCAGTCTACGAATCTCGTCGAGCGTCATTGCTCTCCGCCTGGTCTTGGGAGTTCGGTCGAAAGGAGCAAGGCCTTTGAGCGGATTCCCGTCGAGATAGCCACGAGACACGCACCAGTTGCAGAAGGAGAGCAGGCCGTTGGCATAGGATTGGACCGTTCTCCCCGTCAACCCGCTGGCCTGCAGTTCCCGCAGGGCTTTCTCCACGCGCGGCAAGGAGCCCATCAGGTCCGACAGCAGCTCGAGCCCGAGCCGTTCCTGCCACCACGCGAGGTAGTTCTTTCGCATGCGTCTGTGGGGCTTGGACCACGGCCTTCCGCCTCGACCGCCCTGGCTTTCGCCCCAGCTGACGTGCTCACGCGCGACATCGGCGAAGGGAAGCTTCTTGTCGGATTTCTTCGGCGGCGGCCTGTAGCCGAGGCGAATCTGACGGTGCTCGTCCTCAATGCGCTCGGCAATCTGTTGCGTCCCCATTTTGCTGGTCGTTCCAGTCCCCCACTGCCGCTTGCCTTGCCAGTCTGCGAACCAGAAGCGCCACTTTCTGTGCGGCTTGCCGTCCTTGTCCTTCGTTCTTCTGACGCCTGCCATGCTACTTGCCCTCCTTCAACTCGCTGCGCCGTGGAGCTAGCAAATACTCCCCCAGCGACACACCGGCGGCCTTTGCGGCTCTGCGCCAGGCGGCGAGTTCGTTGGCCGACACTCTGATTGCGATGTTGATGTTCCTGGCGTTCTTTCCCATAGGTGGCCTGCCCATACGAGACCTTTTCTTCCGTTTCTTGTCCATGCGCCTCATTCTATATTCCGCACTACGTAAAGTCAAGGGCGGAATCCCTCGATCCTCAAGCTTTCTCTCTCTGCTTCGCGCGCGGCCACCTCGAGACGTTTCTCAATGTGTCTCACGATGGCGCCAGCAGTCCACGAAAGCTGCCCCATGAGTCGCACTGGCGGGGGGAGTTCTCCTCGTGCTACCGCCCGCCTGATGCTCTTGGCGGACTTGCCCATCATCGTCGCCAGTCCCTTCTCGGTGACCAACGCGCCGGGCGGCAGCGCGCCAATCTTGGCACACACCCCGTTGACGGACGCCGTCGGAGTGTTGGCCATCTCACGATCTTCCGGCGACAATTGCCCGCCGTACTCTTCGCGTTCGCTTACGTCGGTCGACTGACTCATCCCTGTCTCAACCCGTCATTGTGGAAACAACAGAGACCAGTTACCCACTCTCCTGCTCCTGGCTTTCGCTTCTGGATATCCGAGTACGCGTATTCGGCGGATAGGTGTTGTAAGATGAGTTCTTTGGATATTCTCTCAGGCATTGGATGTTTCATTCATGTGTTCGTTTGCCAGTCGAGCCCCAGGGGCTGACCGAAGTCAGTCGCGCCGGCCATGGTCGACCAGACTTCGGCAGCCCCGGGGTTGCTAGTTTCCGATTCCTGAGTTCAACTCTGGTTCTCACAGGTTGCGCTTTCGTCGATTGTGCTGTTTCTGCGCAAGTCCGCGGCCGCGCCAGCTGAGTATTCGAAAAACAAGGGGAGGCCCTGTGCGAGGAGGCCTCCCCGGCCGCCAAGTTGCCTTTCAGCGAGGCGTCAAGAAGGCAAGTCGGTCGTCTGTTCTTTGCCTCGCTGACTGTCTCGCGCATCGGCCTTTCCTCTCCTTACAGGTCGTCTACTTCAGGCCAAGTGACCGACGGGGCTAATGCTCTCGGCGCTTCCATTGCGGTCATCTTGCCGCCCACAATAGTCGCGCGTCAGTCGCTTACCTAATCCTTACTGAGAAAGGAAGGCAGAAAAACACCCGCGCAATTGAGACCGCTTGTGCGCCGACTATCCGTATGCCAGAGCACTCCTACGAATGGGGCCACGGCTGCCCCCATGTCGGTATGAAGATTGTAAGCGGTTTGTAAGAAGCGGAACTATTCCGGGAAGCTTATCTTGCTGCGCGGCAAGCGCAGACCGTAGCTATTCTTCTGGGTACAGAGCAGTTTGAGCCGCATCGTCTCGGGAACCACATCTTCGTCTACGAGTTCGTTGCGGGCCCTGCTAACATATGTATGTAGGTCCTGTTTCCCTCTTTTCCCAGAGGGCAACCCTAGGTGCTTCACAAGGGCTTCCACTCTCACCGGGCGCGGCGCATCTTGTGCCAAACGCCACAGCAACTCTGTAGTTGTGGTGGAGAAGTGTCTGGGTACGCCATCGACAGCAATCTTCTTCTCTACGCCTTTCTCTGAGAACTCCCAGTTCATGTTACGGGGGTCGGTTATTGGTGGATTGCTGCCTCCCCCCCGCAGTTCCACCAATACACATTCCTGGTCGTCGGCCTTCTCGGGTTCTACCGATCCGGCCGCGGCAATCAGTTCCTGCTTGCCACGGACGGAATCGTCGTTTTGCTTCGGGCTCGTCTCAGCCGCTCCTGTGCCCTGAGTTGCCATGGCAGTGCGTCCAGCGGAATCAGCGGCCCGTTCTTCTCGAGCCCAGGCGGTGAGGACAACGTCCTCGGCCCGCATGCTATCGGGTGACTCACGGGGGCGAGACTTCTCTTGCTCCCATTCTGTCAGTCGAAGCGAGACTTCCCGTAGGTCCCTGGCGTCTTCCAACCTCAGGCCGACTGATGCCATGGAAACCAAAGCCCAAACACACCTTTCTCGCCTGACGGCCGAAGCGCAGGCGACCCCAGAGTTGTGGAAGCGGACCAGCGGTCGTACTACGACCTCCTTCTGGTCGGGCGAAACGCGTTCCGGCCCGCGTTTAACTCCAGCCCCAGAGAACTCGATGCCGTTTCCTGGCGTGTGCCTCTCAAGACACCGCTGAAGCGGCGAGTATTCTTCCCTGGCAGCCTCGGGGCGGCGTCTCGCAGGAGGTATCAGTAACTTGGGAATGACTCCGAAGTAGCGGCGAAACATTTCCTGCACAAAGTTATGGAGGCCTATTCCGAGTTCCGACTCAGCACGAGTGAATGGAGAAAGCAAGATGAGGAACGTACGGTTTGCAGGCAAGGCCATGTCGGCAAAGAGCCTCCTGAGCGGACGCCCCATGTTGCTGGCGTCTCTTGGCGAAAGAATCAGGACCACGTTGTTGGCGTCGCCTAGGCGTGGATACCATAGCCCCGTGCTAACCACCGACGCCGCCTCGCCGAGAAGCTCGCCCGAAGATACGTCCCATAGACGAACTGCTTCGTTCCGAGATCCTGCCGCCAAGATGGTGCCGTCGTGTGAGTAGGTGAGGGAGACGACAGAACCGGGATGATTCTTGAACTGGCAGAGCTTCTTGTGTGCGTTGGCATTCCAGACACACACAGTTCTGTCTTCGCTTCCCGACGCGACCGTCTTGCCATCTGGCGAGAAAGCAAGGGAAACAACTGCGCCCGTGTGCCCTTTCAACGGGTGGGGTTTCTTGCGCCCGCCCACTTTCCAAATGCGAATGGTCTTGTCTTCACTCCCTGAGGCCAGACGCGTGTTGTCTGGAGAGAAAGCGACGGAGATGACCGAACCGGTGTGTCCCTTCAACGCAGGAGGCTTCTTGCGTTTTCCTATCTCCCAGATGCGGACCGTCTTGTCTCCGCTCCCCGATGCAACTCTCTGCCCATTTGCTGAAATAGCAGCGCAGAGAACAGACGCGGTGTGCCCCGTGAAGCTGCCGACCTGCTCGCCGGTCCCCGCTTGCCAGACACGAACCGTCCTGTCTTCGCCTCCGGAGACCAGTGTTCCTCCGTCTGTGGAGAATGCAAGGGAGAAGATAGATCCTTCGTGCGCCCTGAATTCGCAGAGTTGACCCCGAGGGAAGCCCCGCCATAGACGAACGGTGCCCTCCGAATCCCCGCACGCCAGAATCTTGCCGGCGGGGAGGAAGGCGTCGTTTCCGTACCACTCAAGCTTGTGCAGCTCCCCGCTGTCCTCGCCATACAGAAACAACGTCTTCGCCATGGCCGACTCCAGCCCAAAGCATACCGAATCGCGAGGCCGTATCAAGTGCTCGGACGCAAGCTCTTGTGTGTAGCCCGACGCTCGCGAGCTTGGACGGCATGTACCACGAGGTGGACGCACCCATCAAGCGGTTGCCCCCTGCCGAATCTGTTCCGCACCACCTCGAAGTACCCGTTCCCCAGCGCCTCAAAGTCGGTGATGACGTTCTCCAGGATCTCGCCCCAAGTCATCTCCTCGTTGGGGCTGTCGATTCCCTCCGGGACTACAAAGTCATACCCCAGCCCGGCCGTGACGATAGCCTTGGTCTTGCAACATCTGAAGTGGTATGTGTTGATCTCGAGGAGGTGGGCGAGCGCCTCGAGGGTGTAAGGGGGCTCCTTGGCGGCGGTCTTCTGGTAGTCCCAGGTGTCCTCGGGGACCTGCGTCGAGCGGCCCGCCTCGTCGAGGCCCTTCTCGACGTCGCCCAGGATGTCTGCTTTGACCTTCGCCATGGTCTCCACCACGCGAAGAGCCAGGGCTCCCGCCCGCGGCCTGGCTTACGGTGGACAGGCACGCACACGTGCGCTTGCTGAAATGCTTGCGGGAGTTTTCTCCCCGGGCAATTGAAGGCGCGAGTCGCGCCTCGGGCTTGCTACTGCGAGAGCTCGAAGCTCTCCTGTGTCCTCTAGTATATTCTTACCCGTTCTTCGGCCATCGTTCGGGAGTTTTGCCGGAAAACTTCTTCGGAAACTGTTTCCTCTATGCCCCTTGGGATTGGGGTGCCAATCCTATGTACTTGCGCCCAACCGACGAGAAAGGGGGCGACACCTAGCCCTCCAGCTCGTCTTTCTTGTGCCACGGAATCCCACGATCGATCTTCTGTAGCAACGAGACCTCCTCCTGCAAAGTGCTCACGCATTTGCTGTAGCGGCTGCGGAATTCGGGCGTCAGCAACTCTGGCAAGTCCGTGGTCACAAGACCGATCATATTGACGTAGCCATCTAGCAGTTCAAGATCCTTCATGAGCCCACTTTGGTCGTCAGGCGTCGTCTGTAGATGACGACGAACCTGAACCCACCATTGATCCATTATGCGCACAGCAATATGCGAGCGATATTGTGGCGGCGTGGCTGGCGAGGCCCACATCTCCCCAAGTTCTTCCTTGGCTCTAAGAACGAGCGTTTGGAGCTTGCGGAACCTCTCGCAGTCACCAGTTGCGTGTTCCAGATCGCAGCTCGTTTCTTCTCTGCTCTCCTTCTCCTTTGTGGGGAACCCCGTGCTCAGCCGACTTTCCAACTCTTCTACTCGTGCCGAGAGGCGCCGAGCTCCTACAACAAGTGGAATGCCGAATGCAATCGCGACGATAAGTGGGACGAGAACGGCATGATCGGCAATCAGGTCGCCGATAGCAAGATATGCCGTCGCTGCCAAGGCTACCACAAAGCCTAGTATCCAAAAGGCGTTCGTTGCCAACCTTCTAAGGTCGGTCAAGCGGTCAGCCCATCTTCCGATACATCCCCAGAGCCCTGATTTCTGACGATCCTCCCGCATGACAACTCCCCCATGCTGTGCCAATCGACTCAGAAGTCGCGATCCAACACATTGTACGAAACGATATCGCTGTGGCAAGCGCGCAGACCGAACCAATCTTCTGCGACCCGGATGATCAGCAATCTGCCGGACGCGACGGCCGCAGTGGTGAACCTGATCGACGGTCCCCGCGGGAACTGAACCCCTCGCGGCGCAGCCGCAACGCCCCTGGCGCTTTCCATAGGACTCATGACGCTCGGGACGTAGATCCGCCTGAAGCAGTGTCGCTGGACCCCTCAAAGACCGGGTAGGAGGACGCGTTGTGCATTCACGTGCCTGACTTGGGCCTGCCCTCAAAGGACAGATGCCACTGATCGCCATTCACGCGGACGCAGTTCGCCGACTGCTCGATGGGCGCGTCCACCTCGAAGCCCCGCCCCTCCATCAGCTTCCTCGACGCCCCCGCGGCCGCGCGGATGAGATCCGTCGAGAGGTTGATGTTCCTCGCCAGCTCCTCGAGGTCGCGTGTCTCCCAGTAGCGCCCCTCGTCCCTAACGCTCTTCAGTATCCCGGCCTCGTTGCAGAGGTCGAGCATCCGGACCACCGCCAGGTGGCACGGGACGAAGTGATCCGCGTACTGTGTCTTTGAAGCGGGCACGCCTCGCGCTCGCGCTCTACTGCTTCCTCCTCTCGCCCGACAAGGAGTCCATCACTACGCCCTCCAAGGTTTCGAACTCGGCCGCTTCCACGCGTACGCCCACCGCCGTGAGCGCGCGGCGGATGAGCTCCACCTGGAACGCGGTCAGGGCTCCCTTCTCGAGCAGGATGGAGTCGCACAGGTCTCTGGCAGGCGCCCCGACGCGATTGACCAACTGAAGCACGTGCCACTGCCGGACTGGCGATTTCGCAGCCAATGTCTTTGCCTCCGTAGGTATCAGCCTGTAGAACTTTTGAAAGGCTGCCCTGATCTGTGTTCCGCGTATCGGGAAAGGGAGAAGGAGTTGGAGACCTTCCGGGATGTGTCTGTTCTCCATAGGCTCACGGGAAGACTGAGGGACTGCCGGGACAGCGCAGCGCAGGTCCGGGGCCGCTCTGGACGAAGGGGCAGGCGTTGCACGAGGTAAAGGTCGCGATGTGCTCAGGCGATTGCACCTTTGGCTCAAGTCCCATCCCGGCTGTCGCCGATAACCTGCTTCGCCATGTATGAAAAGATCGTAAAGCTCTGGCCATTTGTCTCGAGGCGGTTCAGCATGTCGGCTACTGAGAGCGAGCGGATGGTCATGTCCGACGCCGGGCAAGTCTGGCGGGCGGCGTCAAGCAGGGCGAGTGACAGGTCTTTCGACCTTTTCGACGATGACGACCCCCACCATTCCCCGGCGAGCGGCCGGATGCGGGTCGCCGCCTAGTCCGAGAGCGTCGCCCACCGGGCGGCGTTCTGGTTTACAGGAGCGCCTCGGGGCTGCACCCCCTGGGCTTACTGCTAACTCGCGCCGCGCCCGAGACTTGCGGCCGCGCCGTCCGGCGCGCCTCCGAACGGTCGCCTACTCTGAGAACGGGACCCCGCGCGCGACACCCGGGTGTTTTGCGCGGGGGGCCGTGCGATACACTCTCGGACTCTCGGCTTTCTCCGAAGACGGGGGTGAAGAGTTAGCGGCACACTCGGTCCACATCTACGCAACAGCCCGTTGGGGCTGCTCAGGTAACCTATCGGCTCTTCGCGCCGCGCGGGATGTCAATCGGAACGGTGATGCCGACCTGATTGGCCACAGGCGTATAGATGTCGACACCTGGAGTCGATATTGACACGATCAGTGAATACCGGCACTTCTTGTTCCATCGCCCGAGGTGCGCCCTAGTGCGCCACCAGCCAACCGCCGGGTAGACAGCCACCACACCGGACGTGGCGAGGTCGGCGGCCGATCCTTCCCAGATGTCGGAGTGGAGAGAGCCTCTGTGTCGGGTCTGCGATCCTATTTTCCAATACCTGGAGGCGCTATCTTTGCCAGGGGAGCCCTCGTTCTCGTCTCTCACGGCCTTGTTGATTCGCTTCTCGAAGTCTTCCGTATTCTCGTTAGGATTCTTCACATCGAATCGCAGCAGGTGGGATGGATAGCGATATCGATCCCGCCACCCGACTTCTCCGGGGCCGGGCTCGATGAAGTACGATAGTGTGACACGCATTCTGACAGTCGTTGCAAGAGGCATACCCATGAGAGCCTCTCTCGGCCAAGGCAGTTTATAGAGGTGCATGTCCTTGGTCTTGTAACCGATTGCCTTCCCATGCTTGTCACGTTTCTTGTCATACGGCTGCACTTCGGCCTGTGCAATGAGAGTCAGATAGTCAAACGCGCTCTCGAGGGCCTTTCTTAGGTCCGGCACTCCATAACCGCAGACACGGAGCAGCTTGGCGTAAGCAGCTTTGCTTTCATCTTTCAGGAAGTGACGCTTGAGTTCGTCGGTCCACGCGGCGGAGTGCACCATCAGTGCCCGCACCGTCTCAGGCCAGAGGTCCGGATAGGCATTCATGATCTGCGCGGCAAACCAGGCCGCCTGCGCGCTTGCCGCGCTTGTCATGTCAAACCCGTAGAAGTGCCGTTTCGAGGTGTCATGGTAGGTTGAGACCAAGGACAGATCGTCACACTCTGTGATTGAGCCCCCTCCCAGGTGCGCCAGGTTGCCACCTTCCATAACGACATCTGGCTTGAGCGGCCATCTGTCATTCCACTCAAGCGATGTCGTGCTATGTGGGGACAATCCTCCTGCCCGAGCCATAGGCTCGTATCCGGCGAGGCTGCTGTCTCGGATGTCGGTCAGTTCCGTGAAGGCGCCGACAGTCAGAGCGTTCCACGCCTGCGCTGGGTCATGGATGGCGTCCGTCTCTTGGCTTGCCGGATAGGCCGCTGCGTCCTCGTACTTGGCTGCGTTGCCGGTGCATACTACGATCAAGCGTTTCTGGCCATCTCCCACTCCTGAAGCCAATTGATCGAGAACTCCAGACCACGAACTGGGGCGTCCGCGATCGCGGCTGTCGCTTGCGGTAACAGCCATGCATACCACGCGCCTACGTTCTGGGGCCTGTATCTCAGCCCGGCTTACTGCCTGCCCAGTAACATCTCCCCATAATTCGGGCTTGGTTTCTCCCGTTGGCGGCAGCAGCTTCACGGATTCAAGGCAATGCCGCAGACTGACGGGCTCCGCGCCGGCAAGATGATCTTGGAGACTCCCGTAGGCCGCGAGGCCGGCCATGAGTGTCCCATGGCCCTTGTGGTCATGCGTGCCCCAGCTCGGGTCCACAGCCTGGCAGTCTTCATCGGCCAGCACAGGTTCAAGAAGCGGGTGTCCGTTGTTGACTCCGCTATCCAGAATGCAGACGGCAACGGATGGATCATCGACAACATCGAGGCGGCCGAGCAGGTCCTTCACCCGTTCCACCTGTTCCTCGTTCTCCATCCCCAGCCACAAGGCGGCGGTGTGCTTGGCGCGGCGATACTCTGCGATATCGTCAGAAAGGGAACTCAACTTCCTCAGATCTGCGCCATTGGCCAGGATGACCTTCACTGCGCGCTCAGGAAACTTGACCGTGCCTTTGGCCACTTCGATGCTCTCGTTTCTCAACAGCGCGTCAAAGCCCGCTACGACCTCGTCGCTGTCACTGCTCAGCCATACTTCACACCAAGCCTTATCGTCCGAAGGGGTCAATTCAGGGGAGTCCCGCCAGAAGGACTCCACAAGAAGCGCATTCCTGACATCCTGAATGCTTCTAACGAGCGGGTCGTTCTTGGGCTTCCCTGCCTCTGTGTCCTTCGCCGGATCGGCGTATTCCTTGATCTTCTTCAGAAAGTGGTCCTTCTCCTCGTTCGCGACGTAGACTGTGGCATATGTTACCCGCTCGTCGCCCTCGGTCTCTCGGTGGATGTTGAGGAGTCGCACCTTCTTCGAGCGCATATCCTCCAGGCTCTTCGTGATGAGATCGAAGCCTGGCTTGCCCTTGAATTCGAGGTACACGCCGTTGCGGGAGCCCACTGTCACGGCTTGCTGCTCTGCTTCGGCGCGATTCCAGGCTTCTCTGAGCTTCCTTTTCAGGACACTGCTGTGATCCCGACGGGAGCGCTGTGGTATGCGTGGTCCCTTTTGTTCCCCTGATGGTGGGCTGGTGAAATCCTCTACGCCATGGCGCCCGCTAATGAATATGTGCTTGGCCATGAGTGCCTACCGCTTCCTCTGGGAGTACGCCTCGTGCCGTTCCTTCAAGCGCGTCTGGATCTCGCGAAGCGTAACTTGGCTCTTGCTGGCCAGGATTGCCCGTTTCGTTGCGTCAAGACATGCGGCCGCAATCTCGGCCTGGCTGAGTCCCTCAGCCGCCTTGGCGACCTTCGCAAGCGTGAAACGCTTGCCGCGGAACGTCCCGAGAAGATTGGCGATCAGCCGGGATCGCTCTTCCGGGCTGGGCAGGGCGTAGTGGAGCACATCATCGAACCGTCTGAATAGAGCCCGGTCCAACAGACGCGGGTTGTTGGTCGCGGCAACAATCAGGTTGTCCGAACTGTCGTTCTCGATGAACTGCAGGAAGGCGTTCAGCACCCTGCGCATCTCGCCGACGTCGTTTCCGAAGTCGCGCTCACCGCCTATCGCATCGAACTCATCGAAAAGGTACACGCCGGGCACGGTGCGCATTCTGTCGAATAACAACCGGAGCTTCGCGCCGGTCTCACCCATGAACTTCGTGACAAGCCGATCCATCTGGATGAAGTGAAGCGGCTGCCGCAACTCGGTGGCGAGCACTCGTGCTGTCATGGTCTTGCCAGTGCCGGGCGCCCCCGAAAGAAGGACTTTACGCCGGTGCGAAAGCCCGTGGCTCTTGAGCTTGCCTTGCTGGCGGAACTCGAGAACAATGCGCTTGATCCGCTCCCGCAGACTTTGGCTCACGACTAGCGCGGCCAGTGGCACTGATGGTTCTTCAGTGAAAACGAGCCCGCTGAGGTCCTGCGGCATGGGGAGGATATTGCCGCGAGACCGGTTCTTCCGGGCACGGTCGACGAGTTCCCGGATGTCATGCGCCAGCGCGCTGTGTCCTTGGCGTGCTTCGTGCGCTGCGACCTGCAACGCAGCCGTCATGAAGTGTTCCGCATTCCCCCCGAAATGAGAACGGATCAGCACCTTGAGCTGTTCTGCCGTCGCCATCAGTTCCAGTCCCCGCGACTGGAGAACATACTATGGCCCTGGGGCGAAGGGCGCAACCCAATTTTCCCACTGACCTGGGAGACCGTGGCATCCACGTCCCACGGCTTCCTCACGGGTCGATACGCAGCATGGTACCCGTGCTCAACCCTGGCGGCGTGTTTCTCTCCAGAGCGTGCGCTGCCCTATCCATTCGGCTTCCGCCACAACGCGACGGATATGCTTGGATGAGACGCCCGGCGTCGAGCGTCTCCCGTTCGATGGCGAGGATGTGCTCCCGGACCTCCGTCATCCGCCGCTCGGTCTGGCCCGCTCTCGTCTCGAGCTCCGCGATGCGTTCCGTCACGGCGGCGCTGTCAGAGCCCGTGCGCCCGAACGCTTCGACGAGCGTCCTGATCTCGGCCCTGACGCCGGTGAGCTCGTCCCTGAGCCGCGCGTGCTCGGCCTCGAGCTCGGGCCCCCTAGCCGCTCTGAGCCCGCGCGCCTGCTTGACCGTCTCCTCAATGAGCGCCGGGTCGCGGCCCATTTCCCTGACGCGCCCGACGGCAAAGTCCTCGATCTCCTGCGCCGGGACCGACTTTGTCGGGCAGGTGTCCCAGCCCCGCTTCTGCGCGCCGAGCCAGGTGTAGTAGCGGTAGGCCCGACCGTTCTTCCGCTTGACGACGTGGGTCAGGTGCATCCCGCAGGCTAAGGACGCCTTCCTCGATGAGAGTGGATACACGGGGGAGGATTTCCTCAATCCTGACCAGCCCGTGTTTTCGTTGGCTTCGCTGAACCTCAGCGAAGACGATTGTGGGCGTCTCAAATCCGAGCACTTCAGCGGGGTGAAGGCAGCAGAGCTGAAGCACACGTCCCTATGCAAGTACCCGAGACAGCAGCGTATGATGGCGGCCCTTGTCAGGGACCTGGCTGGGATGAGTCAGAACGTGAAGTTCGGTGCTCTGCACAAGAGATACGCTCTGGTGTGCAAGATCGTAGACGGGGTCCCACCTTCCGCCGCGAGGCGCGGGAAAGAGCCACGGCCGAGCACACCCGCGTCAGAAAAGGTTGTCTGATACCCTTGCGCGGGACTGGAGCACTCCAGCCCTTTGCCCGGCTCGACCCATCCGCGCGCCGGCGTGCCGTCGGCCCGCCAGACCGCGTGCCGTGCCTCGCGCATCTCTGCGCCCACTCGTCGGTCTTCCTCCGGCACGACAGCTATCCACACATGACGCTGCGTACGCTCAGTGCCAAGCGTTGGCACTGCGAATCGCCTCATCTGGGCCCTGAGGGCGGGGTCTCTTGAGCAGATTCGCTGTTCTACGACTACGGTCGTGAGCGTGGCGTACGGATGCCATCGCGGATCACTCGACGTGTGGTTTCCCGTACATAATTACCATTCATGGTTATCGGGTTGACTCACCAAGCTCCCATATCTTGTGTCTTTGTTTTACTGGGGTTACAGAGCCCAAGAACCTTACTCATTTTTCTCCTCCTCAATCTGTCTGAACCTGATCTGTCTC
>SDBV01009680.1_pt1 | contig 12760 bp, 9 predicted proteins | sample 2277081 | NCBI WGS metagenome assembly SDBV01 (sample SAMN10402039, study PRJNA504765) | marine sediment metagenome | isolation source: marine sediment core GS10_PC15, 223 cmbsf | place: Arctic Ocean: Southern Knipovich Ridge | collected 2010
CTCGGCGACGCCCGCGCCGGGAGGCCGCCGCGGTGGGGCAGCGAACTGTTTCCCGAGGCCGGCGCCGTGTTGCGGGCCCACTTCCCCGGCGACCGCGAAACGTATTTGCACTACGTCCAGGGCAAGATGCACCAGCATTACGATTACGACGAGGGCTCGTTCATTCTCTGGGGCAAGGGCCGGCCGCTGTGCGAAGACTTCGGCTACTACGGCCGGGCCCCGGCCGCCGATCACAGCCGCGTCGACGACGGCCTGCCGGAGCCTCTCGGCGGCGAAGGGCGGATCCGCGAGTTCGCCGCCGGAGAAGTCGACTACCTTCGCGGCGAGCGGGCCGGATGGCACCGCCAGATCCTGTTCGTCAAGGACGACGATCCCCTGGGACCGAACTATTTCGTGATCCGCGACCGGGTGCTTTCCGGCCGCCGGGCCGACTGGAGAACGTGGATTGCCACCGACGAGCCCCTTGCACTGGACAAGAATCCCCTGCGGGCCAAGGGCCGGTTCGACGTCGATCTGGTCGTATTCTTCGCCGACCCCTCGCGCCCGCAACTCCGCACCGAGCAGATCACCCGCCGCAGCGGCGCCAGCGGGTTCGCCGGCAACGAGTCGACGCAGCGATGCCTGCACGTCCAGATGCCGCCGGATCAGCCGGTGGCCGTCGTGCTGTATCCGGTCACCAAAGACCAGCCGACGCCCAAGTTCTCCACGCTCGCCGGCGGCCGGGTCGTCAAGATCGAGAGCACCGCCGGGACCGACTACGCGATGCTCGCCTTGGAAGACTTTCGTTTCTCGCACCAGGCAGTCGAGTTCGAAGGCAAGGCCGGCGCGGTGCAAATCCGCGAGAACCACGCACGGCTTTCGCTGCCGCAACGCGGCAAGCTGACATACCAAGGCAGCTCGGTCGCCAACTCGGCCGGCGCAGGGCAGACCGTCAGCAAGCAGTTTGCCCCCTGAGGATCAACGGCAGAACCACTTCGGCATTTGCTAAGGCTCTGGCTCTGGAGTTGGCTTGCCGACACAACGGGCTGAACAACGCGAGATCGGCCGGCATTCAGGCAATCTCAGCTCCATGGCCGTGTGCATGGTGCGTCGGCGGTTTCGCGAGGATCAGGCGCAGGAGAATCCCGCGTTGCAAAGGACGCTGGCCAAACTCGAACGAACGATCCGGTCAGAAGATCAAACTGAATATTTAGAGTCTGACCCCGAGGGCTTCCGAACTAAGGTGCGACCCTGTCCACAAGAAGTTCCTCAGTTCGTTGCAGGATTCTGTCGATCTGTGGGGCCGGAGTAAAATCAGCATAGCTCGCGGCAAAACGGCCGGCCGCTTCTGCGTATCGTTCCGAGCTTAGAAGTCTCCCCAACTGTTGTACGATCTGCCTGGGCCGTGCCAGTGGAGCACTCAATCCGGCCCCGATTCGAACCACGGAGGCGCTGGTCAAAGCTTGCTCCAAGAAGAACGGCAGGTGCAATACGGGTTTTCCGGCAAGGAGCATGGAAACCGCTGTTCCATGTGTGCCGTTGAGGATTGCCAAATCACAATGCTTGCCAACGAGTTGCAGGTCTAGTGGTTGGTCTTCGAAGCGAAGCGTTGCCGACCGGAAACGTTCTTGCAGATCTGCGTTGTTTCCGTCCATGTAGACCAGCGTGGGATACCGCAGCCGGTTCAGGCAAGTGAGGAGCTTTGCAAGCGCAGGAAACGGCTTCAAGTACGCGTAGATTTTCTTGCCGTCGCCTTCCGGCCAAATCGGAGTTTTGCCGCCCCCCTTTGGCCAGGCTCCGCAATACTGAGCGTTGAGTCTGTCTGGATAGGGGTCTAGTTCCCGGAATGTTGTGAGGAAGTTCTCGTCAGCCGATTCGTACAGTTGCGAGAGACGCTCCAGCGGCGTTTCACGCCAGCGCTGAAGTACTTGATTGGCGTTGTGCAACACTTGGTCTTCGTCCTGACGCAAGCGTTCTGAATCGTCCGGAAGTCCCGGGCGGAGATCCGGGAGGGGATAGGCGTTCGAGGGACAGAAGAACCCGTTGCCGACGAGTACCCGTTTTGCCCCGTAACTGCAAGCCGCTAACAGAGCGGTCGGACTATGATCGAAGATGATCAAATCGGGACGTATGCATTGGTACAGATTCCGCCAAGCCTCAGCCATGGCGCGCAGTTCATTGAGTTCGCCGAACCCAATGTTATGGAGGATGTGGGCAAACGTTCGAGGCGGGTCGATACGATGGTTCGCTTTTCGCGTCTTGAACGGTGCCTGAAGGTAGGATACCTGGACGCCGCCAAACACTTGCTCGGCGCGCGACAGATCCCGTAGTGCGACGAAGACGCGGTGTCCTCGATCGCAAAGGCCCTTTGCCAGCGGCTGCAGCCTCACCAGATGGCCCAATCCACCGCCCAGTTCCCAGGTAAGCAAGACCGTTGCCATTGGTTCATTCCTGGCGAGCAGCCGGCAGATCCTGAAATGGGCAGTTCAAGTGCCCCACGCCAACTTGAAACTGCCGTCTCGAATTGGCTACCCACGGCGTTTGACCGTCAAGTGGTCTAAATCAGATACATTGCGAGATTGGACTGGAGCCCGTCGTCGTCTTCGGTCTGGGCCGTAATCGTGCCACTTCCCAGGCCCGGGAATTGGTCGGTCAAGGAAAACGTGCCGTCTGCCTGGACGGTCACGGTGAGCCCGTAGGGCTCCAGTATACCCCCGAGAGTCACGATCATTCCTTCCACGTCGTCATCCACGTCGGTGACCGTTCCGTGGAAGGTGTAAAAGTCCATCGGCCCTCCAGTAGCACCCCAACCGGAGATGACGGGGGCATCGTTCACCGCGGCCACGTTCACGTCGAAACTCGTCTCGACCGAATTGCCGTCGGTGTCGGTTACCTTGACCGTGAGTTCGGCAACGCCGAAGGCATCGTCGGCGAAATCCAGCACCAACCCACCGTATGAGTCGATGTCAACCGAATCAAACAATGAGGAATTGGTGTTGTCAGTTACTTCGTACGCCAGGTCCTGGTCAGCGTCCTCGCAGTCGTCAAACGCGTCGTACAAGTCGATAATCTCGTCGGCGGCGTCTTCGTCAACGTTCACGTCCGAAATACCGGTAGTCGTGGGCGAGCTGCCGCCGTAGCACTCGCCGCCGTAGGAGTCGCTGCTGAAAGTGCCGGCAGCTTCTTCATACGGACCGGAACCGGTGGCCGGCAGCGTCTCAAGCATCGCCTCCACGTTGTTGTCCATGGCGTCTTCAAGACCACTGCGCACTCCAGGTGCCTCATCTGCAGTAGCTTCTTCCACGTTCACATCAACAACGCCCAACGCGGCCGGCGTGATGGAGAGCAAGTAGCGGTTTTCCAACACTTCCAGAGAAAGGGTCCGTGGTGGTCGGCTTGAGCGACTGTTGATTCGTTCGGAATGTAGTAACATAGCAACACCTCAAATTTCGAGGAACACGATTCAGAAGACGCACCGCCTCATCTGCGATGGCGGGTCCGATGAGTCAACTCGAAATGAATCGGACCGCTCTACTTGTTGAATTGAAATGCGGGATCACAAGCGGGCGTTGGTTTTTGGCACTTTGGCGAAATATGACTCACCTGCCGCCCAGCGCCGGGGCGGGACGAGAATTGACGTGAACCAGGTGGTCGTGCAATCGACGCGCCATACGGAATCCGTCCATTGAGAATAACACCCCCGCGATGGCGCAAGTGCTTTGCCCGCCGGAGATTCTGACCGCCGAATCAGGCCCCACTGCCGAAGAAGCCGCCGGGGGTGTCGCGCTGCGTTCTCGCCACGTCTACCGTGGCCGTGTTGCCAGAAGTCGACTACCTGCCCCCTCTGGTTTGGAGAGTCGCAGGGGGCAGAAACGCGTCGGGCGACGCAAGAATGAGAAGGTGGCGGATAGGTCCGCTTGTGGGGTGTGGTAAGTCAGATCAGCGAACGCCGGGTGCTGCTCAAAGCGGGTCCACCAGACGATCGGACTTCGTCGGCCGATCGTGGCGAGCAGGCAGACTCATCAGCTTGTCAAAGTCCGGTTCTTGATGCAGTGACAAGAACATCGGATCGGACTCGAGGGATCTTGGATCGGCACCGTGTGCGATTGCCCTCTGCAAGTATTCCATGGCAAGCCGGGTCCATTCAGGATGGTCTCTTGCACCCAGTGCGCACAGAGCAGCAGCGTTGCGATACAGGTCGGCTGAAGGCCGGCCAGTCGTAACCGCCTTGTGTACATCCGTGATAGCGGATCCCGGAATGGACTGCCCGTCACACGCTCGATTCATCAATAGAATAATCAGGTTGTGGTGGGCGGCCTGGAGTGTGCCATCTCTTTCTATCGCCTGCCGAAGGTACTCTTCTGCCTCTTCGAGCCGTTCCAACCAGATGCAGCTAAACCCCATATTGTTCAGCAGTCCTGCCGATTCGAATCCCTTGTCGTTTGCATCATGGTAGCATTTGATCGCTGCTTCGTAGTATTTCAGTCTACTGAGACAGTATCCCATGGCGGCGCTGACTTCCGGGCCTGGTGCAAGCTTAGAGGCTTTATAAAGATCCTGAGAAGCCAGTTCAAAACTCCCCCGGAACTGATGGGCCCGGCCCCGAGCAAAGAATGCCTCGGCATACTCCGGGTTCGACCGAATCGACTCGTCAAGGTGCTCGATAGCAGGCTCGTATTCACCGCGCTGTGAGTAGGCAAGTCCGCGCTTGAACTGGCGGACACTGAAGGGATCGCGCAGGGCCACGAAACTGCCCCCAGCCAGGGCGAGTACGAGCAGCAGTGATAGCATCAGCGACACGCGCCGACGGTGGTTGCTGACCCACCGCTTCACACGTCGAACCGGCGTGAGCTCCTTACGGAAGGCGGCTGCCAGGGCGTCGGCGGATTGTGGACGGTGATCCAGATCAAACGCCAAACAGTCATCAATCAGTCGGGCCAGTGACTTGTCGACGTGCTGGTTCTTGTCTCTCAAGGGCTCGGGGCCCTTCTTCTGCTCTCGCAGCAATTGTTCCGCGATCTGATTCACAGGGCGATCCCAGGAGATTGCACCAAAGGGGAGTGAGCCGCAGAGGAGTTGGTACAGAACCACACCCAACGAGAACAAGTCGGAGCGAGGATCGGCATAGGGAGCGTGATCCGTCCTTTCGAGCACGACAAGCTCGAGTTGTTCCGGTGCCATGTAGGGCAGCGTTCCGCCGATCTTGACGGTCCGGACTTGCGCGTCAAACGAGAGGTTGAAGTCCAACAGCAGAGGCCGGCCATCGACGGACACTAACACATTGGAAGGCTTGAGGTCCCGGTGACAAATGCCCCGGGAATGCGCATAGGCCAGTGCATCGGTAATCTGGACGGCGAAATGAATGATCCCCTCAACATACGATCCTCTGCAAAGAATGCGGTCAAACGATGGCAACTCTGAAGAATCGGAGTCGTCGGCAAGAGCTCGGATCACGTCCAAGATCACTTGTGAACGCGTGGGTATGCGCGAGTCTGCAAACGCCTCGTCGAGAACATCGCAGAGCGTTGCCCGGCCCAAGTAGGGCATACAGACTGCCGTGTATCCGGTCGTCACGTCTTCCCGAACGGAATGGACGGGGACGATATTCGGATGCCGCAGCTTTCCCAACATTTCTGCTTCCTTGCCACCTTGCGGTGCGACCTTTAGCGCAACCACTCGGTCGCCCAAGGCTGGTTCCGAAGCCATATAGACCCGCCCAAATGTACCGCGGCCGAGTTCAGCGATCATCGAGAACCCAAGGAACGATTCGCCCGGCTCGGGCCATTGGGCGCTCTCCTGAAGCGCCCGGAAGTCGGGATCCTGGTTCAACAGCTCTTGGATTTCGATAAGCAGGTAAAGCGATTTCTGTAGACTTGGGAACCGCCGCGAAAACTCATCGGCATCGAGCGATTCGCCGGCCTGACAACGGTGGCGGTACTCATCGTAGGCCAAGTCGAGGACGATTGACCTATATCGCTTTAGCTCGGGATGCTCCCTCAACGCCGTGGCGACGTTGGGAGGCTCTCCTTGACGCCAACGGCTCTTCATCTCAGAGGCGACCCGACTGGCCAGCAATACTCCTTGGTCATCGCCAGGCCTGGTTGTCGAACTGAACGGGCGAGTGTTTGTTTGGTGTCTCACGCAACTCTTTCACGAAACAGTTTCTTGAGAAACCGCCGGACCGTACTTTCCGCGAGCTGAAGAGAGTCTGCAATATCTTGGTAGGTGTGTCCTTGTAGTCTAAGTTGAACGATTCGTCGGTAGTGCGTCGGCTGATTCAGCAGAATGCGGTTCCACTGTTCGCGGGCGATTGCCACTTCGATAGGGGCCGGCTCGCGATCGGACAGCTCTGCCTGGCCTAAAGCCCCCAATTCGTCGAACGAACGTTCCCGCGTCACGTCGTATTTATCCGTCAGCAAGCGGCGTCGAACCTCCATGCCGACCTTGTTTCGAGTCATGGCGAAAAGGAATGCGGCGAGTTGTTCGGGACGTTCGAATCGGTCAAGTCGATCGCGGGCCCGAAAAAACGAAGACCACACCAGTTGCACGAAATCCAACGAGTCAAATTTTGAACGCAGCTTCTTGTTCAGCGCCCTCCTGACCGCTCGCCGGATCGGCTCCCCATACCGTTCTACCAACTCCCAGGCCGCTTCCTCAGACCCTGCGCGTATGCGCTGCATCAAATCACGAAAATCTTCGGCGTTCTCGGGCATTGGGGCTCAGCCAACCTTCTGGGGGGTTTTCCCCTTCGGTCTTGCTCAGAACGAATTTTCGGGAATGTGAGCCCACTTTTGAGACGGAATCGCAATTAACAATGAAGAGACCATGTTCGGGGATTCGCTCGTTAGCTCCAGGCACGAGTAGCCAATTATGGGGCCCCAGGACAACACCCTTCATGCAACAATCGGCCATTGGGTCAGGGACCTAGCTGGCGCCACTGAGCACCGCATAAGTGGGGGTGCTCAGTTCTGGCGCCGGTCGGGTCACTTGTCTATTATCCTCCCGCGAGTTTCGCCTGTAAAGATCACCACGTCTAGTTTTTTCAGCCTTGTCCTATGAAAAATCCCAACGAGGCGAACGGATTTCGTTTGCTGATCGTGACCACCTCGGCATCGGCTCGCGACGAGTTGCTTGCGTTGTTCAAAGCAGTCAAAGACGTAGAGGTAAGGGCACTCGACAGCGGGGAAGCCGTTCACATAGCCAGGTTCTTCTTGCCTGACGTGGTTCTGATAGACCTCGCTTTGCTGGGAGACTACGCATTCCTAGTCGCTCGAAATTTCCGCGTTCTTTACGGTAAAGTCCGTCTGTTGTTCCTCGACGATGCAGTCTGCTCTGCCCACATCTGTACGGCCCTGAGAATGGGAGCTTTCGGCTACTGGACAACGACTAGCTCATTGGCCGAACTCAGTAAGGCAGTGCGACAGATTGCTGCTGGAGAGTATGCGTTTTGCCCGGCTGCCAGGCGATATCTGACTTGGACCACCAGCGGCCCGCAGTTTCGGTTGCCGCCAGACATCGCGGCAACCGCGCGCCTAACACGGCGGCAATCCGAGGTGTTGGCCCTCTTGGCCAAGAATCTCAGTGTGAAGCAGTGCGCCGAGCAGATGCAATTGGCCCCAAGCACAGTCCAAAGGCACAAGTCAGAGCTGATGAAGAAACTCAACCTGCCTAAGACCGCCGACTGAGGTGCCCTATGCCTGGCGGACACTCGGAGCTTAGGAATCAGGCAGCCTGATAACGGGGGCAGACTCTAAATATTCAGTTTTCGCGTTGCGTTTCCCACGCCGACTTGCTGTCTTGCCAGGACGCCACGACCACGACGCCTAGAACATGCGGGCACGCTGTACCGTCTAATGTCGCGGGACAACGGCCCAGTTAACCTGGCATGCCGGGTGAATTCACGTGGTATGCCGGGTAAACATACATGGGGTTAAACCGGCTTACGGCGGCGGGCATCGAGCGGGTGAATTCGTAACGCCCTGTGTCGAAGAAAGTTCGGTCGCCTCTGCTGCACCAGCGGTCGCCGTAAGTCGAGTCGCGCAAATGTCGTTTTGGAAGGGCTGCACGTGACTCGACGCAAACCGTTGCCGAATCACCACTTAGCCCCGGTTTTGCGGCCATTTGTTGGTTTTCCCGCCAGGCGGGGCGAGTTTACTTTGCGCTATTCTAATCGACGTAAGTCCGTTTTACTAGGCAACTTATTGGCCACCGTGCCGGCCCGCGGAGAAAATGTTGCGGCTAAGGGGCCTGGAGTTTCCGCTTTTCCCCGGTGGAGATAGGCGTCCAAAACGACCCGGGGGCGGGGGCTACACGATCGCCCCGGGTGCCCCGGACAGATCTTGACGTTCGAGGGTGGCCCGGATGGTTTTGCGGAGAAGGCGTTACGTCGGGTGGTGGCTTGGTCGCAAAATCCGTCCGGGTGGCGCAGCCACATGAGGCACTTGCTCGGCGTCCCCTCGGACGACTTCCCGCCCGTTGGAGTGCATTTCGTCCAAGTCGCCGGCGCGGTGCACGTGTGCCATGTGGCCCATCTCCGTGACCATACGGCGATACATTGGACCGCAATCGGGACACTGTTGAAGATGGATATCGACCTTTCGCGCCAACTCAGCATCGAGTTTCTCCGCCAGGAAGTCCGGCAACAGCGGCTTCACTTCGCTACAGGCGATGCCGCCGAAACGGCATTCGGTCGGCTGGCGCAACCAGCCGGTGGTGAAAAAGGCGGCAGCAAAGGCGGTCAGCAGCGCCGCCGCCGTTGAGCCCACCTGCGTGAGCAGGCGACGCTGACGACGGGCTTTGATCCGCCCGACCATCCGCTGCAACTCGCCCGCCGGACAGGCATCCCATTGGTCTTGATGCGCCGATTCTGTATTCATGATGCCACCTCGCTTCTAGGTTCGTCGTTGTCGAAGCGCAACTGCCGTTTGTCGCTATTTATTATCTTCAATCGTGCCCCCAAAATCTGTGAAGGACATCACATTCGGCGATGTTTCTTGCTGATTCCCGTCCGCCCCAAGATCACTGCCGGAGGCTCGTAGCGGCCCGCTGTCCATCTACACCAATTTAGGGGGCGGCATATTGACGCTTTGAGCGAGCCGCTTGGGGTCGGTCAACACAATTTTCCTGCGGCCGATTCGCAAATTCCCTTCGGCTTGCAACTCGCCCAGCACGATCGTCACCGTTTCGCGGGTGCTGCCGATAACGTTCGCCAAATCCTGGTGCGAGAGCTTGATGCGCAGTTGGACCCCGTCGGAGACCCGGAATCCGTATTGTTCGGTCAACTCCAGCAGCAAATAAACGAGTCGCTCGCGGTTGGATCGGAACAGCAGGCTCTTCAGCCGCCGTTCCACTCGTCGGCGTCTGAGGCCGATCAGTTTGGTGATGCCGACGGAGACGTGCGGATGTTCCTCCATGAGCCGTCGCATTTCATCCGTCGGGATCAAGATGACCGTGGAAGCTTCACATGCTTCGGCATATTCCTCGCGTTCGCCTTGCTCGAAGATTGCCAGTTCCCCGAACAGTTCCCCCGGCTCAATGAAGGCCAGAATGGCCTGTTTCCCATCGTCGGTAAGCGTACAGATCTTCGCCCGACCCGACGCCAGCAGCAGCACCCCATCTCCCGGATCGGTGGGCAAATAGATGAGGCTCTTGCGCGGAAAGCTGCGCGTCCGACACCGCAACTCCAGGCGGCTGAGCTGTTCGCCCGTCAACCGCTCAAAGAGGTCACATCGCTTGAGATGCCAAGTCTTCTCTGACATAGGACAGCCCGTCAGGGGGGCAGTCTGGGTGAACAATGGTAATGCGGTGCCCTGGTGACAAAAACCAAGTCTTTGCCGGCCCAAAAAGCGATTGTAACCCCAACCATGGTCGGCGTGAACCGGGGGGCGATCAGCAGGCAGGATTTCGAGGTGGCCGGGCCCAGGCGAGAAGCCCGGCGGCAGCCGTGACCAACAGAACCAGCGTGGAAGGTTCAGGGACCACCCGCGGCACGAACAGAATGGCCTGTTCGTTGTGCAGAACGGGTGACCGGAACGACCATTGCAGGAAATCGCCGTTGAGGTTGCCGCCCGGATTGCGGATGCCGACGGTCGCCAACAAGCCGGCGTCGGCCACGGGATCCTCCACGTCCAAATACTGCAAGAGGATCTCGTCCGATCCCTCGAAGAGAATCAGTTGAAAGGTCGCCGCCTCATCCGGCGTACCGGAGGCGAAAAAAGGGACATCGTCCCATTGCACGATGAACGTCCGCGAGCCGGCGTCCCCACGCGTCTCGAAGAGGACCTCCCCGCCGAATTCCGGGTTCAAGTCATCCCAGAAGGGGGCGATCAGGGAGAGATCGGCCGTGCTGAGGCCGGCGAAGTCGGCAAGGTCTTCCGGGTTGTGTTCTTCGCTGCCGGCACCGAACGTAAGCAAGCCGTTGGAACTGACGAAGGCGCTGCCGTGCGGCTGTCCGTAGAAGTTGAAGTCGAAGCCCAGCGGCGCCGGCTGAAAATCATCGTCTGCCAGCAACAACCTGAAGCCCGTTTCAGAGATGTCGACGAAGTTGAAGGCGACGGCCGTGTCGGATGCGGTGTAGGTGATGCCGGAGGAAGGAGGCGGCGGTTGATTGACGATCTCGCTGATGAACGAGACGCTGGTGGAGACGCGCGCGTCGACGGAAACTTCGCCCCAACCGAAGTCCAAACGGTTGTTCACGTCGCTCTGTGGACTGGGCACACCGTACGAGGTAAGCCCCGCGATCTTGAAGACGCCCTTGTCCGCAATGAAAGTCGGTCCGCCGGAGTCGCCCGAGCCGGTGTTGACCTCATCGTCGCCGAAGCCCAGCTCGGCAAATGCGGGGCCGGCAACCACTCCAAACGCATCGTGGGCTGCGGTGCCGTCGTCGAAGTCGTGGACCAGTTGGGTACCCGGCAGAGGACTTCCAGGAAAGGAAAAAAAGGTTGCCGCAACTTCGCCGGTGGCGTCGTACAGGTTCAAGCCGGCCCGCTTCTGCCGATCGCTGATTGTCTGTCCGGTACTGCCATGTCCGGTCATTCCGTATCCGGCCTTGACGTGCAGTTTGCCCACCTCGTCGCTCTTGCTGTAGACCTGGTAGCGAGGTGCTTCGGCTGGCGCATCTTGGGCCAGGGTCACAATGGCGATATCATTGCCCGTAGCAAAACCGGAAAAACCCGGGTGCCTGTCCATCGTGGCGGCGGGTATCGCAACATCTCCCCCAGCCAACTTAAACCGGATGGCGTTACCCGGGCGGACGGAGCAATGGGCGGCAGTCAGCACGTGTCGGTCGGAGATCAGCGCGCCGGAGCAGAACGAGCCGACGTCGACCACGCCGTCCACGTTGACGCCGAAGGCGGGTACTCCCGGCGTCGTCAGGTGGGTGCCGCCCATCGGAGCACCGTCGGAGGTGATGATCTTCCAGGCGATCTCATCGGGGTTGCTAGGAGTGACAGTGAAGCTTGGCTCGAGTTGGCGGATGGTCTCGCCGCGGGCAACTCGGCAAATGCAGGACCGCCAAGTCGAAGCGAAAGGGGGCCCAATCACGAGATAGGACAGGACGCCAACTACGGCGATCCGCCGACGCATCGCAGCAAAATGTCGAGAACCTCGCATCCTCTTTCCTCCCGTTCGCATGCCCGCAGACGGTTTCCTCGCCTTGTCTGCTCTGACACGTAGCGGCGGGCAGCCGACGACACTCGGCCTCGTCGTACGGGTACAGCAGGCGGCCGGCCTGCGGGACATCTTCCACGAAGAAAGAGCCTGTCGCGCAATCCCATCAGGCGCTGCCGCGCAGTCGCCATTGAGCAACGGCAGTCAGTACACTGGCGATTGGTTACACCAATGCCTCGTGCGAATTGCAGAAGCAGAATAGGTTAACGAGTTCTTGTCTGAGGTAGCCGTTTGAGGTCCGGCACACGCCGGACGATCAGCCCAAACCTCCAAACTTGAGTGTAGTTACCCAGGCAAGTGAAGTCAAGTAAACTGTCCCCTGAAAAACCAAAACTCCGGGAAGGTCAGCCAAAGAACTACCTCCGGAGACGGATTAAGGCCGGGGTGACGGGGTCGGGCACTAGACAATTTCGGCATTGAAGAAAATGTGGCAGCCACCAAATCTGGAGAATTTAGGGGAGATATCGCCTGGCAGAGTACCCGGCTTGCCCAAATTTGGTGGCTGTCACCTTTTCCCTTTTCCGATCCCTGCCCCGATCCCGTCAATGGCTGGCGGCAAACTGCCTATTTCGCCAATATCGGACCTGTCCGTTTCCGTCCCCCATCATTGTGATATGTTTTCATACCACCCAGGTGTCGTCGTAGGTTTTCACACCATTATCCAGTCTAGGGGTGATGTGTAGTGTAAGATTAAATCATCGAAAGGGTCCACTCTCTGATTTAACACGTTCCCACCCGAAAGTCTTGACAGAATCTCCAGTTGCGGTAAGTTAGCGGTTATCGGTTATCGGTTGTCGGTTCAAAATGACTGTCGGTTACTGACTTCAAGAAAAGGGGGTGCGCTATGAATGGGTCGAGTACGTCGTGGCGGGCACCGACGGTGGCGGTTGTGGGGCTGTTGCTGGTCTGCTTCGGTGGCCCGGCCACGTCGCAGGCCGGCTGGCTGCGGGCGTGGGGGGGGAACCGCTACGGGCAAACCGACGTGCCGCCTGGCGATGACTTTGTCGCCGTCTCGGCCGGCACAGAACACAGCCTGGCGCTGAGGGCCGATGGCTCGCTGGCCGGGTGGGGTGACAACGACTGGGGGCAGGCCGATGTTCCCCCCGGAAACGAC
>SDBV01009681.1_pt1 | contig 12760 bp, 13 predicted proteins | sample 2277081 | NCBI WGS metagenome assembly SDBV01 (sample SAMN10402039, study PRJNA504765) | marine sediment metagenome | isolation source: marine sediment core GS10_PC15, 223 cmbsf | place: Arctic Ocean: Southern Knipovich Ridge | collected 2010
GGTCTGCTCCTTGCCCCTCTCGCGAGACGTTCACCCGCCCAGATTCGCACCCCCGGCACCCCCGGCACCCCCGGCATCCCCGCACCCGGGGCGCTCGAGCAGACCGATCCCATCGCTCGAGCCGCGGGAGGTTGCGGGTCGACAAGGGCGCAAACTTGTTGCGTCAGCGCAACACGAGAGAGATACGAGACGATGTTTGGCCTACTCCCCCGGGCCTATCAGCTTGGAGCGGCGCTCGCCGTGCTCGGCGCTGTCGGGTGCGGAGATTTCGACTTCTCGACGGGACCGGCGGAATCCGTACGGCAGGTACGCCTGCGCCTGGTCGCGGACCTTTCGGGTACGGACGTACAAACGCTGGTCGCGCAGGTGACGGCGGCGGACATAGATGGGCGGCTGCTCTTCGAGACGGAAGTCGATCGGGGAAAGATCGCGTTGACTCTGAACGTACCAGTCGGGTCGCGCCGGAGGATCACCTTACTCGGCCTGGATGGGGAAGGGACGGAAACGCACAGAGGCGCGGCGACGGTGAACGTACGAGAGAGCGGCGGGCCGGTGGTCTCGATCACACTGGCTCCGCTGCTGGGCGATCGACCCATCGAGGCGATGATTGGAAGCCTGATCGTAACGGTGGATCCAGGCCGGGGCGTGCTGTTGTCAGGCGAAAAGGTGCGACTGCGGGCGCGGGTCGTCGACGGCGCTGGTAAGGAGCTCGGGTCGGCGGTGAGCTGGTCATCGAAACGGCCGCAGGTTGCGCGCGTGGATGCCAGGGGCCAGGTCACCGGCCTCGCCGCCGGGGAGGTGGAGATCATCGCTCGCTTCGGTGTCGGGGAGGGAGTGGCCAGGATCCAGGTCCTCCCGAACGCGGTGAAAGCCATCGCCGATCTGGGAGCGCTGGGAGCCGGTGCGAGTCTGGCGTTCGACGTGAATCGAACGGGTCAGGCGGTCGGCTGGAGCGCGATCGAAGAAGCGCACGACCCAAGGGCGTTTTCATGGACGGAAGCGTCCGGACCCATCAGCCTGGGGACGTTGGGGGGCAACCAGAGTTTCGCCCACAGTATCAACGATCTGGGCCAGGTGGTTGGCCTCAGCCGCACGGTGGAGGGCGACGCACATCCTTTCCTGTGGACGGTCGCGCGTGGAATGCTCGACTTGGGAACGCTGGGTGGCAGATATGCCGTCGCACGTAGCGTGAACGATGCGGGCTACGTTGTGGGAGAGAGCGAGACGGCGCTCGGCGTGGTTCACGCCTTCATCTGGAGCGCAGCGACGGGGATGATCGAGCTTGGGACGCCATCCCGTGTGATGAGTATCGCCGTCGCTATCAACGCCGTGGGGCAGGTTGTGGGTGCCGTGCAGGTCGGGCCCGAGGCCACCCACGCGTTCGTCTGGTCGCCGGCGGCCGGATTCGAAGACATCGGAACGCTGGGGGGGCCTACGTCGATCGCCCGAGCGATAAACGACAGAGGTGAAATCGTTGGTGCAAGCACCACGCGGTCCGGTGATACCCACGCTTTCTTCTGGAGTCGCCGGCGGGGGATGGTCGATCTGGAAACGCTGGGCGGGCGATCCAGCCAGGCTTTCGGGATCAATCGCCAGGGACAGGTGGTGGGGAGGAGCGAGCGCCCCTCGGGCGAGCCTGGCGCGTTTCTCTGGACGGCGGAGCTCGGCCTGGTGGACCTGGGCGGCCTGGGCGGAGGTGGCAGCGAGGCCTATGCGATCAGCGAGGACGGCATCGTCGTCGGACGAAGCGTGAGCTCGGCAGGAGCGAAGCGGGCGACGTTGTGGGTGATCGGCTAGAACGCCGAGTTGATTAAGGACGCCGATACCCGCATTTTGCTCGCGGACCGGAGTGGGGCTGTGACTTCCAATGGGTTGGATCTATGCAGAAGTGGGAATACAGGATCATCGACTCCATCAACGCCGAAGGTGACAACTTTCTAGCGGGGAAGAGCCGCGAAGCTGTCGAGAAGTATCTGAACGACCTGGGCAAAGATGGCTGGGAGGTCGTCAATCTGGACTTCGTCGAGACGGAGACGCGGATGTCGTTCGTCGGGGTGGCGAAGCGGCCGAAGGATTGACGGTCACGGCTTGGCACGGCGCCTGATGCGCGCTGTCATCACTCCCCCATGATCTGGACCACGAGGCGGCGCTCCCGCCGCCGGTTGTCGAAATCACAGAATACTATCTGCTGCCACATGCCAAGCTGAAGGGTGCTACTCACGAAGGGTACGGTGAGTGAGGTACCTAGAAGTGCCGAGCGCACGTGGGCGTGCCCGTTGCCATCTCCCCAGCGCTGGTTGTGGGCGTAATCGCGATCGGGCGGCACGATCTCGTCGAAGAGCCGGGAGAGATCGGAGAGTGCACCAGGCTCGTACTCGATAGTCGTCAGCCCGGCGGTCGATCCGGGGCAGAAGATCGTCACGATGCCGGATTCGATCCCACTGTCTTGCACGCGGCTCGATACATCACCCGTGATGTCGATCATGTCGGCGTGCCCGCGGGTCTGCAACTCGATCGTCTCTGTCTTGACCACGACCCTCTCCTGTCGAATTCAGATTTTCATCATCAAACGCAAGTGTAGCGACATCGACCCACAGTAGGCAAAGGGTGCGACCCCGAGCTGGGCTGGAGCATCTAGGATCGTAGATGCTCGACCGCGTAACAGTATTCACCAGCTACCGGAGATCTCCTCGAGATGCTCAGAACATGTGTAGTCTCAGGCCTGCTGGCGGCCGCCACCCTCGGGATGCTAAGCGGCCCGCTGGCGGCTCAGCTGCCCGTCCGCTCCCTGGGTGAACCAGACGCCTCCTTCCCGGAAGCCTTCAGCTTGATCAGGGGCGTGAGGGAGATGCCCGATGGGCGCCTGATGATCGCCGATCCCCTTGGCCAGGCGCTCACCCTCGTAGACATGGAATCGGGTACCTCCGATACCCTGGGCGCCGTTGGACAAGGCCCGGGCGAGTATCGTCAGCCGGACGGCGTCTTCCCCCTCCCGGGCGATTCGACGTTGCTCGTGGATTTGGGCAATTCGCGACTAACAGTCATCGGCCCGAATCTCGGCTTCGGCGCGACGATGCCCATCGCCCAGAGCATGCAGGGGATGGGAAGGCTGGGCTTGCTGATCGTCATGCCGCAGGCCGTCGACGGCCGAGGAGCGCTTTACCTTCAGCCCTTCGGGGCTGGGCGCGGCGGCGCTTTTCCTGACTCCTCGGCGGTCGTTCGCTACGATCGGGTCACTGGGGGAGGAGCCATCGATACGGTCACGCTGCTGAAGCGTCCGGAGCTGAAGCGAACCACTTCCGGCAGCGGTGACAATCAGTCGGTATCCATCCGGCAGCTTCCCCTCAGTCCGCAGGACGACTGGGCAGTGGCCATGGATGGGCGCCTCGCCGCGGTGCGGAGCGCTGACTACCACCTGGAGTGGATCAAGCCCGATGGCAGTGTAGTGGTCGGGAAGCGTGTCGACTACCGACCCGTGCCTATCAAGAGGGCAGAACAGGAAGAATGGGTTGAAGCAGCCGCCAACGGGCTCAGCGTCTCGATATCGATCGACGATGGCCAGCGGCAGATGTCTTTCTCCCGCGGTGGCGGAGGCGGCCGCAGCGAGCCTGACATCGACAACTTTGACTGGCCCGCCGTAAAACCGCCCTTCGTAGCCGGCGGCGTTTGGGTGACACCCGAGGGTGACGCGTGGGTAGAGCGCAGTGTGGCTGCCGGCGAGCCGCGGCGCTTCGATGTCTTCGGTGAGGATGCCAACTTGCGAGCCCAGATCGTTCTGCCTGCCGGGCGCCAGGTTGTCGGTTTTGGTCAGGGAACAGTCTACCTGGTACTGACCGACGAGTTCGGGCTGCAGTACCTGGAACGGTACTCGCGGTGATTCGACGCACCGAATCATCCGGTCTTCTTGTCCGAAATCCTCGGTCAGCCTTTCCGAAACTGGGGCGTTGGACGGAAGCCACAGGCGCACGTTCTCTCTTCTATCTTCAATTATTTCAACATTTAGCTTTTCGGCTCGTCCGGGTGTCCTACTTGCAGAATATCGGCCTGACAGCGCGAGACGCGGGTTTCACAGTTAAACGAGTGAAGCCTCCGATAGTGCTACTTAGAAGGCGTAGGAATATGAGTGAGAACGGACATAACGACGGCGAGTCGACGCGCTCGGTGGTCTATCCAGAGCCGCCCCCGCTGCCCGGGCTGATCCCCGGGACGGATCAATACGAGGAGATGCGGGTTCCGACCGCGGCGGACGAGGCGACGACGTGGGCGGTCCACCTGGCCGACGGTGGCACGGAGGTGGTGCCCGGTAGTTTCACTTTTCGGGTGTCGAGCGGCTTGATCATCTTCCACGAGTGGGGAGAGCAAGTTGACCTCGAAGGTCGGCGCGAACGGAAGGCGCGTTTCATCTTCCCGATGGTGCGTGTCAAGTTCATAGCGAAACTGGACACATAACGTCCATCCGCACAAAGGCCAGACCGGCTTGCCCCACCCCTCCGCCCTGATCATCTTCTCGCGTGACCGCATAACAATCTAGTCCTGAAGTATCAGTGAGCTGAGATGGGCAGCAGATGAGCGAGCGTGGCTCCAGGCTTCGTGAGTTCATGACGGAGCTGCGGCGCCGCCATGTATTTCGTGTGGCCGTCGCCTACGCCGTCGTGGCCTTCGTGGCTCTCCAAGTCGCAGATATCGCTTTCCCGGCGCTGGCGCTCCCCGATTGGTCGCTCGGCTTCATCATCCTGCTGACGATCATGGGCTTCCCGATCGCTCTGGTGCTGGCGTGGGTCTTCGACGTCACGCAAGAAGGGGTGCGGCGGACGGAGCCGCTGGCTGGTGAGAAAGCGCCGCTGGTCGCCTCCAATCGCACGCTGGCGATTACGCTCGTGGTCGTGGTGATCGCGTTGGCGATCACGGCGGGCTGGTTGGTGGTCTCGAAGAGCTTCGATTGGAGCCACGCCGTGGCGGGTCGTGGGGCCGGCGAACGGACGATGCTGGCGGTGCTGCAGTTCGAAAACCTCGGGAAAGAAAGCGATGCTTACTTTGCCGATGGTATCACCGAAGAGATCACGGCTCGGCTGGCCAGCTTGCAGCAACTTGGCGTGATCGCTCGGACCAGCACGCTGCGTTACAAGAAGACCGACCTGAGCGTGCAGCAGATCGGCGAAGAGCTTGGCGTCGAGTACATCCTGGAGGGGACGGTTCGTTGGGAATACGCGGATGATGGACCGGATCGGGTGCGTGTGACGCCGCAGTTGATCCGCGTGAGCGACGGCACCCACATCTGGGCGAAGATCTACGAGGAACCGATCGCCAGCGTGTTCGACGTTCAGACGGCGATTGCCGAGGAGGTGGCGACCCTTCTGGATATCACGCTGCTGGAGCCTGAGCGACTCGCCCTGACGGGTCGGCCGACCGACAACATCGAGGCGTGGGAGTACTTCGTTCGCGGCAACAAGTACTCGGAGGCGGGAGCCACGACGCTGGGAGGGCAGCAGGCGCTAGAGCTGTATCGTATGGCTCTGGGGCTGGACCCCGACTTCACGGAAGCGGCGATCAAACTGGCCGAGACCGAGGCCGACCTGTACTGGGCAGCGCGGATCGAGCTGCTGGGGCCGGCAGACGAGGCCGAGCGAAAAGTGCGGCGACTCTCCTTGTGGTCGTTTGGAGATGACACCGCCAGCTATCACCTGACGAGGGCGCTCCTGCTTCAGAGACTCGGCGACGACGACGCGGCGCTGGCACATTTCGATTCCGCACAACGCATCTTGATTCACCACATCGCCGAGGCATCCGGGGACGCCATCACGCACGCCCAACTCGGACTCGCCCTGGCTGCCCTGGGTAGGGACTCCGATGCGGTGGCCGAAGGAAAGCGGGCCTTAGAGCTGGTGCCGCAAGGCGACGACTCTTACGCTAGCGCTGCCTGGCTGGGGAACCTCGCCCACATCTATGTCTTGATCGGCGATTACGAGAACGCGATCGACACACTCGAGAATATCCTGCGGCTGGGTTCATCGCCGCTGACACGCGGTTGGCTTCTGGCGGATCCGACGCTGGAACCGTTGCGAGATGAACCCGGGTTTCAGGAGCTGATGTATGGGGCTGGGTGATTCGTGTCAACTGGTTACTAATACGAATGGCGGTTGATGCAAGAACCTATCAAGGTGGCCAATTTCAGAACGAAACTCGAGGCGGAAGCGGCGGCGAGTTTGCTGAGCAATGAAGATATCCCCTACCTAATCCAATCGCAGGAAGGGATGATGCACGGCCCGATCGGGCCCGGCGCAACGCTGTACGTGGCCGCCAGGGATGCGGAGCAGGCGAGGCAGATCCTTGCTGACGCGGGCGCTGGCTGAGGTTCCTTTGACATTGTCTGGACAGCCCGGGCCATATAGTTTGTAGGTTCTCCCTCTCCCGTCCTCATCCGCCACTCAGCAATACAGGGAGATGACCCTTGCCCCCCTTGCCCCTCCTGCCCCCTCTTAGACGAATGGCACTCTTCGGGATGCTCGGGCTGACGTTGTGCGCCGCCTGCGGCGGCTTCGACAAGGAGTCGGCAGCCCAGCAGATCCGGGAGCGATTCTGCACTGACTGGCCCTACGGCTGCACGGACAGCACCCGGGTGGAGATCAAGAAGGTTCGCAAGACAGCAAACGGTCGGTCGGTGGATTTCGAGCTGCTGGACCGGGCGGACAAATCGGCGAGGCTGTCGGCGGCATACTTCGAGCCGGAAGGCGACGGCTGGCTGCTGCTACTGTTCGAGAACCCCTTTCTTAGCGAGCTGAAGGAGCGGATGGGGCTGCTGGCCCAAGACAAGGAAGAGGTCAGCGAGCGCCTGTTGGCATTGCGGTCGGCGCAGAACTGGCACCGAACGATCTACGGCCGCTACGCCGAAGCTTTCGAGCAGCTCAGGCAGGTGAACTACGTGGAGCCAGAGGCCCCGATCAGGCTGTCAGTGGAGCCGAACGGCACGAGCTGGGGGGCTGACTCTGACGGCCGTTACGTGACTTGCTCGGTGGGGTCGGAGCTGTTGCTGCCGGAATGCGGGGTCAAAGAGCCGCCGAATGCGGGGAGGGAGGGGGGGGTGTTGGCGAGCGAGTTCGGGGAAGGGTAAGTCCATACCCGAGGCTTCGGCCGGTCAGCATGACCGAGCTTACGCTCCGCCCGCGGCGAGCCAACGGATGAGGTAATGGTTAAACCCAAGAGCGACAGCGACTTGAAGCGGGAAGCTCTGCATCGCCGAGTCGGCATGGTGTTTGCTCTTTACGGATGCTGCGGGCCCAAGGTATTTGCCGAGATAGATCGAGATGATACATAACAGAGTTGAATGTAAGCGGCTTAACGGCGAGCGCGGTTTCACGATCGTGGAAGTGCTGATCTACATGGTGGTCGCGGTGATAGTGATCGGCGCCGTCTACCAGGTTCTGATCGGGCAAAACCGTCTGTACTCCAAGCAGCGAGAATTGCAGGATGTACGGGGTACATTGCGAGCGGCGGGCAATTTGCTGGCGTTCGAGTTCAGGCAGGCATCGGCGTCCAACGACGACCTGTACAGCATCACCGATACATCGTTCGCGGTGCGATCGCTCTACGGGGCTGGCATCGTCTGCGGCATCCACGCTAACGGGCGCCGTTTTGGCCTCCACGCCACCGCCGGCGACTTCACCAGCGGGGTCGCCGATAGCGCGCTACTTTTTGCTGCCGGGGCCAGCGGCACGGGGGATGACAATTGGCTGACCCTGGCGGTTGATAGTGTCTGGACGAGCGGCGGCTCCGTGCCGTTCTGTTCGTACGGTGACACCGCCACCATTGCGAGCCAGATCGTCATTCAGCTGGACACGGCGGGCATCGGATCGCTCAGTGCCGCGACGGTAGGCGCACCGATCCGAGTCTTCCGACGCACCCAGTATGGCCTCTACGCCGAGGACGGACGCTGGTGGTTGGGGCGCAAGGTGAGTGGAGCCGCGAATTACCAGAAGCTGATCGGACCGATGCGGTCTCCGGCGGATTCGGGGCTCTCCATCGTCTACTACGACCAGGCGGGAGCCACGACGACGACGGCGACAGCCGTACGGATGGTCGATATCGTGCTGCGTGGCGAAAGTTATGGCCAGGCGGTCACTGGAGCCGGGGCTTCGAAGGTGCTGGAGGACTCGTTGCGAATCCGGGTTTCGTTGCGGGGCTGATGTCGTCTTTTCGGTCATAAGGGAGTGAGGCCCCTCACGGGCCCACCAAGAAAGCGAATGAGAGATAAAGGATTCACGCTACTCGAACTGATGGTCGTCTTGATTCTGGCGGGCGTCGCGGTCGCGATTGCCACGCCGAGCTTGTCGTCGGCGTTCCGGCGAACAAGCCTCAGGGCGTCGATGGACGAGTTCGTCTCGACGCATTCTCTGGCGCGGTCGATCGCGGTACGGCACGGGCGGACGGCGGAGTTTCACATCGACGATGTGGCAGGGAAGTTCTGGGTAGAAGTGGATACGGGGTCGACGAGCATCAAGAAGGATACGGTAGGGGTGGTGAAGAATGTCGCGCTCAGAAATGTGTCGATCAGCAGCGACCGTACGGTGGTCTGCTTCGATTCACGCGGGCTCCCGACAACGCGGGGCGTGTGCGAAAGCGCCGATGCCACACTAGTATTCACATCGGGTACACGCATCGACACCTTGACGATCACAGCGTTGGGCAGGGTGCTGCGATGAGCGTCGCGAAGCGTTCCCGGTTCGACGAAGGCGGCGTTTCTCTGGTCGAAGTCATGATCGGCATCATGATCCTCGCCGTGGCTCTGTTGGGGCTGGCGGCGGCGGGCGGCGTTGCGGCGCGGCAGGTCCAAAGCGGTCGCCAGGATATGTCGCGCTGGGCGGCGATTCAGGAGCAATTCGAGTGGATCGTTGCCCGAGGCTATGACAATGTCACCGACAGTTCGTCGGTGGTTCAGGGCTACCCGATGACGTGGACCGTGACCGGGACCGATCCCAAGAAGGTGATTCTGCTGATGACCCGGGAGAACTTCCAGGGCACGACCGTACAGGATACCTTCATCACGTACCTGGCGAACCCGAACTAGGACTACTCGAAGAGAGAGATGATCGGTCGATTCTCCCCGCGGCGGCCGAAGGATGCGAGCGGCTTCAGCTTAGCTGAGCTGCTCATTTTTTTGGTGGTGGCGCTCGTGGTCATCACCGGGGTGTACCAGCTGCTGATCGGCCAGAACCGTCTCTATATCAAACAGCGCGAGCTCCAGGATGTCCGCGCTACCCTCAGGGCCAGCGCCAACCTGCTCGCCTTCGAGTTCCGGCAAGCTTCCCCCGCCCTTGGAGATCTTTACTTCATCACGCCCGATTCGTTCGCGGTCCGTTCGCTTCGGGGCTCGGGGACGATTTGCGGGCTGCTCAGCAGCCAGCCACGCTTCGGACTCTGGCGGACGTCGGGCGAGTTCAACGCGACGACCGCCGACAGCGCGATGATCTTCGCTGCGGGAATCGATGGTCCCTCCGATGACGAGTGGAAGGTCGTCAGGATCCAGAAGATCTGGGATCCCCTCGGCGGCGGCATCCCCTTCTGCGAGTGGTCGAACAGCCCACCCACCGACATAGTCGTGACCGTCAGGGGCGACGCCGACAGCGTCCAGGTGGGTGCTCCCTTCCGTGCCTTCAGGCGGGCGCAGTACGGCTCGTTTCTCCAAGACGGCCGCTGGTGGCTGGGACGCAGAAGCGGCTCGGCCGGCGGCTACGAACTGCTGGCGGGTCCGCTCCGCCCACCCTCCGACAGCGGCCTCGTCTTCATCTACTACGACGCCAGCGGAGTCCAGACGGCTGATCCGGCGGTGGTCCGTTTCGTGGACATCGTGCTCCGCGGTGAAAGCTTGAGACGGGTGCCCCAGCCAGGAGCGGCGCCGGCGGTTCAGGGGGATACGCTGACGATTCGGGTTTCGCTGCGGGGCTGACGGAGAAACATTCGGCTTGCCTCGGGCGGCCCAATTTCCCATCTTGTACGACTATCGTCCGACGAAGCGGTGGCTCTCCCCGCCTGGCCGCCTCAGCACACCGGTACTTATTCTATGCCCAGTCCACCGCCACCTGCCGCTATGCAGCGTCTGGTCGAGAAGCGTGGTTTTGTACTCCCCGCGGTGATCGTGACGTTGGTCATCCTGACGATCATCTCGCTGGGCGCCCTGACTGTTGCGGGTGACGAGCACCGCGCCGCCCGCGCCATGCGGGAATCAGTGCATGCCTTCTATGCAGCCGAGGCGGGCCTCAACCAGGTCTGGGCGAATTGGGATTCCTACGCTCCGGCTGTCGCCGCCCTCGCCCCCGGCGACAGTGTCGTCACTGGCTGGCAAACCCTGGACAACGGCGACCGCTACCGCGCCACGATCCAGCGCCTGGATAACGGTGGGCAGGCCATGTATTCGCTACGTGCCGAAGGCCGCAGCCGTGGAGTCCAGGGTGCCCAACGCATTCTCAGCCTCGCTTTCACTGCCGGTCCGCCCGCGGGCTTCGAGTTCGGTCGCTGTTGCGAAGCCGCTCTTACGATACGCGGCGATGTCGAGCTGAGGGGTAACGGCGTCATCGACGGCAACGATGCCGTGCCGCCAGGCTGGGATGAGTCTTGCCCCGATCCCGGTGCGGCCAAGCCTGGCATCATCACCGATGACTCGCTGCGGATCTCGGTGTTCGATGGCACCCTCGACGGCGACCCGCCCATCCTCGAGGATACCACGATCAACGACTCTGCCTTCGACCAGTTCGGGGACTTGGGCTGGGAAGAGCTGAAGGCCGAGGCCAATCACATCATCGACGGCGAGCCAGAGCTCAAGCTCGACGGGCAGAACGGCCGGCCCCGGATCCAGCCCAGTTACACCACCGACCCGATCAGCGGCGAAACGGTCTGCGATACCAGCGATCCGTACAACTGGGGTTCTAGCGATCCGACCGATCCATGCTTCGATTACTTCCCCATCATTCTCATCCGGGGCGAGGTCGAGCTGCACGAGGGCTACGGGCAGGCCGTCGTCATCATCGACTGGGACGACAGCAAGCCCGATGGTGAGAAGGGCGGCGAGTTCGAGCTCGAGACCAACTTCCGCTTCAATGGCCTCATCCTCGGCAAGGGCTGCGTCGAGATTCAGAAAGGTGCCATCTTCCACGGCTCACTCTTCGTCGACTCCAACTACCGCAACGAGGATCTCTGCGGCGGTGACGCCGACTACGATATGAACGATTCCGCGCCCGAAATCCACTGGAGCCAGTGCGCCGTCAACCGCGCTCTCGTCGCCAGCGGCCTCGATAGCGAGGCCACGCCCATCCCCGGCCGCCCAGTGCCTCTCCCCGCCAGGGCTTTCGGCGAGGATATCGGCTGAGACATATCGACGTTACTGAACCGGAAACCGTCACCGCCTTTATTACCATTCGGTAACGCTCTTTCGAGCCCCTCCGAATATCTCCTCTCTTAACTCGTTTGATGTCATATACTTACGTATCGGGCGCTCTTGGAACGCTCTGTGCACCTACAAGTAGACCGCCGCCGGTCTAGACGTGTGGGCCGAGGTAGGAGCCAAGGCGGCGTACTCGAAACCACGACCAGGAGAGTCAGCGTGTCCATCCCAGCCCTCAGGGCATTTTTTGAACGCTCGGCAGCTCACAGCCGCAAAGAGCGCGGTTTTGTGCTACCGCTGGTTCTATTCGGCCTCATCCTCATGAGCACCGTTGCGGTGGCCTCGCTGCTGACATCGCAGGACGAGCACAAGTCGTCGCGGGCGATGCGGGAGTCGAGCGCATCCTTTTACGCCGCCGAGGCGGGTCTCAACGAGGTGTTCGCCACCTGGAGCACGATTCAGACGGGTGTGGACGCGCTGGCGCCTGGCGACAGTCTGGATTTGGGTTGGCGGACGCTGGACCAGGGAGCGAGCTACCGGGCGGTCGTGCACCGCTGGCACAACGATGACCAGCCCATGTACCAGCTACTGGTCGAGGGAAGGAACCGCGGCGCGAAGAATGGCCAGCGGATGCTGAGCTTCATGTTGACGTCGGCGCCGGGCGGCGGGGGCTCGGGCTTCACGCTGGGTGGTTGCTGCGAAGCGACGATGGTGGTCAAAGGGCAGTTTGACATCAGCTCCGCAGCACCGTTCGTCGGCTGGGATGGCGAGGTCGACATCCTTGGGTTCGATGAGCATCCGGCCGGTTGGGAAGCTGCGGGCGTGTGCGCGGACGAACTGCACGATAAACCGGCCGTCGTCATGAAGAATATAGCCCTCTTCAACGACCCGCTTCCGATCATAAACGTCGACTGGTGCAACACGGACGGTAACATCTGCCCGGTGACCGTCGATGGTGTTCCGGGAGGGATAGTCGAGGATCCCACCATCACCGATACTGCCTTCGAGCAGTTCGGCGGGCTCAGCTGGGATAGCCTCAAGGTGCTGGCCGACCACGAGATCGGGGTGTGGGGCACTCAGGTCAAGCTGCACGGCGATGACATCTACCCACGCTATAATGGGGACGGGACGTGTGATACCAGCCATCCTTACAACTGGGGCTCGGACGATCCGGACGACGCCTGCTTCGATTACTTCCCGATCATCCTGGTCCGGGGCGAGATCGAGTTCAGCAAGGGTTACGACCCGAATCCGAGAGCCTACGGCCAGGGCATGCTGATCATGGACTGGGATGATACCCAGACCCCCCCCGGTACCGAGCTGGAACTGGGGCGCGAGGGCGAGTACAACGGCATCGTCATCGGCAAGGGCTGCCTGGAGATCCAGCAG
>SDBV01009682.1_pt1 | contig 12759 bp, 31 predicted proteins | sample 2277081 | NCBI WGS metagenome assembly SDBV01 (sample SAMN10402039, study PRJNA504765) | marine sediment metagenome | isolation source: marine sediment core GS10_PC15, 223 cmbsf | place: Arctic Ocean: Southern Knipovich Ridge | collected 2010
TCTCTCTTTGTCTGTAAGGACACTGCCAACGGTGCCAGAATCAAGACCTGGCCTTTGGTTTTTTGGCATACCCATTTTGCCCATTCCAATTGCTGGACAGTCTTGCCCAAGCCGCAGTCTTCGAACAGTGCTGACCTTCCCTTGTACAACGCCCATTTGACCAGAACCTTTTGCCAGTCAAACAGCATTGGGTTAAGATCTTCAACATTGACCTTGAATCCAGTCGCATTGTCCTGTATTACTTTTGACCTTAAAAATTCCTGATACTTACTTAAATCTTTATCCATTTCATTTCCTTATCAAATCTTGAATTTCCTTTAAAGCATTTCTTCGTAAGTTTTCGGGATCACCTGAATTCAATTCCAATAATTCTACGTTATCAAATACAGGAGCGATCATTTCTGCCAATATTTTCCAGTCATAATAAGCATCAGAATCGGACAAAATATAAACTCTTTTAATTCCTTTCCTGACCAGTAAATTTACTTGCTCGTCTGTCACTTTCTTTCCAAGTGTGGCAACTGATCCATCACCTATCCTCCAAACATCAGTTATTCCCTCAACCAGAATCACAGTCTCATTTGCATTGTCCAGATTGTACAGGCAGCTCTTTATCGGAATAATAGATTCTGTATCTGAAGCGTTTTTGTAAGGAATCTTCGCTTGCCTTGTTACATCTGCCCCAACAAAACTTACTGTTTCATTGTTCATTATCACTGGAGCTATTATTCTGAACTTGTACTTTCCGGTATTGTAACAGACTTTTAATTTGTATTTTGGTATCAGTATTTCAGGGTCAAAGTCCCTGCTTTTGAGATAGTTTAGATGTATCTTTGGAAATTGATCAGAAAATGGAGATAAAATGTCTTTCATATCCCTTGATCTGACTGTCTTAGAGTCTGTCTCAGGGTACTTTGTGTCTAAAGGTATATCTTTGTATGGGTTTTCCTGAAACTGGCTTAAAATCGCCTGAGATTCTGACCAGGAACATCCTTCAAGTTCCTGAATCAACCTGTCCATTCCACCCTTCTCGCCGCAGGCCCAGCAACTGAAAAGTTTTGACTCCAGATTTATTCCCATGTGATTTGAAGGATCATTACAAAAAGGAAAGGGGCATTCGATGTTTACCCATCCTTCTGTGACGTTCTTTCCTTCAGTAGTATGTGCAATATCCCTGTCTTCAAAGTAAGCTATCGGGTCGAAGTTTTCAAGAGACATTAGTTATTATTTCAATAGCTTTTTCAAGTTTTAATTGAAGTCTGGCCGCTGCCATTACCTTTGCACCATTTAAAGACATTTCGCCCAATTCTATTCGATCACATATTCCATAACATGACATAAACCATGTATCGCCATATCCCATATAATGGTGTACTGATAATCTGAAACTATCAATTCGTACTGTTGCACTAATTACCTTTCCATTTCTTTTTTCATTATCCCATTTCATAATTGATTTCCTTTCTTTTGATTCATTTATAAATTTCCTGTAAGCCTTATCATCTTCAGTTTCTTTTGAACTATAGTCAAAATCAACACTGAGTTTTGCATCTGGATTTTTCTTTCTGAATTCTATAATTTTATCAAAAAGCCTTTTTCTTTCTTCGAGATATTCAATAGAACAATTTCTGTAATTCCATCCACAAGTACATGGAGTGTCCCAACATTTAATACAATCACTTAATGACATTTTTTATTCTCCTTTCTTTTGATTCATTATATTAGGAGGTTTACAAGGATGACATGTTATGAAATTTTCGTAAGTTATTATTAAAGGATTCTTTTTATTTAATTGCTTTAAATTCCAAAAATACATTCGAAACGTAAAGGATATCAGATCAACTATTCCTGCTCCTGTATTTTTATTTTTTGATTTCATTATAACTTCGATCTCATTAGTGATGTGTTCATTTATTTCTTTCTCATGTAAAGAATCTTTGTGTTTAAGAATATATTTATTCAACTTTTCAATTTTGTTTATGATATTCTTTTTTGATATACTTATATGAACAGGTTCATTATGATTAGGAGACATATCATATGTAATAAGTTTCAATTCTTTTTTCATTTCATTTCCTCCTTTTCAAGTGACATTTATTATTCCTGTATTTCCATTATTCCTGCATCAGGATAAATTTTCAATATGGGCAAACCAAAACTTTCTCCACAATTCTTACATTCAAACCATTTGATCTTACTCTCCTTAAACCTTTCATAATTTCTATAAACTACACAGTTACACTTTGGACATCTCACGGTATCTTTTTTTGTCTTTCTTTTAATCATGATTTTCCCTTTCTCAGGTGACATTCATATCTACCTTTAACTTTTTAGTAATATTCCTTTTCATCAGTATAATCTGGAACTTTGGCCTCTTGTCCATCTTGAAATAGTTGGATACTTTCTTGCCTGTGTAGTCTAATATTTTTGACAGTTGAGCACTGAAATTTACGAAAGCCTTTTCCCTGCTTTTGGCGTGGGTGTGTAGTTTATGGATTTCGCCCTGAAAATTAAATTCGCCTCTATATAGATTGTTCATCTTTTAATCCCTTACAACAGTATAACGACATTCATTACATATAGTGGGAGGCAGTATCTTTCCGCATTTAGTACAATAACCTTTATATCTTTTATTCAAGGCTTCTGTTATTTTCTTTGCCGTCCCTTCCCCAATCGTCTCTGCAATTGTTCTGTTTAATGGAGATTTAACTACCCACCTATCTATAGGGATTCCATTTGGTCGAGTATAACTACCTTCAGTCATATAGGTATATTTTTTCTTTTTCATTTTTTATTTTCCTTTAAAATATTTTCCTTTAAAGGTTTAAATCTTATAAGGGCTTGTCCATCTACACATATCCAAACCCTACCGTCCTTTGCAATTTGAATTCCAAAATCTCCCTTAATACCTCCTTGCTTTATTTCTTGCTCAAAAGAGATTAATCCATGATCTTAATATCAACACCCTTAATTATTGGATAGAATTTTACTGCATCAATTAACACACAAGAAATTTCTCCAGCGGCCTCACAAGTTTTATACCACATACCTGAAACTGTTGATTGATAAAATATTCCTTTATTAAGATTCATTTTTCATTTTCCTTTTAAAAAGTAAATGGTGGGCCGGATTCTCACCGACACGGTTGATCTCTATGTAAGCTCCTCGGCAGGATTGCTACCGGTAGACTTCATGGATGCCAAGAGGCAAAGGGCCGACAGTTCATAATATAGTTGCGCCGGGCGATGATTTAACTTCCCGAAAGTCGGCTTCGCGCAGGTATGTTACCGCCATACCGCCACCATTATTTTAAAAATTAATTCGGGCAAACAGGCAATGTGGCCAAGGGGCCGATGGCAGGCACCCAGGGAGGAGGAGTATTCCCCCACAAAACCTGCCGACCTGCTTGCCCGAAAGTGTTAATCATTTAAAGGTATTTTAACCCCCCTCAATATTATTTCTTTTTCCGTTACAAGATCAGAATAACCCAATTTTATAACGGGTTTTTCCTTTCCCTTTTTAGCGAATTCAACCCACTTAACATGGCCCAATTTAGCATCTTCTTCATTTTCATATCGTTCTACAGGATGAACACCGTTTTGATCCAACAATGCTGTTTCAAATCCCATATCAGAAGTGTCTGCAGTTGATACCCCAATTCCACCATTATCCTCTGGATCAATTCTCATGAGTTTTCTGTTTTCATAGTTATCAATATTATTCATAGAATCTAATAGTTTTGAAAATCCTGTTAGCATAATCTTTTCTCCTTTCATAACCACCCCATTTTCACGTAAATTTGAAGTCGCATTACGGTATGTTGAGCCAAAAACTTGTAGGGGTCCAAAAAGTCGATCACTTCCACCTCGTCCTTTTCATCCGTCCTTCTCAAACCCCTTCCTATCGCCTGTAATGTGGCTATTTCGGATTTCCCACCTGCCGCATTGATGACGCAGTCAAGGGAGGGTATGTCCACCCCTTCCTTCCAGACTGTAGTTGAAATCACTACCTTTATTTTCTTTTCCGAGAACGACTTTCTCACCTGCTCCCTGACATCGCTTTCGGTCGATCCCTGAATGTAAGTTATGTCAAGGTCGAACAGGGACTCCCCAAGTGTTTTCAGGATATCACCATGATCAATTTCCTTGACCAGTATCAGGACGCTTTTCCCATCCTTGACCCTCGCTGAAATCTTTGTCATTATCAGTCTGTTCCTTGGCCGGTTCTCGACGATTCCTTTTCTGTAAATATCCCTGTACTTTTTCAATTCTAATATGGCACTTACAGGTGGTACAGACACTAAAGTAATATAAGGTCTTGCTATCATCCCGTCCTTGATTCCCTCTTCCACTTTGTATTCTCCTATAACAGGGCCGAGCATTCCCTCGATGCAAAGTTTGGCCTCTTCCTTTGGAGGCATTGTGGCCGTGAATCCCAGTCTTATCATTGATAGATTCTTTTCCATGTATTTGTAATACATCGTTTTCTTACCACTTAAATGATGTACCTCATCTATAATGGTTATATCAAAATACAAAAGATCATTTCCATCATTAACAGCAAACATGCTCTTAATTGAAGCCACTACAATTCTGCCAGAAGTATTCCATTCACCATCCCCGACAAAACTGACATCATTAAATCCAAACTTTTTAAATTCAACCATCGTCTGTCTTAATATTGCTATTGAATGACATAGAAATAATACCTTTGCCTTTGGAAACATGGATATTATTCCTATGGCGATTATCGTTTTGCCTGATCCTGTTGGTGATACTATGACTCCCCTTTGATGATGAACTGCTTTGCGAATAAGATCTTCTTGAAAAGTTTTAAGAGTTATTCCAGGAATAGAAGGATTTTCAATTACTCCATCAAAGATTGATTTATTTGTATCTTCAATTTCTATAGAAATATTCTTATCATCACAATATTTAATAACTCTTGGCAAAAATCCTGAAAGAAACTGTCCACTGTCTTTATCAATAAAAAATGAATCATAATACTTTGTCGATCCTCCTCCATATTTGTTTCTCTTGAACCAGCTTGCCCTATATTTCAAGCATGGCTTTATTATCGGGACGTATTTCTTATCGATCTGACAGTGGACAGGATTTAAGACTGTTATTTTCATTGTTAGTAATCCAAGTAATCCAGAACGTCCATTTTTTTCAATCGAGCTTTAATTGCTTTCTCTGTCCTTCCATGATTTGCTGCAATTGCAGTTATCGTTGCCTTTATTTCTTTTTTGAGGGTTCCCTCTTCAAGTGTACTCCAAACAGATCCACTCATTCTATTACCACTGTTCCAAGTACCACTAATATCATCAAGACTGTTTTTAATATTCTTTATTGATTCTTTTACATCTTCGGTTACAAATCCCTTGCCTATTTTATTTTCAAGATCAACAAATCTGCACATAGCTTCATCATTAAATGTATCAATTTCTTCCAGTTCACTTTCAATTTTGTCTATTCTATCTTCAAAATTTTCTTCAAGTTTATCTACTCTATGTTCAAGCTCCTCTGTAGTTTCGCATTTTTTTTCAAACACCTCTTCAGCTATAGCTCTTACTAATTGAATAAAACTATTTTCTTTTGACATTTCCTTTTCTCCCTTTTAATTTAAGGTTAAAAACTTTCTACAAACTCTTCCAGCTCGTCCATTATTTTCACGGTCCTCTTGTCCAACACTTTCAAATTTTGCACCCGGACGTTAAAGAAATGACACTGGATAAATTCAACAACGCTTCTCCTTGTTATGTCCCTGCTTTTCGGTGTCATTATCTGTATGATTTCCATCGGGGAGTGAAGGATTATCCTGATCACTTCCTTTGCCTCGAAAGAAAGCTTTGATTTCAAATCCTTGAATATCATTTTTCTTTCGGTTTCCGGGTTGAATGTCAAATGGGTTTCGTCCTCGTAATTTTCCTGATCCATTGCAGATACAGCACACAAAAGTTCCCATCCTTCTGGCTCTTCCGACTTGAATTTCATCTGTTTTTCCTTTCCTGTTTTTATTATAACATTTATAAATTTGATTTTAAATATTATTTTTTATGCGCACCATCTTCCAAAATCTAATTTATTAGTTAAAAGAACAAGTTTTGCCTTTTTGCCAAGAAGATCTTTTCTCTTAGATATACTTTCAATAAATTCATCCCTCAAGGCATCTTCTAATCCGTGAGCTTTTTCATCATCTTCCTGTTCATTTTTTATTACATCAATAAAATCTTGTATTTCTTGTAAATTCATTTCAATTCTCCTTTCAAATTTTCTTAAATATTATTTTTTTAAAAATTCCACCATAGCCAAGCATGAATTCTTGGATTGCATTTCAATGTAAGTCTTTTTGGATACCAGTAACGCAATGCTCTTTTAAAACTTCTTATTGGTTCTGCTATTGTCATTTCAATTTCCTCCTTTCTTTGGCATTTGTTGGCATTTGATTTTCAATAGTATCTAATGCTTTTAGAATAATAAAAAGATCAGAAAATTCACTATATCCATTTTTATTGATATTACTTATAGTTTTTCTAATTGCTTTGGTAGAATCCAAAACATGATCTTTTTGAATTTTAAAGAAATCCCAACATCTGTTATCTTGTTTTAACATAATAATTTGCTGTTCTTTCTCATCCATTTCAATTTCCTCCTTTCAAATAATTTTTTTCTTCCGGCTGCGAAGATACGCCAGCCTTTTCTCGGTCAGCTCTATCTTTTCGTTCGCCATAGCCACAGCATGGTTTCTTTTGGGGTCCGGCTGCAGTGTCAGGATTATAACGATTCCCTTTTCCTGCGGCAGGTATTCGATGTGCTTATTTACTATTCCATAGGCCTCCTTTTCTGTAAATGCGAACTTCTCCTTCAAGAGTCCTTCGGCCATTTCACATATCATGGAGCCCTGAAATATCCATTCATCCAAATAGGCCTCCACAGTCCCTTCCGGGTGTCCAAGTACGCTTTCCTTCTGGGTCAGTTTCTCGATCTTCTTTTTCTTCCTTTCCTTCACCGCTTTTAGAATTGCCTTCAGTATGTATTCCCTGCCCATTCTTTGGGTGACCTGGACCGCCAGATATTCCCTTTTAATGAAAATTTTCAGGTCTTCCTTGTCATAGACGCTCAACTCCCTTTCAACGTTTTCCATGTCAACCCTGAGTTCCTGGTTCAGGTCCTTCTTGGTTTCCGTCTCCTTCTTGTCCGGGTCCTTTCCCGATATGTAAGTCAATATCTTTTTTATGATCACCCCCTTAAACTGCGTCTTATCCACCGCTACCGGAATGTCATTTTCCACACAGAATACGCCAAGCTGGGTGTGATTCATTCTCTTTAAAAATCCCTCGAACTCTTCTGTGTCAGTTTCGGACTCTATGTACTCTTCATTTTCATCTGTCATTTTGGTTTTTCCTCTTTTAAATTCAATGGAATATTGTGGGCTGTTTTATAAGCGATTCCCTTTTTCATTCGCCACTTACTCGCTTGACGAGTTGTGGATTGAAATTCATTAAAAGCATTTGTATTTTTTATTTTTGGATAAGTTTCTGTAACTATATCACAGGCCTTTAAAAATGTTCCGTCTTCTCTCGCAAATTCTGAATTTGTCATTTTAATTTTCATACTTTCCTCCTTTTCAATTTTAATATATTACTACTCCAAATTTGATTTCAAACGAAATAACTCTTTCTTTTAAAACTTCAAGAATTTCCTTATGATTGGTTTTAAAATTTTTAACATAGTCCTTTACCATTTTTTCATCTATTTCAACAAATTCATATTCACTAACAATATGATCTCGATCAGGAAAGACTTCATTTACTATCCATATCATATCTTCATTTTCACTATCCACTTGACAAAAAATATCTTCGTACTTATCTTCTTCCAAAATATCATACAAATAGGGTTTTTCCCAATGCTCTTCCTTTTTTGTTATTAAAGCATCGCCACATTCAGAACAAAATTTTTCTCCATCTTCAAATCTCAATTTTAAGTGTTTTTTGCAAACGTTCTTTGTGATAATTTCTAATAAAGGCTTTCCTTTGACGATTAAAAATACACCAATATATGTTTCTTTTGTTCCCATTTCATTTCCTCCTTTTCAATTTTAACTTAACAATCAACAGGATTGTAAAAATCTCGCTCATCACAAAAGTTCGAGGGAATATCTCCTATGGTATCATGTCCTTTTATTGGTTGTAATTCCCCACCGCACCAAGATTGCATTGCTCCTTTTTTAATGATTTCGCCTCTTCTAATCTTACGAAATTTTTTACCAAACCTATAATAAATAATTCCTTTCATAACTTTCTCCTTTTCAATTTCAATTTGGGCTTTTCAATTTCTTCAATAACGGTTTCCTTCTTCATCATCCTGACCAGCAGGCAAATGGACTTCCTGTACTGAAAGCACTTCTCGCAGTACTCCCAACCCTTAAACCCTTTTTCGTTCCTTACCCTATTCCGGCACATATCCACGCTGGTATGATGGTAGTACTTTTCACAAAAGAAATAGTCCGCTATTTTAAATCTTTCACAAATTGAATCGTCTGAATCTACTTCAATTTCCTTTCCCTTTCCCTCTGGATTGAAAGGACAAAGACGAAAGATATCCTTTTCCACTTTCCTTTTGCTTAGGTATTTCCATCTGTCGCAATATGAACAGGTTATCCCTGTCAACTGTAATGCCTTTTTTGTCATTGCTTATTTTCCTTTCAAAAACTCTTCGATCAGTTCAGTACTCATTCTTTCTATTTCCTTGTAAAGATCATCCTTGGCAGATGCGCCATAACATATAAACTTGCTGTCAATTTCATCCCCAAAATATCCATGCTTGATAATACTTCTCAGACAACTTCTTGCCGCTTCCTTTGAAGTGTAAGTCATTCCTGTATCAATGTGTTTGATCATTTCTTGCCTCCTTTTATAGGAAAATATACGGATATATTACGACGCATTTGTGTAAAGAGTTTATTAAACTTTTTCATGTCTGTCATTGTCTGTGACGCCTTTTCATTTTGCTTTCCCAACCAACGATCCTTCAGTCTTTGGTCAAACGATTTCTTTGCCATTATAATACCGCCCCCTTTGGTATCACCGGGTTGAACAAGTCCAGTTTTATTTTTCCCACTCCATGGCATTTGCCACAATTAATGAATTCTGTTCTACCATTTCCTACAAATCCTGTTCCGTTACATGTTCTGCAACTGACATTTGAAATTGCCAAATTCTTTAACATTTTATAGGAACTGATGACTTCCTGAGAATGCTTCTTGGCTTCGTCAGATCCATTGATGTCCGGGTGAATCTTTTTTATCAATGATCTGAATTTTGTTGAAAGTTCTTCGGGAGCAAACGGATATCCTGGTATGTCAAGGATTTTCATCGCTTGCTCTGTTCTGTCCCCTATGATGATTCTCATATCTTTTCCCTTTTATGGATAATATATTTCATTAAGCTGTTTCTTTAATTCATCATTTTCTTTTTCAAGTTCCTTGATTTTTCTCATTGCAATACTTAGTGGTGAATTTTTCCATTTAATTTTCTTGATATCATTAGAAAGTCTTTCTCTTCCAGCTACTTTATCAGGATGGTGTTGCCGACAGTATCCATCCTTAACGGCATTTCTTGGACATGGATGATGGTAAAAGCCGCTCCATACTTCTTTTTTACACTTTTCCTTTTTCATTTTCTATTTCCTTTCCTATTTAAAGATTAACAGTAAAACAACCATCAGTGGACACAAACCGTTTTATGCCCACTAACAGCATTCTACCTCATGGAATGGCCGCCCTTAAAATTGCTGTGTGTAAGTAATAAAACAAGTAAGCCAGTCCTATTACTATTATATAGATTCGGATCATTTACTTCTCCTTATCGTTTCCTTCCTTTTCCAATGCTCATAGCAAAGATGAGCAGTCGACTTCCTTTCCGTCACATTCTTTTTCAAAGGTTTCCGGCAAGCGCTACATACCTTGTCTCCCATCACTGTGTGTTTGTAAGGTTTCTTACTCATTTTTTATTCTCCTCAATTGTTTTTAAGGCATCTCTTAAAAGCTGTTCCATTGACTTTACGCCCTTTTCATGGGTCATTGTAAAATCATTCGCCTTTAAATCAAAGCTATCCCAATATTCTTTGGCCCTTTTAAATCCTATATATTCTCCAGAATAATCCAATCCCCTATTGATAAGTTCTTGTTTAGCATTTCCCTTTAAGTCAATTATTTCAAACATGGCATCTAATAAAAGACCTGTATCTATTGTTTGAAACATAAAGTTTGGATTTAAATCATCATGTTTATATTTTGGCATTTTATTCTCCTTTCTTTTCCTGAATACTTATCCAAGTATGATGGATATAAGATTCATTTGTGTTTTCATAGTTCACTTTCATTTCGAACGTCCACCCAATTTTCTTGGGCTTTCCGTTCACGTTAATGTAACAGGCTGAAATACACCTTCCATACAGACCTTGCATTTCCTGAAACAGTTCCTTCAGGTTGTCGGTGAAGGATTCATATTCGTTGCTTTCCCCCATCAGACATCCCTCAGTTTCGTTTGTCCATGATTCCTGAATTAATAGCATGACGTTTTCTCCTTTTTTGTTTTTAGATTCTAACCGGCATAATGACCGCAAAGAACTTATCATTTTTAAAGTATATCGGCTTGTTTTCATTTTCATGGTAGACTGAGAAAAAATCATCCGAACTCAGAACATCCCTAAAATAATCAAACCTGAAGGAATTTGTTGGATCTGGTACACTTCCGTCAATATCTTTTTCACCTTTCATGTTCCTTATAATATTGGCAAAGTCTATATCCAACTTGTTATTACTTACCTGCAAAGTGTCCTGTGGAAAGTCATCCTTGATTGCCACAAGATCTTCAATGTCGGGATAGAACTTTTCATCTTTTTTGAATATTAAAACAAGCGCTATAACGATTTTTGTGTTCTTGACGACTTCATAAAATCCGTCTTCAAGGGATTCGTAAAGGCCGGTATCATCTTCAAACAAATGAAGTCTTCCTCCATTAGTGCTCACAAGACGATTACCGTCCTTGTAAATGTGATTTAAATGTACTTGTTTGTGTTCTTTGTTTGCTGTCAATCCCTTGGCTATCCATCTGATTTCCTTGAATCCCGGGTCATTTTTTTTCAGTTGTAATTTCATTTTCTTTTCTCCTTTTTGATTTTTGGATTATTAAATTTCCTTTATTTCCTTGATTAATTCAATCGCCTGGTCTATATTCATCCAGACATCATTCAATCGATTATCTATTTCCTCAGCTCGATCTTCATTCTTTTCCCAGTCAACATTATCTATCTTTTCCGAAACGTTTTCTTGCATTTCTGTTAAATCTTTAATTATTTCACTTACTCCTTTGATTTTCATTTCTTTTTCCTTTTCTTATAACTTTTTTGTGTAAATTTCTTTGGGCTATTAATTTAGCGACCTGTTCCGTTTTACCTTTTTGCACCGCCTTATTTGCCCACTGAACGCCTTTGTCTGTTACCATAATGCCTCGAATTTCCTTCAACTCTTTGTTTAATCTATCTACCCAGACCTTGTGGTATTCGGATTTTTGCCTGTCAGATAAATTTTTGCCCCCGACAAATTCACCTTTGTTCCGGAGCGAATCCCACGACAAATAAATTGCATCAGGATGGGTTGTGTCTAAATAATTCCAATCCGAATTTTTAGTTTTCATTTTGTCGCCTCCTCTTATTAGTCTATTTCTAAACCAAGATCATTGGCAATTTTATCAAGATCCACTTGAGCTTCTTCCTTGTTTTTCCAATCAAGATCGTCAAGATGATTGTCATGAAATTCAAAATCATTTGTTGCTGCAATCCACTTTTTACCAATACTATCAATTACAATTTTTACGACATGTGTTGGTGTTCTGTATTTAGTAAGTTTCATTTTATTTTCTCCTTTCAGTTTTGGGTTGAATCATCAGTGGCAAGGTTCCCGTCCTTTGCCATACTCATCCAGGCATCACCTCCTTTCTACAGAATGAGTTTCATCTTTTTATTTGAAAACCTTTTCTTTTTTCCTTACACATTGATTTTCCTCACTCGATAAACATATCCATAGTTATTAATTATTTCGTCCTTTCGTAACTTTTTGAGCAAGCTTGCTACATAGCTATTCATTCGTTGAGGTCTCGGCTCAAATTCGATCCACTTCAACCCGATTTTATCATTTTTCATCTCTATTATTTTTCTCATTTTCTTTTTCCTTTATTTTAAAGATTTTTAATTCTTACTGTCTTCCCAGCCTTTGCCATTTCTTTTTGGGCTGGTTGCCTTTGTTATTTTCATTTTCATTTCCATTTCCTTCTTATTTCAAAATATGAATGGTTCTGATAGATCTGCCATGATAACGACTGTTAAACTGAGCAATACATTCGGCGTTTCTTCCAGGTGAATTACCAACATAAACCGTCTGTCCGGTTTTAAGTGCTCCAATGATAATATCAAATGTTGAATTAAGAACACCATAACTTTTGTTTTCATGGGGAAGCTGACCACTCCATTGACCGAATACCAATTTACCGTCAAATTTTGTATCATCAATATTAAGTAAAGATTTCATTTTAAATTCTCCTTTCAAATCATCCATTAGCCAATTTTAACCGCTGTATAATCACCCCAATAATACTGGTCAATCGTGTCAAGGGTCCCATACTGATGGCCCCGATGGATGACACCATAGGCCTTGATCCCGAAAATGTTTCCCTCACTGTCAACCATGTATTTT
>SDBV01009683.1_pt1 | contig 12759 bp, 12 predicted proteins | sample 2277081 | NCBI WGS metagenome assembly SDBV01 (sample SAMN10402039, study PRJNA504765) | marine sediment metagenome | isolation source: marine sediment core GS10_PC15, 223 cmbsf | place: Arctic Ocean: Southern Knipovich Ridge | collected 2010
AAACTCCATGCGCGGGAGCCGGGAGAGCCTGGAAGCGACTGGCGGAGTCCCGCCGCCAGTCCGGCTGGGGAAGGCCTGTGGCCGAACGACCAGCGTGTACGTGACCAGGCAGTCGGACAGGCGATAGTACTGAAGATACCACCGAACGATGGTCCTCAACCGGGTGACACCGGCCACCGACCGGAGGAGGGGGAGGAGGAAAGACAGCCTGGCCAAGGGGAACTCGCTGGAGTCCAGCACACCCCGAACACAGAGTCGGAGGGAGCGATATGGAGAACTCTAAACGGGCACGAAGAGGGAAACCACGGAAACAGCCAAGGGGAAATACCTACGTCGAACCCAAGGTAGTGTCACAGGGGCTGGAGCGAGTACGAGGGGCAGCGAGAAGGGACTCAGGGATGAGGTTCACTAACCTGCTGCACCACATCACGGTGGAACTGTTGGAGGAAGCGTACTATGCGCTGAATCGAAAAGCGGCGCCGGGTGTGGATGGGGTAACGTGGTCAGAATACGGCAAAGGTCTCGAAGCACAACTGAGGGATCTGCACGGCCGCGTGCACAGGGGTGCATACCGAGCCCAGCCTTCCAAGAGGACCTACATATCCAAAGGAGATGGCCGGATGAGGCCGTTGGGCATAGCCGTGCTGGAGGACAAGATTGTCCAGCAAACGGTGGTGTGGGTGTTGCAGGCGATCTATGAGGAGGTGTTTCTAGGGTTCAGTTACGGGTTTCGCCCAGAACGGAGCCAGCACAATGCGTTGGATGCCATATGGGTAGCGATCATGCAGCGAAAGGTGAACTGGGTTCTAGATGCGGATATTCGCGGATTTTTCGATTCGATCTCGCATGAATGGATGGAGAAGTTCGTAGGGCTCCGCATAGGGGACGAACGGATACTACGCCTGATACACAAATGGTTGACGGCGGGAGTATCGGAAGACGGAGAGTGGTCAAGAACAGTGGTTGGGACGTCACAGGGTGCAACAGTTTCGCCATTATTGTCGAACATTTTTCTGCACTACGTTCTTGACTTGTGTGTAGCGGCCGAGAATGCCGAAATCCAGCAGGTGAAAGTCCTGCCGCGCCAATTGCCCGATTCAGGCGTGTAGCGATACCGCAGTTCATGGGGGTAACCACATGTTCATTGCGCGGTGTAAAAGTCCTAGCTGCCCTAAAGGCGTTGATCTTTAGCGGTAGGTGCAATCAGGGGGGCGAGCGAGTATGGGAGCTTGAACATAAAGGAATGTCTGCAGCCACGAAATAGAACGCGTCGTAGAAGTTGCATGGCGGCGAGTATCCAGTGTGTCGAACTTCTCACAAGTAGGGTGAGACCGAAGTTTTCCAGGAAGAAACGGGCGAAGGCACTGGAAAGACACTGCGCGGTACGGGACCTTGCACCCATACAAGGATTGCGGAGATAACATCGGGATAGGCCATCTTCCAGCAGGGGCCGGCAGCAACCTGCAAGGACTCCCCGACGAGGCTTATAAACCGAAGGAGGGAAGAGGATTTTGGTCTGGCTCATGAGCCCATAGGAGCGATGAAGGAGGGGCAATGCCCTCTGATGTGCTGCAAGATGGCACACTACAAAAGGTAACTCCGGATGTAGGCAAAGGGGCTCTCGGTACATAGCGGGCACTGGCTAGGCATATGTCAGGACACAGGGCCTGAGATAGGTATGGTCTGTACGGTGTCGAGCCTTATGTCAAACTACTATCGGTAGGGGTGTATGTTGGCCAGAGCTTAAGCTTCACCGATAGGTAGGAAGGGCATTAGGGGATAGCTATGGCCGACAACTGGACTCGGGAAAGCCGATTGTCCAGGATGGGAAGGGGGCTGTGCGGAAACGTGATCCATGGCGGAACTAGGATCCTATCCTGCAATCGAAAGAGCAGGGTGGTTTTAAATCTCCACCTAAAGATGCGCGCGCCGCACTTCTACCCGGAGGTGGAGGCCTGGCGAAAGAGTCGGGCACGAGGCGAGGTCTACATCGTGCGATATGCCGATGACTTCGTAATGGGGTTTCAGTACCGAGCTGACGCGGAAGCGTTTCACCAGGCATTGGGGGAACGTATGCAAAAGTTCGGGCTGGAGCTGAATGAGGAGAAGACCCGCCTGATAGAGTTTGGCCGTTTTGCCGCAGAAAACCGGGCGAAGCGGGGTGAAGGGAAGCCGGAGACGTTCGAGTTTCTCGGTTTTACCCACATCTGCGCGCGACGTCGCAAGGATGGACGTTTTACCGTGCGCAGGAAAACCATTGCCAAACGACTGCGGAAGAAGGTCGGGGGGATTACCCGAGAGCTGAAATGGAATCGACATGCGCCGCTGCCGGAGCAAGGAAAATGGCTGCGGAGTGTGGTGCGTGGCTACTTTCAGTATCACGCGGTACCTGGGAACGGCCAGGCCTTAGTACGGTTCAAGAAGCTTGTGGCGCGCGCATGGTTGCGCGCGTTGCGGCGGAGGAGCCAGAAAGGCAGAGGGCTTACCTGGGCGCGGATGCAGAAGCTCTTAGAGACCTGGATTCCGCGGATACGCATTCTCCACCCGTATCCAAATCAACGCCTCTGCGTTAGACACCCGAGGTAGGAGCCGGATGAGCGTAGTACCTCATGTCCGGATCTGTGCGGGGGGCGCCCGGTGACGGGCGTCCCTACCGCGACAAGTTCTCATACACGAGGAAAATTTCGGCCAATACTATTGACAGATATACTCAAATGCCTTAAAGTGAGCGCATAAAATAAAATGAACAAAACAGTCATAATTACCGGGCATGCGGCCTGCTGGTACTTTGTCGATCTTGATTGGCGAAAAACAGCAAAATGGCCCGATAACCCGGCTTTTTCAGACGATGGGATCACTCACACTCAGCCAAAAGAGCTGTATGAAATAATGAATATCCCGGCGTCCGGTTTCCGGGCATCGATGAACCATTGTTTGAGAAACGGCATAAACAGCCTGTAATAAGGTAACCGCTGGATTGACAAATGACAGCTGCAAGAGTACAGTCTTGAGCGATATAGTAGGAGTAAAATCTCTGGCATGATTAAAACTCTAGCGCAAAGGAGGGAAAAGAGAACAGCAAGGTAAATAAGGGGAATCAAAACATAACCATCCTTTTTAGCGATAGCTAAAAGGCTGGCAATCTGAGTAAAAAGAGCAGAGGAGTTACGTTATGAGAAATGCATTTTTTATTGTTTTTCTTAGTCTTGTTATCATTCCTGGCTTGCTTTTTGCAGGGGGAGAGAAAGAGCAAGAGAAAAAACCTGTCGAAAAGCCGGAGGCGGCGGGACCGGAAGTATCAGCCAAACAAGCGCCGCAGCTGGCAAAACTGGTGCAAGCCGGAAAGCTTCCGCCTCTGAAGGAACGGCTCCCTGCAGAGCCCCTGGTGATTACCGTGGTGGAAGAAATCGGTCAGTACGGCGGAACGTGGCGGCGCGCATTTACAGGGCCGGCAGACAGCTCGAATCCGGCTCGTATTCTTCACGATACTTTTCTCTCTTACACCACGGACGGAGGCAAAATTATACCCCACGTTGCAAAATCGTGGGAAGTAGCGCCGGACAGGAAGAGTGCAACCTTCTATTTGCGCAAGGGCATGAAGTGGTCTGACGGCGACGACTTCAATGCGGATGACGTGATCTTCTGGTGGAATGACATTCAGGGGAACAAGGCCATAAGCCCCACCAGAGTGTCTTGGATGCGCATAGGAGGCGAGTATGGCAGCATTGATAAGCTGGATGAGCATACGGTGAAGTTCTCCTTTGGCTCTGCCTATCCTCTCATCGTACAATGGTTGGCAGGAACGCAGGTTGCGGTGCCCTCACACTACCTGAAGCAGTTCCATCCTGGCTATGTGGGAGAAGACAAAGTAAAAAAAATGGCTGCTGAAGTGAATTACGACGAGTGGTGGCAGTACTTTCAGTTTATCAACGATGCTGACGACAATCAGGATCGGCCGTGTATTACCGCTTGGGAGTGCGTCAGCCCAATTTCCGAGCAGCGAATGATTTACGATAGAAATCCCTACTACTGGAAGGTAGATACCGCAGGAAACCAGCTTCCCTACATAGATCGCATTCAATTCGACTTTGTAGAGAATGTTGAAGTGCTCAACATGCGTGCTCTGGCCGGCGAGCTGGATATGCAGGGAAGACACATCCTTATTGACAACTATCCGGCGCTCATAAATAGCAGAAAAACCGGGGATTACCGGGTTATTACGTGGCCCAATAGCGGAGGAAGCGACGCCGGGCTGATGTTTAACATGAGCTACGACGAAGATTCCGTAGTGGCAAAAACTTTTAATATCCGGGACTTCAGAATCGCCCTTTCTCTGGCCCTTGACAGACAGGAGATGAATAATATTGCCTTCTACGGGCTCGGTGAGCCGCGCCAGCTTGCGCCGTTACCCGGATCGCCGTTCTACGTAGCGGAACATGTAAAACGATACACAGAGCACGATCCTGGGAAGGCAAACAAGCTCCTCGACGAGATTGGAATGGCCAAGAGGGACGCAAGCGGTTTTAGGTTGTCGCTGGACGGAGAGCCGCTGCTGATAACTGTCTCCGTAGTGCCGGCATTTGGCCCGTGGCAGAAGATTGCTGAGATGGCGGTCGAAGATTGGCGGAAAGTCGGCATAAATGCGGAATTGAGCGTGGAAGAGCGTTCTCTGCATTGGCAGAAACTCCCCGCAAACAAGCTCCAGGTAGCGATGTGGAATAGCGGCGGAGCGGAAAACATGTATGTGTATCCCTACTGGACCTTTGCTTACTCTCCGTATTCCCGCATTGGCCCAGCCTTCGGCACCTGGTATCAAACGGGCGGCGAATCCGGCAAAGAACCAGGTGGGGACCTTCGCCTGGCAATGGAGTTGCATGAAAAGGCGAAAGGCGCCACGGAGAGCGAAAGAGCGGAAATCGGTAAGCAGATTTACGATCTGAATACCAGGAACCTCTGGACTATCGGAACGGTGGGCGCATCTCCCATGGTTATGGGCGTCCTGGTTGTGAAAAACAACTTCAGAAACGTGCCTGAAAAAGCAGCCAACTCCGTAGTGTACTACACTCCCGGGAACGCTCTTCCGGAGCAGTTCTTCTTCAAGAATTAGAGCGACTGTCCTGCTATTGTATCGTTCGGATTGCATGTGCTTCCGGCCCGCCTTCAGCCGGAAGTGCATTTTTTTGCTGATGCAATCGGAAACGCGTGCGATCAAGATGGGAAAGTCGATTGCGCTGCAATCTCAGCCAGGAGAGCCGGATAGAGGCCTATGAAGATTAAAGAGCGTTTGATGGCGGCTATCGGGCTCGAGCCGGTGGATCGTATTCCGGTTATGACATATAACTTTCATCCTTTTCGCAAGAAAGAGTGGAAGAGGAATGCCCATGGCCGTTATGTGGGTCCTGAAGTTTACCAACCTATGATGGATGCGGTATTCCGCACAGAAACCGGCATGCTGTGCAAGGTATCCGCAAAATATCACAGTGAAAGAAAAGAACGAACCCGTGCGCAAACGCAGAGGAAGGCCGACCGCACAATTACTGTGACATATATCGATACTCCCAGAGGCATGATCTCAGGGGTTTTTGAAAAGCCAGACGGTCTTCCCGGGTATCACGTCAAGCATTTTCTGGAAACAGAGCAAGATGTAAAGAAGTACCTTTCGCTTCCGAATGAGCCTGCAGAAATCGATCTATCCGAAGCCCTGGAAACGCATGAGGAAATTGGAGGCTTGGGCCTTGCATACCTCAGCTACCCCGATCCCATGTATGAAGTTGCACGCCTGTTTGATTTCCAAGATTTCTGCATACGCTGCGCGACCGATATCGACTCTATTATATCAATAATAGAGTGGGAGTTTGAGAGAATTGCCCGGGAGCTCGGCAGGATGCTCGCAAAAGCTGAGGGCCATGATTTTATATTCTACGCCGCAGGACCCGAGCTTCTCACGCCCCCTATGTTCTCACCGCAGGATTTCAAAAGAATGATCGTGCCATACGAAACCAAGCTCGTAGAGAAGATCAAGCAATGCGGCTATCACAGTGCGATCCACTGCCACGGGAAGGTGGGCAAGGTTCTCGATCAATTTATCGCCATGGGCATCCATGCGCTTGAACCCCTGGAGCCCCCGCCTCAGGGTGATATCAATCTTACCGACGCCCTGGGAAAGGCGCAAGGACAGCTCTGCCTGATGGGCTACATTCAGGATCAGGATCTCTATACAGCTCAGAAAGGAGAGATGGCGCAGAAAGTGTGCTCTATTCGCGGCATAATAGATGACAGAACTGGTTATATTATGACGAGCTCAGCAACTCCCTATATGGAAAATCCGCCTGAAGCGTTCGTGCGCAATTACGTTGAATATCTAGAAGCCGCAGCTTTTTCTGCATAGTTGCGGTGCTATAATACAGTTGTTCTGATAGCACACAAGGACAGCATATGGGAGGATGAATGGTTAAATACATTATTAAGCGGATCCTCATCATAATTCCCACTCTTATCATGATATCCGTTATCTCATTCACCATAATTCAGCTCCCGCCCGGTGATTACCTTACCAGCTATATAGCCCAGTTGAGCGAAAGCGGCAATATCTTGGATGAATCGGAGATCGCCGCCCTCACGGCCCGCTACGGCCTGGATAAATCGATATTTGTACAGTACTTTATTTGGATTTGGGGTTTCGTACGCGGAGACCTTGGCTATTCCTTTGCTTGGAACAAGCCGGTGAACGAGCTTATCTGGGACAGGCTGGGTCTCACGCTTGTTATTTCCATGTCTGCTTTGCTCTTCTCGTACGCCGTGGCAATCCCCGTCGGCATCTATTCTGCAGTAAGGCAGCATTCGTTCAGCGACTATGCTTTCACTTTTCTTGGATTCATCGGCCTTGGCACCCCCAACTTCATGCTGGCGCTGGTACTCATGTATTTGAGCTATAAGCATTTCGGCATCAGCGTAGGCGGTCTATTCTCGGCTGAGTATGCTGAGGCTCAGTGGACCTGGGCTAGAGTTGTCGATATGCTCAAACATCTCTGGATTCCCACGATCATCATCGGCACAGCAGGAACGGCAGGACTTATTCGGGTTATGCGCAACAATCTATTGGACGAGCTCAAGAAACCTTATATCCTTACCGCACGGTCAAAGGGTGTGCGGGAGTTAACGGTAGTGGTAAAATATGCGGTGAGAGTCGCCGTCAATCCTGTGATCAGCACCATTGGCTGGGTGTTACCGGCTCTTATTTCAGGTGCTACCATTACTTCCGTGGTGCTGAGCCTGCCAACTACCGGCCCGCTGCTCTTGCGCTCCCTTCTAAATCAGGATATGTATTTGGCAGGGAGTTTTACGATGCTTCTAGCTACGCTTACCGTCATCGGCACCCTGGTCTCGGATATCCTGCTCGCGATTATAGATCCAAGGATACGCTACAAGTAGAGGGATGATGAAATGGATTCCGATACAGCTCGTGATGAAACCACAGTAAACGTAACGGCGTCCGCCTCCGCATCGGGGAGGCAGGGCACTGCACGGCAAAGCTCCCTCATAGGCGCAAAACAACCACGCGAAGGATTCGCAGACGATAAGGCGCGCTTCTACAACGCTTCCCAGTGGCAGCTCATGTGGTGGAAATTCAAGAAGCATAAAGTTGCCATCGTAAGCATCGTTATTCTCATTCTGCTTTGCCTTATCGCAATTTTTGCCGAATTCGTAGCGCCCTACGATCCAAATGCACGCAGCTCGCGCTTTATGTTCATGCCGCCCCAAAAGGTCCACTTCGCTGATGAAAAGGGCTTCCACCTGCGTCCCTTTGTGTACGGTTTTAAGCAGGAGATAGATCCTGAGTCCAGGCTGCGAATCTACGTAGAAAAGAAAGATGAGAGGTACTTTATCCGTTTTTTTGCCCGGGGCGATCCATACAAAATGTGGAATGTCTTCTCCAGCGAGCTGCATTTATTCGGAACGGATGAAGGGGGGAAGATTTTCATCTTTGGCACGGACGCTATGGGTCGGGACCTGTTTTCTCGCATCGTATACGGGGCTCGTATCTCCCTCTCCATAGGCATGGTGGGAGTCCTGATCAGCTTGTTGCTGGGTCTCGTGTTTGGGGGCATTTCAGGATATTACGGCGGCGTCGTGGACACCATAGTGCAGCGCGTAATCGAGATTCTGCGTTCCTTTCCCTCCATTCCCCTATGGATGGCCTTGAGCGCGGCTTTGCCAAGGCATTGGAAACCCGCACAGGTTTATTTTGGGATTACGATCATACTTTCCGTGATCGGCTGGACTTCACTGGGACGCCAGGTGCGGGGAAAAATCCTCTCCTTGAAGAATGAGGATTTTGTGCTGGCCGCCCGCCTGGTAGGTACTGTTGAGAGACACATCATTTTTCGGCACATGGTGCCTTCGTTTACCAGTCATCTTATAGCAGCCATCACGCTGGCGATTCCGCAGATGATCCTGGCGGAAACTGCGTTGAGCTTCCTGGGAATAGGCTTAAGGCCGCCGGTAATCAGCTGGGGCGTGCTTCTTCAGCAGGCCCAAAACGTGCACACGGTGATCCTGGCGCCATGGCTCATGATTTGCGGTATATTCGTGATCGTAACTGTATTGGCCTTTAGCTTCCTTGGCGATGGTTTGAGGGATGCTGCCGATCCCTACGGCTAGATTATGGTGAGAAAGACAGGATGACGGAACCAGAAAAATCTCAAGCGAGACACCGAGCCGCCTCAGAGCCGAAAGCAAGGGATAAGCTCGTTGAAGTAAGAGGCCTGCGAACTCATTTCTTTCTGGACGAAGGAGTCATCTACGCAGTGGATGGCGTGGATCTGGACATTTATCGGGGTCAAACCCTGGGAATCGTAGGTGAAAGCGGCTGCGGCAAAAGCGTTACCGCGCAATCAATTATGCGAATCGTGCCCAGTCCTCCAAGCCGGATTGTAGGCGGCAGAATAAGCCTGTACAGCAGGGAAGATGAGGGAACCATCGACCTAACCTCGCTTTCCCCCATGGGCCCGCAAATACGGGCTTTAAGGGGCAAAGAAATGGCGATGATCTTTCAGGAGCCCATGAACAGCCTGAGTCCTGTCCATACAATAGGCAATCAAATTATGGAGTCCATCCTCCTTCATCAAAAGGGCGTCACAAAAGCGCAAGCCAGGGATCTGGTAATTGCTCTCCTCAAGCGAGTAGGCATATCAAAGCCCGAGCAGCGTGTTGACGAGTACTCCTACCAGTTGAGCGGAGGCATGCGCCAAAGGGCAATGATTGCCATTGCCCTGTCGTGCAATCCCAGCCTTCTTATCGCAGATGAGCCAACTACTGCTCTTGATGTAACAGTCCAGGCCCAGATACTTACGCTTCTCAAGGGCTTGCAAAGGGATTATGGGATGGCTGTGATGCTGATTACCCACGATCTGGCAGTCATATCTGAAATGGCTCATACGGTGGTGGTGATGTACTTTGGCAAGGTGATGGAGACTGCGAGTGTCGAAGGCCTGTTTTATGGCCCCCTGCATCCCTACACCCGTGCCTTGCTGCAATCCATACCTAGTGTCGAGAAGAAGTCCGGCGGAAGGCTTGCTCTCATAGAGGGTTTCGTACCTGAACCTTACACGCATATTACAGGCTGCGCCTTTGCGCCGCGCTGCATGGAGCATGATGAGAGGGAGTGCAAGCCGGATGAGGAGCCGCCTTTTGTGGAAGTAGGGAAAGGACATATGGTGCGCTGTTTTCTTTACGGTAAGTAGATGGTGATTCTTTTCGTGCTTTCCCGATCAGAGGTATGTATTGTCCATACAAGGAATTAAAGAGCTTTTAAGTCCGGATGAGATAATGAGCATCCACAATCTGAAGATGTACTTTCCTATAGAGAAAGGTTTTTTCAAGCAGGTTGCGGGCTATGTCAAAGCTGTGGACGGCGTTTCTTTTTCCGTGAAAAAAGGTGAAACTCTGGGCTTAGTCGGAGAAAGCGGATGTGGCAAAACGACCACCGGTAGGGCTATCCTGCGAGCCGTTGAGCCTACTTCCGGCCAAGTATACTTTCGTACGAAGGATAAGATTGTCAATATCCCGGATTTGCAGAAGGAGGAGCTCAGGCGCCTGCGCCAGGACATACAGATGATTTTTCAGGATCCTTACTCATCTCTCAATCCGAGGATGACGATTCGGGATATCGTGGGTGAGCCGCTGTATGAGAATAAATTGGCCAGGGGCGGGGCATTGGACCGCGCTGTAAAGAACCTTCTTGCAGAAGTGGGACTCAACAAGGAGTATCTTCACCGTTATCCCCATGCGTTCAGCGGCGGACAGCGGCAGAGGATCGGCATTGCCAGAGCCCTGGCCTTAAGGCCATCCTTTATTATGGCGGACGAGCCTGTTTCTGCCCTGGATGTTTCCGTTCAGGCCCAGATTCTCAACCTTCTTCAGGACTTGCAGGAAGAGCTGCATCTCTCCTACATCTTCATCGCCCATGATCTGAGTGTGGTCCGCCACATTTCCAGCAGGGTGGCAGTGATGTATGTGGGTAGGTTTGTGGAAATGGCTGCCACAGATGAGCTCTTCGAACATCCGGAGCATCCCTATACGGAAGCTCTTCTTTCCGCCATTCCCAAGCCGGACCCGGCATATCAGGTAACTGTAAAAGGCATAGAGGGCGAAGTGGCGGACCCGTCAAATCCTCCTCCCGGATGTACCTATCACCCGCGTTGCCTGTATGCAAAAGACGTGTGCAGCCGTGTTGTGCCTGATTTCCGGAACTTAAGAAGCGAGGACAAAAAAGAACATTGGCTGTCTTGCCATTTCCCACTTGGCCGCGGATAGCTTACGGCCCGCGCCTGTACGGTTTTTCCCAGCCGGATGCCGTTGCTTGATACGAGCTCTTAGGGATTGAGCATATACCCCAACATTGTATGAAATTAGGGCATCTTTCAGAAACCACGAAAAGTAGTTTGCACTTTCTTGTGATATTGCTCTCATTTGGGCATATTCCCGCCGCCGAACGGAAGGGAAGAAATCTGTGGCTCTCCTTACAATTGTGGAGTGGATTGTTAAAGTTGCCTGCATCTGGTGAGGGATTCCCTCGATTACGGCTCAATAGGTCTTCAGAAGTGGTCACATCACACAAATTCGCATTCTGCGGGCGACGCGATAGCCACGGTTCCGGTTTTTGTGTCCTTGGCCCCGTTCAAGGATGCTCATCAGTATTTCGTGAGAAGTGAGACGTTCGGCATCGGCGGATGGGCGCATTCGAAAGAGTGCGACTACCCGGAAGTAGCCGTGCGCTGGATGGATTTCGTGCGCAACAGCCCCGAGGCTCAGGATCTGCAGGATTGGGGCATCGAAGGCGTTACCCTCAATGTGTCGGGTAGGGAGAAGGTTCCCATTTCTACGGAAGATAAGCCTTTTTCGCAGAAATTGGAGAGCATAGGGGGACGGTACCAGGAACTACCCATTTTTCAGAGTCTGACCGGTTACATAGTGCGCTGGCCAAACTGGCTGCCGGAGGTGCTTTATCCGCTCGATAACATTTTGTCAGTGCATTCCCGAAGATTCCCGAGACGGAAGACGAGAACAACGCCTGGAAGGAGGTCTGGGAGGACACGTGGACGTACGCCACGGAGATGCAGGCCAAGTTCATGACCGGACAGGAATCGCTCGACAAGTTCGATGATTATCTGGCAACCATAGAGAGTTTTCCTCGGACGCGGGGAGCGGTCTTGCAATAGATATCCCTCGACCATCGCGGCGACTACCGATGTCCACACTCTATCTCGGTCCGATTGCCGCCGTGACCGCTTCGTGGATCCATTTAGCCTCGTTTCGGGCCGTAGTGGCATCCCCTTCGGTATAGAACTCGGACGGCGCAAGATCCTCGCTGCCGTAGAAAGCCAGTTCCCTGTCCCGCCGAAGGGCCTTGGAGATACGCATCATTTCAGCGAGCTACTCTTGTACCTGCTGCGGGAATCGCTCGCTATTCTGTTCGAGCACGGCACTTACATCGTGGATTCTCGGTACCTCGATCCGGTGCGCGCGAAGCAGGGCCTTCAGGGTGATCTCGACGATTTCCTGTGCTTCCCTGACGACGTCCGCCCAGCTTCTTTCCGCTATGAGAACCTCGAGGGCGCGCAGCCTGCTGCCCGCACGTTTCAAGTAGTCGTAAGCCAGGCCGTCATTGAACATGCGCCGGGTTTCCTTCCTCTCTCACCCAATAGGGTTGTCCATGGGCTTTTTTTCGTACCAATCGACCTGCGGCCATGGCCCTGCGGATTTCGGCGAGTAAATTGGAAATATCCCTACCTTTTTCGAAAAGAAGAACTCCGTCGATCGCTACCTCGAACCAGATCGAGCCGGCCTGACTCAGAGTCGGTGGCAGATGCACGAAGTGGGGGCTCAGGCGGTCGTTTGTAAACGTGCTGTCCCACTTAGCATAAAGAAGGCGCGAAAGGACAAGCTCTCGCTTGATCACGATCAACAGGTCGATGTCCGACCCATCTCTCGCTTCACCCCGAGCCATGGAACCGAAGAGAATCAAGCCCGTTAGCGAGTCGCCAAGATGCTCTTTTGCGCGGCGTGTCAAGTCGGCTTCGACATGCCTGACCGCGAGCCCTGCATACAGCCGCCTCCGGCATCCGGCGCACGCCCAAAGTTGACACGGTTCGATGATTTGTGTATGCCTCAAGTCATGAAGGATAGAAACGAGAGGAAGCGCCTGGTTATCTTGAAGATCCTTCAAGATGCTCGCGGTCCGGTAGGAAGCCAGGCCAT
>SDBV01009684.1_pt1 | contig 12759 bp, 10 predicted proteins | sample 2277081 | NCBI WGS metagenome assembly SDBV01 (sample SAMN10402039, study PRJNA504765) | marine sediment metagenome | isolation source: marine sediment core GS10_PC15, 223 cmbsf | place: Arctic Ocean: Southern Knipovich Ridge | collected 2010
ACTAGCGGCCCTTTGGGAAACTCCGTTGACAGATCGAAGATCTTGTAGTCCTTGTCTGGAAGCATCCGATCTTCGGTGTCTAACTTGGGAAGCTCGGAATCGACGAATCTCCGAATGAACTCATACTTTTCGAGCGCGGAGTCGATGATCTTCTTTTCCGAGGCGATAATCAGTATGTTGAGGGGGCTGACCATAAAGAACTCCATGGGCCGCCCTTCCCGGAACACGGATACCTGATTCGGAAATTTGGAGTTCGTCACAATACAGGCGTAGGCGCCATCTACCCTCTTGCCCAATTCCTTAATGATATCACCAGACATGGGAACGGTGCCGTGCTCGGTCAAGTGGTACAGCAGATGAAAGATGGCTTCACTATCGACTCTGCCTTGGCGCTCGATGACGCCCGGAAGCCGGTCGAAGATCACCTCATGGTTATAAATAGTTCCGTTGTGGACGCCTAGCAACGCGTGTTGTTCGTCCAGTTGGATTGCAAAAGGATGATTGTTCTCGTTGTCGTTGTTGCCCACAGTCTTGGCTCGGCAGTGGCCGATGATTGCCCTCAACTCTTCGGGGTGTTCAGACCAGCTGTCCATCACATCGTTGTACACGACTGGATCTTCGCACTTCGCATCGGCGTGATCCATGTTCATCCAGTCGGTAACCTTCTGGCCCTTCTTGGTCATCATCCAATCGCCGTTGGCCATCATTTGATACAGTCCGGTAGCGTCTTTGCCTCGGGACTCAGTCTTGAGCATCAGTTCCGAGAACAAGATTCTTAGAGCTTTGTTACGAAGCTCCCGGGGTACCTCACTTTGGTACTGGAGCACCCCAACAAGTCCACACATGCTTTGTCTCTCCTACCAACCGATCCCGGACTGAAGCCACGGGTTGTGTTGTCGAGATAGTCTGTAGTTCTCTTCCACGGGCAGGCTGAACGGTCTCAGGTTCTCTGTGACACGGCCCTTGTCCACATTGATAATAAATCCTGTAGCTTCTTTCACCAAGTTATAGGTATCCTTGGCCTTGATGCTCAGACGTCGGACTGCCCTGTCGTAGAAGCGGGCTTCGGACACTGCCACCAAGATATCATAGTGGGGAAGATAGAGTATAGATAGGGGCCTCTCGAACTTGAACATCGTCATCTCGGAAGGCTTTCTCAAGTCCACGATTGCGCCAGTGAAAGCCCCGACTAGCTTCCTAGCCGTGGCCCTCATCGCCTCGACGGGCTCGAACCCCGCTTGGTCTCGATAGTGCTTGAAGAGTCTGAAGATGATCTCTGAATCCACGTCGCCTTCGGCCTCGAAGTGCTTCGAAAACTCCTTGAACAGATCTTCGTGGTTGAAAAGAGTCCCGTTGTGGATGCCCACAATGGGAGGAGCAAAGATGGGATGATTGTTGTAGTTGACCTCGGTGTTCCCGATCGTCGTGGCTCTTGCGTGGAGAAGGATGAAGTTGGTGTGTCTATCGATTGAGGACAATATCTCATCGAACTTGGGCCTCACCACCAGTCGAGAAGGGCGCAGAGGCTTCTTGAAGGCCACGGAAGGCGCCGTACCTAGGTCGTTGATGACTGCAATACCTGCTGCATCGAACCCTCGAGGCTCTAGCTCGATGAGGATTTCCCTCGCTAGGCCGCGCAGCATTTTGTAGGGGATTCTCCCTCGGCATTTACGGCCGATGGAGATGGTTGCTATTCCGCACATTACCTTTCCTTAGTATGCGGTGATGAGTGCCCCGATTGGGGGACTCCACCGATACTTTCCGCTCTCAACCATTTGGTGTATAATTGCTCCAACATCCATGGCATTCTGGCCTAGATTGGCTGCCACTTCTTCGATCCACATCTCTACATCATCGCAGTCGACGATCCCGGCCAAGTCGACAATCTCCCTGATCTCTTCCTCTGCAATGGGACCTTCCACGGCCTCGCCCAGCTTCGATGTATACAAGTCCTCCTCGATCTTTTCCCACGAATCGCCCGACATGAGACGGAGAGAGATGGGCCTCTCGGCCAGCTCCATGAGGATATCGTAAGAAGGGCCCAAGTTATAAAGTTCGGCTTTGAGTAGCTGTATCATCTCTCGGGCGTTTTCTCGCAACCAAGGGATGTGAGGGCCTATGCCGGAGGTATCGGCGTGCCGGTTTCCGTCCCAGCCTCGATCGGCGCCGTTGATAAGGTGGGGTTCTATCTCCTTTAGTTTCTCGCAATACTCTTGGTCTCCAATCTCCATGATCCCATACTGAGAGAACCGGACGGCCTTCATCACAAAGGCGTAACACATCATGGCGAAAGCAGCGGCTACGCATGGAGAGAGCAGTCCATCGGAGATCCGGTTCTCGATGTGGAAAGTGGATGCGTTCCCGTCCTCGTCGAACTTGCACAAGTAGTAGGTCACGGAAGCATACTTACTCCGCTGGCTTGGGGTCATGGATTGGATCTGGTCATTCATCTCGGCCTGGATCTTGGCCATCCGGCTATGTAGCGCACTGAACTTCCGGATGGGTTGCCGGAAGCGGGCCCATCTTGTCAGATGCTCCATGTCGGCCCCGGCGCTCATGATCCAGAACATGGCTAACTCGTAGCGACGATGCAGCTGATGTAGATTGGCCAAGATGATCTCGGGGAGGGGAGACTCTAGCTCGGAGATTTGTCGATCACGCGAGCGCCCCGAGTCGAAGTAGCCTGTCAGCACGTGGTAATGCTGGCTGCACCTCTCGTTTACGAAGCCCCCTCTTTCAACGATGGGATCTACGATTCCCTTACACATCTTGTAGAAGCTATTCCAGTGAACTCTCCGGCCAACGGTTGGGACTTCGATTCCGCCATTGTGTTGGAGGGAACCATCCTTCTTTACTTCCAGCGCGCCGGACTTGCCGGTTTTGCCTACGAATCCAGTGGGCTGGAGAATCTGTTTCATCTCCTCTCGAATGAGTTCGGCGTCTTTCCGAATGTCACCTTTCTCGACGTGGTTCTCTCCTTCTCGGGAGAAAGATGGGCATATGGTGCAGTAGGGCGTGTGCATGGCACACTCTAGCCCGCGGCAGTCCAGAGCCCATGCAGGGCATTCGGCGCAGGCCGCGGTGTCTTGGTCGTCCTTGGCCGGACAGGTAAACTTTTTGGTCAGAAACTTACCCGAAGATCGGGTAAGGCACATGGTTGGGTGCCTGTCTACGAGGCACGTCTCCAGATTCAGACAATCGGTTAAGCAAGGTTTCGAACTCCGAACGCAAGGAGCCCCCTCCGGATTCTGGAGGACGTTCTCGACAGAAGGTAGGTTGATCTCGAATTCCGTTCCGATTTTCAAGATCTTGGGGAGAAAATCCAGCCAATAGCTAAACTCTTCGCGTGATAGGGGCGGCCGTGCTTGCTTCTTCTGAAATCTCAGCACGCCTCGTTGTTTGTTCACGACTTCTCCTTTCTCCAGTTGTGAAGAATATTGGCCGACGGTCGCTCACCACTCTCCACTATTCTGAAGAATCTTTCAATCCCGTCTTGGTGTTCCTTATAGTTCACCATGTCTGTTATTGTACTATAAACAGAGTCTAATAGACTGGATACCTTTCCAATGTCTCTGTCCATCAAAATCGCTTGGATCTTTCTAGGCTCAGGAATTGCCATTACCTCGTGAAGATCTGTTCTGGTCAGCTTATTCAGATTTAAGAAGTTGTTACTCACCACCTTTAATCTGCTGACAAGATTTTCTGTTACCAACAAGGCTAGTCCTAGCAGACCTTCAGTCAGTGCCGGAGATCTCAAGTAGAAAGCCCCAGGAGTTCGATATTCTAACGTCAGATTGGATGGTCGAAAATCACCAGGCTGCCCGTATTGGGTGCGGCCCAGCCGTCTCTGATGGTTCGCTTCTAGAGGCACCATCGGAAGTGACACGTACCAATCCAAACACTGGACCATGTGATTTATTGCCAGCCTATTGAAATCAGTTCGTGTGTTTAGGATTTCCGGGGGAATGCCTAAGTGAACATGAAAGCCCGCAGACATTTCTCCGTAATAGGAATGGGCTTCGTAGTCAAACTGTCTCCCGTCTTGGGGAAGGTTGGTTGCCCAGTGGCTTCTTTTCATCTTAGAGGGGATCTGTGGGATTAACCCTTGTAGATTTTGCACCACATGTTTTTCATGCTTTCCATACCTGGGCCGTAGCTCTCCTAGAGCGCCGTCGCTACCAATCTGGCCTACAAAAGGGAGATATGTTGCAGCGCTTATGATCCTATTCTTGTGCTTGATGAAGAACTCTGGATCACAGCCCAAAGTTACTTCAAGAATCTGGAACTCCAGATCTTCTTTATTCAGCTTCTTAAAGTTTTCAGGGCTTACGAAAGCCCCCTCACCCCAAGCTGTGTCTGCCTTTAGGATCTGGAGAACTAATTCATCCTCGCCTCGTAGCTGAATGAATTGCCCAAACAGCACTCCCAATTCTTCTCTAACGTTTCGAGACACTCTTATGAAGTTGTGCTCTATAGACATCTGAGATTTGGGGATGACTTCAAATTCCATAGAAACCTCCTAGACTTTTTCTACGGGCATACCCATCTTCTTATATACTCTGAAGAGTCTAATGTCCGCTTGATTAGCGAACATTCCTATTTGGTTGTCTACATAGTCGTAAGCAATTGCGTTTGGTTTTCCTTCTGCTGGACGTTGAATTCTTCCCAAGGCCTGAACTACGCTTCCCTTCCATTTGATGGGAGTAGCCAGGAAAAGGCGATTGAGCGGCTTAAAGTTGAAGCCTTCCTTTAGAAGATCATACGTGGTTGCGAGAACTTGGAGTCGGCCTCCCTTGAAATCAGCTACAATCTTTTCTCTGACCTTCATAGGAATAGCTTTTTTCTTGCGCTTCTCTCCCTTTTTACGGGGGCCGCCATCTACGTCAATAGAGCCGACAACATACTCACATTTTACGCCTCGGCTCTTCAGCAGATCTGTAAGAACTTCGGCATGCTTGGTTCTTTCTACCAAGATGATACAGTAGTTGCCGGGTTGGCATTCCCGCACTACGTCGTTTACTATGAGTTGGTTCCTACCGGCAGCAGATACCATCTCCTCCATAAACGCGTGATAGTCCATGGTGGCCGCATCTGTGGGATACCAACCCGTGTCCCTACGACGAATGGTCGGCTTCATAAGTTCTTCTCCTTCGAAGAGATCGAAGTGGTCTATGCGGGACGTTACCGGGCCCATAGCGTTGAACATGACCGCTTCAAGCTTATCCCTACGATAGGCTGTAGCAGTCAGGCCGTATAGGTACCGTGAGTTGAAGCTTTCCACCACGTTTAAGAAGGTGTTGCTGGGCACATGGTGGGCCTCATCAACCATCACTACTCCGAACTCATTGACCAATGGAGTTAAGTCCCGTTTGTTCAAGGTCGGGATCATGCCTACAGTGATTTGTTCCCCGATCTTCCACTTCTTGCCGTGGATGATGCCGATTTGATCTTCAGGGATTTCTAAATGATCTTCTATCTCTTCTATTACTTGGGCCTTAAGCTCTTGGCGGTGAGTCAACCAAAGCGCCTTCAGGCCGAGCCGGCGGCAAGCTTCCAAACCCATTACGGTTTTACCGCTGCCCGCCGGGGCAGACAAGAACCCGCTGTCGTGGGACAGAAGCTCTTGCACTGCTGGTTCTTGGTCCCCGGGCCGTAGGATTACGTTACCTTCTGGCCAAACCTTTTCAGATTCCGGGGTTACTCTCTCATCTATAAGCTCGTAATCTCTTCCGAGATCATTAAGAAGATGCTCTAGTAGCCCTTTAGGAATAATAAGACTTCCCGATTTCGTTTCGGAAAACTGATAGAGTTCTTTGGGAATGTTTCCCGTATATCGACCAAAGGTTTGAGCCTCTACCCACTCTGGATTCAGAAGGGTTAGCAAGGCTTTTAGGTAATGCCTAAGCTCCCCATCAGCGTTCTGTATCTCTACTTTGTTGCGAACTGTTATTTTTAACGCCATAGTTAGTTATTTCTCTGTCAGACCATTGGCGTCTAAACCATCCGATACCGGAGCAAGCAACCAAGCCTCTAGGCTTCCTCTGGGGGCCTAGAATTCGGCTTTGCTTTTGCTGCCGCTTTCTTGCTTTCTTGGATTTCTTGCTCATTTCCGATCCATCTGGGTCTAAACGTTCTTCCTTATAACATTTTACTAAATTGGCTGTTGCTTGAGGACAAACTTTCGAGAACTCACACTTCGGGCCACAGCTTGCCCGCAAGAAAGTTCCCACTTTGGACCTCGGCTGGGCTCGCCCGTTGGCCAAAAGGTTTCTGATCTGGCTCCCCGCCGTCCACAGGAAGGCAATCTCCTCTGACTCAACGTCTTCGTCGGGGTCGAGCCCGCATCCTTCGCACCAAACGTCGCTTCCAAAGATTGCGAAAGTGTTCGTTGCTCTGCAATGTGGGCATACAGTCAGAGAGGCCGTCAGTTCTGTCTCCTCCTCTTCGTCTTCTAAGATGGTAAGCTCGGTGCAGATATGACAATACATCGACTCTTCATCCATAGTAACGAAGGTACCGAAGATAAAGTCACCTATACCACACTTAGGGCAATTCGAAGGGATTCGTGGTGTCATCGGCGCTGAATCTCCCAACCATTTCCCCAATGGATTTATCTTCTACGTTTTTCCAGAAGCGCCACCCGGATCTTCTGTTTCCTGAAACTCCAAGAGCTGCCCCGGAGAGGCTTTGATAGATATTCCCATCGTTGCACAGATAGCCCTCGTCTAGCACTTCCAAGGTGTATCTGCTACCCTTGCTTTCGCCTCTGAGAACAGTACCTATAGGAATCTTTTCTTTATTCTCTACTGCTATAGGCTCAGAATTAAGAGACATCGTTTCTAGTTCTGAGATCCGCCGCTCTAGCCCAACAATCTTTCTTTCCAAAAGTTCTTTCGGAGCTGGGATGAGCGTTGCCGTGACTCTAGTGACGCTTTCAGAAGGTTCTGCTATAGATTTCTTGATTGGTTCACGTCGTTTCTTGGCGTTTACGATGGTATCAAAGAGTTGACTAGGAAATTCTATTGTTGTAGAGGGCATAATACATCCTTTTATTTATATTGTATAAAGCGGAGAGAATACTACTCTCTTCTCTGGGAGTCCCAAGGAGATAGTTTAGGAACACTTGGTCTTGGGACTTCTGCTACCATATTTCTAGGATTTCTACCGGCAGAGAACTCTCGCACCTTCAGAGAGGTAGATTGACGAGTGATCCCTTGCTTGTCTGTATAGCTGCTGATCTCTATTTCGCCACATAAGGACACTTCTTGTCCTTTGCCACAGTATTCAGCGATAGCGGAGCCGACACTCCCCCATGCAATGCAAGGAATGTAGATTGGCTTCTCTGCTTTCGGCTTGTTCAGCGCTATGGTAAACTTGGCGTAGGCGGTGCCTCGATAGTCTTTGAGGTCTGGGTCCGCTACGAGGTTTCCACAACACTGATAGTTGTTAACATACATTTTTCCTCTACCTTGATAAGAGATTTATAGATACATTCCAGGAAGGAAATCCTCGTCGCCCCGCTCTTTCTTGGACTTCCTTTTGTGTCGCAAATATCGCATCCAGATGTTGACTCTCACTTCTTGCATGAGTAGGTCTCTGGCCCACGTAGCGAACTCGCCGTCCCCCACAGTTAGATACCGGCCGTAGTGGCTGTATTTGATCCACTCTGGCTGAAGAGCCTCCAAATCTTCTTCGAAGCCAATCCAGAGGTCGGAGTCCACGTGCGTGTGGGTAACCTCAAGACTGAAACGGTCTTCAAGTACCCTGATCAGCTCCCCTGCGTTCATTCGAGAGATCTTGGCTACTTGGTCACGCAAGTCCTCATAGAGTCGAAGGACTTTGAGTTCCTTGTTGGATAGGATATCGAGTAGGGGCTTGAGGCCCTCTCCAGTCATCCCGGCCGGCATGGCGTTACCCACGGCGTGCATGATGTAATCCCTGTTGTTAAAGAGTCCGAAGGGTATCATCTTTGCTCCTAAGACGGGGAGGGGACTGAGCAGCCCCCTCCCCCTGTCTTAATTATACGCCAGCAGTGCGTTGCTGGCAAGTCTCATCGATGGCAAGACTTCGCTGAATCAAGTGGCCTACCAAATCTTGAGGGGGAGTTTCCAGATGTTCCAAGAGATCGATAGGATGGAGATTCGCCCTGGTGGCGAAATAGGATCGGTGATTTCTTCGCACGATGGTGTTGATGATGTTAGACCGGCCCTCTTCGACGTGCCGCCGATAGTGCTCTCGAAGCGCGTCGTGAGTGCGCAACCCAAGCTTTGCGGCGTGTAGCCGAATGATCTGGCACAGACGCTCAGTTTCTCGTCGAGGGAAACCTAGCTTGACTATGGCCTCGGCATCGGCCAAACACACAGCTTCGATGCACTCTTCTCTGAGACTCTTGGTTCCGTGCTTCTGAGAGAATACGGAGTTGCCAACCTTGTCCAAGAAGACCTCTACGTTGATATGTGCGTCTCGGTCCTGATAGTTAAAGTTACCTTCTGCAATTCTCATGAGGTTATAGCACAGGGCGATGACTGGCCCGGTCCAGATCTTGACGGCCAAGCTGGTGGCATTCAGGTCTGCATGCTCTTTGGGGGACAGTTCCTTGAAGCTAAGAAGGTTCATCTCTTGCAGAGTCATGGCCCGAGTTATGGGCTCTTTCTTAGAGTTCATACGGTCGAGAACTTCTTTGATCTTGGGGTACGGATTATGGAAGTTCTCCTCCAGCTCCGCCTTGGCCCCATCGCTGTGGAAGCTCATGATATAGATCACATCTCCATCGAAGTCCAGATTCATGGACACCAGCGAGTTACCGCTGACTCGGATCACATACTTGCACTCGGGATCATTGGTGACCTTGGCGCGTTGGATACGTGTGGACATGAATCCCAAGCATGGGAATCTCTCCACCAGTACATAATCTCCGTCCTTGACCTTGAGGTCTCTGGCCATGTCCCGATGAATTTCAACCCAGTTGGGTTCTAGATCTCGGCCTAGCACTGCCGTTGCCTTGGAGGACCACGGGTACCGAACCGCCATCAGATAGCTGCTGATCTTTCCAGTCTTCAAGGATAGACTCTTGGAGATGAAGTGATAATAACGGAAGACCAAGGCTGAGAGCTGTTCGGGTTTGATCTCTCCCAGCTTCAACCTATCGATTGCTTCCAGAATCTGGTTGAGCAACGTTGATATATCAGGTAGCCCAAACATTCCTGTTGGATGCCTCCAAGGCTGTCGCAACTCCGCAGAAGGAACTAGGATCCTATCGGTCTCGAAAATTCTTGCCTCGAGATCTTCATACGGATTTGGGGTGGCGATGCCTTCGAAGATCTCGCCTTTCCGGCGATTGTTGGGAATCTCCACCCGCAGAGTGATCGGGAGTTTGATGTAGCATCCCTTGGGATACATGGTCTCATCAGCGATGGTTCCTAACAGCCCCTCTGGAGCATGGAAAGTTCCCAGGCCAGATGGGATGTAAACGAAGGAGTCTGCATCCACCGTCGGCAGACTATCTTGATAGTTTCCCCTCAGGCCGTCCAAGGCTGCGATCAGCTCTTGCACTTCGCCGACGCCTTGCTGACAAGACAGCACCTCCTTGACAACCTTGGAACCTGGCCCAAGGAGAGTTGTCAAGGCCTTCAGCTCTATAGTTGAGATCTTGTTTCCTCTGGTCCGAAGCCCCCGCTGGTTCTCCGTCCAGACGTCTTGCCCCTGCCATAGTTGCTCTTCGGGAGTTTTGGTTACTCCCCAATGCACCCAGCCGGCGAGTGTTTGGAACTCACCCCAAGGAGTGGTCACCTTGCAGGTTCCGTCCCCAGAATAGCCCGTGGCTCCCAACTTGGCCTCGATCTCCGCTTGGGAGATTTGGATGTCGTCGGCAACCACTACGCGCTTCTCTGGGCCATGGACTAAAGTTGTCAGAGCTTCGAGGATCTGTCCGAAATTCTTTCTCTTCTGGACAGATCGAGCAGACACGATGACGTCGATGGGAACTTCGCCCCGAACGGGATCGTGCATCGTTCCAAGATCTCTCAGAACCACGATACCTTTGTTGCCATGTTGGTTGGTGACCTTAAACCCTTCCTTGAAGGAATAGAAGACCTCTAGAACCACAATCATGACCGGCTGCTCTCGGCCATCGAAAGGAACCGAGCTTTCCTTGATCTCGATTACTTTGGCATGGTCGCAGTCGGCGTCGAAGATGACGGGCGTGTCGTCTTCGTTCACGCCGAGGGTTCGACCCTTCAGGATCGTATCCCCTTCCAGCACAGTCTCTTCTCCGAAGATGGTGAAGCTTCTTCGGTAGGATATTGTCTTGCCGGCATGCCGATCGGAAACCAAGATCTGGTCCTCAAAGGTGTCCGGAAGATCCAAGAACACGGTCATCCAGTTCCAACCCTTGCGGGATATTCCACGCTTCTCTAGCTCAGCCATGGACTGAGACACTACCAAAGGCGTTGCTTCACCCTTCATACCCAAGGTGGAATAGAGGTTTCTGATGGGGTTGTGATGCTTGCTCCCGAAGGCGGTGTATCTCTTCAGATCCACCTGCAGGATATAGTTGTTTACCGCCGCCGCCCCATCGGATAGACCGATGGAAGACCATGGATACAACAACTCGTTCTTCCGCTTCTGATACTCCAACTTCTCATCGGGTCGGAGTTTGTTGAAGACTGGATCCAAAATCATCAAGCGATGGTTCATAGCCCAGTCTTGCATCGGGGTGCCTGCCAAGGGCAAGGCATTAAATAGGTTCAGGTTCAAGAACCTCTGGCAGAGACTTGTGGACAGCCGGCCACGGCTGTTGGCAAAACCCCAGAGAATTTTGTCAACAAAGTTTCTCTTTCCCTGCTCAGGAAACAGCTCCTCGATATTGGAGGCAACTAAGATCTCGATCAACTGTTCATAAGTGACATGCTGGGGTTGTCCGTTGATAACCACCATGAAGGGGCAGAGGACCCGGTCGTTTCTGTCTCCAACAACCAGATTCCCGAACTTGTCGTTACGAACACGTGGAATTATCAAGGTGGCAGATTCTTTTTCCGCCTGGAGACTCAAACAGAGATTGAAATCGTCTTCGCGGGCCGTAACGGACAGATCTAAGGATCTGTCACTACCTCGCAAACGGCTGTTGAGTCGTCGTAGATGCTCCTCAAACGCCGTTGTTAGGGAAGTGGCCAAGTTTCCCAATCGTTAGCCTCCTTTCTCTGCAACGCACTGGTAGAGTGCGATAACTCTCATCATTGTTCCTCGATCAATATGACGACGTCGCCAGCAGCCTTAACATCAACAGTGACGCCCGGCGTCTTGGGAAAGCGTGGATTATCTACAATCTTCTTTATCTTCTTGTCCAAAGCGTCTAAATCACTCAAGAGGATGCCCATCTTGTGGGTGATCCCACCCGCTCGGCCGCCGCCCACACCGTACTTCCGTCTTGTTACACCTCTCTTGAGACACTCTACAAGCTTGACTTGGGTGTCGTACTTTTCCCACTCGTTCGACTCGTGGTACTGAAAAGCTCCGAAGCTTGACGTCCCGTGGGAGAAGTTGGGGACCAGCCGAATTTGGCCGGAATTGCTACTTATCGCATTCATATGGAGGCTAGCCCAGAGGTGGTAGGCGTAGCCTGGCCACCCCCGTAAATCAATGTGCCGCTTGTTGGTGTTGATGAACCAGGATGGGAATATCGAAGGATCCATACGTGTGTCTGGGTTGCCGGTGGCTTTGTCGATGGTTTTGTCGAAAACAGCTAACGCGGGAGGTAACTCTTTCCTGGGTCTCCCCTGCTCTCTGGAATCGCGGTTGATGAAGACCAGCACCACTTTACTCTTGGGAGACCACACCGCAAAGCGCCCCCACGCATTTACTGCCACAATGTACTCGTCATCCTTCTGAGGAGTAAAGATGAACTTCTTGGCTTGGGCGGCTTGATACCCTTGGTGCATGTGTTCCAAACAAGTTAGAAGCGAAGACTTCCGAAGCCAGTTCCTCAGATTCTTGGTGCCATAGAGTATGCTGCCCACTTGGACTTTAGGTATTAGCGGCCGCACGAGTCACTCCTCTTCTGGCTCATAAAGAGACAGAGAATACACCACTCTACTCTGAAACTTTAACTGCGGAAGCGGGGATGTACAAGCACTTCCTACTTTCTCCGACTCCGTCTAGAGAACCTCCGTTGACATCCTCGTCGAATTGAACTCCGATATCTCCATCCAAGTCGGTGGGTAGCAGGACTAACGCCCGGCGCCCTTTCAGATTTCCCTTCTTGAACTCCAGATCTGCTACAATCTCTACCGTAGCTGATCTAGGTATGAACTTTTCCGTGAGAGGAGCGACGCAGCTGGTGCTGACTCGGACCTTGGCCCCAATCTCGTCCACCTTACAGCCGCCGACCAGCTTAACTTGCAAGGTGCCCATGCCTTCAGATTGCTCCACTTGGAGGATGGCTCCTCTTGTGAAGGATCGCCTACCGTCATGGTGCTCTATCTGACAAGGGCTTGAGTGGTTATAGACCACGTAGTCTCCGGCCCTCACATTCTCTTGGAACCCTTTGTTCCAGTAGGCTTTGATGCTGCCTGTGGCGTTCAGGGTGGCCCACTCCAAGTCGATGATCGGAACCATCGCACAGTTTTCAAAGACCTTGCTGTCCTGCGCGATCCAGCTGCGATGGATTCGGGTTCTCCAGTTGAACCAGCTAATTTGGGCCCAGCCTTGGTCTATATAGAGGAGCCTCCCTGAGGCGCCAGGCTCGACCCCGTAGCGTTCTCC
>SDBV01009685.1_pt1 | contig 12758 bp, 17 predicted proteins | sample 2277081 | NCBI WGS metagenome assembly SDBV01 (sample SAMN10402039, study PRJNA504765) | marine sediment metagenome | isolation source: marine sediment core GS10_PC15, 223 cmbsf | place: Arctic Ocean: Southern Knipovich Ridge | collected 2010
CCATTTGCCTGTAACCCGACCGGGTAAAAGCGGGAGGGGTAAGGGATTCGATTTCCTTATAAGCGGTGGCAACTTCCTCGGGCATGCCGTACTTTTCAATGATAGATTCCAGGGCCTCAACTTCTGAAATGTCGGGTATTGCCTGAATCGCAGTACTTAGAGCTGTCCTGAGATGTTCCTCCGTATCCGACAGGGCATCTTGTATGGTTGCCCGGTCACTGCCGGAAAGTTCTTTTTTCAACTGAGACAGGTACTGTTCAACATTTTGAATCATTGCTTTCCTCCTTGCAGGATAACATCAACCAGTGCCTTTGTCCGACCCCAAATCTCCCTCCAGGTTTCCAGTGTCTCCCGTCCGGCGTCTGTTATTCTATAGTAGCGTCGGGGCGGGCCGGAAACGGATGGCTCTACTTCGCTCTCCAGTAAACCACCGCTTTCAAGCGCTCTCAGTACCGGGTACAATGCCCCCTGCTTCATTATTGGTGTGTTTTCACAGCTGGCTTCGATATACTTGGAAATCTGGTATCCGTACATTGGTGCTGAAGCCTGCTTGAGAACGCCCAACAGAACAAGCGCAGTAGTGCCGGAATTTAACTCCTTCTGAAATTTCTTAGGCTCTCCGCTTGTGTTCACCAATGCCATCTACTCCCTCCAGATATTACCCAGCTATATTCCGTAACCTTCTATTAATTAGATATGAGTAATTGTTTAGTAATATAGTTAAATTAAAAATAGTACTAACTTCCTGAACGTGTCAATAACGGACAACCTTGCAGAAATCTGGAGAACTGCGCTGACAGTGTCTAACATTGCAATAACTAACATTTTCTCACTGTTCATACTGATTACTATGATTATCCTGGATGAAGGTGTTCTGCAGCATAAGTACCAAGTAAGGCAAAAGTAGAGTCTACCATTCAATTAGCAGCCAAATAATAACAAAGGGAGCATTTATTATTATGGTTGAACATACATCCCGAAGACCACATGTGGGCGTAGGTAGCCAATCTATTCGAAAGGAAATAACACTAATAACTCTAACTTAAAGAGTGGTACAATTATTGGAACAGGTCATTGGTTATCAGCCTGAATTTGAATATATTATAACGATTATATCAAGTCTTGACCTTCTCCTCTTTCTCCATCCAGTCAAGATAAAATCTTCTGAAAATCGTTCCTCTCTTAGATTCCAGTCTAACATTATAACTGGACTCCTTTTTGGGGGGCAGGTCACCAGGGGTTAAGGGAATCTCACTGGAGTAGCCTCTTTACCATCTTGGCGACGTATCTGGCAATGGCAGGGGCAGCGGTGAGTCCGGGTGATTCTATGCCGATGAGGTTTATCAGGCCAGGAAACCCCTTGCCCTCTTCGTGAGTAATGACAAAGTCCCGAAAAGCTTCGCCCGGACCCTGCAATTTGGGTCTAATGCCGGCAAATTCAGGTGCCAGGTCTTCAAGCTCAATGAGAGGAATGAATCTTCTAACAGAATCATAGAAAACAACCTTCTGGGTCTCCTCAACCCCGTAATCTATCTCTTCGACATAGCGGGCATTGGGACCAAGTTTCATCCGACCGTCGAGGCTAAGACTGACATGAATCCCCTTTCCGGCTTGCTCGGGGACAGGATAGATAAGCCTTTCGACAATTGGCCCTCTTTTTGAACTCAGGCTAAAGTACTCGCCTTTGCAGTACTGAAGCTTGTAGTCAGCTTCAGTAAGGTCAATTCCAGCCAGCTGGGCTATTTTATCAGAATTCAAGCCGGTAGAGTTTATAATGGTGCCGGTCGTGAAAGAGGAGATTCCTTCACGGTCTCTTATCTGCACTTTATAGCCGATTTTTACCTTTTCAATACCTTTTACTTCGGTATTGAAGACAAATGCGACGCCTCTTTCTCTGGCCTGTGTATAATAAAACCTCATGAGGGAATGGCTATCCAGGACTCCACTGGTAGGAGAGAGTAGCCCGGCGATTGCTTCAACATTTGGTTCTAGTTTCTTAAGTGTTTCTCGGGAGAGGAATCGTAAACCTTTAACGCCGTTTCTACCACCCTGCTCATGGAGCTCTGCCAGCCTGTCAATCTCACCCTCGGTGGTGGCGACGATTATCTTCCCCAGCTTCCTGTAGCCAATGCTTTGCTTTTTACAAAGGTCATAGAGCAGCCGATTCCCTTCTAGACAAAGCTTTGCCTTTAGGGAATTTTCAGGGTAGTAAATGCCAGCGTGAATAACCTCACTACTTCTGCTGCTGGTCTCAAGCCCAAAGGTACGATTTTTTTCAACAACGAAGGTATTCTTTCTATCCTTTGCTACCTCAGCCGCAATAGCCAGACCAACAACACCGGCTCCTATGATGGTGACTTCAACTTCAACAGACATTTGCTACTTATCAGGCACCAGACATAATCAGCGGCATCGGTCGCTGACATCTATTGTGCTGGGGTTTTGAGTTGGGATTTCCCATTTCATTTAATATAGATGCTCTGCCTATTGAGTGTCAATACCCCATCAAACACATGTGTAACAAAACATCAGAATGTTGAGTGTGGATAAAGGAAAGGTTTTACTATTATGGTATTTCCGAAAAGCAAAAAGTACCTTGATTTTGTCCAACTCCTCGTAGTTAGCCATCCGTAAGTTCTAATGAGAGCCACTAAGCATTCCCTTTAATTCCCAAAGTTAGTTTATTATGGAAATCAAGTGAACTTAGGGGCCAAATACAAGGCTGTGGAGGTTTACAATCCGGTTTGCTGTAATCCTCTACCATTCGCTGAGTTCAACCTGAGTGGCTCCTATGCCCCCGTGATGACGGTCAGCCGGCCCATGAAACCTTACCAAAGGATGGTCTGACAAATAACGCCCAACTTCCCGACGCAATATGCCTGAACCCTTGCCGTGAATGACCCGCACCTGGTATAACCCAGCCTGAAATGCTGCGTGTAGAAAATCGTCGAGCTTGGGAATAGCCTCTTCCACAGTCAGGCGATGGAGATCAATCTCTTCTCTAGTCGGGCCCATCTGTCAATTGCTCCATATAAGTAAAGTCCACAGATTGTTGGCTATCTGGCTACGAGTAATCCAACTACCACTGCTATGCCTAGAATTACTGCAGCGATAACTAAAACCATGGCTTATTATTCCTCTTTCTTTTGCTTGGTCATATGGTCAGCATAGTATTTTAGGCCGGAGGTTATAACATCAACGATAGCAACTGTCCCTTTAGGCTGCTCTTCCTTTTTAAGCTCCTGCTGCATTTCATCGAGTTTAGCTATTATCTGTTCAAATCTCTCTTTATCTCTCTTTTCATTTTGAGCCCGTTTTACCTGCGTCAACCCCACAGAGATAAATCCCAGCCCAATAAGGACCAGAGCAACTTGCAGTTGTAAAGGGGAATTGATGATAAAGGCCAGTATGATCAGCCCAAAACCACTCACCATCATTACCGTGCTCAATATCCAGTATGATGCGTTGAAAATAGATTTTAATAAATGCATTTACTCTATTTCCTATCAAAAATACGCAGGAAGATAACTAAGTTATAATAAGCACAAGTGGCACGATCAGTGCTATCAGCCCCGTAACAACAACAGTTAAAAGGAATAGATTATACCTGGTATTGTAGTTGCTTAATAAAGAGGCGTCATAATAGCCATCCACCCCCTGATCTTTGTACATTTTCAATAGTCCGTTTAATAACTTTACCCTTGTCTGTCTACCTTTTATTAACCCTACTTCTGCAACAAAATTGACAACAATAATAAGACAAACAAACGTGAAGAATATGATCCACATTGTAACATCATTTCCTCGACCAGAAGCCACTCCTGAATTGATACCTAGAGCTAACAAATTTAAAATAACAGCAGTCAGGATAAATATCGTGTCCGTACGCGTATTCTGTTGCAGTTCCGCTATAATATGCTCATGAACTCGCTCAATCATGTTCCCTCCTTACAACTAAAGCTATATAATACGAATACATTAAACCGGACTCCTTTTTGGGGGGCAGGTTAATCCTATTTAACTCCTAGCATTCGCCTCATATGGGCAAGCGTAGAAGCCTCCTTGTATTATCCTCAAATATTTTCTTTTTGTCCGAGTCAGATATTTCCATTTGCTCTATTGATTTGATAGTCTCTCTGACAACTATCTGGCCGTTTTGACTGTCATAAGGCATATCAGTCCCAAACAGGATATGATCAGTGCCGAAGAAAGTATAGCCGCACATAAGTGCAGGCGTGCTTCCATTTACAGCCGTGTCAGCATAGAACATCTTCAAGTATTCAATTGGAGATTTAGTGGGCCCTCGCTTATGGTCAAACTTTCCCTGGTGATGCACCTCGCGATTTTCGTAGAAGGTGGCTATCCTCTTCTCGAAGTAAGGTATCATAGCACCACAATGATGAGTTATGAATTTTAGATCAGGGCATTGTTGCAGAACATGGCCAAATACGAGGCGTATCATGGCGGCTGATGTATCATAGGGCCATCCAAATATACTATTAATGTCATATTTTGAATCAGTCTCGGTCGTGTAATCTGGTATCGTGATAGCCCTCCACGGATGAAGTAGAATTGGCAAGTCGTATTTCTCCATCTTTTCATAAAGAGGCATGAATTCCGGGGCGTCCAAAGGTTTCCCATTTATGTCAGTACAGATTTGTATACCCCTGAAATGCAATTCGTTTACAACCCTGTCCACTTCATTGAGCGCAGCATCGATGTCATTCATTGGTAGATTGCCTATTGCTGCTACAAACCGGTCAGGATATTTCTCGACTAAATCGGCTAGTTCGTCGTTGCCTGTTCTGGCTAATTCAATAGCAACTTTCGGTTCAGCTACCCTCTCTATAAATGGTTTTGATATCGTCAAAACTTGGACAAGGTCATCATGTTCGTCCATTATCTTGAATCTAGTGTCCAAGTCAAAGAGGGCGGGAAAAGTCTCTTGTATTGCCTTATTTGGTTGAAACGATGCTGCTGGAAGCCTCTGCTCGAGGGCTGCCCAGTACTTGACTGGTAGGATATGAGCGAAAACGTCAATTTTCAATCTCCTGTCTCCTTTCTACCTCCCAACTGCCGCAGTTATGAGCCGGGACAAGAAAAACTATTAATCAGGGCTTTCCTTGATTAGCTATCCGGCAGGTTGGAACTTGAGTTTAATCCCCATTTGAGGCATTGTCAAGAACCTTAATGGAGAGAGAAACGGCGGGCGTGCAAAATGTGGTTGCGACTTTACAGACGCCGCAAAATAATTGGAGGCGACGATCGGATTCGAACCGATGATAAGGGTTTTGCAGACCCCCGCCTTAACCACTTGGCTACGTCGCCTCTGTATCACCCGCTTATGGAGCGGAAGATGAGATTCGGACTCATGACCCTCTCCTTGGCAAGGAGATGCTCTACCGCTGAGCCACTTCCGCCCCTTCTCGACTTTTAAAACTGGTGCCGAGAGGGAGATTTGAACTCCCACGAGCTTGTCGCTCACTAGCCCCTCAAGCTAGCGCGTCTACCGAATTCCGCCATCTCGGCTTGAACTGGCAGGAGTGGGAGGACTCGAACCCCCGACCGGCGGTTTTGGAGACCGCTGCTCTTCCAGCTGAGCTACACTCCTACTCCAACAATCCTATATTATCACAAATTTCCGTGAAAGTTAACTGGTACCTCTGGTTCCAGGCGCACCTTTTCGCTAAAGCTTTCAGATCGGGGTATCTATCTCCGGCTGTAAGTACAGTGATATTTTAGGGGATGTTTGAGAAAAATGCAACGTCAATCATCAAAGTGGAATAATAGCTTACTTAACTGCTATCATTGATAGCAGTAGTTGAAGAATAGCGGTCATTGAATTATTATTTCTAACACCGGCTTTCGGCCGGGAGCTTGTAAAAGGAGGCGAGAGAAGGACTATGTCGGTTAAGACGGTAGAAATTGCTCCGGGAATTACCTGGGTCGGAGTGGAGGACTGGCAGCGGCGCATGTTTGATGCTCTAATCCCTACGCCTTACGGGACATCCTACAACGCTTATCTCGTTCTCGGTAAAGATAAGGTGGCCCTGATTGATACGGTACATTCCGCTTTCGAGGAGGAACTCCTGGCCAAAATCTCGACAGTGGTGGCGCCTGAGAGGCTGGACTATCTGATAATGAACCACGCTGAGCCGGACCATGCCGGGAGTATACCGCGGGTCATGGCGGCGGCCGCCAATGCCAAATTGGTAGCGTCCAAGAAGGGGGTGGAGATGGCGCAGGCGTTATACCGTATTCCCGAATCGAGGTGCCTGGTGGTCAAGGATGGCGATGTAATTGAACTCGGTGGCAAGACCCTGAGATTTATTGAAGCTCCCTGGCTCCACTGGCCGGAGACCATGTTCACCCTGGCTATAGAGGACAGGGTTCTCTTCCCATGCGATTTATTCGGTTTACATCTAGCCTCAGATAAGCTTTTCGACGATGAGGTCGGGGACATAGTTCTCCCCGAGGCCAAGAGATACTATGCTGAAATCATGATGCCATTTGCCCGCATGGTGGCCGCCGGCTTGGACAAGATAGCCTCATTAGATATCCGGACGATAGCTCCCAGCCATGGGCCAGTGCACCGAAACCCGAAGCGGATTATTGGCGCCTATGAGCAATGGTCACGGGGGCCACTGGCACCGAAGGCAGTAATAGCTTATGTTTCCATGTGGGGCAGTACTACGCAGCTGGCCCGGCATATCATCAATGCCATCTCTGCCGAGGGCGTAGAGGCGGTACCCTATGACCTGCTGGTTGCCGATATCTCCCATATTGCTCGGGACCTGGTAGATGCCAGCGCCATTGTTCTCGGCACGCCTACTGTTCTTGGAGGACTGCACCCGCTGGCAGCTTATGCACTAACCCTGGTTAAGGCTTTACGCCCACGGCTCAAGCTGGCTGCCTACTTTGGTTCCTATGGCTGGGGTGGTGGTGCCGCCTCTCAGGCAAAGGGGTTACTTGAGCCAGCCGGCTTTGAAATCGTGGATGCTCTGGAGGTCAGGGGGGCACCGGGAGATAGAGAACTGGAGAGTGCTGCCGAACTGGGGCGAAGGGTAGCCCGGCGGGTGAAAGAGGGCTTGAACTAGATTCTTCGACTTAAGCTGGCTCTGACAGGTATTGACAAAGAGAAAACCAGGAAGTAGACTGTTGAATCCCTATCGTCCCACTTCCCAACCTTTCCCTTAAAGAGGTTGGCCCGGCTAAGAGGAGGCAGCGATGGTAACTGAACAGGATAAAACTCTAGCAGCACTTCAAATTGCTATCCGGATGGAAATCGATGGCAAGAAATATTATCAGGAAATGAGCCGGAGCAGCGAAAACCGACTGGGAAGGGAGCTTTTCCAGTCTTTAGCCGCTGAAGAAGACATTCACCGGAAGAAGTTTGAGGAGATTTATAGCGCACTGCGGAATAAAAAGGCTTGGCCCAGGACCGATTTTCGGCCTGACGGGGGCAAAAGACTGAGGACCATATTTGCCCGGGCGACTGAGGAGATGGGGCCGAATGTAAAGTCTCTTGCCACTGAGTCTGACGCCGTGCAAACAGCCATGGCTATGGAAAACAAAACCTATGATTTCTATAAAAGCCAGGGCGAAATTGCCGGCTATGAAGCCGAGAAATATTTTTACCAGACTGTAGCTGCTGAAGAAAAGGAACATAACCTGATACTCCTTGACTACTATGAATATATCAAAGACCCGGCATCATGGTTTGTTGTCAAAGAGCATCCCTCTCTGGATGGCGGTTGAGTAAGTAACGAAATAACGAGATGGGAGAAAACCAGGATGGCAAAATACAGATGTACCGTCTGTGGTTACGTTTATGACCCGGAAGAGGGAGACCCGGACATTGACATAGCTCCAGGGACACCGTTTGAGAAGTTACCCGATGACTGGGTATGCCCGATATGCGGAGCGACAAAGGACCAATTTGAAAAAATAGAAGGCTGATATAACAATGATAGGATTTTCGGGTCAATGGCCTATCGTGTTGTGAAAGAAAAAGACTTCTGAAGGCGGGAATGATGGCGTAGTCCTGGGAAGGAGGTGTCATTATGGGTTAAGCAGTGGAGTTTCTGCACCTGGCTGAACTAAATTACGGAAGGTGAAAAGCGATGGCGATTGAGCTCAAACAATTAATAGAGCTACTAAATAGTGACCTGGCTCTGGAATACACCGCAATGGTGCAATATACCCAGCACAGCGGGGTTTTAACCGGAGCAGAATACGGGGACATTATAAAGGAGATTAAGATACACGCCAGTGAGGAGTTACAGCATGCCCTCATCTTAACAGAGCAGATAGATTACTTAGGTGGCATTCCTACTGTTGAAGTACCCCCAGCTAGGGTATCGCAGGATAATAAGAAAATGCTACAGCAAGACCTGGAGGGCGAAGAGGATGCTATAGCCAGATATACACAGCGGATTGTACAAACTGAGGAACTTCGAGAGCTGGCGCTGGCTCATCAACTGCGGCAAATCCTGGCTGTAGAACAGGAACATGCCATGGACCTGAGAAACGTCCTGGGCAAGTAGAGCCTCCGTGCATCGAATCTAATCGGGGGCATTTTCTAACCATCCCTTTTCCCCGTCAAAAATCAAGAACTGAAAGTCGACCTGCAGTTGAGCCAGAAGCGCACCCGGGCAAGGCAACGATCTTTCCCGCACCCCTGATAACCCGTTAGAGATCGGCCCCGGGCCTGACCTGAAAGCGTGGATGAACTCCCCTGACGCTTTCGAATAACCAGTAAAGGAGGGTATTAAAAATGCTGTTCCATGTTACTCATGCCCACACCTCGGAGTCATGCCCAGCCCATGACCCTGAACTGCTTCGTAACACCATCGGTAAAACATTTGGCAGTGCTGAACAGATTGGGGTGAAGCTGGTCGGCTCATACGTTGATGCGCCGGCTCATACAATTTATTTCATAGTTGAGACGGACGCTGTTGAGAAACTTAAGGACCTCTTTGATCCGCTTCTCAACATCGGACACACCGAGATAAGGCCTGTCGTAGATGGTCTTGCCTCATATAAGAAAAGGGTGGGAGGGAGCTAACAGAATTCAGGTAAGGCGGCAACGGCATGCGGCTACTGTGGCAAAAACCTCTTGTTGGGGTGAATTCAGCTGCGTGGTACACCAGTTGCGACTCGAACGCCTGACATTCGGTTTAGGAATACGCGGCCTGTAAAATCTTTCGGGCTAAGGAGGCTGGCAACTGGAAGTTCATTGCCAGGGAATACCAAAAGATAGCAGATTCAACGGGATAATGCAAAAACAACTACTTGCTGGGAGGTCAAGGCGAGCAACGTGAGAGCACTTTTGAAACATCTACAACAAAAGACTTCGTTTATTCCATACCTCCTTCAACCCAGGCATTAAAGCGTAGTCCCGAAGCCGGGTCATATTCCTTTTCGAATGCTTCGGGATATTGCTTCCTCCATTCTTCCATCTGACCCATGGTGACCTTTTCCACCTCAACCAGGAAGCTGCTGGTAGCCATACCGACACAATTCTTAGAGGTTATTCCAGCCGGAGCTATGAGGTCGATAGCGCCTCCTCTGTCAAGCTCTCCTGGAATTATCGAGTCAACCCGTGCACCGTGGTCCTGGTATACTACCCCGGGCATTATTCTTTCCCATACAATTGCGCCGCCGAGGACGGCACCTCTTTCGTTGAATACCTTAACTATGTCTCCACTCTTTATATCCCTCTTAGCCGCGTCTGACGGGTGTATCCAGACAGGCTCATACATGTATCCATCCGGACCCTTTACTTTACATGTCGGGGCTTCTCTTGTCCACGATATATCATCGCACTGTGAATGAACTCTCCATCTCCCGTGGTTGGAAACAATGAGCAAAGGATACTTCTTTGTCCTTTCACTGGAGAGCCTTTCATCGTGAGATTCACTTTTTTCAATCCAGTGCGGCACCGGTGGTCTCTCCTTATCATCGGGGAAGTGTTTGGCTAATCTCTCAGAATAGAACTCCAGCTTACCTGACGGCGTTGGTAAAGGATTGGCCTCAGGGTCCTGGTAGAATTTAATAAAACCAGCCGGGTCTTGCTCCCAATCTTGGGCGATTGGGAAAACGAAGTAACTCTTTTCTTTAAAATCTTCCCAACTGATAAAATCCTGCACTCCCATACTTTCAAAAACAGATTTCTCCATGTCCTCGATAGTCTTACCCTCGGTCATCTCATCATACTTGCCCAGCTTCTTGGCTACTTCGCAGACTACCTCAAAGTCGCTCTTGGACTCGCCGATGGGTTCGATAGCCTGCCTCTGGAGTGCTATGCTTTGAAACTGTACGCCCTGTCTGCTGTTGGTCACTATATCTTCCACCTCCAGTGTGGTATTGGCTGGCAGTACTATATCAGCAAACAGACAATCGTTCTCAAGCCACGGGTGCTGGGCTACAATACACTCTATCTTCGGGCTTCTAATAGTTTCTATTACCTCATTCCCACAATTCCAGCAGGTTGTACGGCAAGGGGAATCGGTCCATATCATATGTATTTCAGTGCCACCCTCTTCTTCGGGTATGGGGTAGGTGTATTTAACGAACTGGTCTTCAACGGTAGCCTCAATTGCACCGGTACCCCAAAAAGTAATGGGTGGATTGGAGATGGCTTTAGGAATAAGGGTCTTGGGAATAAGTTGCTTTGCCCAGGCCAGGATGGTTGCGGCAACAGGTTTTTTTAAACGGTCGCTCAATGCAGGATTGAAGAATCTGGTAGATTTCAATCCCTCAGCTCTGGGCATCCCTTGATAGGTTATCTGGCACTGGTGGACTCCCGGTTTCCCCAGTCCCTGCATGCCCAGCAGTATACATTCCAATCTGGCGGGTTCATGTGAGTACGGCCCCCTGACCATAGAACCTCCAAAATAATGGGCAATCGACGTCGTTTTGGAGGCAAATTCCCTGGCCAGTGCCTTGATTGTCCATTTAGGAACGCCACATTTTGAGGAGGCCCACTTGGGAGTCTTGGGGATTCCATCTTCCCTGCCTAAAACATAGTCTTCAAACTTGTCAAAGCCGACCGTGTGCGTAGCCACGTAGTCCTTATCGTAGGTACCTTCAGTAATCCAGACATATGCTATGGCCAGCTGCAGTGCAGCATCCGTGTTGGGGAGAATCGGGATCCATTTATCGGCATGAATGGCTGCTCCATAGTTCAGGTCGGGGCAGATATATACCTGCTTTATCCCGGCCTCTGACCAGAAATGGCAAAGTCGGCTGGCAAACTGCCCGGTAAATCCCCAGGGGGTTGTCTCCGGGTCACATCCCCAGAACAGGACCATATCGCAGTTCTCTGTCATATCCTTGACGATGTTATTTGCCGGTTGCATCATGCCCTGGACTCCCTCTCCCCATACATGCTTTGACCCCCAGTACCATCCCTCCCAGCTATCTGGATTCCTAACCGATTGTGTAAAGCCTCCTAATTTATCAAGAAGTAGCGTTGGCCAGCCATGTGGAGTATGGATAGTCATGATTGGGGGTGTCATTGACGATGGAGAATACGCCGCCCCCACTTTAACTGAGCTACTTGCGTGGTTGCCGGGCTTAGTTTTTATCCCGCCGATAAACCTAGATTTATATTTCTTTAAGGGAACTTGGAATTCTATAGAGAAATATCAGTGGGGATATTCGAGCATCGATCCAGATGTAGTGGACATTCTCAAAAGCGCAATGAAAATGGCAGAGCCGATAAACTGTCAAGATGTGAGTTTCACAAACGAAAACCCTGCCGAGTCAGCTGGCAAGCTATTGTGTTGGCTGGCGGAGAAAGGACACATACAATGGTTAGACAAGACGAAAGGGAGTGGATGATAAGGGAAGCCAGGAGTTATGCGGTCAATGAGGTTAAAATTGCGGTCGAGATAGAAATCAACAAACTCCAAAAACTCCAAGACGAAAAGGGATTGCTCTTGGGCATGAGTGTAAGCCCCAGGAAGGATGCTGAATTCAAGGGGTTGGTAATGAGAGAAATGAAGAAACTATTGGAGGCAATCGAGAACTATGGATAATCTGAAGCTAAAGCAGACTGCAAAAAGTTATGCACGCAATGTAATAACATCCATAATTGAAATAGAAATTATTGATCTTCAAGGGAAAGGTATCCCGAGAGAGCAAGTATCGTTACTTAATATTGGGGAAAACGGCAGAGAATTTAAAGGGTTGGTGCTTCAAGAAATGAAGAAACTATTGGAGAAAATCAATGAGTGAAGATGCAAAAAATACTGCAAGGCATGAAGTGATATCGGCTATTAAGTTGGCGATCGAGGAGTGGGAAAAAAATCTCTTAGCCATTACGGGAGAGACATATATGGGAGAATATGACCCATCGGCGGATTCCCCTATAGCTTTCAGAAAGCTAGTGATACAAGAGATGAAAAAAATATTGGAGGTAATCAATGAAAAGCTGTAAATCAGTGGAAGTTGTAAGCCTTGGATTAGCCCAAAGACTTTATGAGTGTAGCTATCCGCAAAATAATAGTTTTACCCGTTGGGTAAAAATCCCTTTCAGGAAAAAGTGGAGAATTAAACTGCACAGCAATAAGGGCATTGCCGCCCCCACGCTGGTTGAACTTCTCCCCTTATTGCCTAGCGAAATACATATGCCAGAAGGCAGAACATGGAAGGGGGAAACTCTTTTCCACTTCAATATCCAACGTGATATCTGGTTCGGTAAAAGCTCTTGGTATATTACATATACCCACAATCCTTACAATGTGCTAAGC
>SDBV01009686.1_pt1 | contig 12758 bp, 17 predicted proteins | sample 2277081 | NCBI WGS metagenome assembly SDBV01 (sample SAMN10402039, study PRJNA504765) | marine sediment metagenome | isolation source: marine sediment core GS10_PC15, 223 cmbsf | place: Arctic Ocean: Southern Knipovich Ridge | collected 2010
ATCTTTGCCTTTGAACTTAGTTTATGGAACTTTTTACCTGCCTTCATAAGGGGTTTGTCCAACCTCCCTCCTCCCGCCACAACTCCGATTGTCGCCCTGCACCTTGGGTCCAGTGTCTTCAAGGTGCCGGATGGGAGCTGGACTACGGATTTGTTTACGTCATGTGTGATAAGTAAAGCATAAACACCGGATGATTTGGCTATCTTGCCGCCATCCCCTGGGGATAGCTCGATGTTGTAGACCGGTGTGCCTTCTGGTATCTCTGTTAGCGGCAGGGTGTTGCCCTGTTTTATGGGGGCCGAGATTCCGCAGGAGATCTCGTCCCCTACTCTTAGGCCTTCTGAGACAAGGATGAGTCTCTCCTCGCCGTTTATGAATCTGACTTTTGCTACTGGGGCGCTTCTTCCTGGGTCGTGAAGTATATCCATCACTGTGCCTGTGACTTCCCCTGTCTTCTCGGCATCGTCATATACGCGGTGCTTGATCTCACCCCTGTATCTGTGGGATGGGGCTTTGTATGTTGATGTTCCTCTGCCTCTTCTCTGCACTATCAGTCTTTTTCCCATGATATCATCCTAGAATATGCCGATCCTTGTTGCTATCTCGTCTGCTCTAAACTCTGGTTTGAATTTTACGTATGCTTTTTTTTCTCCTTTAGGTGTGATGAGTGTGTTTATACTCTCAACCTTAACCTCGTAAAGCTCCTCGATAGCGTTTTTGATGTTGTATTTGTTGGACTTCATTTGCACTATGAATATGAGCGTGTTCTCGTCCTCCACGAGCTTCATGGCCTTCTCTGTCATCTCGGGCCGGACTATCACGTCGTAGGGGTTCATATCAGTTAAACCTCTCTTTGATCTTGTCTAGAGCAGACTCGGTGTAGACTGTAAGTCTGCCATAGTGTGTGCCTGGGGCCAGGTTCTCTACGCCCAGCTCGTCCACGGTGACTACTTCGACGCCAGGGTGGTTTCTTGCACCCATCTTTATCCCCTTATCTTCTGAGATCACCACGAGGAGGCTCTTTTTGTCTTTGTATCTTCGTCCTCTCCTCTTCCCCTTTCCAGCACGGATCTTCCGCTTCTTCGCCTTTTCGATGTCTTTCTCAAGGCCGAGGGCCGCAAAGACATCGTATGTGTCCGCTGTGGAATCTGTTTTTTCAAAATCGTCTGTAATGATAATCGGTAAATCAATGTCCTTTATCCTGTGCCCCCTTTTTATCGCCAGGTCCTTATCGGTTGTCGCTGCGATTGCGGAGGCGACGGCCTGTTTCATCTCTTTCTTGTTTATCTTTTTTACGATGCGTTTCTCGGCTCTTGCCGGGTGGGCTACTCTTCCTCCTACAGTTGAAGGTGCGAAAGCTCCTCTTCCCCGAGCCGGTCCGCCTCCTGATACGCGTGCCACCCTTGCGAGTCCTCTGCCCGTGCCCCAGCTGTGTGCTGATGTGCGTTTGCCTGCCATGGGGTTCGATCCGTATGGCTGGAGTCTTGCTGTCTGAGAAGCGAGGACTGCTCTTTTTATGATATCCGGCCTTATCGGCTCCTCGAATACACGTGGAAGGTTAACTTTCTTCTGAAGCTTCTTTCCTTTCAAAGAGTAGACGTCGGCCTTCATCTTATTTACCCTGCTGTGTTTCTGTGCTTATGTAGGTTATGTCGGGCTTTCCCTCTACCATATTCTTTGGAGGTCTTATTGCTTGTCGAAGCCGGATCATCCTCTTTTGCGGTCCAGGCACTGAGCCTTGGACTATAATATATTCCCCTTTTATGCCGCCATATTTTAGGAAGCCGCCTTTCGGCGTTACCTCTTGGCCGTCCTCTCCGATTTTCATGATCTTCTTGTTGTACTCGGTTCTCTGATGAAATCCCATCTGTCCTGATTGTGGCACGGTCCACATCATGGCGCCTGGTGTGAATGGGCCCAGGTTTCCTGCTGTTCTTTCCCCTTTTCTGTCTTTTCTGCCCAGAAGCTTGGTTCCCCACTTTTTCCGTGGGCTCTGGAATCCTTTGCCCTTTGTTATGCTTATTACATCTATGATCTCGCCTTCTTCGAAGACGTCTGTGATCTTTAATTCTTTGCCCAGGAGCTCCTTGGCGTATTCGTATTTTTCATTGACATCTGATCCGCCTATTGCGTACTCCATTATCTCGGGCTTTTTCTTTGGCAGGGCGCTCATCCTTGGCTGTGTGTGGACCAGGAGTTTTATGTCATCTGCTTCTTCGAGTGATTTCTTGAACTCTCCTAGATTCTGAGCGGGCTTCTTTGGGAATGGGAATACCCTGGCAAGGTCTTTGCTAATCTTAGTTGTCCAGGTTTCTGTTAATGTGCGGGCTCCGTTTGTGGTCTTCTTGTAGGACCTAATACCGGCTACAATCATCGGAGGGGTTTCTATAATTGTTACCATGGCGTTTATCTCTTGGCCTTTTATCTCGCTGTGCGGTCTGTCATCTACTACAGAGACATGGCTGCATCCTGCTTTATAGCCTGCGAAGCCCTGCATCTTAACCTCTGTGGTTTCTGGCCAGGTTTTGATTCTGCCATATATTCTTTTTGCCCTCTTTCTTGGGCTGTATCCTATTGATCCTCTTCTTGGGTGGTGTGTACGTGCCATTTCAATCTACCGTGTGTGTGGTTCCAGAAAAAATTCGGGATTGCTATTGCAATCTATCCTAACATTTTCTATAATTTCAAATGCAGGGGAAGTTCCCCCGTAGCAACCTTGCTACTTGATAGCTTCACATAGAAGATTGAGGGTATTTATAATACTTTCGGTGATGGCGGCTTTGTACAAAAAGTCTACAAAAAGTACCACTTGCCCAAAAAGTCACCATTCTGCCCATAAAGTAATCAGTTAGTAAATTACTCTATAGACAATATAAACCTATTTTTGGATAATATTAACTGCAGTTTTAGTGGCTTTTAGAAATTTTTCTGCCTTGATTTTTTCTTTTTTATAAATTTTTTCTTCTTTATAAACACTTAATAATAGGGCAAGTAACACCAAGGTTAAAGTAAAACAACTAGCGAATATGAGGATAAATGATAATATTTTGAGGAGTGGATATTCTAATATTACAAAAGATAAAAGTAATAACACTGCGATAAGATTTATCACTGCGAGAACAAGGGTTGGAAGAGATAAAGAACCTATTAATGGATCATCATTTCTTTCCTTCCGTGCAGAAAGGAAAATTGAATATGCTGCCAGGGCTATCCCTTCAAAGGTTAGCATGGATGAAGCAGAAAGAAGAGAGATCGGTTCCATTACTCATCCTCCTCCAAAATTTTACGAAATTGTTCTAATTCTTCTTTAGTTACTGGTTTAACGTTCTTCGACTTTGGATCATATCGTGTAAATCCTTCCAAGCCGATTGAATCAATAATACGATCTTTATCAATTTTTTTAGCTTCAGATTTTAATTTTTCAAAATCCTCTTCAAGTTCCTTCCCTAATATAATTGTATTTTTCCCAATTTGTATATTTCTTTTATCTGAGAGGGGGACATGTGGGGTTTCAACATAAACATTTTTTTTATCAATTACTTTGAAATGTGAATCCGTCCTTCGAGGTAAAGTATATAATTTTATCTTCCCTTCTTTAGCTAAGCTCAATATTCCTTTACTACTTATATCGATTGTAGGTCCAACAATTAAATTTATATTTACTCCCCGTTTTGATGCATTATCAATGGAATTAACAATCTTCTCATCATTATAAAACTGTGTGTTAAATTCCCCACTTACTATTTTTATGTTATTCTTTGAAGAATTAAAAAGATCAGCAGTAACTTCTACATCGTTTTTGAGATCCCCTAATGTGGTATAACCATATTCGTTACTAATTGGAAACATTTCTAATTTATACATTATTAATGCAATTATTATGCCTAATCCTAACCCAATTAAAATAATGATACTCTCATACATCCTTATTCACCACTTTGACTTTCCCATACTTTGGCACCCCCCAAATTATCCAGACATAGAACAATATTCCACCTGCCCCACCCATTATTAAATCCAATAAATCCTTGTCCATGTTCCACTACCAACTTATTCATAGTATTTACTGATTCTTTTATGTCCTCTCACCACATATTTTCCACTCATTGTATCTTTATCTGATTTGTAAGGTATTTTCTTAGTTATTCCAAGTGATCTGAGTTCTTCACGAATTTGTTTCACATCTTTTCTATCAGTCCAATCATAGGAATACACACAAATTACTTTAGTATTTGGATTTGCTGCATTTGGGTTAGGCTTTGCAGTTGCTACCTTTGAACCTCCTCCTAATTTTCCCTCTTCTGTAGCCTTCTTTATATTAGCCCATAGATCATCAACTTCATTGATATCTGCGAAAACAAGCCATTTTCCGCTTTTTTCTGTAGATTTAGGATACTCACCATTCATCCTTTTTGCATAAATCCAATAGACATCGATTTCCTCTGAGGGCTCGGCTTCTGAGTAAGGTAAAGATACTTCCTCTTGCCTAGCTTTGATGAGTTCATGCCTATCTACTTTCTTTTTCATTTTACCCCTCTATCCTTCAACTTCTATTTTAGCATACTTTGATAGTATCCACGAGAGTTCTTAGATATAAAATCTTTGGGATCCTGCCCAAAAAGTCACGATTCTGCCCATTAAGTATCACTTATTAGCGACTTTTTAGGCAAAGCCGGTGATGACAGTAGATCGACAAGTAACAGTATAATTTAAGATCCTGACTAGTTAATAATAAAAGGGGAGGGATATTTACAATATTCTTTTAATTTATACGGCTATGTTAAGTTTATACATATATAGAATGTATGTACAAACAATACGAACCGAACAATTACGTAAATTCAAGATAAAAGAGGTGAAAATATGGCCAAATATATACCAAAAAACGGAAAAGTAACTGGAGTTGAGATAGGTGGTATGGCATTCCCTACAAAGAAGCCAATACTATTCAAAGATATGGACACGTATGCTGCTGCTATAGAAAAAGTCGAAGAAATAATTGACTTTAGTAAGAAAATGATATCGCAAGAGGTGTTTGATAGTTTTACTGAGTTTATGCGAAATAGAACGATAGATTACCTAAAATTATTGCGATCAGAAGATCGGTGGTTTACATCAGATGAGCTTAAAAAGAAACTTGGTTTTGACAAATCACAAGCTATTGCGGGGGTTCGAACAAGTCTAACTAAGCGAGCGAGAAAATTGAACATTGATCCCGTTGATACTGTGGAATGGATTCTAAAAGACGGTAGATGGCAGGGTAAATACAAAATTAAACCTGAATACAGAGAACTCCTTAAAAAATCCTTAGGTATAACCTAAGGATACTTTTTTTGTTGGGGGAATTATTATCCAACATCATCGATATAAATTTTCGTAGTAATTAGAAGAAATAATAAATAAGGTGTCTTTCTTTTGATATGTATGGGTGTTATAGCTCCAAAAGAATTAAAGTTGAAATTGAAAAACGTATTTGGAGAATCTTTTGTTCTCGAAAATCCTGATGAAATAAAAGGGGGGGAAGAATGGGAGTTGTCAGAGGAATATCTTCAATGGATACAAGGTGCTGCTCGGATGATAAACATGAGGCAAAGTGAAGTATTATCTAGGGCCGTCGGTCTTGATGATGACCTCGATGATATAATTAAACATGCCCTTTTTGGAAACAAGATTACAGAGAGTTCAAAGTACTTTGAAAGTCTAATTCTCAAAACCGATTTCTTTTCGTCAATGAACAAATGGAAAGTTTTCAGGGAGTTGATAAAACACTTGGAATACTTTAAAGGCGATGACTTTTCTGATTTATTAAGCCCGATACACGAATTGATTAATATTAGGAATAGATTGGCACATGGGGGGATAATATTCAGAGGGGAAAAAATATTTTTGAGCTATTACCACGGAACCCAGAAAGAAGTGGAACTTACTCCCGAATACTTTGATATAATATTAAAGAAATTTCAAGACACAACAGAGAAATTATCTAAGTTATCATCAGATTTAAGTGGAGAATCCACAACTCAGCCTCCCTAATCGATGTAGAAATTCGTGCTGATCAAGATTATTCAAAATACTTTAGCAGTCAGATAAAAGTATCTATTGACTCTATCCCTTTGCGATTGCTTAAATACTATTATTCTATATATAAAAAGATATAAACTGAGCAACAGAAACAAAAAGAATAGCTCAAAACCCCAGGGATCAATACTAATAAAAAAAATCGTTGCCAGAAAAACATCAAGGGTTTGATGACGATTGACGCCTGAGATAAGGATAAGGAAAATATTTCGACCAATCTCATACCTTATAGCGGCAGTCCTAAACAGCCAAGGCGTAGCACCCAACGCGGTGGCAGTATCATCTTTTATCCTGGCAATAACCTCATTCTCCATATTCCTGGTCGCATACAACATCTCCCCAGGCCTTGCCGAGACCCTAGTAACGATCGCGGTTCTATGCATATTCCTAAACGCCCTATTAGACGACGTGACACGAGAAATCGAGAAAAAATCAGGAAAAATGAGCGAGTTCGGAGGACTACTCGGATCCTTCCTAGACAGATACTCAGACATCTTCATAGTCATAGGAATAGGAATCTTCCTAAAAGACGTGCCATGGTATAATGTAGGAGTCCTGATAAACATCGGAGTGGATGGACACATGTTCCTCGTCTCCCTCATAATAATCGGAAGCCTCATTGTAAGTTACATAAAAACAGACCGCCCCACATACGACCTAGGCCTTGAATCCAGAGCAGAACGGATGTATCTCATATCCATCTTCGCAGCAACAGGAATCTACCTCAGAGTCTTCCAAGGATTCCTATTCTTTGGACTGGTAACATTATGCATATCACTCTACGCAACAGTGCTGCGCACCGTTCTTGGATCCGAAAGCAGACGAAGCGAAACACCAGAGATAAGGCACGAACCCCTTACATCAGAGACAGAGAACAGATTCCAAAACCCCCTAAGGCCAGCCATCAGTCTAATCAGAAGCATCCTCAGAGTTATCTGGATGGGAATAGGACTGGCAATCCTGGGACTTTACCAAGCAGGCGCATGGACAAAGACAAAGATAAAAAAAATCAAGATCCCAAAACCAAACATACCGGTTAAAACCGAAGATAAAACGCTACCCCCACTACCAGAGAAAAAAGGCTTCGAGAGAAACAGCTTCACAGTACTTGTCATGGAAGAAAACACACAAAGACCCCTCCCCGATGCAAGAGTCAGCCTGATAAGCGAAGAAACAGAGAACATAAACACAAACTACACCGACAAAAACGGCATCGTCGTGTTCAGAAACATCCAGGAGGGCTCATACGAGATCGAAGCAGAGTGCAACGGATACGAAGATGAAAACAGGATCAAATACATCGAGTCACACTCAGGAGGAGAAGCCATCACACTAACACCCGCAGCAAAGGTCTTTGAAGACGCCATCGACAACACGGAGGAGACACCAGAGGAGATCACAGCCGAAACAAAGGAAGAGGATGAAGAGCCAGAGACAAAACCCCAAGAAATAGTCACAGAGACGAAAAAGCCCAAAGAGACAAAGCCAAAGACAGAAGAGGAAGACAAGGATAGATCAAAAGCCATGGGAGAATCCATGCTGGTAGAATACCGCTCCCCTGAGAAGACAGACCAGGTGGTGGAGCACATAACAGAATTTTATCTAGAAGAAAAGAGACAAGTAATACTCATCTCCTCCCAAGAGAATACAAAACAACACAAAGACAGATTCAAAGAAGAGATGGAAAGCGGTAAGATCAGTCTTTTATCACCAACAACAAAGCTTCAACACTTCACAGAAGAATTCCAAAACCTACCCACCGGAGGCGTAATAGTCTTCGAGCCCCTATCAGACCTCATCAAAAACGCCGGAAAAGACCAGGCGCACAAATTCATATCCCAGACCATAGACCAGCTCTCAAGCGACGGAATAAGCTTTATAGCCTTCCTAGACGAAGAAAGCCACGACAGAAAAGAGACAACAAGTCTTGAAAACCTCTTCATAAACCTGGCAAAAATAGAGGAGGGAAAACTCAAAAAGATAGGCGGACTATGACATGAAAGGCGTTGACGAATGGACATGCCCAAAATGCGGACGAAAAGTCAGAGAAAGCCCAACCTGCCCACAATGCGGCTACGAGATCACATACGGCTCCAAGCCCCTCAAGATCTTAGGCAGCCTAATATCACTGGCGATAATCGCGTTGATACTCTGGAAGCTCATAACCTATCTTAGATAAAAAGCGTAAGGTCAGAATCAGCTGCAAGCTCCAAGAACCCAGCGACACCAATACAGTCCTCCACCTCAGGAATAAGATCCTCCTTTGGACACTGCAGCAGCTCCATAGTCGGCGTGCAAGCATGAAAATGCACACCCATCTCATGCGCTGACTTAATCAACTCAGGAATAGTGGCCATGCCGATCTTCTTGATCTTACCCTTCATCATCCAAGTAGCCATAGGCGTCATACCCGGAAGAACAGAAACAATGTTAGGCATCGAAAAAGGCAGAAAATCCGGCTTGGGCATCTCAGGCTTTCCCACAGGCGAAATCTGAAGAGACTCAGCACCACCCTTCCTTAAAATGTTAAGCCCCCAGAAAGTGCAGAATACGTGCACCTCAGTACCCGCGGCTGCGGCTCCTGCTGCGATCATAAGTGGCGGATAAGCCATGTCCAACGTCCCCTTCGTCACAATAAGACAAATCTTATTAATCTTCTTCTTGGCCAACAAAATCACCCCGATTATACTTTATGTAGAAAATCTTATTCTTATTATCTTATTCTTATATATTCCCCAAAGAAACGCTCATCATAAAGCATATATCCTTGAACAAGTTAAACCAAGTTAAGAAAAAAACCTGGATCTTGACCCTGAGGCTGAATAGATGAAAAAGAAGATACTAATAGCACTAAGATACCCCCTAACAAAGAGAGGTAGAAAAACACTACACAAGGCAACAGAGGTAATAGAAGGAGACAACGTCAACGTAACATTCTACCATGTAAACATGATATATAACAACAAGAAGATCTCAAGGAGAAACTTCAAAGACGACATCTTCAAGAATGAAGAGCAATTAAAAGATAGGAAAGGCCTGAAATTCTCAGTGGAAGAAAGCTATCTACTCGACGAATCAATACTAAAAAAGATATCAGAGAACAACATCAACACCATAATAATCGGCAAGACCATGGAGTCAAGATGGAAGAAATTCATAAAATTCTGGGGAGACTACAACCTAAGCGAGGAGATAAAGAAGGCAGCCGAATGTGAGGTAATAGTGGTGGAATAGAAAATGGTCATTGAGCCAATACTGAAATCTCTAAGCCAAACATTCTCCATCGAACTTCAGGCGATGGTGTCAGCTTTTGTATTATACCTCCCAAGAGTCGTACTATCCGCGCTACTGCTATGGGCTGGATGGAAAGTCTCAAAGGTCGCTGTAAAGAGATCAGGACCCATCGTTGCAAGGGGTATAAGACGGCCGGCTCTTATAAGACAAGTTTTAAAGCTGATCCAATACTTGGTGTTCTTCCTCTTTTTAATGGCCATCCTGGACATTCTAATGCTTCTCAAATACTTCACTCCAGTACTAGCAGGAGCCGCCGTTTTGAGCGTTGTTGTCGGCTTTGCTATAGCCCCTCTAGTCTCTAGCTACCTGTCCGGGTTCTTTGTCTTAAGCGACCGACCATACGAGATAGGGGACAGGATAGAGGTTCTGGGGGTAGACCCCCCCATCAATGGATATATCGAGGATGTCGCCATGCGATTTACAAGGATCAGGACTTTGGACAATAACATACTAACTGTCCCCAATGCCAGCATGTTAGAGAAGGTCCTGATAAACTACACCACACAGGATAAAAGAACCCGCGTGAACCTGCCAATAGGAATATCCTACGAATCCGACCTGGACAAAGCGATAAAGATCATAGAGGGAGTGGCAAAAGAGACTACTGATGTTCTGCGCAGAGGAGAAATGAACATAGGAAACATCGACTACAGACTTGCACCCAAGGTATTGATAGAGGGCTATGGATCAAGCAGTATTGATCTATTACTTCTGATATGGGTAAAAGACCCATTTCACCTGAAGGCAATAAAATCCCACATATACCTACGGGTCTTTGAGGAATTCAAGAAGAACAACATAGAGATACCCTACCCGCACAGAAAGGTGATCATAGAAGAGAAAGAAGAGGGGAAGGGAAAATAATATCCCTATTTTGAAAAAGACTTTCCCACCTCAACAGTCCCCCACGGCTCCAGGAGATACATCATTTTATGAAAAAAAAACGAAATCAATCAACCTTTTTTTTATCGGTTGTAGGTTCCGATCAATTCATACTCTGCTAGGATATGATCTTGCATTGCATTTTCTAGTTCTTTTTTGCTCGCACCCTCAGGAAGATCTAACATGGTATCTAATGCATACGCCTTGAATCGATAATGGTGCGTACCTGAAGGGGGGCATGGTCCCTTATATCGCAATACTCCATAATCGTTCCTCCCTTGTATCTCTACATTTGCACCTTCAGAAAGCTCTTTTGTATCTGGTGGAAGATTCCATACAATCCAGTGGTCAAATGTCCCTACTACTGCTTCTGGATCATCTACAACCAGTGCCAAGCTTTTAGCTTCTCGGGGTACATCTACAAAAGTGAGTGGTGGCGAAATATTCTCTCCATCACAGGTGTATTTCCGCGGTATAGGTCGGTTTTGCTCAAACGCATTGGATTGAATTTGCATCAAAACTACCTCCTTTTCTTATTTTACATCTGGGGGTTAATTATGACTTTGAGGGAATCTTGGACACTGGAAAAAATCTGAAACCCTTTTCCGGTTTCTTTTAGGCTGAGTCGGTGGGTTATCATACCTTTTACATTTATCTTTTTATTTTTAATAAGGGTCATTGCCTCCTTAAGGTCTTCCATTATAGCTCCATAAGATGTGGCTAAGGTTATCCCGTTCATCCAGAGCTCATCCACGTGAATGGGGATCTCAACTCCCGCCTCTGTTGGAGCAAAGAACAATATTGTTCCACCCCTATCTACGGATTCAAACGCTTGGTTTATTGCAGAAACCGCTCCAGTGCAGACTATCACTCGATCTGCAGGCTTCCCATCGTTTTCTTCTATAACCCTTGATGGTACATCATCTTTTGCATCAATTACAACATCTGCTCCAAGGGCCGTGGCCGCTTTAAGGCGATTAGGGCTTATGTCTGTCGCAATTACTTTTCCAGCTCCACGAACCTTTGCAAGTTGTACATGTAAAAGCCCCGAGATCCCAGACCCTAAAACAAGGACTGTCTGTCTCTCTGCTATTCCAACACTCCTTTGTCCTCTAACAACACAGCCAAGGGGCTCGATAAAAGTCCCCTCTTCAAATGAGATCTCATCAGGCAAATGAAGGGTTCCCTTTTCAACATTTATTTTAGGCACTCTGACATACTCGGCAAACCCGCCGGGATAGAAATTCGTTGTCCTCAAGGTCTCACACATTGTCCCTCTATCGCTTTGACAGTATTTGCATGTATCACAAGGGACGTGATGGGTGACAACTACCCTATCTCCTTTGCGGAAATCCACTATCCCCCCTCCCACTTTCTCTACAATCCCGGTTATCTCATGACCGAGGACAAGAGGGGCCTTTTTAATCCTGTACCATTCCATCACGTCAGAGCCGCATATGCCGCTGGACATAACCTTAACTAGCAGTTCGTCGTCCTCTATCTCAGGTTTCGACACTTCTTCTATTCTAATATCCCTGTTGCTGTAATAAACCGCGACTTTCATATCACTATCCGAATAAAAAGAGTTGAAAAACACAAGTTTAAATTCCAGACCTCTCTTACACCTTTACCGAATCATCTGACGCAACACCTGATTTCTTTTTCTTTGCAGGCGTCTCTTTTTCAAGAAGCTCTTCGAAAAGTTGGAGAGCCTCTTTAGGCGTCGCGTTTTCATGAACCACAGCCCTTACTGCCTGAATCATTGCAACAGGGCTTTCTGACTGAAATATGTTCCTGCCCATATCTACTCCCACAGCGCCTCCCTGAATTGCGTTATACGCCATTGTAAGAGCATCCAGTTCGGGTATCTTCTTTCCCCCCGCCATTACAATCGGCACAGGACAGGTATCCACAACCTTTTCGAATCCCTCGCAGTAATAGGTTTTGACCATGTGGGCTCCATGCTCTGCGGCCATCCTAGAAGCAAGGGCGAGGTACCTGGCATCTTTTGCCATATCTTTTCCCACAGCAGTAACTGCCATAGCGATAAGCCCGTATCTCTCGGCCCCATCAACGTACTTCGCAAAATCCAAGATTGTGTCCCTTTCCCAGTCAGCACCGACCAGAATGGAATAGCCAATTCCAACAGCATTAAGCCTTATCGCATCCTCAATTGACAACGTAACTCCCTCGTGCAACAACTCTTTCCCGACTATGCTTGTCCCGCCCGAGGCCCTGAGCATAATGGGAATCTCTGTATTTGGATCCACACTTGTGCGAAGCATGCCTCTTGTCACAAAAAGTGTGTCCGCGTAAGGTAGAAGCGGCGATACAGAATCCTCGAAATTCTCAAGCCCCGATGTAGGCCCAAGAAAATATCCATGATCCACTGCCAGCATCACTGTTCTACCGGTTTTAGGCTTTATTATTTTTGATAACCGGTTTCTCATACCCCAATCCATATTATACACCTCCGGAAGAAGCATCCAACATCTCTTGTTTGA
>SDBV01009687.1_pt1 | contig 12758 bp, 14 predicted proteins | sample 2277081 | NCBI WGS metagenome assembly SDBV01 (sample SAMN10402039, study PRJNA504765) | marine sediment metagenome | isolation source: marine sediment core GS10_PC15, 223 cmbsf | place: Arctic Ocean: Southern Knipovich Ridge | collected 2010
GAACTGATCAAAACCAACAAGCCGAAGAGAAAGCGAAAATCAACCAAGGCAGCATGATGACAAAAGCGGACATTTCTAAAAGCTTATGATGCGGACTTGTTTAGTTGCTGCTGACACGAAACTCGACGTGTTGCCTCCCTCTGCCGAAGCTATGTCAAGCGAGTGTCAGGGACCTCCCTGAGTACTTCCAGCGGAAGCCAGACCGAACCCAGGGGGTTCGACGTTTGCGAAAACCCTAAGTCCCAGATAAGCTGTCGTTTCACACAGTTACGAAATTTAAGGTAGGAGTTCGACTCCCGGCGCCTCCATAAGTTAAGCATATGAAATCGTGGGACTATTTTCACCGGACCAAACGAGGTCCCTGAGTGAGGTCCCTGAGTAGTGGGGGAAATGCCAGTGAATTCGGTGAGTTTTGGGGGCTGGAAATTGACGCGTCGTTGACGTGGGGGAGCACTTATAGAAAATCGGGAGACGGAAGATGGCACGAAGGAAAACGGGCTCGGGGATCGGTATTGTCCTGGCGATCGGCGCAATCATCATACTGGGTGGCATTATGAAGATAATCGACTCAGTCGGTGCCATAGGCTTCGTAGCACTTATCTTGGTGATCGCCGGTGGCATCGTAACACTAGTGGTTTTTCTCCGAAAGAGACGCAGGGACGCCCTCATGCAGAAGTACGGAGACAGACAGGTTGTTGACGCCATCATTAGCAAGAACATCTGGCAAGGGCAAACTTCGGAACAGCTTGTCGACTCACTGGGTGGACCGGTTGATACTGACTACAAGGTTTTGAAAACAAAAAAGAAAGAGATCTGGAAGTACCATCACCGAGGGGGGAACCGCTATGGTCTACGGGTGACCCTAGAAAACGACGTTATAGTGGGTTGGGAAATGAAACAGTAACTCCTGGAAAATAATGACTCATCTTTAGAAAGGGGCAACATTGTCAAATCGCGACGAGAATGGAGCCAGGGCAGTTGAGGTTATCGCTCAAAGTGTCGGCGCTGCTGTTGTGGCCGGTGCAGCTCTTAGCCTGCCCGGCGCTGCAGTGGTGGCAGCAGTGCCGCCGTTACTGGGTTGGGCCATTGACCTCGGTGCTAGGGTAAGACAGCAAAGAGCTGATGCTCGACTTCGAGTTTGGCTGGAGAATCTCGGCTCGATAATGGAGTTCGGTAGTGCTGAAGACGCACAAATCTACATCAACGACAACGTCGACGAACCGTGGGTGTACGAGAACTTGATGAAGACGTTCAGAGACCTGATGGAGGCGGTAGACGACGCTGTCATTCCGTCCATCGCGCGTCTTACTTCAAAGTACTTTTTTCTCGTCTTCGAACAGCACTTGCATCTTGTTTGGAGGCACCACAGTAAGGACATATCCATTGCCGAACTTGGAGTGTCTTATATAGTCGCCGTCTGTATAGTCTTTCTTGATGGAGTAGGGTTTGGAAGACTTAGAGCCTCGCCGTTCCAATATAGAAATGCAATCGAGGGATGATCGTTTTTTCTTCTTCTTACCCTCTTCCTTTCCATCTACCATTTCAAAAACAAACACGCCGACTTTTCCGCATTCAGAGCAACGAAGATGCTCGATACCGTCACTCGAGAACAGAACCTTGTGAGAACATGTCTCGGCGCAGCCTGAACATTTGACTCTCGAAACTGAACCTAATTTCATTATTTTCCTTTCTATTCCTTGCGGCACTTTGTGCAGAGTCTGTTGTGCATACCCATCGATGCGAAATACTTGCCGCAGCGGAGACATTTTCGAGCCTCAGGTTCAACACCGTCTCTCTTTATCTGCGAAAAAATATCTTTATTAAAACCCAACGCACCGGCCCGTCTTAAAATTGCTTCCTTGCTCATGTGTTCGTGCGTTAAATTGGCAAACATAGTTTCCCGATCCTTCAGAAAACCTTCGATTATCTGACGGTCGATTTCCGGTGTGAAAACCGTATCGTTGTTTGTCGTTTTCCTTCCGGTGGCTGTTCTGCATTCGGTGTGCTCTTCTACGCGGTTTATCAAATTCTGCTTGACGGATTTTTTGGGCAACGCGTTCATGACTCCTCCGATTCGGATAGCTTATTCAGGTAGTCACGACATTTCCGATGATCGCCGTAACAAGTGTCACGCTGGTACTCCATTTCCACCCTTCTGCCAGGCAGTATTTTACAGATAAACCAGAACATGCGAACGCGCCCGAAACTGGCGTAGCAGCGATTTCCCAGATCAGGTACCGTGCAAGACAGGGAAGAGTCCCCGTGAGTTCCCATGTACGAACAGCACCCACTCACAAGGCATCCATTTTCATGGTCGTCGGATTAACGGCCCGTTCGTCACTGTTCACTTATCGCCCTCGCACCGTTCTATCCAGGGTCCCTTCTTTGGAAAGATGCCGCCACTCCTCTCCAATTCCTTACAGATGGCTTCAATGACCATCTCCCGGTTCTGCGCAGAGTCAAAGGGCCTGATAGACCAGATGAAATTGCCGCCATTGCTTTTCTTATCCAGGCTTCGAAATCAGCCCAGGATCCGCCGAGAAGATCTTCGAGTTCCTTATCTCCTGCGATTTTCAAAACAATCTCCTTATCGAGTCGCTCGTTGTTGCCTCGATGACTCGTAAGAAATGATCTTTGATCCGGCTCAAGGGAGAAACTCCCCGGCGTGCAACTCATACACCTATCAAGCCGACGATTTTCTCGAACAAATTGTTCGAAGACGACGATGCAGATACGTATTCGACCAGCTTATTATCAGAAGTGGTCTTTTTCTCAGAAGGAGAGTCATCAGAGATCACGAAGATCACCGGAATAGCTTGTTCGGTGACCAGTTCGGGCTCGAACGGGAGATATGAAAACACCAGCCTCACGTCTTTCATGGTGCCTTTTTCTGCCAGACTATCGACAGTCGCAGATCGGACCCAATACCCGTTTTTAAAAAAGAAAAATTCCCAGTATTCGACCCGGCCCGGGTTGTTGTCTATCAGAAGAATTAACGGTCCCCCGACAAAGGGCTTCATAATACCAACCTAATACCGGCACCGAAAACTCGACTGGTTTTTTGAAGGATTTTCGATGACCGAACCGTCACAAAGGCTAGTGGAAAAGGCCGATTTGTCAAGCACAATACAGCAAGGCGCCCTTCTTGAAATGCTCGACGATACCCACGGTTTTCTTTTTCTTTTTTCTGGGCATGCTGGTTTCCTCCTGTTGCGTAAAAAAAAGCGCGGGCCGGGGTTTCCAGAAAGGAGAAAATCAGACAAACCCCACGGTGAGTCAACCACCCACACCGCTGCCCGCGAAGACAACGTGTGACAAGGTTACCCTCGGCGTCAAGGCCGTTCGGATGGGGTCGGGAACATTCGGCGAGAGGTTTGGATTTTTTTTGACAACCGATACATACTGCCAGGTATACGTTCCAGTCTCAATGTAATTCAAACCAAGCAAGGAGCTATCATGACCGAGATGAAGCAAGGAAACGTAACAATATCCATCCCGGATACGCAGATAGGCGGCTTTGACAAATTGAATTTTTGTATACTCATTTTCTAATCTTCATCCATCGCTATCAATCGTTGTTGTGCGATTCAGAACTGCCGTTGTTGAAGCCGCCATCAGTCAATGAGCTGCTCCCCGCAATCAACACAATACTTGTTCAGATTTCTCTTCTTCCTCGCGTGCTCTTCCTGGCTGCACTGCTTGACAGGGATGGCCGTGTTCACCACCTCACCGCAATTTGGACAGGCACGCACCTGAGCGTTCTTCCGTCGATGGTTGAGGTTGGGACAAAGATTGTTTTTCATCTCTCTTCTCGCTTCCTAGAAATTTCCAGCGTCAACGGAGGCACGTGGCCAAACATAGGCCGAATAAAGCACCACTGGTGAGGTTTCTGCACATAGCCCACTCAAAATTATACCATTCTTGACATCATACATCTTGGGCGAAAAAGTTGCCCCTCCTGAAGGTATTATATCGTAAGATGAGTTTGGAGACAGCCGAATTTTCGGTTTGGTCAGCTAAGGAGAGCTTGCACGCGTTTCTCAAGGACACAGCACGGAGGTGATGGTATCATCGCCCGAAAGGCAGGTTTGTGGGATGGACGAAAACCAAATGGGAAATGTTGGTTTATACCGCCTACATCCTGCGCGCCGTGAATTGAATAATAGGTATCGACACGAAATGAGTTACACAAGGAAATACAATACTAACCGAGCGGAAGCAAAGCTCATGGCGTCAGTCGTGGTCTTCTCGATCACATTGAGTATCGTGTTTCTGGGAGAGGTCGCTAGAGCCGATTGCGGATGGGGCTCAAAAGATTATCATTGGTGCTATAAAGCGGCAACCTATCGTGCATCTCTGATAAATGGAACCATGGCGGTGATTACGTTCCTGGAAGATGCCGATTCGGTAGCCGTGAGTTGTCCGGCGAGTTCCATGATTCGCGAGAACATCGAAACGGGTGAAAAAGCGAGAATCGCCATCCGCTATTCCGATAACCCGAACATCTACTACGACGACCCGTGCGTCCCACCCGGCATATATCGCTATGGCTGCGGGAAGCCGCCCGAATGCACGAAACACACGGAAGGTACGATACCGTACTTCGTCGAGTTCGAAGTGGACCACGGAGACGCAGGCGTGGATATCGAATACTGCCTGAAGAACACAACTAAGGAGCTTGCCGTTCCCTACAGCGGCCCTGTGCCATGGGGAAGTGGCGATAACAACACTGTATGCATCGGCACGTGCGAAGACGACGATGAAGACGCGGACGGTGCTGTTGAAGACGCAGGGACGGCGCTGGCGCTGAATACAGCGATGTTGCTGATCGGGGTGATATTCCTCAGACGTAGCAAGAGCGAAGCGAAGAAGTGACAGCGGGAGTGCACCTGCTCGACAGCACATAGCCCCCACAATGATATGCCATTCCTGTCATAATCAATCTTCCCCGACAAAGTTGCCCCTCCTGAAGGTATTATATCGTAAGATGAGTTTGGAGACAGCCGAATTTTCGGTTCAGACAGCTGAAGAGAGCGCAGAAAAGGGAGAACCGATGAAACCGATGTTCGGGACAATGTTGTTGATTGCGCTGCTGGCGTTGCTCGCGGCGGTCGCATGCCAGGAGGACGAGGAGGGGCCACCCCGTGCTTTGACCGAGCAGGAGGTACAGCTGATTCGGGCGAGCAACGCCTTCGGGCTGCCCCTGTTCAACGAGGTGATTGCGCAGGGCGACGGGGGCAACGTGTTCATCTCGCCCTTCTCCGTTTCGTTTGCCCTGGGGATGACCCACAACGGTGCGCGGGGCGAGACTGAGACGGCGATGCGCGAGACGCTTGGTTTCGGCAACTTGAGCCGGGAGCAAATCAACGAGGGTTACCGCGGGATCCTCGACATCATCACCGGCATCGATGACCTGATCACACTCGAGATCGCCGACGCAATCTGGTACCGGGAGAGCTACTCTATTTACGATGAGTTCGTCGATACGTGTGAGACTTATTTCGACGCTGAAGTGGCCGCACTCGATTTCACCAGCGCGGGCTGCGTAGACATCGTCAACGATTGGGTCAGCGACCACACCAACGGGCTGATAGACGAAATGCTGGAGGACCCGCCCGGCGGTCAGGTCGTGGTTCTGTTGATGAACGCGGTCTACTTCAAGGGCGACTGGTCGCAGAAGTTCGACGAGGGTGACACCCAAGCCGCCGACTTCCATGTGAGCGCCGATGTCACGGTACAGGCGCAGATGATGGAGCTAAAAGAGAGGATCCAGGTCCAGCGAGCGGACGACTTTACGGCGGTCAGCCTGCCTTATGGCGACGGCTACTTCGCCTTGACCGCGCTCTTGCCGGCCGAGGAGGGATCGGTGGACGAGTTCGCCGCCGGGCTGACCCCGGAGCGGTGGGGAGATATCCTTGACGGCTTTCACACCGCGCACGAAACGTTGCGTTTGCCTAAATTCGAGCTGCGTTGGGAACTCGAGAACCTGCGCGACGTGCTGGCCGCCATGGGTATGGGCGTGGCGTTCACCAACGAGGCCGACTTCTCCGCAATGGGCCCGGGCAGCCTCTCGATCAGCAATGTGAAGCACAAGACCTACGTGCGTGTGGATGAAGAGGGCACCGAGGCCGCGGCTGCCACCTCGGTGGAGATGGACGCGGGAGCCAGTTCCGTTGAGCCTGAGCCGATCATCTTTGATCGCCCGTTCATTTACGCGATCCACGACCACCACACCGGCGGCATCCTCTTTATCGGCAAGCTGGTCAATCCAACTGCGGACTGAGAGATTGGGGGGACGGCATATAGTCCGCATTATGATGTGCCATTCCTGTCATAACCGATCTCCCCGCGACAAAGTTGCCCCTCCTTGAGGTATTATATCGTAAGATGAGTTTGGAGACAGCCGAATTTTCGGTTTGGTCAGCTGAAGAGAGCAATTCAGATCCGAGCCAGTTTAGTAAGAGTCGGCACGGATTCTGATTATTCCGGATTAAGACGCATTATGAAGACATCCCACCTACCTGCAGAAGTTAAGAACGTCTCGTTCTCCTGACATAAGCCGAATCTTGTTGTACCTTCGAAGCTCCCAGTAAGAAGATATGAATTATTTCCAAGCGTAGCTATATTACCAGGATAATTATCAGACACTCCACCCTCTCGAATTGCCCAATCCAATGAGCCGCTATGGTTGTATTTAGCCATGAACAAGTCGCAGCCTCCTGCAGAAGTGAGTATTGTTTCGTTAGCTTCTCCATGCCCAAACGTCGCTGTTTGTCCATCTTCATTATTATCAAACGGCGCTCCAAACAAGCCTGCTACAACAAACGACCCATCCTGATTAGATACAATATTATGGCCTCGGTCATCATAGTTACCGCCGGCCTGCTTTATCCATTCCAGCTTTCCATCAGATGAATACAAGGCAAAGAAAATATCAGAATCATGCCACCCCCCTGTGGCATGCAATATTGTTTCGTTCTCTTCTCCCATCCCAAAAGTAGTCGTATCGGAGAAAGTACCTGTGACCAGTATGGACCCATCAGAGCTAATTGCAAGGTCCCGAATATCATCCCAGCTATCGCCGCCTGCTTGCCTGGCCCACACAAGTACTCCATCAGGGTTGTATTTTGCAATGAATATGTCTGTAGCTCCCGCATTGGTCAGTATCGTTTCGTTTGGTTCGTCCTGGCCGAATGTGGCTGTATCATTGTTTTTTCCAAATTCACCGGTAACAATAACTGATTCATCAGGCAGACCTGCGATTGCAGCCCCATAATCGATTGAATTACCGCCTGCTCGTCTAGCCCAGGCAAGAGTGCCGTCTGGATTGTACCTGGCTATGAAAATATCTTGATCGTTTCCCGAATTGTCTAGTAATTCTGTCTCGTTTTGTTCTCCTTTTCCAAACGTTGATATGTGCCAGAAACTACCCGTAATAATAGCTGAGCCGTCTGGAAAAGCAGCAAGGGCAGAGCCCGAATCATACTGCTTTCCGCCTGCACTGGTTACCCATAATAACTTTCCCTTGCTATTGTACTTTGCTAGATAGATGTCTTTTTCCCCTTGAGAGCTGAGAGAAGTTTCGTTTTCTTCACCGTGTCCGAAGACTGCTGTTTCATCGAAATATCCAGTAACCAAAAAGGTGTCATCTGGCAGAGGTGCAATAGCGTGACCACTATCAGAGCCTTTTCCTCCTGCCTTTTTTGCCCACTCAAATGTTCCATCAGATTTATATTTGGCAAAGAATATATCTGTCGAACCTGACGATGTCAGCATCGTTTCATTCGGTTCACCAGATCCAAATGTAGCTGTAGATACGTCCCCTTCATATGAATTCCCAAACTTCCCAAATACAACAAAGGAGTTATCAGAAAAGACAGCTATATCGTAGCTATCATCACCCAGTTCTCCGCCAGCACTCCTGACCCATACAAGACTATCATTTTCGGCAGTGCATTCGTCTCTATCACTGCAGGAGAAGGCCAGCAGTATTAGCAGTGCGGTAAGGATTTGGGTTCGGTACATGATGCCCCCTAAGGTCACGGCAGGATTATGCGCATAGGCAGCCCATAGGCAATATTAGCCGAGATTTCCCATTTAGCTTACTCTTCGCCATTTTCGTTTCGCTTTCACCTGATAGTACCACACTACCTTACCGTTTCTCTTGAAAATTCGTCCATATCGACTTTGCTCCTGCCCTCCAGCGACCAGAAAAGACAGAAAAACACTGTGCCCAATCGAAGGAGTCATACTCTTGCGGATAGTCCGCATTATGATATGCTATCCTTGTCACAATCGATCTCGGGCGACAAAGTTGCCCCTCCTGAAGGTATTATATCGCAAAATGAGTTTGGAGACAGCCGAATTTTCGGCTCAGACAGCTAAAGAGAGCAATGGTGCGGGTTAGAGCCATTCGCCAGGAGCCTATTCAGCTGCCTGAGCCAAACAGCCGGACCCCCTCCCGCACTCAGGGACCTCCCTGAGTCCTGGCGACCTAGATCAGGCCCGACAGGCCCGTATCGACGTTTGCGAAAACCCTAAGTCCCAGATAAACTGTCGTTTCACACGGTTGCGAAACTTAAGGTAGGAGTTCGACTCCCGGCGCCTCCAACCCACTTCGCTCGCTTCGTAGGTCGAGACCCACTGACGAATCGCTAGATTCGTCTGAGGGGCGAGTTCAGGATATCGCGAAGCGAGCGTCCGATTAAAGGGGCATGTATGTCTATATGCCCCCAATAATGACTCCCACTCCTTTGAAAGGGGTTTCAGGCCAGAAAGAAGCCTTGGAACTGGTGTGCGCGATTGGCGATACGTGGAGACAGCGGCTCAGCTAAATCTCTACGACGGGCTGTGTCAGTCCACGTATTCCGTGTAGGTACAGGGCGCTAGGGCGCCGACGGTAGCCGAGGGCGGGAGGAGAGATGAATCGCTCTGCTTATTATTCCTCAATTATCGTTGCGGAGATGATGTAGTCCAGCTCGGGGAATTGTTCCCTCAAGAACTTGTTGCCCTTTTTCTTTGTTTTGTTCTGGTTGGGACCTTTACCGCTTGGGGGGCCATCCCCGTAGCCCGAGTACAGAGCGTCCGCTGCGGTCATGTCGCGCACCTTTCCAAACGCCGAAAAACCAGAAGCGTCCAGCTGGGTGTTATCCGCGAGGTTGATGAAGAACTGGGTGGTCCGGCTGTCCCGTCCCGCATGGGCAAAGGTGACCATGCCACGGGTGTTGCGTCTCATGACCGGGTCGTCCTTTATCCTCTTTCTTCCCCATTTGTTGTTGAGCTTGGGCGTGCCGCTGATGCCCGTCTGAGCCATGAAACCCTTCATCACCCTGAAGAAGGCAACGTCCGTGTAGTACCCGGTTCTGACCAGCTCCAAGAAACGCTCCGCTCCCTTGGGCGCCCAGACGGGAACAACATCGATGATGATGTCTCCCTTGGTGGTTTCCAGCTTGACCGTGATCGCGCCTGCTGGTTTTTCGGGAGCGGCCGGCGGCGCCGGCTCTGGTTCAGGGACGCTCTCGGGCTGCGCGTCGGCACTCGCAGCCGGTTCCGACTCCTCCGTCACCTCTTCCTCAGCGATTTGCTCTGGGGCGGCTGCTTCCTCGGCATCTGGTGATGTGCCCCCTTTCTTGCACCCCCAAACCACAAATGCCAGGCATAGCGCCAATATCAAATTGATAGCGCGGTACGTCATCTCACTCTCCTTTTTTGCGGATAGTCCGCATTATGATGTGCCATTCTTGAAATAATGGTTCTTGGGTGACAAAGTTGCCTCTCCAGAGGACATCATGTCACCGGCAGGAGCCTGTGAAAAGGAAGGAAAACGGCTAAGAGCCTATCTCAGTAGGCACTCCCGTCGCCTGGCAACCGATCCACATCGCATTGCTGCGTTTCTCCTCCGCGCCTTGCCACCACAAGGCTTGTCGTCGTGCCTTGCACTGCTCGTGTCTCAAATGCCATGCTCGGTCCGGCCTACCGGGATAGGCTCTTAATTGACTGCCTGCCTGGATGCCCTGAAAGGGCAAAAAATATTAGCCCCAGGCAACGCCTGGGGTTTGAGACATTCCGAAAAGATATTGCACCCTGAAAGGGTGCTACATTGATTCTTTTCAATATTACGCCCTTCCAGGGCTATGATTTTCTTTTTCGTTTGATGTTCCCGGGGCGTTGCCCCGGGCTGGTATGTCAAACCCCTTCGGGGTAAACAAAAGAACCACAACCCAAGTTAGCGCGTATGCCAGTCGGGACAGGCTCTTACTGACACTCGAACACTTCCCACTCGAAGATGATCGGATTGTTTTTCACGGAGCCGATGTCGTCGGCGTGCACGCCGTAGATGCGCAGCTGGGTCGTTGTCACAGGAGACGAGAAGGTGACGCCCCAGTCGTCGGTCTGATCGGAGACCGTCTGCTCATCGACCCAGGAGGAGCCGTCCCACCACTGGACCGTCCCGCCGGCCAGGCAGCGCCCACTGCCGCTGCAGGTAGAGTCGAGCGCCGCCTGTGTGTCGATCCATATGCCCCAGAGAGTCTGGGGCGCAGGCCAGGTGAACTGCATCCAGGCGTCGACCGGCATGGAGCCCGCGGCGATCCAGCAGTAGCTGCAGGTGCTCTCGTAACCTCCGTCGTTGAGCAGCACCGGCCCGAAGATTCCTCCAGATCCGCCGCCACTCGTCGTCGGCGTGGCATCGGGACCGACGTTCAGCCCCTGCAGACAGCCGCCGGTATCGGTGTCGGTGTCCGTATCCGTGTCTGTGTCGGTGTCCGTATCCGTATCCGTGTCTGTGTCGGTGTCCGTATCCGTGTCTGTATCGGTGTCCGTGTCGGTATCGGTGTCCGTATCCGTGTCAGTATCCGTATCGGAATCCGTGTCGGTGTCGGAATCCGTGTCGGTGTCGGAATCACTCCCGGCGGGCATGGTGCCGAATGGCGCAGGGTCGTTCCCGCAGCCGGCTGCGAGAACCGCCCACACGAGCGCGCTCAATAGAACTGTCAAGCCTCTCATCGTGTCCCCTCCATCAAGTACTATTGCCGTAATTCTAGCACATAGGCATAGTTTGGGTATGGCGTCCCCGACAAAGTTGCCCCTCCTGAAGGCATCATATCACTGACAGGAGCCTGTGAAAAGGAGGGCGCCTTTGCTGATGGGGTTCGTCCATGGCGATGTAGACGAGCATACGCCAATGCAATATCCTCCCAGCCATGGATTCCGGAAAGGGGTCAATACCCATTACTTGTCACAAGAAGAATGACTGGAACGCTGGACAAGTGATATATGATGGGTATTGACCCCTATTGCCCCGTACGAGCACTGCCGGTCAGGCCGAAGGTGACCGGGCGCTGGAGTCGACGCAGATCACCGAGCTGCACCTGGTGCTGTCCGAGGGGATGGACGGCCGTGACGAGGCATTCGATGACAGCGGAGATCTCTGCTGGACAAGGTGCCCGATCGGGATGAGCTGGGATGGCTTGGCTTGTACGGGTATGGGCCAGAAAGTACTTTGACAGCATAGTCTACCTGTCCATTCTTGACATCGACAGGATCGAGCGGCTCATGCCGCAACTGTCACTCATTGCCAGAAACCGTGTGATTCTGGAGCCCACTAACTACAAGGGCCGGAACCAGAAACAGATTGTCGACGATTGTAGCAAGGTGCTTGGCAAATACGGGCGCGTGGAGTTCCTGGGCTATACCGACTATCAGGGACGGGGTATGTTTGCGGTTTATCTTTGGCTGACGGGCGCCGGCGCTAGTCGAGGAAGACTTCGCATGTGTCGAAGTCAATCCGCCATTTCTTTCCGGCTTCAATCGGCCATTTGTAGTTCTTGGCCATCGTGTCCCACCATTCCTGGAACGCCAGGCTAACAGTGCCCATATCGGCGATCAACTTGTCGTACAGCGGACTGGATTCGAGGGTGTCGGCGTCCAGTCTGGCCAGAGACGCAAAGAGTTCGGAGAGCCCACTCTTTTTCATGTGGAGCTTGCGAATATTGTCTCTTTCCTCGGGGGTGACTTTTGCTACTGCCTTGCTTGCCATTGGTAACTCCTTGCCCATCGGCATCTTCTTCGACACCGGTTTCGATAACGGCTGAGACTCACTCACATGAAGCCTGTTTTTTACACCGGCTGTTTCGGTGATTTTTTTCTTTTGTACCAGTTTCTTCTTGGTGGCAACTTTTGGGGGCTCCTGCTTTCTAAATTTAACGGGGTTGAGGACCACCTCCAGTGGGTCGGTGTATCCGATTTTGGGGATAATTTTCTGGCGTGGGAACAGCCCGTTTTTCTTGAGGTCAATCAGCTCTCTTTAGCTGACTGAGCCGAAAATTCGGCTGTACCTGTTTGTCATTTCTATTGTGCTGTGTCCCATCAAATCCTGAATCGCCTTCGCCGGAACGTTGTTCATCGCCAGGTGACTGGCGAAGGTGTGCCGAAGCACATGCCAGCCGATCCGCCGTAGTCCTGCCTTCTTGCACGCTCGCCAGAGTGGATGCTTGAGCTTTTCCTTGTTGAGCGGCTGTCCGGCCGCATCGCAGAAAACCAACTCCCTGTACCTCCCCAATATTCATCTGACTAATCGAACCCCGTTGAGGAGCCAGTCTCCGAGATCGCAGTTGGCGGTGCTGAGCTGTTTTTTGGGGGTGAATCCTGTCCGATAATTACTGGTTCCGGCTTATTGGATGGATCGGTGCGCCGCCTCAACGTTCAGGCAAACAGAAGGCTGGTAATGCCGCTCGGCGAAAATGATGTGATTACGGTGC
>SDBV01009688.1_pt1 | contig 12758 bp, 11 predicted proteins | sample 2277081 | NCBI WGS metagenome assembly SDBV01 (sample SAMN10402039, study PRJNA504765) | marine sediment metagenome | isolation source: marine sediment core GS10_PC15, 223 cmbsf | place: Arctic Ocean: Southern Knipovich Ridge | collected 2010
CTTCACTACAAGTCTTCACTACACATTTCTTGACAGCATTGCTGGCAAACATCGCAACCAGTCGCCACCTAATGACTTAAGGGCCTGATAGCTTTGCATTGCTAGCAATGAAAGTGTGGAACTTGGGCTAGCGGCCGGCTGGTTGGCGAGTCGCACGGATTGGGCATCGAACGCTCGTATTGTGTAAGAAGGGAAAACGGGAAAGGGGGAAAAGGGGAAGAAAAGACGAGCTTCGATTTGACCCACCTGGCTTCTGTTTCCCTTTTCACACCTTGTATGTGTCTAGCTGTTCACGAATATCGTCTGCTCTCGGTCGGGACCGACGGAGATGATTTCGACCGGGTGGCCCAGCAGTTGGCTGATGCGATCGAGATAGTCCTTGGTGTTTTCGGGCAGGTCTTCGACGCGGCGGAGGTGGCTGATTTCCTCTTGCCAGCCGGGCAACGTCTCGTAGATCGGCTCCACCTTACGCAGATCGTCCACGTGGCTGGGGAAATCGGTCGTGCGGCGCCCGTCAACCTGGTAGGCGGTGCAGATTTTCAGTTCGGGCAATATGCTGAGCACGTCCAGCAGCATCACCGACAGCACGTCGACGCCACTCAGGCGTGCCGCATAACGGGCAGCCACGGCGTCGAACCAGCCGCAGCGCCGCGGCCGCCGGGTGACCGTGCCGTATTCGTTTCCCCGGTCACGGATGTGCTGGCCCGTCTCGTTGTCTTGCTCCGTGGGAAAGGGTCCCCCGCCGACCCGGGTGGTATAGGCCTTGAGGATGCCTATCACCTTGGTGATGTAACGCCCCGGCACTCCGGAGCCGGCAGATACGCCCACGCCCGAGCTGTTGCTGCTGGTCACAAACGGGAAGGTGCCGTGGTCGATATCCAGCAGGCTGCCCTGGGCGCCCTCGAAGAGCACCTTTTTGTCCGCCTCCACCGCGTCGAGCAGATAGGCCGTGGTGTCGGCCACGTGTGGCTTCAGCCGCCGGGCATATCCGTCGTACTGCTCGAAGATTTCATCGGCGTCCAGGCGCAGATCGTCCTCACCCGCACCCAGCCCGGCCAGGATCTGCCGTTTGGCCCGGCAAATCCGCTCGATCTGCCCGCGGAAGTCCTGGCGATACATGTCGCCGAGGCGGATGGCAAACGATCGGCCGACCTTGTCGCAGTAGCAGGGCCCGATGCCTCGCAAGGTGGTGCCGATCGCCTCACCGCTGGTGCACTGGCAGTCGATCAGCCGATCCTCTTCGAAGTGCCAGGGTAGGATGATGTGCGTCCGGTCGCTGAGCATCAGGTTTTCGGCGACCTTGATGCCCCGGGCGCCGAGGGCGTCGATTTCCTCGAGGATGCCGGCCGGATTGAGCACCACTCCGCCGGCCACCACACACTGCACGTGGGGCCGGAAGATTCCGCTGGGTATCAGCGACAGCTTGTAGGTCTGGCCGCCGGTGACCACCGTATGGCCCGCGTTGGCCCCGCCCTGATAGCGGACCACGATGTCGTGCTGTTCGGTCAGCAGGTCGACGACCTTCCCTTTGGCCTCGTCGCCCCACTGCAATCCGATCACACACGTTGCAGGCACCGCATTGCCCCTCGAATAGACTGTATGAAGGCTGTCCCGGGGACATTTCCCGGACTTTCCAAACGTACTAGCTTATCAGACACCGGCCGCCGCGGTCAAGAGACACGGGCAGGGCTGGCAGAATAGCGGTTGACTCCGGACCATTCAGAGGGATTATCGTCGAAGGAGTTCTGCGTGCCACGGCCGTATCGGCCGTGCTGGGAACGGTCGGTTCATCCGCTTCGAGCACGGCCGATACGGCCGTGGCACCCCATGAATGATCTGGGGCAACCCGACTGGCGGGGTCGGCCGAGAGGCCTCTGGATCGAGGCGCAGGGGCCGAAGAAGTGGGCCGCACCGGCTCTGAGAGGCCACGGCGGAGAATCGGCCCAATCTGGGGCGTTCTTGCCGGCGCGGAAGTGCAGCCACGGGGAGCCACCCACGGGACCATCCGCGGCAACGGTCCCACCGATCTGGCTGGGGTCGGCCGCGGTGACCAGATTACCTATTTCCGCCGGCGCCGACAGACATAGCCCATCGAACAAGCCAATCCCAGGGCACACAGGACCATCGTGGATGGCTCGGGCACGATGGAGATCGTATCCAGTTTGAAGTCTACATCGGCGATGCCAATGGGGTTAAGGCTAAACTCGATGGCCGTCACATTCGCGGGGTCCGCGGTGACGATCCAACTGGCGAAGGGGGGCGAGGTGTAAGTAGAGGGCACCGCGCTGTCGGGGATCAACTCGACCAAGAGGTCTGCGGTTGGCCCCGGCGAATAGACCGTAATCCAGATCTCGGTGAACTGGGAACCGCCGCCGTCGAGGCTCAAGAAATCCAACGCGAATCGATCGCCGTGCGCGGTCAGATCCACCCCGCCCAGGCCCTTGGAATTGACCAATACCGCGGGCGGGCCGAGAATGTCGGCGTCACTGCCGTCGTACTGAATCGTGGCCGCTGTTCCCGGCGACGCCCCGTAAAAACGAAACTCCCCCGCCCCGATCTCGCCGATGAACGAGCCGGGAGTCGGTGTTCCGATCACGTCCAGCAGAATGTCCCGTTCGCCACCGAGGATCGCCGCACCAGGGGTCTGGACGATGGTCGGATCGGGATTGAGAAGCGCGATCACTGGGACCACCAAGACCGCCGGTGCGCTGAAATCGTCGATGATGAAGTCGGCGCGAGCCGGCGCCAGGCCGGCAAGCAACACGCCTACGGCAAAAAGACATGCGAATTGTTTCGTGCGATAATTCATAACGCGGCTCCTTGTGTTCTTTCAGGATGTCTGAATTGGTTGACGCCTGAGGACAGTTTCCAAGCTCAAATGATCCCGGTCCTCACTCACCTCAACTTCCGATCGACCCTCAGGGCGTCGGAAGCCGTCGTGGCCAGGACGAGGTAGGCGGGCAGACCGCTCCGGTGCGCGGACAGGATCGACGTCGAGCCTCGGGGCAGAGACTTCAACACTTGGGAAAGAGGGGAGCGTACCAGAGACTCGAAGTCAGCGATTTGGATGGGGCGTCCGTAAGGCTGCGGACATTACCACTTTGTGGCAATCTGCCGCTGCTACAGACACTTCGCTGCCTCGAAGAAATGGAAGAGTTGCGTACTTCGAAGTACGTCTTTGTTGAGTATAGTGGAGATTGGCTCGGCGTCAAGAAGCCGCTGGTCGGAATCTCCCGAAAACCGACCCCATGCCTCCCCCATATTAAGTAGACGCGGCGACTAGTGTGTGGGGGCCGGCGCCGCGATGTGCGTCGTAACTTTTTTTTGGGCAGCGACTTACATCTGGGTAGCCTGGATTTGGCGAGATATTTCGTCGGGGATGTTTTTTTCCGGTTTTTTTCCTCTGGGCCGTCATTTCTTATCGATTTCACCCTGCTTCTGCCGGTTTGCAAGTCGTCCATGTTGGACGCCCGATCCGTCCCCGGGCAAGCGTGCCGCAGACCAGCGACGGTTGCCCCTGGGGTTGGTAAGTATTCGCCGAACCCGTTTGTAGTGACCCGATTCATCGGGTCGGACCGGCCAGTTTGGCAACAGAACCGCATGAATGCGGTCACTACAAACAGCTTATGACGGGTTCGACAAATGTGTACCGGGGTTGTTCGCGAAGGGCAGCATCAAAAGAGTCTTGCGTCCCACGGCCGTGGCGCTTCAGCCATACTGCGAAACGGGTGGCCTGGCAAAGTAGAGTTCGGTCGGGGCATCCCTGGCCGGCCGGCACCCGCTGGATGGCGTCACCCGCGGGGATACTGCCGGCAATACTCGTACAGCGCCATGGCGGCCGCGGTGGCCACGTTGTGGCTGTAGGGCAGCCCGTAGACGGGGATCTCCACGGTGTGATCCAGCCGTTGCAGCACCTCGTCTTCCACACCCAACCGCTCGTTACCCACCACCAGCACGGTCCTGCGCCGAAACTCAAAATCGAACAGCGAGACCGAACCGCTGGTCTGTTCCACTCCCACCAACTGGTAGCCTTCCCGGCGGAGCTTCTCGAGCACCGGCGGCAGCGTGCGGTGGACTTCGATCCGGAGGGAGCCCTTGGCGCTGCGGGTGATCTTGTCGACGACCTTGGCATTGCCGCAGCAGATCATCCACCCCACGCCGCAACAGCCCGCTGCCCGCGCAATCCGCGAGAGGTTCACGTTGGTCCGCATCGGCGGGCAGGCCACTACCAGTTGGCGCGGCCGCTGAAGCTGGGCGGGTGGTTTGTGACGTTGTTGGACGAATTCGGGCATGGCGCGATTGCGGCCTGGGGCTGCAGAAAGCGAGTGCTTCTGCCAACAGCCTACATCACCGGCCGGCGGTTTGCCAGCAATCCGGCCGGGGTGTGCAGCCGAAGAGGGGACGCGTCCAGTTTGTGCGAAGCAGGCTGGAGGCGTTCCGGCGAACTGAATCTGTCTGCCTTTCGACAAAAAAACGGGGCCAGGAATCCACGCCCGACGGTCGCATCCGCCGCTTGTAGTCCTGGCCCCTGTGTAGCGTAAAAACGCTACGGTACCTTCGAACCCGCCCGAATGCGGTCGGACCTCTTACGCCGGTTCAGCCGATTTCAGGCGGACGTGTCGAACTCTGAAAAGAACAGATCGATAACTCTCGACAAGCACTGGCGAAGCCATCCTCGAGCACCGCAGAACACGGCCCTCCGCCCGGCACAGGGGCGGCTTGCTTCGCTCATACTTTAATTCTACATCTTTTCCGCCAAATTGAAAAGCAAGATTCGGCGGCGTGTGTGGCAAGTTTTTCTGGCAGGTCCTCCAAGCCGGAATTTTCTTCCCGGATTCCGCAGGTTAACATAAACAAATGGCAAGATGGAACCTGAACTGGGGGGACGACGTTGGGGGGGGGATGCGTGATCGGTTCATCGCAGATGAAGCACGCCGTCGGCCGGCGGCCCCGGAACGAAGGGCAAGGGTGTTTGTGGGCGCTGAAACCATCTTTCAGCGGGTCCAGTTTTGTTCGATTTCTTCGAGGGTTTTGCCCTTCGTCTCGGGAACGAAGAGCGCCACGAAGACGAAGGAGACGACACACATTATCGCATAAGACCAAAAGGTCGAGGCCTGGCCGAGATGCTTGAACATCCAGGGAACCGTCTGCGACACGCCGAAACAGGCCACCCAAAGGGCGACGGTGGCCACGCCCATCGCCCGGCCGCGGGTCCGCGTGGGAAAGATCTCCGAAAGTACGACCCAGACCACCGGCCCCATGGCGACGGCGAAAGAAGCGACGTAGACCATCGTGAAGGCGAAGGTCCAGGCGGCCGGGAGCTCGAGATGGAACGCCCCACCGAGCAACAGCAGCGAGGCGCCCATGGCGGCCGAGGTGATCAACAACAGCGGTTTGCGTCCGCCCCGGTCTACCACCCAGATGGCGACCAGCGTGAACAGGAGGTTGACTGCCTGCAGCGCCACGGTTTGCAGCAGTGCCCGGCCGGCGGTTACTTCCGCGCCCGAACTCTTGAAGATCCCCGGCGCGTAGTACAGCACCGCGTTGATTTCGGTCACTTGCTGCAAAACCGCCAGCACCACGGCGATGCCCAGCGCCGTGAGCCGACTTGACAAGGGGCCAAGATCGAATCTAATTGGCGTTGTTGATGAGTCGGCAGTCGTCTCTACGCGTCGCAGTCGTGGGACCCCCGGGGACCGCAGTCCCCAGGCGTTTCGATGAAGGAAGCCCAATCGCCGATCCCTGATTCTTCACCCAACCATGAACTCCCGTCAGCGCGTCGAATCCGCTCTCGACCACCAGGCGCCCGACCGTGTGCCGCTGGACCTGGGGGCCAGCCCGGTTACCGGCATGCACGTCAGCAGCGTGTATCAACTCCGGCAGGCGCTGAAGCTCGACCAGCCGGACACACGGGTAAAGGTGGTAGAGCCGTACCAGATGCTCGGCGAGATCGCGTCGGACCTGATGGACGCCCTGGGCGTCGACGTGGTGGGGCTGGGAGGGACGAAGACGTTTTTCGGTTTCGAGAACAAGGACTGGAAGCCGTGGACGCTGTTCGACGGCACGCCGGTATTGGTACCCGGCGACTTCAATACCGAGCCGGAACCGGGCGGCGACGTTCTGATGTATCCCGAGGGCGACCGGTCGGCCCCGCCCAGCGGCCGGATGCCCAGGGGCGGATTCTACTTCGACACGATCGTCCGCCAGCAGCCGATCGACGATGAGAAGCTCGACGTGGAGGACAACCTCCAGGAATTCGGCCCCATCTCCGACGAGGAATTGGCGCATTTCACCCAAGGGGCCGAGCGACTCGCTGAGCAGAGCGATCGGGCGATTTTGGCTAATTTCGGCGGCACGGCCTTCGGCGACATCGCCCTGGTGCCGGCCCCGTGGCTGAAGTACCCCAAGGGGATCCGCGACGTCGAGGAGTGGTACGTGAGCACGGCCACCCGGTTCGACTACGTCTACGAGCTGTTCCAGCGGCAGTGCGAGATTGCGCTGAGGAACCTGGAGAAGATCCACGGCGTGGTGGCCGAGAAGGTCACGGCCGTGTTCATCACGGGGACCGACTTCGGCACCCAAAACGGGCCTTTCATTAGCCCCGCTTCTTACCGCAAGCTGTACCAGCCGTTCCACCGGCGGGTCAACGATTGGGTCCACCGGCACACGTCCTGGAAGACCTTCTGCCACTCCTGTGGCTCGGTCGTGGCGCTGTTGCCCGACATCGTCGAGGCCGGCTTCGACGTCCTCAACCCGGTGCAGTGCTCGGCCGCGGGCATGGACCCCCAGGCGCTCAAGGACCGCTTCGGCGAGCGGATCACCTTCTGGGGCGGCGGGGTGGATACGCAAAGGACGCTCCCGTTTGGCACGCCGGAGGAAGTCCGCCGGGAAGTCAAGCAGCGGATCGAGGTCTTCGGCCGCGGCGGCGGTTTCGTGTTCAACACGGTCCATAACGTACAGGCCGGCACGCCGGCGGAGAACCTGGTGGCGCTCTACGAGGCCGTGCAGGAGTCGCGCAGGTAAGCAGTAATGGCTGATGAAATGAACCCTTACGCCGCACCGGAAGACCGCTTCGAGTCGGCCGAGGTGGTCGAGATCGTCGAGCTGGTCGAGGTCGTCGCCGAGCCCAAGATCCCGTGGGGGTTTTGGGCCACGGTGGGATTCTCAGTGGCGGTGTTGGGCGTTTTTGTGGCAATTCAAACCGCGGTTGCGATTCCATTTGTCTTGGTGGAGATGCAGCAACAGCCGGGAGTGTCGCCGCAGACTTTGACCGAGAGCCTCGAGTCCAACGGTCTTCTGCTGTCGCTGGCCACCTTGGCCAGCACCCCGGCGTGCATCGGACTCATCGTGCTGTTTGTCAAGCTCCGCCGGCCGATATCTCTGCGGCAGTACCTGGGGCTGAACCCCCTGGCCACGCGATCGATCCTCTTTTGGGGTCTCTTGCTTGCGTTGTTCATGCTGATCTCAGACGGTTTGACCTATCTGACGGGGTGGGACGTGGTGCCGCCGCAGATGGCCAGGGCGTACGAGACGGCCGGTTTGCTGCCGTTGTTGTGGTTTGCCATCATCTGCCTGGCGCCTCTGTTCGAGGAGATCTTTTTCCGGGGATTCATGTTCGCGGGTATCCGCCACTCCAGGCTGGGCGGCCCCGGCGCGATCGTGATCACCGCCCTGGTCTGGGCCTGCATCCACATGCAGTACGACGTCTACCAGGTGTCGCACATCTTCCTCGGCGGGCTGCTGTTCGGCATGGCCCGCCTGAAAACCGAATCGGTCTACATGACCATCGCCATGCACGTGATCTGGAACATCATCGCCATGGTCGAAACGGCCATCGCCGTGGGGTGGTGAATGAGGATTGACGATTGGAGATTGCCGCCGCTTGCGTCTTAGCACCGGAAGGGAGCACCCTATGCGTGACATCAAGATTGCCGCCGCCCAGTTCGAGGCCCGCGACGCCGACAAGGATTACAACTTCACCCGGATCGAGGCCCTGGCCCGCCGGGCGGTGGAACAAGGGGCCGAGATCGTCAGCTTCCACGAATGCTGCATTACCGGCTATACGTTCCTGGAGGATCTCTCCCGCGGGCAAATCGAACAACTTGCCGAGCCGGTTCCCGACGGCCCCAGCACGCAGCGGCTGATCGAGCTGGCCGGCCGGCTCGGCGTGCCGTTGCTGGCCGGGTTGGTCGAACGGCAGGGCCAGAAACTCTACAACACCTACGTCGCGGTGGCGCCGCGGCAGGGATTCGTGGCCAAGCATCGCAAGCTGCACGCCTTCGTCAGCGAGCACCTGAGTTGGGGCGACGAGATGGCAGTCTTCGAGCTTGGCGGGGTGCGGTGCAGTATCTTGATCTGCTACGACAACAACCTGGTGGAGAATCCGCGAATTGTCGCCTTGAAGGGGGCCGAGGTGGTCTTCGCGCCGCACGTGACCTGCGGGTTGCCCAGCCCGATGCCGGGCCGCGGCAAGATCGACAAAAAGCTGTGGGACAACCGCCGGCGCGATCCGGTGCCGCTGCGACTTGAGTTCGACGGGCCCAAGGGCCGCCAGTGGCTGATGCGCTGGCTGCCCACCCGGGCGTACGAAAACGGACTCTACTACGTCTATACCAATCCCGTGGGCGTGGACCACGACACGATCAAGACGGGCGGGGCGATGGTGGTCGATCCCTTCGGCGAGATCATCGCCGAGTCGCGGGCGCTGGACGACGACGTGGTGGTTGGGCTGTGTATTGCGGAGAAGCTGGAGCTTTCCAGCGGCCGCCGGTACATCAAGGCCCGCCGCCCCGACCTCTACGCCAAGCTCGCCGAGCCCCTGCCCGAGGGCCAGCGGCCGGAGGTCAAGCCCGGCTGGCGGATGTGACGAATACTCGCGGTTCAGAGAAAGAGGACCTCGCGCAAAGGCGCCAAGGCGCAAAGAGAAAAGGCAATAGTATGTGATGCCGCAAAGCCGTCGGGGACAAAGATCAGTGGCTGGATGTTTGCGGGTTGGCGCCTTTGGGCGAGGTCCATAATCAAAGGAGGTAAGAAGCACAATGAGTCTGGATGATATTCTCCGCGCCGGGCAGCAGCGGATCGACGAACTCCACCGTTTCCGGCCCGATCGAACCGCGCTGCTGGTGGTCGATATGCAACACGGCTTCCTGGATCCCGGGGCGGCCTTGGAGGTGGCTCCCGGGCGAGAGATCGTTGCGAATATCCGCCGGCTGATCGAGGTGTGTCGGGAAAAGGGCGTAGCGGTGATTTTCACCGAGTTCGTCTACTCGGCGGCCGTGCCCTGCCTGCGCGGCGACCCGTTCGGAATCGAACATCTGCCGGCCGCCGAAGGCGGGCCGACCGGCTTCGGATACGCCTCGAGCAACTGCCTGATCGGTCCGGGGGCAGACGACGGCCCGAACTCGGCCCAAACGGTCCCGGAGCTGGCCCCGCGGCCGGACGAGTTGGTGGTTCGCAGTCACACTTACGACAAGTTCTGCGACACGCCGCTCGATTTGGCGCTGCGGAGCCTCGATGTGCGCTACCTGGCGATCACCGGCGTGGTGACCGACGTCTGCGTGAACGCCACCCTGATGACGGCCGCCATGCGCGACTACCGGGTGACCGCGGTCACCGACGGTGTGGCCACCCTTTGGCCGGAGCTCCAAGAGGCCTGTTTCACCATCTGGCGGCGCAAGTTCGCCCGGCTGCGGACCACCGCCGAGGTGATCGAGGAACTGAGCGGGTTTTGAACGTCGGACTACAGCCCTGGAAAGACCCCGCGGGAGGCGCTGGGCTGATGGGAGACCTCAACCAACTGCTGTTCATCCAGAGACACGCCGAGGACCTTCGGGGGCCCTATCTGGAGGTGGGCTCGAAGGACTACGGAAGCACGCAGGACCTGAAAAGCTTCTTCGGACCCCAAGACGCATACACCCGCACCGACGTGCAACCCGGTCCCGGAGTCGACGTGGTGCTGGACTTGACGGCGCCCTTCGAGGAGATCGACGCCGGGCTTCACGGCGCACGCTTCGGAACGATCTTCTGTTTAAGCGTGTTGGAACATTGCCGGCGGCCGTTTGCCATGGCCGACAACCTGACGCGACTCTTGCCGCCGGGCGGGAGGATTTGTCTCTGTGTCCCCTTTGCCTGGAAGTTTCACGGATACCCCTGCGACTATTGGCGATTTACGCACGAAGGCGTCAAGCTACTGTTTCCCCGGCTGAGTTTCGATCCCGCCCGCTGCGCTGCCGCCACGTCCACCGACGGCGACTTCAGACCGATCGACGAGCAGATCGGCAGGATCTCTTTCAGCTCGAAGCGGCACTTCAAGGAGGGCCGCATCTTGCGGGGCGTAGGTGCAAAGATCCTCAAGTTGCTGGGGGGGATCGGAGTCCTGGGCTGGCTCTCCGGCTATCCCTACGTACTGGCGCCGACGAATATCATGATGATCGGCACGCTGAGAGAAGAACGGAGGAATGATGAATGATGAATGCAGAATGATGAATGCAGAATGATCAACGGCCCCCTATTCATCATTCATCATTCATCATTCTGCATTCATCATTCTGCATTATTCGATCCCTTCAGCCACTGTTCGAGTTGGTGGCCGGACCGCAGCGCGGCGCCGATGTCGGCGTCGGGGGGCGAAAGGAGTTGATCGAGCCACTCCAAGTACCGCTGCAAAGCCTCTTGGGGCCACTTCTGGCGATCCTCTCGGGCCGCCTCCATTAGGGTTTCGGTCAGGTGGGTGCACGTGGTGACCTGGTCCAGCGGGATGACCATCGCCGCCGACTTGACGGTGTGCAGGGTGCGGGCGGTCTGGCGGAACAGCTCGTCGGTGCGGTCGCCCCACTGAGATCGCTCAAGTATGTCACCTAAAGTGGCCACGTGGCCGGTCAACTCGCGCCGGAAGGTCCCCCACAACCAGACGTCCACACCCTCCGGGGCCGGCCTCTCATCGGTGGGATATGAAGATGCCCCACCGAATGGGCGGGCGGCCGAGTCGCGCGTTTCGATCTCTTCGGGGGCCAGGGTGGGTTCTTCGCGCGTGGGACGCTCGGCCGGTTCAGGCGTGGTCGGAAACACCTCGGCTTGTGCGGGCGACGCAACGGGCAACTCGCGCCGCGGCAACGGAGGGGCGGGGGCTTCGGACGCGGGGGCGGGCGGGCTCTGAAGGTCTTCGGGCGTGGGGGCGGGTGGATCGGCCTGTTGCGGGGGCGGCTCGGGTGTAGTCGGCCCTTTAGCGGCAGGCGGCTCCGCGGGTGCCTCCTCCTGGGTGCGGGCGGCCTGGGTGATCTTTCGCAACGCGGCGGCCCGGTTCTCCCGTTGAGTGGTCGAAATCAACTCGTCGGCCAGCCGGACGACTTCCTTCAGCTCGGGCTTGGAGACCTGGGCGTCGGCACCGACGGCCCTACCCTTCTTTTCATTGTCGGCGGTGACAATGGAGGAATACAGCAGCACCGGCAGCTCCTTCAGCTCGGGATGCCCCTTGATCCGCTTGGTCAAGTGCAGTCCGTCGACCTGGGGCATTTCGATATCGGAGATGACCAGATCGCCGACGTCTTCCAGGCGTCCGGTCTCCTCGAAGCGTTGGACCATCCATCGCCAGGCCTCGTCGCCGTTGGGGAAGAACAGCGTCTGCGTATAGCCGCTGGCGCGCAGCGTGTTTCCGATCGCTTCGCGGACGGTGGGAGAGTCTTCGACGAACAGGATTCGCAGTTCCTGCCGCAGCAACCCCAGGGGATTCTCCACCGCGTCGGTCCGGAAGTACTGATTGGTCACGTCGTCGAGGATCTTCTCGAAGTCGAGCATCACCACCAGGCGATCTTCACAGCGGGCCAAGGCCGTCACCGGCACCGTGGCAAGCGCTTCCAGGGCGGGTACCGCGAGCACGTTTTCCCAACTCAGGCGACGGATCCGCTCCACGCCGTCGACCAGGAAGGCCGTCTGCTGCTGGTTCAGATCGGTCAAGATCATGGTCGATTCGGGGTTCTCATGGGTAGTTCCCACACCCAGGTGGTCCCGCAGCGAGACGCAGGGAATCACTTCGTTGCGGAGATTGAACACGCCGCGGACCGAACTGTGGGAACGTGGCAGGCCGGTGATTTCGGCGGTGGGCATTACCTCGCGAACCTTGGCGACGTTGATGCCGAATGTATAGTCGGCCACGTCGAAAACCAAGAGTTCCAACTCATTGGTTCCGCTTTCCAGCAGGATCTCCTTTTCCAGCAGTATATTGCTCAGAGTCGTGGCCATTACAAACCCTCCGAAACGAGTGCCCGGCCCGCCGGCGCGTGGTTAAGGTTTGCCCACTTTCTCAGAAGAATTATCGGATGTTCGGACTGCGAAGTCTGAGTAAGTTCTACCGGGGCCATACAATCGGCGCGGGCCCAAGAAGGCGGCCGGGGGGAGGCGTTCGGGATGTAACGGTCACACCGGCCGGGGCGGGTAACTGAGCAGTTCGGCAACGGGCCTTCCGGCGGGCGATCGGGGAGGCCCACCGACGTTACTCGCGGCGGGTCAACTTTCGGCAAGGATGGCGTGGTCACCGTTGGCAGGTACGGTTGGCCTGGTTCGGCGTAGGCGTCACCACTTCAGTCCGAACCGCTCGCCGCCGGGAGACCTGCCCAGGACGCCTTGAAGTGGCACGTCGGTGGGTGCAAATCGCGGTTTGCGCGCCGGCGTTAACTCCGGGTGTTTTGGATGCTTAGGCAAGGGCATTTAGCCGAGCAGCGTGTGACGATTGGTGTTGACAAGCGACGCACCAGACGTACGGC
>SDBV01009689.1_pt1 | contig 12757 bp, 12 predicted proteins | sample 2277081 | NCBI WGS metagenome assembly SDBV01 (sample SAMN10402039, study PRJNA504765) | marine sediment metagenome | isolation source: marine sediment core GS10_PC15, 223 cmbsf | place: Arctic Ocean: Southern Knipovich Ridge | collected 2010
TGCCCTCGCAAGGGGCGACCTTGTGTTCCTGCGGGTTCGGCTACGCCTCACCCTGCGGAACACAAGGCAGAAGCATTGGCCTGACTCTCATTCAGGTTGGTACAGAAATCAGGGGCAGGTCACTTTTCGAGCAGGGCCAAGCGAATATCATCGCTGATCGGCAACTTGGCCAGGGCTTCTTCGATCGGCATGTCGGTCAGCGCGTCGACGAACGAGAACATGCCCATCAGGAACAGTTCCGACGCTTTGGATGACAGGTTGGTCCTCGAAGCAATTTCCTCGGCTACTTTCGCGCGGGTAATAGACCGCATCACCAACTCGGGTGGTTTGTCGTCGGCTACGTTTCGCAGCGCCACCAGCGATACCCACTTACGAAATTCACGCGGGCCGAGTAAAACCAGCGCGTGCTTGATCGACGATATCTCAGCCCGGAAACCGAACCATGCCGAGTTCATGAAACGCAGCAACTTGTACGTCATCGAAACGTCCTGCTTGATGATCGCTTCGAATTTTTCATGCGATACTTCCGGCTTGTTGATTTCGTTGAGAATCTGCATCTGGATGAGTTTGTTCCCGGGGATTTCTTTACCGACCTGGATAGTCGGTTTGCTGAAAAAATACCCCTGGAAGTAGGTGAAGCCCAAGTTCATCGCCTCTTCGAAGTCCTCGTGGGTTTCGACCTTCTCAGCCAGCAGCGTCACGCCTTGACCCAATAGATCGCTACAAAGCTCTTTTCGCTGGGCGGGTGTCGTACCGCAGTAATCGATCTTCACGATGTCGGCATATTCAATCAGCGGGCTGTCTTTGTGCTCGAGTATGAAATCGTCCATCGCCAGAACATACCCATCCTCTTGGAGCTTGCGGCAGGCGGCGATGACTTCCTCGTCGGGTTCAATGTCTTCCAGTAATTCGATGACCACGCCTTCCTGCGGCAGCATCGAAGGAACACCGCTCAGGACGAGATTGCGCGTGAAATTGATGAACCCGCGGCGTCCGTCGGTCAGTTCATCCAGGCCTATCACCAGAAAACTGTTGGCGATCACATCCACAGTGGACTCGTCTGGGTTATCGGTATTGCAGAAGTTTTCCAGCCCCGAACGAAACAACAATTCGTAACCAAATACCTGCTTACTCCGATCGAAAATTGGTTGTCTTGCAACAAAGACCGCCATTTTGCGCCCCTTTCCAGGGATTCCCAACTCTTGGCCCACAGTATCACTCGGCGGTATACCCGCCTTATTCCCAGAACCCAACAAGAGTTTATTCGGCTGATCTTCACACCAACTGAAACAATTAATGCTTTATAGCCCCACTGAACCCTACCAGCCCGATACAATTACGGCGGCCGAGGTGTACTCGACCGCCGCGTCAGCTTTCATTATTGGGGCAACCGCTTGGGGGCAGCTAGAGCGTTTCACGTTTGAAATGCCGTCGAGCCAACGCCGTGAGGACGAGGCTGGCAAGGAGTGCGAAGCAGGCAACCCCTTGTGGGTTGTCGATGCAGCATGACAACGTCAGCCGACGCCGCAGCAAGTTGGAATGCGACAGGTCAAACGTTAACTGCTCTAGTCGGCGAAGCTCATGTCCACCGGCTCGAAGTGCTCTCTGGAGTGCTTGCAGCAGGCGCAGATTTTCGGCGGTTCCGTGCCCTCGTGACGGTATCCGCACACGCTGCACTTCCACTGGATGGCCGCGTCACGCTTGAATACCGTGCCGTCCTCCACCATCTTCAGCAGCTTGGCGTAGCGACCGGCGTGATGTTTCTCTACGGAGGCAATCAGGCGGAACATCGCAGCAGTCTCTTTTTCACCTTCGGCGTCGGCTTCATCGGCGAAGGTCGGATACATCGTGCTCGTCTCGTGCGTTTCGCCTTCGAGGGCAGCTTTGAGATTAGCGGCCGTGTCGCCGATACCGCCCAATCGCGTCAGTTCGTCCTTGGCGTGGCGGCATTCGTTGTCGGCTGTCTCTTCGAAGACTGTCGCAATGTAGTGATAGCCTTCCTTGCGGGCGACCTTTGCAAAGAACGTGTACTTGTTTCGTGCCTGCGATTCGCCGGCGAACGCTGCTGCTAGGTTTTCCTGGGTCTTGCTCATGATTTGGGTTTCCTTATCTGAAATTCCTGACCTTTGTCGCGGCGAGTCATCCCGCATTTGCATAACATGCCTCATTCTGAAAGATTCTGCAAGGAATCATACCCCTCAAGCTCGCGACATGCGAAGACTACATCGGGAGTATGTGCGGAAAGGGGCGACAAAACACGGCTTGACCAGCAAGCCGTGCCACCCGTCATCCATAGTTTTTCTGCTCACCGCGGCGGGACAGGAGTGCCACCGCGCCAAAGGCAAACATGGCAAGGGTAGCAGGTTCGGGAATCACCGGGGAGGCGACTGTATCGCAGGTATCCTTCCAGCGGGCCAGTAAGGCGCCCAGGTCAGCGCCGTCTACGATGCCGTCCGGATTGCCGACCGGAGCGATGTCCGCCACCGAAACGCCGGTGTCTTTCCAGCGGGCCAGCAAGGCGCCCAGATCCGCGCCGTCTACGATGCCGTCCGGATCGCCCGCCGGAGCAATGTCCGCTACCAGATCGCACGGCGGCGGAGTGTATGTCAGCAACAGTTCGCCCCGCGGCCGGTCAATTTCGAAGCTCCACTGATCTAAGTCGGTTCCCTCGGCGAAACGGATGTTCGTGCCGATGAACGAACCGGCGTCGATGACGGTGAACGTGTCAGGCCCGGCCAGGTCCAGGCCGCTGACATCGAGCGTGGCGTCGGCCAAGTCGGCCGTGGCGGCCACGTGAATCGTGCTGACGCCGTCGCCGGTGAGTTTCAGCAACGCCTGGCCTTCGGCGAAATGCTTGTTGCCGTGGAGGTAGATGTCCCGCACGTGAATATTGGCGTCACCACCGTCGATCTCCCATATTCCCGCCCAGAACTCCACGCCTCGCAATTGGGGCATGTTAGCACCGTAGGCATTGCCCGGTGTCGTGTATTGTTCGAACACGGCCGATCCGCGAAGCACCAACCTGCCCGGGTCGGCCGGGTCGGTCGTCGATACCCGCAGGCCCGCCTCGGCCACCAGCTTGCCGCCGTTGACGACGATCTCCGAGCCGGTCGCACTTCCATAGCCAGGTGTTTCCGGCTGCCTGGCAGTCTTGTTGAGTCCGATGAACCAGGTCTTCATTTCACCGTTGGGGCCGACGATTATGTGCGACTTGGAAGGCAGTCCCAGGTCCGGCCGACCCCAAGGGCCGCCGGCAATCATGATGACCTGCTCGCCCGCGGCGCCGTACAACCCGCCGTCCACGTACAACCAGCTTTCGCGATCTTTGGAGAATACAGCCCGCCAGTTGATCGTCAGGCTGGCGTCGGAGCGAATCCGCAAGGTCGTGCTCTCCGTCAAGGGCGCCTCTGCCAATTCCATGTCAAAGCACTCCGCGTCGCTAGTAATCACGACGTGGACGGGGCCCATCGAGGCTTCGTTGCCCAATTCCACGAAAGCCCAATAGTACGGCTGGCCGCCCAGCCAGTTTTTTGGCTCTTCCCAGAGATAGTCGCCGTTGGCGTCCGCGGTCTTCATTTCGAAGTGCATGTACTGCCCGGCCGCAGGCTCGGCCGAGAGCCCGCCGAGGACGATCGCGGCGATAAAGAAAATCAAACTCGCTTTTGCGCAAAGAGACGTCCGCAATTTAGCGTGCGAGGATAATGCAGCCAAGCTGCAATACAAGCCCTGAATAGCGGCGTCGAAGCGCATTGAATATCCTCTCTTCTCGTGGTGCCAGGGTGTAAAAATTCCACCGACAGCCACTGCGTCAAGTTTGGTCCGCCGATATGCAAGTGATTGTATCAACTATAGCAATATTTGTCAATTATTGACCCGCTGGACAATCGACCGAAGCGGCTGAAGTGATGAATACAAGGCGTGGTGAAGCCCCAAAAAAAAGCAAGGCCATGGGAGGGGCCTTGCCAAGAAAAGAGCCCCGCCCCCGGCTCTTTTTGGCTGCCTCTGGCGCGGGCGCGTCGAACGGCAAGCCGTTCGATGGTTGGTTGGGACCGGGTAGAAGAGGCCTTCGCCAAAGCAGCCACTCTAATTATCGACTAACCTGGCCCCATGCGACATAGGGGAATCCCCTGTATTCAACCTAGGGGCACCCATCAAGGCATTGTATTAAAAGAGGTTAACAATAGCGACTGTTGAGTGACCTCCCAGCCGCAGTGAAATAAGGCACCCGCGCTGATACATCAGAGTGTCAAATTATCTGACATTCATTGACATTCTTTGGCATTCATTGGCATCTTTCGACCTACGAGACAAGCCTGTTTTAGCCAATTGTTGCCGTATGCGCATGTCAACCATTGCCTTAGACGAACCGGCGACTCATGGCACACCGCTTGCAACTTGTATAGGTTGAATTGCGAATAGGGACGCGGGGTTCCTGACGCAGTGTAAGCACGTTAAGGGAAAGGTTGTCAAATGAAACGAAGCCACATCGTAATTGCAGCACTCACGATTGTTTTGTCTCAAGCCGCTCAGCCTGCACAGGCGTATCTCAAAGCTTATGGCACTGTCGTGACAGGCGCGGACTGGTTTGACCTCTCGGTGCAGGGAGTAGGCAACTTCCACTTGAATGGGTCACAAGGCGATTTGCTCGTGCCCCAGATCAGCGCCGACGTCGCAGCGAACCTGTATCTGCAAGACCAGAACACGGCCGGTTACCTCCAGCGATGGGGCACGACCGGTGAATCGATGGGCTTCCAGCAACCCGGAAACATGAACATTCGAATTCCGTACGACATGACCTTGATGAAGGCGACCACCACAATAATCTATCAAGGCAATCTCAGTGCGGATGCCGCTGGAAACCCAACAACACATATATTGGCATCACAAACCCACTACAACTCAGGCATCGGATTCGCTCAGCCAGACACCTTGCTTTCGAGCCTACAGGAAACGCAAGGCATGGCAGTGGGCGATCGGATTCGCATCCAGGGAACCACTCGCGACGGGACGAACGTGGATTTAGATATGTACATTTCCCCGGCGACAACGACCATGGGCAATCTGTGCGAGGCGATCTCGGCGGCATTCACCGGTTCATCGGCCACTCTGTTCAATGGTGAAATTCGACTGGCTGATGACCTAGCCGGCTATAGCCTGACCGACCTGCACCTATCCTATGACGGGGCGGGGTCGTTCGATCTGCCCAGCTATTTCAGGATACTTACTGCTGGCGGGCGCCACGCGGCCAACACGAATCTGTCCATTTACGATCCCCAGGGAATTGCCCACGCATTGAGCGTTACGTTCGTTCAACAAAATGAGACCAACCTATGGGACGCGGTATTGACCGACCTTACCGGTGACGTCGAATTACTCGATCGCAGGGTGAATGGGATTTCCTTTCTATCGAGCGGCGCGTTCAACGGCTGGGCGGAAGGATCATCGCTGCCACCCACGTTCGAGTTGCGGGGGCTGGACGGAACGGGCAGCATTACCTCCTTGGAACTGGATCTGGGAGAACCGGGGCAGTTCAACGGCGTGACGCAGTTTGGCGGACAAACAACCGTCGCCCCGGTCGGGCAGGATGGTTACCGAGCCGGCCATCTATCTGACATGTACGTCACCGGTGATGCGATTTTGATGGGAGAATTAGACAACGGCCAGACCGTACCGCTGGCCGAGATCGCGTTGGTGGTAATCCCGGAACCTGCCTCGTTGGGGCTAATCGCGATGGGCGGCTTGGCCTTGCTCCGCCGGCGGCGAAAAAAATGATGAGTTAATCGGCAATTTCTACCTACACGACGCCTCGGACGATGTGGATTGAACGCGAACAATGACCCAATGCGATGACGACAACCTGCCAGCCCCGCCGCTGCGATTGCGGCTGCACGTTGGGCTTCTGGCGACGATGGTTCCGCTGCTGGTGCGGGTGGCGCCACTGTCGCGGCTGATCCGCCTGCTGACGCCGCCGGCCTGGCTGAGGCCGTACCGAAACGCTGACGAATGCCAGATCGTTGCGGCGGTTCGTCGCCGGTTGGCCAGCCCCAAAAACATGCGCCGCCGAGCTTGCCTGCGGGAAGGGCTGGTGCTGTATCACTTCCTGCGACTGGCCGGTGAGCCTGCGGCGATTCACGTCGGCGTCTATCCGCCATCATCCGATCCCGGCCGCATGCACGCCCACTGCTGGGTGACGTTGAACGGCCGGGCGGTATCGGACCCGCCGAAGGAAGCCGCCGCCACCATGCTTTCGCACGGCGGAGATGACAAGTCCTCCGACAGCGACACATGAATACGCTTCAATTAACTTGTGATTCCGCCGGCTAGCTTGCCTGTGGTAAATTGTACGGGTGGCGCTCATGAGAAAAACCGCGAGATCAGGCGCTCGCGAAAAAACATTTCCGGCCGATTCGTCCCAAAAAACCGGGACTCATCAACCAGCTTTTTAACAGCAATATACGGGCTGGCACTCCTATAGGCGAATGCGGTAAGAAAGTGTGCCCGGTATTATTCAATATCAATTATCTATTTACCTCGCAGGATGGATATCAGCAGCCACATGCCAAGCCCCGCAGCCACCACATAGCCCAGCACGCCGAACGATTCCAGGCTCATAACGCCCAGCACCCTGCCCTCCTGCGAAACCAGCATGCTCGAGCCGATCAGAAGCCCGGCGATGATCATCGCAAAACTAACGCGATTGGAACTCTTGGCCATCGTGTGAACGAATTCTTCCAGGTGCTCGTGCTGAACGTGCATCTGGAACTGGCCGCGGCGTATTTTGTTGAGGATGATATTCAAATCTTCCGGCAGGCGGGCCGCCAACTCGGTCACGTCGCGAATCGCCATGCGGGCCGTCTTCAGCATCTGACGCGGGCCGACCTCCTCGGCCGTCATTTTCCGCGCGTATGGGCGGATCGCCTCGAACAATTGAAACTGCGGGTCCAGCGTCCGGGCCAGCGTTTCGATGGTCATCAGGCTCTTGAGCATCAGCGTGAACTCCGGCGGCGGATGAATGCGATGCCTCCGGATGACGTCGAACGCCTCGGCCATCACTCGCCGAAACGGGATGTCCTTGATCGGCAATCCATAGTACGCATCCATCAGGGCTTCCATCTCGCCGGCTAGCAGTTGCACGTCGGTTTGCTCGCTTAGCATTTCCTCGACCTGCAGCGACCGAAGCAGCCGGCTCGCATCGCCGTCGAACATCGCCAGCACCAATTCGCCAAGCAAACGTCGCTCGGCCGAGGCCAGGTGCGCCACCTGTCCGAAATCCAGCGGAACGATGATCTCGCCTGGCAAGATCAGCAGATTCCCCGGATGCGGGTCGGTGTGAAAGAATCCGAATTCGAACATCTGTCGCAGGATAAACCTCGCTCCGCGCCGAGCGATTCGTGGCACGTTCATGCCGGCTCGCCCCAGTGCATCGACGTTGGATGGCTTGACGCCGTCGATGTACTCCATCGTCAACACGCCTTCGCTGCAATAGTCCTCGTAAGGGGCTGGGATGTGCACCGTCGGGTCGTCGGCGAAGTTGCGGGCGAATCGCTGAAGATTGTGCAGCTCGTTGGTCAGGTCCACCTCCTTGCGAACCGCCCGTGTGAATTCGCGCACCATGAGCACCGGATCGACCGTTTCCTCGGCCGAAAGGGTAGCCTTGATCAGCGAGGCGATGTCTTCCAGGATTTCGCACTCGGTCCGTAGCGTTTCGGTAATGCCCGGGCGGCGAACCTTGACGGCTACGCGAACCCCGTCATGCGTCACGGCCCGATGCACCTGTGCGATGCTGCCGGCTGCGATGGGCCTGCGCTCGAACCGGCGAAAGAGCGTCTCGATGGAAGCTCCGAGTTGCCGCTCGACTTCGGCGCGTATGTCGCTGTATCGTTCGGGCGAAACCTGATCCTGGAGAAGTTGCAATTCCTCGACGTATTCCAGCGGCGCCAGGTCGGGGCGGGTGGAGACCAACTGGCCGAATTTGATGAACGTCGGCCCCAGCTCCTGCAGCGCCATGCGAACGCGTTGCGGACGAGAGCGGCCTTTTGCGACGGCGGCGGTCTGGCCCGTCGGCGGCGGACGCGTGCTGAGCTTGCTGCGCAACACGTCGGCCACCTCGCGGAATCCGTACTTCATCAGCACGGTCAGGATATGCTGATACCGCCGCAGATGGTCGATCGTGCGATCCAGGCGATGCTTAATGTGCGGCATTTTCCTACACCCTCGATATACCTCAGTGTGAATCCATGGATGGGAGCACCCACGATAGAGGATGAACGCTCCCCGTTGCGGCGAATACCTCAGCCGTACGCGATCGGAAAATTATTTGGGCTGGCCGGCGAGTTGGTCCAGCTTCTCTTCCAGGCGGGCCATGTCTTCGCGCGTTGCGAGGTTCATTCGCCCGACCACGCGATCGACCTGATCGGCCACGAGCTTTTCGGTATCCTTGCGAGCCTGCTCGGCTGCGTCCATCAGATCCTGCACGAACTTGGACCGCTTGTCCTTCTCGACCTCGCCGCGTTGGACGAACTCTTCGTAGAGTTTTTCCGCCCGCTCGCGAGTCATGGTAAGCGCGCCCAGCCCGGCGCACATAAAACGGCTCAGACTTTCCATCATGGTCGCTCCCCCTTCCCGGGTATGCGACATTCTAGGGAGCAAATATGCCAACCAGCGAAAAGGCTGTTCAGAGATGTTACGTGAACCGAGTGCGCGAGAGCGAACTCAACCCCGCTGAAGCAAGGGCATATAAGAGATGTGGCTGGCAAGGCGGAATTGAATGCCGCCTTATGGGAGTTGCGGTCTTACCAGGCCGTGGCGTCGAGGGTATCGTCGGCCGCGCATACGCTGGTGATTACTTCTTCCATGGCCGGGCTGACCGGGCACTGGCCTCGCGTGCAGCGGAACTTGACGACGGCCTCTGTGGGGCTGTTTGCCTCAATGACCGCCTCGGTCTCTACCGAGCTTTTTGTCTGTCTGAACCGTATTCTAAAAGTCATCAGCGTAATCCTCCTGGATTTGAAGGGAAATGTACGATTCACCCTGCCGGCCTGCAAAGTGAACCCTCTGCCAAGGGTAAAACCGTGGGCGTCCGCCCGACTCCCCCAAGCCCATACGCTGGAGATGACTAAGCATAATATCTTTATATGAGAATACTTAGAACTAGAGAAATAACGGAGCGCCAACCACGACAAAAGATGTCATTTTTTTGATTTTCTTGCGGCCGAATCGCAGCAGATTTGCGGGTCAGTGCGTTTTGAGGTAGTCGAGCACGCCGTCGGCAATCGCGCCGCCGAGCTTGTGTCGGTAGGCGCGCTGGTTGAGCCGGGTGGCCTCGGCGGTGTTGGACAGATACCCCAGTTCGACCAGGACGGCCGGGCAGGAAGTGCGGACAAGAACCCGCCAGTTCGCCCGGCGAATGCCGCGCGTCGCAAGCCCCAGTTTATCGAATTGCCTGGATATCGCCTTGGCCAGCGCCAGCGATTCGGCCGAGGCGCCGTGGGCGATGTAGATCGTATAGCCTTTGGCGTCGCGATTCGGAGCCCAGTCGGCGTGAACGCTGACGAACAGGTCGGCCTGTTTGCGATTGGCGATCTCCGCGCGGTCATTCAGTTCGACGAACGTGTCGTTGCTGCGGGTGAGCACCAGCGAGGACACCTTGTCGTCGAGTCGCCTCGCCGCGGCCAGCGAAGTATCGAGCACGATTCGCTTCTCTTCCGTGCCGAGTATGCTGGTGGCGCCCGGGTCGTTATCGCCGTGGCCCGGGTCGATGACCACCACGCGGCGAAAAACGGCAGGCTGCGGTGCGGGCGCCGCAGTTCGTATGGGTGTCGCTGCGGGAGCAACGGGCTCGTATTGAGGTATCTGTACACTCCGCATGGCCAGGCGAATTTTCGACACGGTTCGCTCCGGCACGAAGAGAATATCGCCCACCAGAGCAATGCCTCCTCGCGAGCCCACCGGGTCGGAATTCACGTACACCTGCCCCGAAGGGTCGGCGAAAACCATCACAACGTTCGATGAATCCTTCAGCGTAGCCGTCGAGCGGGAACTGGCAGACACCTTCATGTCCAATCGGCCGGCGAGTTGGTAGATGCTGATCGTGTTGAGCGGAACGGCGATGCGGGCGTCGCCCGGGGACAGCGCGTACGGCTCGCCACAGCCGACCAGGAGCAACCCCGCCAGGAGTGAGAACACAGTAACACGCAACACGGTCAAGGTAGAACCTCCAAGCCATCGCCGCGATACATCAGCTTCGGCTTCCGGCGATCTGGACATAGACCATCACCGCAACCCAGCCGACGAAAACCGCCAGCAACATCAGCAGTTTCCATTTTGCGGGCTTCGACGAATGATCGGCAATACCGCCCACCACGTCGATCGGTTCGGTCGGCGCGGGGGCGTCTTTCGAATGCTGCTGGGACGACTTGCTCATTCTTTCAGCTCGAACTTCCCTTCGATGGGGAAGGCCTCATCGAAATCATATACATCGCGGAAGTCGTCGATGCTGTCTTCTTCGGTTTTTCGCATGTGATTGTGCTCGATCAGCAGGTAGACCATCTCGCCGAAATCGATCGTCTCGTGGATATTCCACTTGACCAGCACCGTCCGGGCCAGCATGCCCCACCGCTCGACGGCCTGGACTCGCAGGGCGCCGCATATCTGCTGCCCGGTGACGTGGCGACGCTCGGATTCGGCGCCTTCTGTGCTCTCGCCGTAAGCTTCCATCGCTGCCTGGGTCAGTCCATCGTGCAGAAATCCGTATGCCTCTGGCGGGTAACGCCCGTCGTGACGAATGATCTGCTCCATCGATTGTTCGGGAAATTCCGGCATGTTGTCCTTATTGCTTTCGTGGGAACAATGGTTCGCCTTTGCTGGTTTGCGTCCCGGCCTTCAGCACGCCCCATCGCCCGGCCGAGGCCAGCGAATCGTCCGTCACCTGCCAGCCCAGCATCAAAAGGCCGCGATCGACGGTTTCAGGCATGACCGGGCGCAGATACAGCAACAGAATTCGCACGGCTTCGGCGCAGGTATAGAGGATCGTCGCCAGCCGATCGCGCTGCGATTCGTCCTTGGCGAGTTTGAATGGCTCGGTGGTGTCGATGTAGCGATTCGTCGCGTCCACCAGGGCCGTGATTGCGTCCAGGTACGTGTGAAATTCGAACGCCTCCATCGCGACCGGCGCACCGGCTCGAAGCGCCTCGGCCGCAGCGATAACTTCGCGATCGACATCGATCGGTTCGCCTGGTTGCGGCACGGCGCCGTCGAAATATCGCCCGATCATGTTCACCGTGCGGCTCAGCAGATTGCCCACGCCATTGGCCAGGTCGGTGTTGTATCGCTGATGCAGCATGTCTCGCGAGAAGTCACCGTCCGCCCCGAACGTCACCGCCCGCAGCAGGAAGTAGCGGAACACGTCCAGCGAGTACTCCTCGCAGAGTTCCGCGATCACCTCGCGCGAGATGAAGTTGCCGAGGCTCTTGGACATCTTCTTGCCTTCCGACATCCACCAGCCGTGCGCGAAAACGCACTTTGGCAGCGGGATATCCAGCGCCAGCAGCATGCACGGCCAGTAAACCGTGTGGAACCAGAGAATGTCCTTGCCGATCAGGTGGACTGTCGCCGGCCAGTATTTGTCGGCCGAGCCGTCGAATTCGTCGCCGACTTCGGGCAGGCCGCACCCGGTGTAGTAGTTGCTCAGCGCGTCGATCCAGACGTAGACGACGTGGTCGGCGTCGTTGGGCATTTCGATGCCCCAGTCCAGCTTGTGCTTCTGGCGGGAAATGCTCAGATCCTCGACGCCCAGGGCGAGTTTGCTGATCACCTCATTGCGGCGTGCATTCGGCCGGATGAATGTCGGGTTCGCCTCGATGTATTCGATGAGTTTCGGCACCCATTTCGTCAGGCGGAAGAAGTAGCTCGACTCGCTGTAGCGAACGAGGGGCTTGGCGTTGATCACGCTCTTGAACTCATTGTCGCGGGCGGTCGATTCGGTGACGAATTGCTCCTGACCTTCGTCGTACCAGCCTTCGTACTTGCCGAGGTAAATGTCGTCGGTGTCGACCAGGCGTTGCACGAGGTTCTGCACTCGCTTTTCGTGTCGCGGCTGAGTGGTGCGGATAAAGTCGTCGTTGCTGATGTTCAGATCTTCCCAGAGCTTCTGGAAGTGGACCACCACCTCGTCGGCAAGTTCGCCCGGGGTCATGCCTCGCTCTTCGGCGGCCTTGACTATTTTGATGCCATGCTCGTCAGTCCCAGTCAGAAACCGCACGTCGCGTCCCTCGGCCCGCCAGTAGCGTGCGAGCACGTCAGCCGCGATGGTCGTGTACGAATGCCCGATGTGCGGGGCATCGTTGACGTAGTAAATCGGCGTTGTCACATAAAACGTTTCGCTCATAGTCATCACAGCATCGCTTGTGAGACGCGAAAATCAAGTGCTTCCTCATGGGTAGATCGACTGCAGTGCGTTAACAAAGGCCGGCGCACGAGCCTAGAGTTCGCACACCGGCGTGATTCTTTCAGCCAGGGGATCGGCCGGAGCATCAGGGGGCCCGTTTATTTTTTGCTCGTCATCGTTTCAATGAAGGCCTTCGGCCCGCCTCCGCTGTACCCGACCATCTTGCCCGAAACCTCACCGTTCGGCTGGACCATCAGAATCGTAGGAAAGCCCTGGACGTTATATTTTTTGGACAGTTTCTGGTTCTTCGCTTTGACCGCGGCCGACTGGTGCTTTTTCCTGGGGAAGTCCACTTCCACAAGAATCACATTC
>SDBV01009690.1_pt1 | contig 12757 bp, 10 predicted proteins | sample 2277081 | NCBI WGS metagenome assembly SDBV01 (sample SAMN10402039, study PRJNA504765) | marine sediment metagenome | isolation source: marine sediment core GS10_PC15, 223 cmbsf | place: Arctic Ocean: Southern Knipovich Ridge | collected 2010
TCAAGATCCAAAACCGTGATCCCCCCTCGACAGAACAACGATCAAACCGTTACCCTACGACCAACATATCAGGCGCTGCACTTTTCACCCGCCAGGCGCTGCATTATTCAACCGGCGTTCACATCTGCGCCGCGTACGAGACAACGGCTAGCAATTGGCTGAATACGCGTGAGTTAGGGGCGTTGTTCGGTGCCAGCACCGAGATCACACGCGTCGATCTCGCGTGCGGTAGCTAGAAATGGGTACGATCGATAACGCGGTTCGTCCAGCGACAGCTCCGGGAGCTGTTCTACTGACGGCGCGTGCTGCGATCGGAAACGCGTGGTCCTAAAGCAGTCTCGCCGATTGGCAGCAGCGTTTCGCGCCTTTCGAGCCACACGAGACACTCTCGGTTAGCCGGACGTGTTCAGGAACACCTTTCGTAGCACGTCGGCCGGTCGCTTCCGATGCTTGCGTCGAGGCGATACACTGTGGGCAGGATTCCACGGCGGGGAGTGCGACGAGGTGGCGACAGATGTACTTCCGGGAACGCGTATCTTGGTGGGCGGTCGCATTTCTGATGACGGGCGCGATCTCCACCAGCGTACGCGCTCAACAGCCTCCGCAAGAGCGTACGGATGAGGTTGGACAGGCGATTGAGCGGGTACGGCAGGGGGAATTCGCAAAAGCCGAGAACGGGCTCCGATCTTTGCTTGAAAAAGAACCCGACAACGCTGTTGTCCACTTGTATCTGGCCCTTGCCATCCTTCGGCAAGAAGAGGCCGCTCGAGCCCCGTCGATTTGGCGCAAGGGACCTTCGCGGCGCCGCCTGCGAGAGGTTGAGCAGCGCTGCACACGTGCGCTCCAGTTGAACGATCGGCTGGTTGCAGCGCGGGTTGCCCGTGCGATTGCCAAAGCGTGGCTGGAGGAGTGGCCGTCGGCACAAGCAGACCTTGAGCAGGCGCGGACGGAGCTGAAGGAGGCCCCGACAGACGATAAGCACCAGAAGATCGTGGAAGAACTCCTCCGGAAGGCCGACCGAGAGCTGAAGTCGTGGGACCTGACGTTCAATCTGGGCTCTTCGTACGACACCAACGTGCCCCAGATCGGGCGGAACGTGGGAATCCCCCGGGTCTTTGGTCGGCGAAGGGATTTCCGATTCGGAACCGGCTTCGACTTCAGCTATCGCCCACATATCGGTGACCGTTTTGAAGCGGGACTCGGCGTTGGGACGTCTGCCTCGTGGCACGCTGATCTGCACGATTTCGACGAGCAGAGTTACCGTGCTCACGCGTATATGCGGCACCGCGCGACCGATTGGCTGGACTTGGGCCTGCGGTACGACTATGACTTCAACTTACTGGGCCGGCAAGATTACTTGTCGCGGCATCGGCTCACGCCGCAGATTTCGGTCCTGGAGGGCTTCTGGGGACGAACCACAGTTTACTACGAGTTTGAACCGCGCCGCTTCTTTGACGTGCCCGGAGCGGTTTCGTCTCCGCCATTTGAGCGAACTGGCGACATCCATACGGTTGGGCTATCGCAGGGGCTCCTGCTCGGGCAGCTATGGGACCGGGACGTGCTTTTCGAGATTGGCTACCGTCACGAGAACGTCAGCACGCGTGGCACCGAATACGACTCTCGAAACGAAGTCCTCAACGCGGGCCTCTCGCTCCCCCTGCCGTGGGACCTTACGTTTGAGTTTGCCGCGGCGTGGGCCTGGGAAGATTACAAGCGCCGTAGCGCTCTGGACCGCTTCCGCCGCAGCCGAGACGATTTCGTGCAGATGTACGTTTTTACCCTGACTAAACAGATGAACGAGCGTATTAAGCTCCAAGGTCAGATCCTCTGGATCGACGATGACTCAAACGTGCTGACGCGGGAACGTGCTGCAGCATTCTCGTATGACCGCCTCGTGTACGGGTTAAGTCTGGCGATCAGTTTCTAGGTAAATCGTGGCAGCGCACAAGTTGGCAAAGTGGCGTCACGTGTTCCACCGATCTGTTGGACGCCCGGACAATCTGTCATCAGCCAAGGTGTACCGTACACTGTGGGCCTCACCGCACACCCCGTGGCACACCTGTTCTGCGGATATCGGCTGCGGCGGGGAAGGAGTATTCACCCGAGCTTGTCAAGGACCGGCAAGCTGTGCCTCTCCTCAAGTCTTCGTGCGCATCGCCAAGATGGAAGTTGCTGGCGCCTTATCGAAGACGCGCCACGGTGAGCTCAGCAGCAGAATGGCTTGAGCATCACGAGAAGCTTGCGGAGACGGAGTTTCATATGGCTAAGAGAACACGCAATGCGTCACATCCTCCAAACAAGTCCGACAAGAGTGCTGGAGGGGATGCCAAGATTACATTTTCCTTCTTTGGCTTCACGATAAGCGTGCCTATCCCGACGTACCGTTGGACGTACGTTCGGAACCGCGTAGGAGTTCTGGTTCGATGGATCCTTGCTCGTCCCTACCTCAAATGGCCGTGTATTGCTGCGATAGTGATTCTGATTGGCTGGCATTTTTTTGCGTCGCCCTGGGTAAGCCGCCTGGATCTCCGCAGGAGGCTCGACGCGGAGGCGCACAGGATAGATATGGGCTTGGCACACGAGGCGCGCCTTGGACTAAAGGACTTGGAGAAGGACGCGCGCCAGCGTGGATTCTATTTGGAAGAAGTACGAGCCATTCGCCTCCAGGGCGATTGTTACTGTAGTACGTGTGAGACTGTAGACGCTCGCGATAGTTACGATAACGTCATTTGCAGACTCAAGGAGAGAGGCGGCCTCCAAGACCTGCGGTGGCCCAATCCGTTGGATGAGGCTACCCATGTATTTGAAGCAATCAGGTCCAACGAGTTGCGCAAGGAGCTTGCGCACGCAGTTCGTGGGCTAGCGCAACTAGCCTACCTGGAGGGGCAGCCAAACCAGGCCTTGGCTTGGTTCGACAGGGCGGACAGCTTTTTTGGCAATCTGAATCCGCCCGATCTTGAAGGAAAGGCCAGGGTGAACTTGGGTCGAATCGAGCTGTTTCGTTCTAACGGCAATCTGCCCGACGCATGGTCAGCAGTCAAAGCCGTGCGGCTCCCGGCAGACGCGTCAGCCGCTCTGCGGGCGCGCGTCGAACTTGCCTTGGGCAGGTTGGCATACAGCGAGATGGAGCACCGGGAAGCTGCTACACATTATGAAGAAGCCCTTCGTATTCTGACGGATCTGAGAGACGATGTGCCTTTGGAACAGATCCTCAGAAAAGTGAGTGACATGCCGGTGAACCCGCTGGCGGTCAGAATCTTGGCTCATTTAGTGGATGCCCGGATCATGGCGGGTGACGATGCTGATATTGAATCGTGGCCTGCTTATATTGCCGAATATGTTCCTCCAGAGGCCGACCCATTGGGCCGTTTGTACCTCCTGATTGTTCGATCGAAGCTGTTGACGATGCGGATTGCCCCACCGAGGGAGCCGACCGAGCAGCAGAAGGACAAATTCGACCGGGCAACTGAGGTGCTCAGGAATGCACTGAAAGCAATCGTGAATGCCGACAAGGGGCCGATGCGTGTCGGGTACGTGGCGGGTAAGATCCAGTTCGGATATGCGTACCTATGTTCGGCGATTTTGGAATATAATGAGGATGGAGACGAGAAGGCTTACAAGGACCTGGCTGATCAGGCATTCCAGGCCCTTATGGACGCGGCGGATTTGCTGAAGCAAGACAAGCCGTGGCCCGAACGAGATACGTTGAAGGAAGAATGTGAGCGATGTCAGCACGATCTTGACAGGTTCTACGAAGCGACCGGTCTTGAGCGGCCGACGCCGTAGCCGGCAAGGACAGTGTGATGGTGACGCGTAGCCAGTTGGCTGTGAGCCCCAGAAGTCGCAGCTACGTTCAGCAAGGTCAAGAGCACAAGGCTAGGCAACTGCTACGCCTTCTATTGCCCTCGAGCGTAGTCGTGTTGTGCTCAGTCGGCTGTCGTTCCATGCTCGACCAGTCGAGCTTGGTAAACGCGTTGTTCGGCACGTACGGGTGCGAGCAAGTCCAGACTCGGCCCGCATCCCGCCAACGAGAAGACATAGCCACGCAGCCGACGGACGAGAAAGAAACGCGTCGCGTAGTCAAGCTGGGTATGGAGGTCTTGCTGGCAACCTGGCCACCAGAGCGCACTGAGGATCGACGCGAGGCGCAGACGCCGGTCCGCGACCATCGGACGGTCCTGGATACCACCTTGAGCATTGCACAGCCGAAACTGCGGCTGGCCTTCCCGTCGCCGCCGCGCCTCCTTCTGCCGGTCCCACTACGGGGGCCGCCGGATCGGGCCTTCCCGCTGCCACGAGTGCCATTTGGGAGCATCTTCTCGCCGCGACGTAGTCCCACGGCCAACGCGTGTGATCTCCTAGAGCGGGCGGGGATCCGGCATCCCTTGTGTCCAAGAGCCCCGTGAGTGCGCGGCTGCGGGTGTCCGCGAGGTTCATGTTCCCCCGGCCTTGCAGGCGTCCAAGGGCGAGAGGCCGTTGATCCGCCGCAGGTACCGGTCAGGATCCTGGTACAGAAACTCGAACAGGTAATCGCCGAGCATGACCTGTGCGCGGCCGAAGTCAATGTCTCGGCTGAAGGCGACGTTCGGCCGACCCCACATGATGTCGCCACGTCGGAAAACGTGCTGCAGCCCCAGGAGGTGGCCCATTTCGTGAGCGGCGGAGTGTGCGAGAATGTTAACTAGGTCGTTGACCGACGTCTCCAGCAGCGGTTGGCCGATGAAGCTGCCCACAAAGACGACAGCATCATCGTTGGGGTGGCGGTTGCCGAGGTCCATGCCCGCCGCCCCGTAAAGGATTAACGACGGCTCTTCAGATTCACCCGCCCCATTTTCAGACGCCGCCTCGGTGGTATCGAAGAGGTCATTGCTGGGCGGACCTACGCTGTTTGTGAAATAGACGGTAGAGAATTCGCTGACGCCGGCCTCATCCCCACTCACGAACACCATCATTTCATAACGACCGAAGATGGCGTTGAGGCGGTCGCGGATCAGACTTCTGACGACTGGCTCTAGTTCTGCCAGGAAAGCCTTATCCTCACTGGTGGCGCCAAAAGCAGTCAAGTCCATCGGGGAAAGCTGTGAGAAGACTTTGCCATCCGACAGCTCGACCGCGTCCGCGCCATTAAAGTCGAGCACGAAAACCTGGGGTTCCCTTTCCGGAACCGGTTGGTCGGCCTGGACCGTGAGTGACACTAGGTCAAATCTGCTCGTTAGGCTTCGCGATTCGAGAAACAAATAATAGTCGTCTTCAGCGTGCGCGAGGAAGACAAGGGCACTGACGGCCTGAGCGCCGTCGATGATGTTGCCCGATGTGTCCAGGACGAATGCCGTTGGCGAATCGGCCGATAGAATGGTTATAGTCGCCTCGTCGCCAGGAGCCAGATGGCCGATGGAGAGAAGCGACTGTGAGATCTGCACGAGGCGGCCAGTTGCCGGGATTGGCTGCGGGAGCAACTCGGCCGGCGTGGGAACCGCCGGCAGCGTCGCGATGGGAACGCAAGAGAGTGGTGCCGATATCAAGATGGCACAAATCAGACGTGAATTCATGGATTCTTCCGTTGCGATAACCGAGCGGCACTCCTGGCTGCCTCCGCTGTATCCGGCTCGGCTACGAAAACAACATTGTCCAGCGGAGCCTCGACGAAAATCTGGCACGCTTCTACCGGCGCCTCCCGGCACGGTCGAAAAACGAACCCATCCCCGAACACTTCGAGGGCATAGACTCCGGGTGGGCGGCTGAAAGTGAACCGGCCCTCCTGGTCCGTGATGGTGGCATCGATAGGTAAACCTACTTCCGGGTCGGGAGTCACGATACCGCAGGGCAACAGTTGGACGGTAGCGCCGGAGTTTGACGGACAGGGCTCGCCGGCGTCTCGATACAGCGGTCGCAACATGACTCCAACGTCCGGGACGCCAGCACCAGTCAGATCGAGTACGTAGCCGCCGATGAGCCTGTCTTCTGTAAGGGGGGGCAGCCCGTTCACGCCGGGAATGTTCTGCCCCCAGAAATCGAGGCGAAGCTGACGTGGAGTGTCCTGCGCGAACAGGATCGTGCCGCGTCCCCGCGGGCTGTCACGAAGAGTGATGTTGTAAACAGGATAATCCGCAGGCGTTCCCGTGCAGGGCTGAACGGTCACCTCTGCGGATGCCAGGGCCGGCAGGCGGGGCGAGGCAACGGCGGCGTCAACGGAGGTATCGTCCCCCTCAAGGACATAGGCTCGGACCACCATCTCGAGCGGGCACGCGGTACCGAAGAGATCGCGAAAGGGTATTCTCGCGGCGGCGCTGGGTGGCAAAACCGGGAGATGCTGAGCAGGGTAGCCGGGAATCTCCAATTCCACGAGCAGATACCAGTCCCGCGACATGTTAGCGATCGCCAGCTCAGTGTCGAGCGCCAACGGATCGCCCGCGGGGCATCCGCACAACGCGCAGATGACTGCCAGCGCGCCCAAGCAACGGCACCATGAAAACCATCTGGCCGATTGGAGTGCGGACACGTCAGCGTCCCCTTAGCTTGTTCCGGAGGCACGCTTGATTCAGCGCCGCTAGGATAGCTCTGCGTTTTGCCGACCGCAAGGCGATTACCCAGTGGTGTCCGCGACGGGGACAGGCACCTAAGTCCTTAGCACGAAAGGAGTTGCAGGGCCCACGGGCGCCGCCTCTGGTTTTCGCTAGGCGAACCCTCGGAGGACCTCGATTACTTGACAACAGTCGCGAAGCGAACTCCTGCTGCTTGTCCTTGAAGGCCCGGGGGCGATCGGATAGCGTTTAGCAGGCAGATACTAAATCCGTGGCGGGCGGGTGGTACAAGTCCGTGACGAAACAGAGGTTGCATGCTCTGCTACCCGCTCGAGAGGAGGTGCTCCATGAACTCGCCGAGAAGGGTTCTCATCTTGCTGACGGCGTGTGGTGTGAGCCTCCTAGCGGCAACCATTGACGGTTGTCCGCCTAGTGGATGTCCGCTTGAGCCCGGTCCCGTCCCGCCGCCACCGCCACCGCCACCGCCCCGTCTTGTGGTTCAATTGGATGACCCGATGGTGCAAGGCAGCTTCTTGGATGCCTTCCATACGGTTAGCAGATGGGCTCAACGAGACTTAACTTACAGCTTCCACGACTTTCCAAGCGACGTCAAGGGACATTTCGAGACGGCATATCGCCGAGCCTGCGACATGTGGAGCCCAGTTGCCCCGTTGACCTTCCATCAGATTGAGTCGGGCGGTGACATTCAGATCTGGTGGATCGCTCCAGACGACGCCGGATACGACGAGGACTTCATGGATGGTTCAATGCCAAAGCCGATTTCGGCCCGCGCCGATTTTCCGAATGGAGATCAGCCCATCAGGCAACGCATCAACGGCGATGACGCTTCGGATTGGTCGATGGACTTCAGAGTGCGCATAGCGGCGCACGAGTTGGGCCATAGCCTTGGGCTGGGGCATGTTGATGAAGAGAACGTGGGGTGCGGCGACGCAGAGAGCCCGATCATGTGCGGCTGGATTTATTCCGACCAGAGGGACCAGCCGCCAAAACTGCGTCAGGCCGACATCGACGCTATCCAAGCGATGTATGGCGCCCCCGACGATCCGGCGGCGCCTGCCCCAGCGTTTCCCCCGATCACGATCACGATTGTCCCCCCTCCATCACTGGACGAGAATGATCCGGACAGAGACGGTCTGGACACATTCACCGAAGAGTTGCTGACTTGGCCTACCGGACAGAGGTGTGATCCGCGCAATCCGGACACCGACGGTGACGGATTGCCGGATGGGTACGAAGTGCAGAAGGTGCTAGATCCGACCAACCGTGATAGCGATGGAGACGGGGTAGACGATAAGACGGAGATCGACCGAGGAACCGATCCAAGGTCATATGTCGTTGTCGTGGACCCCGGAATGGCAGTAGTCCGTAGCGGGGCCATCCTATGCACACTGCCAACGCTAGACGGGAACGCGCTCGCCCTCGGCCTGAAGAAGAAAGATTATCTCCGTGCCGGCTTTGTGGCCGGTGATACGATCACGGTAACCGCCGTAGCCGTCGATGGGTCTACCTCGGAGGTCAGGGAAGTTCAGGTCGCGGAATGGAACGCCGAAAGCAGTTGTGCCGTCTGGCTGACCGAGAGCCTCGAGCGTGCGCTGGAATTGCCCACCGGTCAGAGTACACAGCTCCTAATCGATCGGCCTTCGTCAATGCTACTGACAATCGTTTACCCCGCGGATGGAGACTTCGTGCCAGGCAAAACTGATCTCATTGCGAGGGTCCAGGGCGGTGCTGGGGAACTTGTATACGCGCAGTTCTTTGTTTTGGCGCCCGATCCGTGGATGTATTACCCCCAGCAATGGGTTGGGCCGATCACCCTTGGGCCTGAGGGGATCACTTTTGCGAAGGCTGTTACCCTCTTCGGTAGTGGCGATGAACACAATGGCTTGACGTATACCGTGTGGGCGGAGTTGCGTAGCGAGCCGGACCGCAGGTTGGACGAACCTCTGTCGGGGTTGCCGGCAGAATGCGAACCGCCCTGTCTGAAGCGATCGCCGGCGGTTACGTACACACGGGGCCAGCGTGATACAGATGGCGATTGTATCGCAGATGCTGACGAAATCAGGAACGGAACGGCCCCGTACAACGCCAACGACCCGCACGAGACGCCCGAGGCACTGCCGCTCGATGACCTCGACAGCTTGGGGGACGAGGAAGTCTGGTGGTGTACTATTCCGGAAGTTACGCCGCGGGTGGTCACGCGCGCCGATGGTTTGACTTGGCTCAGGGTTGATTGGAGCTTTGAAGGAAGCGATAGCAGTTGGGCTTACATTAGCCGCCGACTCGATCCCCCGGTTCAAATCGCCTACTGCCAGAAGGTCGAGGCTGATGTCCAGGTGTTCGGTTCCCAGCGCCTCAAGGCCGAACTAAAGACTAGCGATGGCCAAGGTGGGTTTGATTGGGTAAGAACCGAGACCTTCGCTCTTGAGGCGGGAACACGCGAGACAATTGTCATCGATACAACAGAGCGCTGGGGAGCAGAGCTAGAGCACGAGGGAGTCTTCGATCTCTCCGAAGTATCATTTACGATCGATCGGCGCCATGACAACCCAGAGAGTGGCACGTACTGGATCCGCAACATTCGAATAACGGGGCGCCGATGCCTATTGGACGGTTCGTGTGGCCCCGATTAGTGGCTACGCAAGTCGTAGGCTGCAATCCAGGGGTTCACACGCCTTGCACTGGCCAGCAGGAATCATTCACCGCTCGTACCGGATCTCGCGGACGAAGATCGTACGCGGCGCGCTGCCCTCGAACACGACCTCGAACGGTACGTACAATTCAGCCATATTCGTCCCTACAAATTGCGATAGCGGGATTTCAAATCGTTGCCACGTAGTTGAAAGGGGGCCGATTCCAACCTTTGTTTCTCGGCCAGTGTCCGGCGCGTAGCGATCCTTTGTCCCGACATCAAAGAACTCTCCGCCCTCTTCTCCGCGGGCCTCGAATGACAGGACCCGAAATGATGAGAAGTCCTGGAAGAAAGGTCGAGGCCTCTGCGGCACTAGTTCGCGCACAGCCATGAACATGGCTCCCCAACTCTGGAGGGCTGGATACGACAGCCGCAAAGCCCCATCGACGGGCTCCATCCAGTCTCTCACGTCACCGGATGTATCCAGGCCGATCACATACCACCGGGACAGGCACCCGTCCACGAACAGGTCGCCCTCGGCCGTTTGCGGGGGAACAACTGGACTCACCTCCACGCCCGGCTCCGGTGGCGCGCCGTTCAGCGGAACGTATCGGATGTTCCTGACGAAAACGGTCACAGGGTCCGTTCCCAGGAAGTTGAAAGAAGCCGTGACATAGAGCTGCGAGCGATCCATCGGGTCGAAGTCCGCAAGCGGGATTAACGCACTCTGCCAATCCGTTTGCAAATCGGAAACGCGGACTTTGGGTTCCGTACCGTCATCCGGAGCAGTATTGTCCTTCACAGCGAGCTCCACCTCTTCGCGCCCAGTCTCGCCTTTGATCTCCAACGCGAGCCATTCAAAATCGTGCAGGTCTTTGTGATTGGGGCGCGGGATGGTGGGTGTCGGCTCACCGTAAGTGATGAAGACACTGCCCCAGCACTGTCCAGCCGGGTAAGAAAGCCTCAACGCCTCTTCCGAAATCTGAAGCCAATCCCGCCGAAGCCCTGAGGAGTCCAAGCCCATGTCGTGACCCGGTGATAGGGTACCCCGGCAGAAGACGCGGTACTCCAAGGTGGCGGGGGTAGGCTCCGGCGGCTCCGGGAAGAACGGAGTGAGCTCGGCTTTCAGCCGGCGGTTCCACCGGAAAAGGCCCCAGTGAGCCCCGGTCGGGCCTTCGTTCGTGACGTCGTCGCCGCCACTTCCCCCCCCACTCCCTTCTTCTCGCTCTGCGATGCCCTTCCACGGTTCATCGAATGTGGAGAAGAAGAAGGCATCGATCTTCCGGGCTCGCTGCTCGGACAGGAACTCCCGAACAAACCGCGCCTGATTTGTCTCGCTCGGAATCGCTGCACCTTGCTGAACCCCGTCGCTGGGCCACCCCGTTTCTCCCAGAACCACGCGCTTGCCTTGTCCAACCAATTCCAAATTGGCGACCTCGTCGAGTCGTTGAAAGACGTAAGGCACCGCCTCGTCAATTGCCAGACTTTCCCAGAACGGGTGGACGTGGACGAGCAGAATGTCCGACGCGTCGGCCAAGCTTGCGGCACCCTCGTGATATGCCCAGACACTCCAGGGCTCGGCAGTGCCGACGGGAATCTCGGCGGGTATCTGGTCGCGCACCTGCTGGATTAGCCCGACCAGCTCTCCGACCGAGACATCACCGCGCAGGATCGCTTCGTTGCCAACGACCACCGCTGCTAGCGGATAGGTGTTGGCAATCTCGATCAGGGCAGCGATTTCCTCCTGGTTCGCGGCGGGATCAGACCCGACCCAAGCCCCCAGCGTCACGGTGAACCCGCGGTCAAACGCTTCGACCGATGCCAGTCGGTTCCCCTGCGTCGCCGAGTAAATGCGAATGCGCCCCGGGGGTGGGAGAATCGCTTCGAGGATCACCAAGTCTTCTTGCACCTCCTCGAGCGTCGGCTGCAATCCCGTCGGTGACTCGTGCTGCCGGAAGGGACCGTAAGCCAAGCCGAACTCCTTCGGCAGGCGACAGCCTCGCGAATCCACCTTCATACCGGCCGGCGTGTCTGAGCATTCGTCGCAGGCGTCCCCTACACAGTCCCCATCCTCATCCTCTTGGCCAGGATTGGGCACATCGGGACAATTATCCCGGCAATCCGGCTTCCCATCTCCGTCGGTATCGGTATCCGGCTCGCTGCAACCACAGTGGCCCGGTTCGATCTTGTTCCGATCATTCGGGCAGCCATCGCAGGCGTCACCGACGCCGTCGCTGTCCGAGTCCGTCTGATCCGCGTTCAACACGGCGGGGCAGTTGTCCACGTCGCCGCAGATCCCGTCCCCGTCTGCGTCATTGTCCGGATCATTCGGACAATCTGGTATGACACGCGTCTCAGGACTGGGATCACACACATCACCGATCCCGTCCTCGTCGACACCCGATTGATCGGGGTTTGGATCGTTGGGGCAGTTGCCGCTCGCATCCGCGACACGGTCACCATGGACGTCGGGTGAAACCCACGGGCAGCCGGTGAGGCCGACCAGGAGGAACGAGCGGGCTAGCGTTCCCAGCAGCATCCTGAGCCGCGTTGAATGTGCAGTTCGCGTCATTCTTTACCCCTTTGCTTCTTCAATGCGATGTGGTTCGACTCGCTCCGTGCGACGCCGATCGCGTACAGCACAATGACGGGATGACGCGTATCTTCACACGGCCGGAACTCAACGTCAAGCGAGTTTCGGGTCAGAAGGGGATTCCCCTGTGCCTGATACCGTCTCCGACGTTAGTCACAGGCGAGCCGAGCGGGCCCCAGGAGCTCGGCGAGGTTCGGCTGTGAGTAACTCGGCGGCGCGGGTTGTGAATAAACGCGTCACGGGTAATCTCATACGGGCGGAATTTGTTGACGGGAAGGACTTACGGCGCATGCCCATTTATGCGATCAGGGAGCCATCAGGTCCAATATGACGTTGGGGCGATGGACCCGGAACCGGTCTCGGAACACTCCGGCGTGGCCGGACCGAGGCACGGAGGACACCCGTCACTTGCGCCTAACGTCAGGATGATGGGTCGACCCGCCACCGTCGACAGATATCGCTGCGCGAAAGCGCCGCGCTCACGCCCGCCAATTACCCATGACTCGTCTCCGAACAGATGGGAGAGAACGAATGTCTCACTTTGTCGAATGTCAGACGGTGTTCCGCGACCCGCAGGCACTGATCGCCGCTCTGGTGGAGTGCGGTTTCTCAGAATCACAAATCGAAGTCCATGAGGAAGCCGTCCCGCTGTACGGCTACCAGGGCGACTTGCGCCCGCAGAAGGCCCACATTGTCATCCGCCGCCAGCATGTCGGCACGGCTGCCAACGACGTTGGCTGGGAACGCCGGGCCGATGGCACGTACCGGGCCTGGATCAGCGAATACGACGGGCGGCATCGGTTCAACGAGCAAACGCAGAACAAGATCAAGCAGGAATACGCGTACCAGGTCATCGCCCGCCAGCAGCGGGCGCGGGGGCGGTCGGTGACGCGCGAGCGGCTGCCGAGCGGCGAGCTCGAAGTCGTAATCGCCGGATACCGGTAGGGCGCTACCGGTCTGACGGCTAAAAGGAAGGAGTTCACGAATGCCAAG
>SDBV01009691.1_pt1 | contig 12756 bp, 21 predicted proteins | sample 2277081 | NCBI WGS metagenome assembly SDBV01 (sample SAMN10402039, study PRJNA504765) | marine sediment metagenome | isolation source: marine sediment core GS10_PC15, 223 cmbsf | place: Arctic Ocean: Southern Knipovich Ridge | collected 2010
ATTTTAAATGATAGTAAGATATATGAATTATGTTTTATAGAGTTGAAAGGAGGTTATAAAATATGGAAAAAAAGTTTAAAAAGATAATGTCTATTGCTGGTTCAATGTTCATGGTTGGAGCAACTATTGGAATGGCTGCGGCTGCAGGAGGAGCATTTCCAAGTCCTTTTGTAAAAGATAGTAATGCTGATTATGCAATAGTATATGGAGCAAATGCTGCTGCTAGTGATGTAACAGGAGCTAATTCACTTAATACATATCTTAATACCTTTTATTCTAGTGATATAACTGACACAACAAAAACAGTTGTTACAGGAGATTTTTCAAGTTCAGTAAGTATTACAAACGATGAAATAGAACTTGGAAGTAATACTATTATTGGTTCTGATTTAAGAACCACTATAGAAGATAATAAACTTTCAACTCTTTTAGATACTAAAGTTAGTTGGGATAATGGAGATGGAACTGACAGTTATGATATCCATGAAGAGATACTTTTAACAAATGATGGAGGAGATAGTAAATTAAAAGTTGTTACTAATTTAGATCATTCAAATGGAGAAGATTTAGATTCTTATGTAGTACTTCAAAATGACAAATCTTTAAGATATAGATTAGTTTTTGATGACTTACTTGAATTTTCAGATGATGACAAGGAAGATGCAAAAGATTTAATGGTAACTATTCTTGGAAAAGAATATGGAATAACTGATTTTGAAGATGATTTTAGTGAAATAACAATCTCTTTATCTGAAGAAAAAGTAGTCAAAAAAGGAACTGTTCTTAATATTGAAGGTGTTACATTAACTATTGGAGATATTTTTTATGAAAATATAGAAATTAATGGTGTTCTTATAAAAGAAGATGCTACTAAAAGGATCAATGGTATTGAAGTACAGGTAATAAATATTGCAGAACATTCAGATAGTAGTTTAAGCAAAGCTCTTATCAAAGTAGGAAAGGATATTGAAAGAACTGTTCAGAATGGAGATGAATATATTAAAGGTGATGAAACTTGGGAATGGGATATTGGAATGGATGGAGATAAACAATATATCGGAGTGACATATACAATAAGCCATGTTAACTATGATGACGATGATACAGAAGAAAATCCACTTATGCCTGGACAAAGTTATATATTTCCAGAGAATTATGCAGCAGTAAGTTTTGATGGATTAACTGATGTAGAATATAATGACTTTGAAGTATCTTTTGATGATAGGGATCTTTATAGTGGTGATAGTGATACTAAACAGAATGACATTGATGTAGCTATTTTAGAAGGAGAACATGATGACTCAATTACATTAACATATGATGGGGATGAAATTGAAACAGATAGTATTTATTTCAAGTACACAGAAAGTGGTGTTGGTATTTATTTTAAAGATATTGATGGAGAAGTAGATAGTGAAGGAAGAATACAATTTAATGAGATGTATAATTTCAACCAAGATACCACACTTGAGACTTTTACAGTTGTTGAGGAAGATGTAATTACTTTTTATGGAGATAAACCTCTAACTGGATATGAATATACTATTAATAATGATACATACGAAGCAGCTAAAGTTATTCTTGATGAAGAAGAATTCTATGTTTATTTGGATAGTGAGAATATTTTACAAGTTGTCGAAGGAGAAGTAACTATTATTTATGGGGATGCTCTTATAACAAGATATGAATACACTGAAGGTGGAAATACATATGAAGTTACAAAAGATGGAGAAGTATACACATATGAAAAAGAAGTTCTAAATAATCCAGTAGATATATCATATAATGTTGCTAACTTAATTGTTGATGACACTGAAATGGATGTAGGATTAGATCTAAATGCTGATAAAACAGTTGATTTAACCCTAACTGCAGATGGATCAGATACAATCAAGATTAGATTAGGTACAAATAGTGCTAAGGAATTCAAACATCTTGGAAGTGAAAATGAAGATGCTGAAAGTGGTGATGTTAAAGTTGGAGACAAATCTATTGGTACAAGGGATTATGATATCATGGACAACTATGGTACTATTATAAAAGATCCTGAAAGTAATGCAGATGATGACAGAGTAATTTTGAGTATTCCAAGTGAGCAAGTATTCGCTAAGGTGAATGTTTATGGTCAGGGAACTGAAATTACTGAGACTACAGACACTAATGGAAATGAAACTGAAGTTACAGAACTTGGAGGCATTATCGTTAAAGATACAGAGATAAATAGTGTTAAAGATAAAAACTTAATAATTGTTGGTGGAAGTTGTATAAATGCTGAAGCAGCAAGATTACTGGGAGGAAAAGCCTGTGGAGAAGATTTCACACTTAAAACAGGTGTGACTGCTGGAAAAGCATTAATTCAAACATTTGTATCACCACACAATACAACTAAGGTTGCTACTGTGGTAGCTGGATATAATGCAGCAGATACAACAAAAGCAGTAAATGCAATTATTAACAGTAACATTAATATAGACCAAGGTCAAAAACACATTGTTTAAAAATTAATAAATTTATTAATTCTGCCTGGGATAAAATCCCGGGCTTTTTTTTTGTTATTTTGATTAGGTAATATTTCTTTTTTTTATTTTGTAACTACTTTTGAGTAATCAGAAAAGTTTATATACTTCTTATTCTTAGGTTTGATATGGAAATAAAAAAACCAGATAAAATACAAAAACGAGAAATAACTGTCAGGGAATATGACGATGGGACATATGAACTTATAGGTTCAGCATGGAACTTAGATAAGCTTGATCCAAATGAAGTAGAAGAAGCATTCATTGCCTGGAAAAGAAAAGACTTTAAAGAAGAATGCTCGATGGATATAAAATCACCAAAAATGTTGGGGAATTAATTTCTTTTGTTACCCCTTTGTAGTGATTAGAAAAGTTTATAAAGTCTTAACTACTTTAAAGTAGATAATTATACAGTTAGAATGGAGGGAATAACAAAGTGACATATAATCCAGCAGATTATAATGCTGTATTGAGTAATGCTAAAGAGATGTCTAAAGAAAAGTTAGAGAAGGCCTATACTGATGATAAATCAAAACGACATTTAAGTTGTGTTGACATCATTGGAATTGTTATTTTGATATGTGGATTTATTTTTGTAATAGGATATTGTGGTTATATTATTGGAGAAGAAGTAATTATGGATGATGTTAGTGAAAAAATAACAATAGTTGAAGATGAAATCTGTCCAATGATTAATGAAAGTTATAAATCTCCAGCATTATTTGATTCAAGGTATCGTACTACTAAAATAGACTGTAGTTAATTTTTATCCTTTAAATTCATACATCTCTTAGGACCAAACCTTTTATAGGGATGTTTTTTTCTTTCTTTTTTTTTATCCTTTTTCTTATTCCTTTTTTCTAACTCGCCATATGTCATTGTTTTGGTTAATATTAAAACATGATTTTACCTTATTTGATATATATGACATCCCAATACTTCGTGGGACTTCTTCTACAAGAAACTCGTTCGCATGCTTTATCTCCTTCTCATTAAGCATTGTAATCTAACTAATACTTTGAGTTATATAAAACTTTCTATAAAACTTCCTTTTTTGTCACTTTATAATAGTTAGAAAAGTTTAAATAGTCTTAATACATAGAAATAACATGGATACTGAAGTTATTAATAAAACAGTTAATGTTGTTGTTGAGAACACCCCTTTGGTCCAAGAATTAATAGATACTACACTAACTGTAATGGGAATTATGGTTATATTAATGGTCTTCATATTTTTTACAAAAATAATAATTGAGCATTTTAAAAATAGAAAAAGAAAATGTACTATCTGTAATCATTCAAGAAGAATAATAGATCTAAAAAAACATGATAAAAAATATTATTGTATGTCATGTTATAAGAAAAATTTTAATGTGTGTGATGTTTGTGAGAAAGTGGTTAGTGAAAAATTAAGAAAATTTCATTGTAATAAATTGTGTAATTATTGTCATTCTACAAAGATCATTAAATGTAAAAAATGTAATAAAAAATATGGGAAATGGGAGATGTATATTGTAAATGGTTTTAATAATTATTGTGAAAAATGTTACAACGAATACTATAGGGAATTTAAGACAATAAGATTTAGACCAACAAAGATAAACCCTACCACATTCAATAAAAATCCTTTCGCAAGATATTGTGGTGTAGAAATAGAGTGTAGAAATAGAAATAGAAATAGAAATTGTTTTGTCAAGAGGGAGTTAAAAGAATTAAAATATTCACAATGTAGAGATGGTTCAATAAATTCTGGTGGAGTAGAATTCATAAGCAGACCAATGAATGGAGATAACCTATTTAATTCAATTAAATTATTTTGTAGATTCCTTAATCAAAAGAAATATTTTGTTGACAAATCATGTGGATTACATATTCATCTTGAAGTTCCAAAAAAGGTTGATTATCTAAAAAATATTTATTTGTTTTATGAAAAATTTGAGCCACTTTTATTTAACATGGTACCAAGATCAAGGCAACGTACTGACTATTGTAAAAAATATAAAACATATTATGATAACTCCATACAAACATTATTTAAAACTGAAACATTAGATGAGTTCAAATCAATGGTGTATGAAACAAAATCAAAATTAAAAATTAAAAATATATCTTCAAAACACAATTATAATAAAAGATATTGCTGGATTAACTTTCACAGCATATTTTATCGTGGAACATTAGAAATAAGAAATCACTCTGGAACAATTTCATCTACAAAAATAAACAACTGGTTATTGTTACATTTAACAATCTTAAACTATCTTAATAAAATCAATCTTGATACAATAAATGAATTAGAAGTTAATAAAAAAACATTTTTAAGTATTTTCGACAAAAGATTACAAAATTATATTAAACAGAGGTGGGGTAAATTTGAAAAAGGAAAGATGGAGGAAAAAGATTAAATGTGCCAAATACATTTTATATATAACAAAAAAGGAATAAATGAAAAAGATCTTGATGAATTAACTAAATTATTATGTTTTGGTTCATTAGCAAAGAATAAGGATGCATGGGGTATTTTTAATAATAAAAAGATTATAAAGAAGGATGGGGAATTCGATCCAAGATTCATAAATAATTCACTTATTAGTGGAAAATTTATAATTGGGCATAATCGTCTTTCAACTTCTGAAGTTGGACCAATTCTTGAAATAGGAAAAATATTTAAAAGAAAAAGTAAAAAGAATCAAGAAAAATTAGAAGAAATACAACATCACCCTTTTAAAATAGGAAATTTAATATTAGTACATAATGGAGTAATAACAAATGCATCATCACTATTTAAAAAATATGATCTAAAAACACAAATAAGAACAGATAGTTATATAATTATTTATTTAATTGATTATTATATTAAATTGTCCAACAAAGAAAACAGAAGATTAAAGGTAATTGATGCAATACAAAAAACATCAAAAAAAATACATGGCTTTTATAGTGTAATATTATATGATAAAAAAGATGATACCTTATATCATTTTAGAAACGAATACACTCATTTCCATTTTAATTTATTGAATAATATTTTAGTTGGTTCAACAGAAAAAATAAATTTAGATTATATATATGCCAAAGAACAAAAAAGGTATATTATTCCTAAAGAGAATACAATTTATATAATAAACGATAAAGATAAGCTATTCGAAAATGTTGGCAAACTCTCTCCAAGTAAAATGGGAGATAATTTTAAAAAAGAATTAATATACGAAAAACCTGGAAATCTCTATAAAAAAATAAATTCTATTTCTGGGAACCCAATAAAATATGAAATATCTGAAAAACTAAAGTTAAAAATATATGTTAATAAATTACAAGCAAAACAATTAATAACTCATCTTACATTAAAAAAGATAAAACATACTTATAAAGAAAAAATTATTGCCTTAAATTTGGAGGATTTTTATAATGGAAACTAAATATAGAAAATATCTAAATATAAATAAAAAAACATTAGAAGAAGTTAGAAAATTAATTAATAATAAATACTTTAAAAAGAAATTTATTAGTAAACTAAAACTGCTAATTGAACTAAATAAAAAACTAAGTAAAATTTATAATATCTCATATTCTCAAATAAAAGTTGTTCCATATAATATAACAAATAAAAAGAGAAACTCTAAATATATTTTAATTGGAGATTCACTTAGCTTGATTAGTTTTTTATCAAAATTTAAGCAAAAAATGGACATACAAAAAAAGGGAAAATATGAAGGAGAAGTAACATTAAAAAGAGATTGTTTTGATTGGGCTATTAGTATAATAAACTTTAGTAATAAGGAATTAGTGGATAAAATATTTGAGACAAAAGAAAGATTAATCGAAGAAGAGAAGGAAGATAGAGAAATGGATGAAAGATTAGGATATTCAATAGGGTTAAATAATAATCCTATTCAAATAGAATTAAAAGGAGGTAAGATATGATGGAAGGAAATTTCTGGATTCTTTTCCTAGCTTTAATGGGTGGAATTTCACTTTATGTAGTTATTGCTACAATAGTAGGAAGAGCTGTTTATAGTAGAACAAGAGATTGGGAAGAGGATACAAGATTTGCTGCAGCTATATTTTGTGGATTTTTGTTTCCAATATCAGTACCAATAATCATTCTGGTTATATGGATCTGGTCTATCATGAGTGTTCCATTAGGAACTGATGATGAAGTACAGACAACTAATATTGGCGATTCACAAGAATTAAATACAGTTAAAGAAAGGTTAAGAACCCTCGAAGGGGCTAGAAATGTTCCCCAAGCTCCAAAACCAAAAACAAAGTTTAAGGTTGGAGACTTGATAACTGGTGTTTTAGGAAATCCAGATGGATATAAACACCTTTATGAAGGATGTGTCTGTAGGGTATTAAAGACAAATGATGACAAAGCAATGAGTGTTGTGTTAGTAGATCACATTGATTTCAATGCACAAAGAGATTACATTGGGGAAATATTTAAAGCACCACCAAGAAACTTTGCTCTGATACAGCCAAAAACTGTAAAGAAAAAAGTTACTAAAAAGAAAAGGAGATAAAATCTCTAACTTTTATTAGTAAATTAATTTATTATTCGCTCCCTTAAATGGGAGCACTTTTTATATTCAAAATGGAAAATAAAACATCTAAAAATATATTAACATATATTATTATAATAGTCCCAATTGTAATTTATATACTGATAACAATAATCACATATAGTCCCCCCTTATATGAATCTGAAATACAAAATGAAATTAAAATACAAAATCAAATATCTGATATATCAAATAGAACTATTTACCAAGATACGATAAATAATAAAAATATCCCAAAAAAAATGATAATATTCAAAACAATAGTCTGGACATTAGGGGTTTTAATAATCCTTATTATTATATTCCTTTTGTTAGTGATAGGAATGGGTTACTTAATAAAAGGGATATATCTAAGGATAGTTTTATTTAAAAAATTTGGGATATTTAAGTTTAATAGTGTGAATAAAATAACATTATAATTTTGTCTGTTACCCCTTTGTAGTGATTAGAAAAGTTTATAAAGTCTGTATGTCTAAGATATATAATGGAAGAACAAAAGATAGAAAATAAAAAATCTAAAAAGATATATTTGATTGCTATCATATCATTATTATTAATTGTGGGAGGAGGAATATCTTATAATTATCTAATTAATCCACAGAATGATGAGGGTGTCTTTATAAATAATGAAAGTTTTGAAAAAAAAGTTTGTACTACAATTAAAGCAACTCCTTCATGGGTTAATGAGCAAGGAATAATAGATGTAGGATATACTAATTTTAATAATGCTAATCCAAAAGAAATTGTTGATTTGTTAATAAATGCTGAAATATATTTAGCCTACCATAGTGATTGTGGGGCATGTAAAAGTCAGATAATATATTTTAATTCCGAATGGGAAAGATATGTAAATAGTGGATATACTATTGATTGTAAATATTCATGATAAAATTGAAAGGAGGTAAAACTGAAATGGCAAATATAAAGGATGAAGCAATGGCTTATGAGCCACCGCAAACCAAAAACATCGCAGATTTAGAAGTAGTACCAACAAATCTTGAAGTCGAAGAGAGAGAATTTACAAAAGACGATGGAACAACTTTTAAAATTAAAGTTGCAATTGTAGATGGAGAAGACTACAGAGTCCCTACATCTGTTCTTAAATCATTAAAAGTAATCTTAGAAGAAAAACAAGAACTAAAGTTTTTCAAAGTTAAGAAGACTGGTGAAGGATTGAAAACAGAATATACTGTACTTACTCTAGATGAACCAGATGAGAAACCTGAAGTAGTAAAGCCTGGAGAAGAAACTCCAGAAGTTCCAAAAGAAGATTAATTAATTTTAAGGTGCTAGGACAACCTGGCACCCCTTTATTTAGAAACAATATGGAAAAAGAATTTCGAACATGGTTAGTGCTTGATTATAAAATAGGAAGGTTTAGAGTAACCAAAAAGAAACCAGTTAAATTAAAAGCAAGTGACATACCAATTGATATAAGACTTAATGTAAAAATGCCAGAGCAACCAATTATGAAAGCCAAAGGTTCAATAGAACTTAGCACCACTCAAGTAAAGGAAATGATATTAGAAAATTTAGAATCATGATACTTAAAACAATAAAATCAATTATCAAGATATTCCTCTTAGCATGCTTTTTAATACTAATTATTGGGTATCCAATAGTAGTTCATAATGCTAATCCATTTATCTTTTATTACGAATGGATTATTAATCTTATTGAAGAAATTAAGCAAATAAAGTATTTTACATAGATTATTACTATTAAGATGAGAAAGTGGCTGAGATTGCTTTATTTAACCAATTTAGGCTATTCTGTCATTCAATAGTGATTAGAAAAGTTTATAAAGTCTAATGTATTATAAATAAAATAAAAGGAGGGTAAAAAAATGGAAAAAGCTGATACAAAAGTGGTCTATGAAAAAGGGAAACCAGAAAAATTCACTAACTTTGAATTACTTCAGGCAGAAGTAGATGTACTTAAAGACACTATAGATAAAATAGTTGAAATATTAAGAACAAATGATATTAGTATGAATCAAAAAATTGAAGCGGAGTATTTTAACTACGATAAAGTATTCGAAGGATTAGAAGAATAAATGAAAAAACATAAATGTAAGTTTCACTTAATTGGAGAAATACAAAAAATTGAAATGATTGAATGGCGTCAGTATCTTATCCCACTACCTTTTGGAGAAACATATTGTAAATTTGTGTGTGAGATTTGTGGTAAAATTAAATATGTTAAAAACAAAGAAGAAGAATGGATAAACTAACATTGAAAAAATCATTCCAGGAAGGATTGATTGATGAAGAAACATTTAAGAATGAATTGTTTAAATTAGAAACTACTGAAAAACCTAAAAGAAAAGCTAAAAGGATATATGAAGCAGTAAATGAAGAGGATTTTGTTAAACTATTAAAAATTACTAAAAAAACTGAACATCGATTAGCATTTATATTAGCATATGGAGCAGGATTAAGGATTAGTGAAATTACTGGTGGAATAAGAGGTGATGGTACAATAATGAAAAAACTTATGCCAGAAGATATACATCAAAAAGAGCATAAGATATTTATAAGACAGGCAAAAGGAAGAAAGGATAGAATAACATATTCTCCAAAATGGCTAAAACAAAGTGATTTAAAATACTTTCCAATTAAAATAGGTAAAAGGGCTATCCAGGGAGCCTTCTTAAGAAACAGTATAAAAGCTGGGATAAACTGGGAGATTGATAAATATATTCGTGGAGGAAAAGAGGTTCCAATATATAGATATCATTTCCACTGCTTAAGATCCAGTTTTGTTACAAGACTATTAAATGAAGGAGTTCCAGTACATCATGTTAAATTATTAGTAGGACACGAAAGCTTATCTACAACAAGTGGATATGCTAAATCAAATCCAGTAGATGCTATTGAAAGTGTTTTTAGGAAAGGATTGTGATGGAATTTAAAAAATATGATAAAATTAAAGTAATAGGTCATGCTGATAATCAAGATATCTTTAAAAATAAAAATGATGAGATAATTATACAAGAAAAAATTGATGGAGGGAATATGAGATTTCATATTACAAAAGAAGGTAATATTATTTTTGGGAGTAGAACTCAACAACTTACTTCTAATAAGGGAGAAGATATTAATGTTGAAAAGAACTTTAGAAGGTGTATAGAATTTATAAGGAAAAAATGGGAAGGGGTAAGAGATATTGCTCCTAATTTATCTAATTATATTTTTTTTGGGGAAAATTGTATAAAACACACAATGAATTATAATTGGGAAGAAATTCCTCCTTTCTTAGGATTTGATATTTATAATACAAAAACTGGAAAATATTTAAATTATAAAGATGTTAAAAAGATATTTAAAAACCTCAAATTAGAAATGGTTCCCCTTATTAAAATTTGTAAAGTTAAAGACATAAAAGGAATCACAGATAAAGATATTCCTGAAAGCAAATACCCTTCTATAAGTTCACAAGATAGACAGGCAGAAGGAATTGTTTATAAAAACTACAAAAAGCAATTAATGGCAAAATATGTTCGTGAAAAATTTAAGGAAAAGAATAAAAAAGTATTTGGTGGGGGGAAAAAATGGGCTAAAACAGATGATGAATATTTTGTAGCAGTTTATTGTACTAATGCAAGAATAGATAAATGTATTTTTAAATTAATTGACGAAGGAAAGGAATTGGATATGTCTATGATGGGAGACTTATTAAATATGGTTTACAAAGACATTTGGGAAGAAAACTGGAATGAGATTGCATTTAGTAAGAAGAAAATAGACTTATTAAATTTAAAGAAATTAATAAGCAGGAGATGTTTAGAAGTATTAAAACAATCAATGGTAAATAATGCATTAGATAATAAAAAATGACATTTAATTGGACAATAGTTATATTTGTAATAATAGCATTAGTAGCAGCAGATAAATTATTAACTGTGGCTAATATCAATGCAGTAAAGAAAAACTTCCCAAAAATTGATCCATTAAGTATTGAAAAAAATCCTTTAGCCAAGGAATTTTTCAAACAGCATGGATTGGGCTGGGGTGCATTAACCTATGGCTTATTTTCAATACTTTGTTTTTTTCTGGCTATGTTTTTAATACATTGGTGTCTTAAATTATTTCATGTAAATAATTCATTAAGTATTGCATTTTATATATTAATAATTTGGTATGGGTTTACGATCTGTAATAACTTTTATTTCCTACTTAAATATTCCAAAATAATTCCTTAAAAATAAAAATGACAACAATAAAAGATAAAGCAATAAATAGATATGATGAATTAGGAGCATGTGCTATTGAACAAGGATATTCAATTAAAATAGATGGAAAAATTTACATTGATATTTTAATGGTATTCCTATTCAAAGACATTATAAAAAAAGAATTAAATATAAGTGACAAAACATTTGAGGTGATCAGAACCTATGGAAATAGATAAAGACATATTGAAATACTACAAGTTTGCATATACTTGTTCTTGTGGTAAGATGTATGGAAGTGATAAAGAAGAAAAAGGAAAACCTATATGTCCAATTTGTGAAGAAAAGAAAACAAGATAAAGAAAAAATATCTAATTTTATTGTAATTAGTCATACTCATTCTAAATTTTTTAATATTGTTACTACTTTAAAGTGATTGGAAAAGTTTATAAAGTCTAAGTTACTCGTAATACCACTTAAAAGTAGTACTGACTACTTTAAAGTAATAAAAGAAGGAAGGAAAAATTCATGAATATACCGTTTACAGATATTGAATTAGGGTTTTATAATTTATTAAGTTGTAAAGGATTTGAAACTGCTGAATCTCTTGGGCTTTCATTTGGACCTTGTGCTCAAGCCAAACTTGGAATAGTCTTGCTCTTTTTTATAACAGCAATTGTTAGGAAATGGGGGGGAGAAGAATTTGATATTGACTTCTCATTTGCTGGGGGGTTAATAGGTGGACTTTTTTCTTATTTTATAATTATTTCAATTATTGGGACTTTTAGTATAGCATTGATAATCGGAATAATTGGTATGTTAATTGGTGGATATTGTGGGGGATTAATATTTGAGGGAGAAGGAGAATGACTAAAGAAAAAGAAAAGTTAAAATTCATTTTCCCAAATATGATGGCGAAGATGATGAAGAATGATGATATGCGGACACAAATGAAAAGTTCAATGATGAGTATGTTCATGATTTTAGTTGGAATGTGCCTTATGACAATTTACCTCATTATTTATGGAGAAATGGGATTTGTATACAAAGGACTTATTCTATTTAATTTATGCTGTGCATTTCTTTTTATCAGTAGTTTTTTAGTTACTACATATCAACAATATATTTCTTATATGGAAACAGCAGGAATAGATCCTTCTAAACATAGAGAAGAAATACTCAAAAGAGGAAATATATTTAAAAGAATAAAGATAGCTATACATAATCGAAAGAAGAGAAAAGAAAAGGAAAAAGAGTTAGAACAACCCCCAATAGTAAAAGATGCTATAGAAAATATGATTGAAATAAAGCAAGAAGAATTAAAGGATATAAAAAAACTTGAAAAGAAAGCAGAACAAATGGCTGAGGAAGAAAGAACTAATAAGGTGGAAATTAAAAAATGAACATCATAGAAGATTGGTTTGATTATGTGAGTATAATTGGGTTAAGTTTTTTTCTTATACTTGTTGGGGTATGGACAATATAACAATTACAAGAACATGTA
>SDBV01009692.1_pt1 | contig 12756 bp, 15 predicted proteins | sample 2277081 | NCBI WGS metagenome assembly SDBV01 (sample SAMN10402039, study PRJNA504765) | marine sediment metagenome | isolation source: marine sediment core GS10_PC15, 223 cmbsf | place: Arctic Ocean: Southern Knipovich Ridge | collected 2010
CAACGAAGCCTTGACGGGGTTCTTCGGCACGGCGGATGAGGCCGGGGTGTCCGACAAGGTGATAGTCATGACCACGTCGGAGTTCGGAAGACGCCCCGAGTACAACGGTTCGGGCACCGATCATGGCACGGCCGCCGCCCACCTCCTCATCGGGGCACCCGTGCAAGGAGGCCGCTACGGCGAAGCCCCCTCCCTCACCAATCTTGACAAGCGCGGCAACATGACCCACACCGTTGACTACCGCTCGCTGTATGCCTCCGTTTTCAGCGGCTATCTCGAATCCGACGCCGAGTCCCTCCTGGGTGCCGTGTACGAGGAGCTGTCGCTGTTCGCCTGACCTATCATGGTCAACAGCATGAGCACCGGCAGAACGACGCACTGAGGGAAAGCGATCATGACCGAGCAAAGCTGGCTGAAATACGGGGCGATAGCCTTGGGAGCTGTCGGGTTTCTCGTGATTATCGGCCTCGCGCTCAGCTACGGAGAGGGGCTCGAGGGACGGACATGGATCGTTCAGGAGATGTCTGTTGAAGGCACGATGACCGCTCCCATTCCGGATGTGACCCCGTACGTCGTGTTCGAGAACGGCACTGTCGGAGGGTCGGCTGGCTGCAACACATACAACGGTGGATACGAAGCAGGCGGCGGATCGATCACGATCGGCCGACTGAGCACAACTCTGAGGTTCTGGGACGCGCCGGAGGGAACGATGGACCAGGAATCGGCATACCTCGGTCTCTTGCAATGGGCAGACTCATTCAAAGTGGACGGCGACCCACTCACGTTGAGCGACGGCGACACTGCCCTGATCCGATACACGGAGGTAACGGTCACGCCGCGGTCGGGGTGAGATACCTCCCCCTTCTGGCGTCCCTCAGAGCAACATTTCGCCTTGACGGACGCCAGAAAGGCTCAATCGTTCCAGATCTGCGTGATGATGGCTCGGACGGAATCGGGGTCGTCGATGAGTTGGCGCCACGTGAACCGATAGACCGTCCATCCGAGAGCGTGGACTCGGTTCTGTTTCTCTCGGTCTCGCTGGAAAGACACGGGATCCATGTGGTAAGCCTCGCTGTCGGTCTCGATGAGCGCCATGCATGTGGGGTACGCGAAGTCGAACCGTCCCACCAACTCGCCATCCGGTTCGAACACCTGAAGTTGGGTTTCGGGCATCGGATACGGCAGCGGCGCGACGACACGTCGGAAGAGGTCCTCCAGATCGCTGGCCGTGATGCCCTTCCACGTGAGCCGCTCCTCGACGAGCGGTCTGATCGTGCCGATGCCGTTGCGGCCTTTGCGTGCGACTCTCATGATGAAGCGCTGCACGTCCCATATGTCGAAGAGTTCCTTCCGGAGACCATTGTCGAGACATCTCTCCACGAACCAAGGCGGAGCCGAGGCACCCAGATCGACGATGGTTCGCACAGCCGAGGTTGTCGGAATGCCATCAACGACAACGATGTCAGATAATCGAAGGTCCTTCGATTCTCTCACTCGATGGTCGACGCGCTTCACCCTCATGTGCCGCCGCGATACGATCTCGATGGTGTCGGGACGTCGCTCGGTCATACCCCACAGGTACGCGGCTGTACGGTGGGACGCCGCCGCGGGCTCTGTCGCAGAGAACACCGCAGCAATGACAGCTCGGTGCCATTGCTCTGGCGTGCCGGCAATGCCGTAGACGCCGGGGTGGAGACGTTCGTAGATGCCGCTGCTCGTCCGATCGCCGATACTGCGCTGATTGACTCCGGCGGCGATGGCCTGCTTGCGCGTGAAGACTCCGTACTGCGCTGTCGCCATGGATGTGAGGAGTCGATCGGCGTCCGCCACCCACCCACCGTGCCACGCTGAGCTCTCGGATTGAACCCCCTTGACCTTCTGGCGTCCGTGAGAGCGAAATACCGCCTTGTGGGACGCCAGAAGCGTTCGGGTCAGGCGGAGTACTGGATCGTGATCTTGTCGGTGATCCAGGAGAGGGTGCCGGGGGGTGCTTCGATGGCGAAGCGGAAGTCGAAGTCATCTGGGGCATAGGTGGGGCAGGGGGTCTTGGTGCATGGCACCATCGATGCTCGGTCCTTGTATGTGCCGTCCTCGTTGAACCACACGATGTCGAGAGGGATGAGGGTGTCCTTCATCCAGAATGCGTCTCCGTCGTGGCGCCAGAAGAAGAGCATGCCGTCAAGATCCTCGAGGTCAGAGACGCCCTGAAGGCCCCGAGATCGCAACGCCGGGCTGTCCGCGATGGCGAGCAGCATCGTGCGGTCACCGACCTGTACATGCTGGACGTCGTAATCGGCGATTTGGGGCGGCACCGAGACCGTCTCCGTCGTCGATGTCGGCGTGTCAGCGGGCGTCGCGGAGCACGCTGCCGCAAAAAGGGCTATCACGATCGTTGTTGTCATCCATTGCATTGCCGAGACGCTACCCGTCACCGCCGCATAGGGCGCCGGGTACGATGCAGACATGAGCGACCCACACAAAGGCATATCCAGCATCGACCCAAACGATCCGAAGGGCGGAGAGGTCATCGAGCGCCTCCACAACGACCGCATCGGTTGGCTCACCACCGTGGCTACCGACGGCACTCCCCAGACATCACCGATCTGGTTCCTGTGGAGTGAGGACAGCATCCTCATCTACAGCCTCGAGTCCGCCCGGGCCCGCAATGTCGCCAACCACCCACGAGTGTCACTGCACCTCGACGGGAACGGCATGGGCGGCGACATCGTCGTGATCGAAGGCACCGCATCCATCGATGACGACACGCCATCTTGTGTCGACAACCCGGAATACCTGGCGAAGTACAAACCGGTGATGGATGGCAACGGTTGGACGCCGGAGTGGTTCGCAGAGCGCTACTGCGTCCCCGTGCGAATCTCGGTCACCAAGTACCGGTACTGGTAGGCGCCGTGGCGACAGACGTTGTTGCCTACCTGGCGATCTCGCTCGACGGCTTCATCGCAGAGTCCGATGGGTCGGTTTCGTTTCTCGATGACTTCGGCTCAGAGGAGTTCAAGTTCGACGACTTCATCGCAGGAATCGGTGCGGCGGTCATGGGCTCGACGACCTACGAGCAGGTGCTCGGTTTCGGCTGGCCGTACGGCGACACCCCGACGCTTGTCCTCACGAGCTGCAAACTCGAGGTGCCGGACGGAGCTGACGTCACCTTCTCCGCGAAACGCACCGGCGATGCGATCCGCGCGTTTGCCGATTCGACAGATAAACGGATCTGGGTGATCGGTGGCGGCAAAGTCGTCACCGCCGCACTCCAAGCCGGGGTTATCGACACTCTTGAGCTTTACATCATGCCCGTCGCACTCGGTCAGGGCATTCCGCTCTTCACCGAGCCGTGCGAAGGCCCACTCGACCTCATCGAGACACAGGCCTTCAGCAACGGTGTCGTGAAGCTCGTGTACGAAGTGGGCTGAGCGGTCAGCCGCTGCCGCTACTCCTCCCAGTTGAGGACCACACTCACAGCTGCATTGCCCGACTCATCGGGGCCTTCGAGTAGAGCGATGCTGAACGTGGCATGGCCCGTCTCGCCAATCCATCCATCGCTTCTCGGATTCGTCGATCCTGTTTCCGTGAGGCTGTCCGTGGCTTGTCCGGCAACCCAGCCCTCGTAGAAGGCAAGGATCGCCCCGTACTGCCCCGCTGGGTATTGGAGCACCACAGCAAAAGGTGCCCCCTTGCTCAATCGAAGATAGGAGCTGACCCCCATCCACAACGGGCATAGGCAAGCCGGCGGGTACGTCACCGCCACCGAGCACAAGGGATCCGCCTCCCTCTGAGTCGTCGAACTCAACAGTGATCTCACCGCCGTCGATGGCGACGCGCTGATTCCCTCATCGGACTCGATGAGCTGCTCGATCGCGACCTCGGATGGGCTGCTGCAGGCAGCGAGGAGAAGAGCCAGAGCCGAGGGGCCGATCAGAAGTCTTGCTCTCATTGGATGAGCGTGCTCGCGCCGCTGCCACCAATGAGGAGGTCTGCGCCAGGGCCTCCGTCGAGGTAGTCATCCCCTCGACCGCCAAGCAGAATGTCGTTTCCATTCTCGCCGTAGAGGGCATCGTTGCCTCGGCCATCGAACACGACACCGTTTCCATCACCGCCGAAGATGCGGTCGTCGCGGCCACTGCCGATCTCCGCTCCAACCCACCGGCCGTGACGAGGATCCTCCGGCGGACCTCGGGGCAATGACGAAACAGCGTGAGCGACCCTCCTTCAAGGTCTCTGGCAGCCGAGTCAACCATCCTGACCACCACACCACAGACCAGGCGCCAAGCCGCTGCTCCAGAATCCGGGCCAGACGCCCTGGTAGTGTTGGGTCATGGGGGTATCTCTCTCAGTGCTAGGACCGCTGGCGCTCGCCGTTAACGGCGAGAGTGTCGCTCTGCGCCCGGCCCAGCGACGAGTCCTCGCGACCCTTGCTTCGCTTGGTGGCGAATCGATCGACACTGACTCCCTGATTGAGCGGATGTGGCCTGGCGACCCGCCCGAAAATGCTCGGACCTCGCTCCACGTGCACGTGTCCGGCATCCGGCGGGCCACACCGGGCATCATTCATACGGAAGGTTCGCGATACACGCTGAATCCAGAAGTCGTCGTTGATACCAACGAATTCGATTCGCTCATCGACAAGGCCGGGGCTGCGGCCGCCGAGAACGACTGGGATGACGTCGTGGACTGCGGTGACAAGGCACAATCAATCTGGAGGGGTGATCCGTTTGCTGAGCTGTCCGACGATGCATCGGCCATGCCGGAGGTCGTCCGTCTCAGTGAGCGTCACCTTGAGGTCGTCGAGCTGAGAATGCATGCCCTCCTCTCACTTGGGAGGTACGCCGAGGCCCTTCCTGAACTTCGCGCCCTCGTGACCGATCATCCTCTTCACGAGCGATTCCGCTACCACCTCATGATGGCGCTCTACAGGGGCGGCAGGCAGGTCGAGGCACTCCGCACCTATCAGGAACTCCGGACCGTGCTCGGTGAGGAGATCGGCATCGAACCCGACCCGTCTCTCAGAGCGCTCGAGGAGCGCATCCTGCTTCAGGACCCTGCCCTCGGAGACCCTGGGCACATCGCCACGCCAAACAATCTCCCGGTCATTGCGACGAGCTTCGTCGGTCGGGATGCAGCCGTCGAAAAGATCGCTGCGAGGCTTGGCACCGCCCACCTCATGACCATCGTTGGTGGACCCGGATTCGGCAAGACGAGACTCGCGATTGAACTCGGCCACTCGTCACTCGAGAACTACCCGGGAGGAGTGTGGTTTGCGGGCCTCGCCGATGCACGATCCATCGAGGACGTAGCAGCAACGATCGCTTCGGCGACTCGGCTCCAGGACGACGTCACAGGACTGACAGACCTCGGACATGCTCTTGCGTTTCGACGCGCCCTTCTCATCCTGGACAACTGCGAACATGTGCTCGACGCTTGCACCGCTTTTGCCACCGCAGCGCTGTCAGCAGGCGGCGACCTCCGAATCATCGCCACGAGCCGAGCGCCCTTGCAAGCCGATGGTGAGCAAGTGTGGCAACTCGATCCTCTGCCAGTCCCCGCGAGCGCCAGAGACGAGATTCTCCCAAACGAGGCGTTGGCGAGTCCAGCAGTCCGGTTGTTCGTGGACCGAGCCAAGGCTGTGGACCGGACGTTCGGCCTGACCGCCGAATCGGCTCCCGAAATCGTCGAGCTCAGCAAGCAACTCGCAGGCATCCCACTCGCCATCGAACTAGCCTCCCGGTGGGTTCCTGCCTTGGGCGTTGCGGAGATCACGTCGATGCTCGATCCAACAGTTGCTGAAGACGCAGACGACCGAACGCACGCGTCCGCGTCGCTGCGGGCAGCGATCGACTGGAGCCTCGCCTTGCTCCCCGAGGAGGACCGAGCTCTTGTAACCCGCGCCGCAATCTTCAGCGGTCCCTTCGGGTTATCGGATGCTCGCGCCGTATGCTCGGAGGAACACGAAGGCCCCAGGTTCGCAGCGACGATGTCGCGTGTCGTCAGTTCTTCGCTCGTCCAGGCAGACAGAAGACACGACGGTTCGGTGCGTTATCGAATGCTGATTCCGATCCGAGAGTTCCTGCTTGCAGGTCCAACATCAAACCATGAGAAACTGGAGAAACGGTTCGTCCGCCACTACCTGTCCAAGGCGCACCGCTGGCAGGTAGATCGTTTCGCAGCGGTCGGCGACCTCACAGCCATCGATGATGACATCGAGAACCTCAGAGCAGCCCTCGACCTTGGACTGAGGCACGGAATGGCTGGCGAGGTCGCAGAGGCGCTCGTTCCACTGGGCAACTACTTCAACCAGCGCTATCTGTCATGGGAGTCGAAGGCATGGATCGAGCGCACACTCACACATGATCTGGAACCATCCGTTGAGGCAGCCACATTGCGAGCCCTCGGCTCAGTGACTGAGATTCTCGGCCAACTCGCGAAATCCGAGCAAGTCTTCGAACGAGCCATCGCCATCTATGACACATTGGATGAGCCAGAAGGACGAGTCCGCTGTCTCCTATCGCTCGCCGGGGTTCGATCCCATCGTGGCGAATGGGCCGAGGGTCTGGCGACAGCAGAGGAGGCCTACCGACTCGTCGAGCCCACTGGTCATGACTCAGCGATCGCAACAGCGTCCTACTACATTGGAGAGACCATCGGCGGCAGCGGGAACGTCGCTGTGGCCGTCCACCATCTGCTTGACTCCGCCGACCGCTTCGAGCGGGCCGGTGAACTGGGCCGTGCGTCCTACGTGATGAGTAAGCTCACCGTACTAACGGTGCTCACCAACAATGAGATAGTGAGCCGGTCAGCGCTGAAGCGAGCCACAGATCTCGCCGCCACATCAAGCAGCGACTATCGCATGGTCAAAGCGCTGAGTGCCTCAGCGCTCGTGGACGCGACATGGGGCGATGAGCGGAGGGCTGCATCAACACTTCTTGACGCCCGCGTCCGCATCGAGCAATCGCACCCGGATGAGCTCCTTGACTTCCTACTGCCGGCTGCAGCGGTTCTTGTTAGATCCGGCAATTGGGAACTCGTCTCAGAGATCTTGGGTGGAGTCAGGCACCTCTTCAGCAGATCGGAAGAAGCCCTCCCCGTGCCGTGGTCACTCACTATTGACCAATGGATTCTCAGTTCCTCAACCGTACTCGGAGACTCCGCGACCGACGCAGAGATGAGAGGGCGCATGACATCATTAGAGAGCCTGGTCGACAAGGCCCTGTCCGCTCTGCGACATGTCGCCGCTGCGTCGCGAAGCCCTTCCCAAGGGCAACAATCGGAGGCGCTTTCCTAACGCTCCATTGCCTCGTCGGCCATCAGGTGATCTGAAGGATCTGACAGGTTGCGAAGGATCTCTTCTGACTTCGCCGGCATGTGGTAGGTCTCTGCATCGGATGGGAAGGCGCCCGATTCGACATCAGCGAAGAACTCCTCGAGGGCTGCGACCGCGTCGTCCGCAAGCTGTGCGTACTGCTTCACGAACTTGGGCAGATACTCACCCGCACCGAGACCGGTGACGTCGTGGAACACCAGTACCTGTCCGTCACAACTGACACCAGCGCCGATGCCGATCGTCGGCACCGGGATCTCCTTCGTGACGATCTCGGCAACGACGTCAGGAACTCCTTCAAGCACGATCGAAAAGACGCCTGCATCGGTGAGGGCGTTCGCGTCTGAGATGAGTTCATAGGCCGCGTAAGCCTCTCTGCCCTGCACTCTGTATCCGCCCATCGTGTGCACGGACTGAGGGGTCAGCCCGAGATGGCCCATCACGGGAATCTCTGCGGCAAGCACGGCGTCGATCATCGGAAGACGTTTGCGACCACCCTCGAGCTTGACAGCACCGGCACCACCCTCCTGGATGAATCGACCAGCGTTACGCACGGTCTCCTCAGTTGAGGAGTGGTAGGAGAGCCACGGCATGTCGCCGACGACAAGGGCATCCGGCTTGGTGCGGGTAACGGCCGCGGTGTGGTGGATCATCACGTCGACGGTAACCGCAAGCGTGTCGTCGTATCCGAGAACGACGTTGGCTACTGAATCACCAACGAGGATGATGTCGGCGCCGGCTCGATCGGCGATGCGGGCGGTTGGGGCGTCATAAGCGGTGACCATCTAGAGCTTCTCGCCGCCCTTGCGGGCGAGGACAGATGGCGCAGTGGCCTTCTTGGTCATGGTTCGGTTCCCTTCTCCCCACCTACCGGTTGGGGGACTTTGTACCGTATTCAGCTGTCCGACATTGCGAACCTCGGCCGCCTCACTGGGTCGCCCGTGCTCTGCCAGAATCACATGGTAGGCGCGAATTCAGTGTTCGTGGACGGCTATGTTGCACCCATGGCTCGCAAAGACATCACCATGACCGACATCGAGATCACCGAGTTCCTGTCATCGGGCGCAAAGGTGCTCCAACTCGCAACCATCGGCAAGGGCGGAGCGCCTCACCAGGCCCCGATGTGGTTCACGATGGATGACGGAAAGATCGTGTTCCGTTCGTTCACCAAGTCCCAGAAGATCGTCAACTTGATGCGTGACCCGCGGCTCTCTGTGCTGGTCGAGGCTGGGGACGCATACGCGGAGCTTCAGGGCGTGATGATCCAGGGGACCGCAATGCTCGTCACCGACCCTGTGTACGTCCTCAAGATCTACGGAGCACTGGCTGCCAGATACCCAATGCTTGGCGACGTGCCAATCGAGATGGATGAGCAGTCGCTCGAGAACGCCTTCGGCCGTTTCGCCCCCAAGAACACCGCCGTGATCGTCGAGCCGACCAAGGTCACGAGCTGGGACCACACCAAACTCGGCGGCACCTACTGATTCACCGCCTTCTGGCGTCCCTGACGGCGGTATATCGCCGTCAGGGACGCCTGAAGGACTAGAGATCGACCTTACGGATAGCGGCGCGAATGCCTGAGGCCAGCAGGGCCACGCCGATGATGAGGAGGGCTCCGGGAAGGACCCAGTCTCCGATGTCGAAGGCGAAGTTCGTGTCCCACAGGACACTTGCCACAAAGGCGAGGAACAGGGCTCCGAAGATGAATGAGATGATGTCGAATCGGTGTGTTTCCATTGTCTATCCCTCGTCGCCCGAGTCGTTCACGTATACCTCGCCGACCTGCCGAATGTTGACTATTCCTGCCCCAACCCGTAGTTCGAGCACAAGACCACGCGGTGGGTCACCCAGGTCGTATGACCGTGAGAGACCGATACCCGAGTCATCCGGGTATCCCTGTCCCGTGTATTGGATGATGTCAAAGGCATCGGGCAAGGCTCCGTACACCTCTTGATACGAGACACGTGACTGAATCGAGCCTGCACCAACGTCCACCCGCACGATCGCGCCTGTTCCGATGGGGAGGATGATGTTCATCTCACCTGCGCCGAGGGATGCTTCGATCTCGCCGATCTCGGCTAGTTCGTCGGGACTGAGGCGAGTGAGGTCGAGCGTGAGCTGACCAAAGCCGAGACCATAGGAATCCTGGACACGCTCGATAGTTGCCGGTCGATAGTAAGGATCGCCGAACGACCATGTCTCAACTTTCGGCAACAGTGCGGCGACAAGGAGAACCGGGATCAGGAGCAGACCGATGATGATGAGCCACATTGCTCTCCCGATGAAGGCACCAACGAGAAGCCCGACCGCGATTACCGCCATCACTGCCCCGACGTACTCGACGGGCTCAAAGTGAGCAATGTCGGCTACCTCGATCAGTGCCATCGTTGACACCGCGATCAGCACGACAGCCATCGTGATGCGCCCAAGCATCGACCGCTGCCGCCGTGGCTTCTTCACCTTCGGCGGCTTCTCGGCCTTTGGGAGCTCTGTGGCCACAGACGCGGCGGCCCCGGCCGCTGTGCTACCGGCCGGGATTGTGTCTGATTCGTCTTCTGTCTTGTCTGCGCTCGCATCAGGGGGTTCGTCGGATGCCGACGAGGGTCTCCCCGAACCGGGGTCGTCGTCGTTCCTGGTGATCCTCACCGTCAGCGGCGGTCGAAGGTCCCCTCGATAGAGGAGGAATCCGACGATACCAAGAGCAACCGCTATGACGATCGCGCCCGAGATGTGAAAGACACTCGTCGCGACGATCAGAGCGGCCACCCCGATGAGGACCACACCGAAGAGTGTTCCCGCATTGCTCAGGGCGAGTTCGTCGAACCACCCGCCGGCAACCGACTCGGCGCCGTCGGCGCGAGGAATCAGCAACCAGGCAAGTATGTAGAGGGCGACACCGGCGAATCCGAAGAACGCCAGGATGATGAATGCCCATCGGAACCACCAGGCGTTGATGTCGAAGTGCTCGCCGAGCCCTCCGCACACCCCTGCGAAGATCTTCTGATCCGCAGAACGCCTCAACGTTGTTGATGGGTCTGAGTTGGAGTTGTAACCGGTCATGTCGCAATCGTGTCGTGGTTTGCCAAGAGGCACAATCGGGAACCACCCTCTCGATTCCTGAGGTCTCAGGGTTCACTCAGGGTCGTCCCCAGTTGTGTCGGTGCACAGCCTGTGACACCATTGGCTCACTGTGACAGTCACCTCTGAACAACGATCCATCGATTGGCCGTTTCGGCGCTCTGTGACCGACCGACTCCTGACCGGCGTGGCCGGCGGCGTCGGCGATTGGCTCGGTATCAGACCCATCTACATTCGCGCAGCGTTCCTCTCCACCATCCTTGCCGGTGGCTTCGGGTTGCTCATCTACGTACTTGCAGCTCTGCTGGTGCCCGAAGCGAGGGAGCAACCCGAAGCGTCCAAGATGACGACTCAGCAGAAGCTCGGCATCGGGGCGATGTTCGCGGCAGGGATGTTCCTCTTCCAAGGAATCGGCCTGTGGATCGGTACCGTCACGTGGCCGATCGTGCTCGTCCTCTTCGGACTCGCGATCGCCATAGACACCAGCGGCTTCAACTACGAACAATCTCTCCAAGGTGTCCTGGGCACCTCGAGACGTCCTTGGTGGCTTGTGCTCGCGGGCTTGGGAATGATGATCGCGGGCCTGGCCTTCGTTCTGACATCACTCGATGCACTTCAGTCGGCCGGAGCCCTCGTCATCGCGACGATCCTGACACTCGTCGGTCTCCTCATCGTCGGCGGTCCCTGGCTCTGGTCAGTGATAGAGGACCTCGGGACGGAGCGCCGGGCGCGGATCCGTTCAGAGGAACGCGCTGAAATGGCGGCACACCTTCACGACTCCGTGCTTCAGTCCCTTGCACTTATCCAGCGAACGGACGACCCGAAGAAAATGGTTACCTTGGCCCGCGCCCAGGAGCGCGACCTGCGCGCATGGCTCTACGACCATGACGCGTCCGACGAGGAGACCCTCCGTGGCGCGCTCGGAGCAGCCGCGGCCAGAGTCGAGGAAGCACATGACATCCCTGTGTCCATCGTTGTCGTAGGCGAGGACGAGCTTTCGCTCACCAACCAGAAGGCGCTCGTAGGAGCCGCCACCGAGGCGATGATGAATGCGGCGCGACATTCAGGCGCGGAGAAGGTGTCGGTCTTTGCTGAGGCAACTGAAGAAGGTGTCGAGGTGTTCGTGACCGACCAGGGCATGGGCTTCGATCCCGCCGTCGTCGACGGGGACCGCAAAGGGATTGCCGAATCCATCCGGGGACGGATGACCAGAAACGGCGGAACTGCCCTGATCGACTCCACCAATGGCGTCGGCACCGAGGTGCATCTCACAATGCCAAGGGACAACACATGACTTCCGTATTCCTCGTCGACGACCACACTCTTTTCCTCACTGGCGTTCGCGCCGAACTCGAAGGCGACTTCGATGTCGTGGGGGCTGCGGGCGACGTCGACACCGCCATCGACGATATCCGATCCGAGAGGCCGGACGTCGTGCTCGTTGATGTCCACATGCCCGGCGGCGGTGGAGTCGCCGTTGTGACCAATGTCGCTGAGACGAATCCGGACATCCGCTTCCTCGCTCTCTCCGTGTCCGACGCGCCCGAGGACGTGATCGCGATGATCCGGGCCGGGTGTCGGGGATACGTGACGAAGTACATCAGTCCGAATGAACTCGCCGACGCGATTCGGAGGGTCAACCACGGTGATGCCGCATTCTCACCATCCCTCGCAGGGTTTGTCCTCGAGGCGTTCTCGAAAGCGGTGCCGATCGAAGAAGACCCCGAACTCGATCGGCTCACACCGCGCGAACAAGAGGTGCTCCGTCAGATCGCCCGCGGCTATCAGTACAAACAAGTGGCACATCGTCTCTCGATCTCAACCAAGACCGTCGAAACGCACGTGTCATCCGTCCTGCGCAAGCTTCAGCTCTCCAACCGCCACGAACTCGCCCGTTGGGCATCCGACCGCCGCATCGTCTAAGCCCTTCTGGCGTCCCTCAAGGCGGTATGTCGCCCTGAGGGACGCCAGAAGGGTGAGCGCGCTACTGGTACGCTCTTCTCGCACGGAGGGAGGTGAGTATGGGTACTCGATATGAGCGTTTGACGACACCGATGGTGCGGGTTGACGGGGAACTGAGGGCGACAAACTGGGACACAGCCTTGGCGGCGGCAGCCACGGGATTCAGACGCAGTGCGGGCACGGCAACGGGCTTGTTCTCGTGCTCGAAGGGAACCAACGAGATGAACTTCCTGGCGCAGAAGTTCGCCAGGACGGTTCTCGGCACCAACAACGTCGACAGCTGCAACCGGACCTGACACGCACCTTCCGTCGCCGGTCTGGCGGCAGTATTTGGAGCCGGAGGAGGTACCTCCTCCTACAAGGAGATCGAGACCACGGACCTCATC
>SDBV01009693.1_pt1 | contig 12755 bp, 9 predicted proteins | sample 2277081 | NCBI WGS metagenome assembly SDBV01 (sample SAMN10402039, study PRJNA504765) | marine sediment metagenome | isolation source: marine sediment core GS10_PC15, 223 cmbsf | place: Arctic Ocean: Southern Knipovich Ridge | collected 2010
CCTGCTGTGTGCATCCTGTCGTTCTTGTATGAAAGGTCCTGGCCGACAAAGGCAATGACGTCTGCACCCACGTATTCAGCCGTAGCATAGGCAAGATGGGCAACCGACCCGCCAAAGCATTCAATATACCCCTTTTCCTCCCAGAAGTTTCTCAACCATAGAAATGCAACATTCCCGGCAACACTGTTGATAAACAGCGGGCCCGGGTAAATATTAATAAGTTCAGGTGTATACTGGGCAAGGCATATAAAAGGCACATTCTTTAATTCAGGAATTCCCTCAAATTTGTCTTCTATATTTTCCATTACAGGGTCTACTTCTGCTATGAAATCAGGAATAACATCACAGGAAAGAAGAGTCGGAAGAGCGCCGCCTGTTGCAATAATAACAGCCTTTCCTTTTACCTTTTTCAGTAAATGAATGTTTTTATCAAGAGACGGCCCGGCTGACACTACTATTGCCGTGCATCCCTTGAAAATATCTTTCAACCCCTCGACCCCGGGCTTTCTTATTATAGAATGCACGTTCAATAAGCAGGCATCCATAAATTCCTTGCCTCTTCGTATATTGGTAGCAACACCTATATCACTAAGACTTTTCTCCTCATTCAGTCTCTTGTAAAAATTCTCATATGCCTTCGGATTCAATTTTTTAGACGGCTTATGTTCTACTACCCAGAACTTTCCGTTGATAAGAAGATGATGATGGCTGTGAATCACAGAAAAATTATCCGCGTTTTCCCCAAGAACAATTTTAATTTTCTCGGAAGCCAGCATTTCTGTAAAATCCTTTACTCTCAGGGCAAGCTTGAAGATTTCCGGCTTTGCATCATAGACAAGAAGAATGTGCCCCTTTTCAAATCTTTCAAGTATCTCTTCCGCGAAATAGCCGAGGCCGAAACCAAAGAGTACCACAATACCCTCTTTCTCAATCTTTCCAAGCAGATCAATCGCATTATTTGCACATTCCACCGGATCTTCCATACTGTGGACATTAACTTCCTCTCCATCCTCGGTTTGACATACAATCCTCGGGCTGCCGCTTTCAGATTGAAGTATCCTGATCTTCTCTTCATCTATGGAAACAGATTCGATAATATCTACCAGCTCCGGATGATGCTCTTCCAGTACTTTGAGATTTTTTTGATAAATATCGCCTGCATGAGCATCCTGTACAGCAATCCTCTTCTTATTCGGCATAGGAATAAATTCATTCAGGTCATCCAGGTCAGCGGTATGGACTTCAGCCTTTTTCTTGTCCGGTAGAGGTATAAATTCGTTCAGGTCATCAAGGTCATTGTCTATTTTATTGTCTTTACTCATCTTGCGCTCCTTTCAAAAGCACTTTTTTTTCTAATTCAGCGGCAGCCTGTTTCATTACACTTCTCCAGTCTCCATGCCCTGGCTGGCGAAACAGGCGCATCGTCGGATACCATGGTGAATCTTCACGGTCAAGCATCCAGCGCCAGTCAGGAATAAACGGCAGCAGAGTCCATACCTGCTTTCCCAGGGCCCCGGCCAGATGAACAACCGCCGTATCCACTGATATTACAAGGTCCAGGTTTTCAATTACTGCTGCTGTGTCCATAAAATCCTCAAGGTCTTTTCCAATCTCCTCAATCCGCATACCCTCAGGCGGCTTTTTCCGATCATCACTTAGCTCACCCTTTTGCAGGCTGTAAAATGCCACCCCGGGGATATCGGCAAGCGGTTCAAAATCCGAGAGCTTACATGACCTGTTACGGTCATTCTTGTGTGAGGGGCTGCCTGACCATACCAGCCCGACTTTAAATAATTTATTGTCAACCCGCGGTTTCCACCTTTCTACAGTTTCAGGGTCGGCCTTCAGGTATGGAACATCCGCAGTTATAGTATCCTGGGCCGTATCGAATATACGCGGCAGGCAGAGCAGCTGAATACAGACATCAGGGGTCATATCAGATCTATTTCTGCCGGATTCTTCCAGAAGAAGATCAATCCCATCATAGCCTTCAAACAATCGCATAAGACTTCTCCGGCTCTCAAATACAACCCTGCCGCCAAGTTTTTTTACCATCGGTATATAACGCGCAAACTGAATATGGTCTCCCATCCCCTGCTCAGACATTATCAGAATTGTTTTACCGTCAAGCGGAGAGCCGTCCCAGACAGGTATTTTATTATCGGTATAGCCAATATCCTTTGAAATCTCCTTACTCTTAAAGCGCCATTCATACTCTTCCCAACCTTCTTCAAATTCACCCTTCATCAGCAGGACAAGCCCCCTGTTATAATGGGCATCGGCAGAGTCAGGCTCCATATCAACTGCTTCCAGATATTGTTCCATGGCCTCATTATATTTTCCCTGGCCAAGGAATGTGTTCCCAAGAGAAATATAAAACCGCTCTTCAATTGGGTTATGTTCTATTGCCTTACGGCAATATTCAGCAGCCTCATCAAATCTTCCCTCTGATCTGTAGAGATCACCAATATTATTGAATACTTCCGCAAAGTCAGGCCTGAGGTCCAGGGCCTTTTGATAATTCAACAGGGCTTCTTCTGTCTTTTTCTGTTTCTTCAGGACATTGCCTAGGTTGTTATATGCATCTGCAGACTCGGGATTAATAGATATTGCCTTACCGTACTGTTTTACAGCATCATCTAATTCACCAAGCTCTTCCAGGGCAGTGCCGAAGTTATAATATATTGCCGCAAGACCGGGGTTCAGTTTCAACGCCTTTTGATAATGGATAACAGACTCGGCTAAACTCCCCCTGTCCTTTAACAGATTGGCGAGATTATTATGGGCAGCACCATAATCCGGTTCAAGGCCAATGGCCTTCCGATAATGTTCCAGTGCCTCCTCTTTTCTTCCCAGGTCTCTTAATACATTGCCCAGATTATTGTGGGCCTCAACATTGTCATCTTTCAGGCGAATTGCCTCCCTAAAAGATTTCACAGCTCCATCTGCTTCATGTAAATTCTGGAGAACGTTGCCTAAGTTATTGTGATAAAATGAAATAGTCGGACTTATGTCGATTGCCTTCCTTATATATTCGGCTGCCTGAATATTTTCACCGACCTGATAAGCTATTACTCCAATCAGGTGCAGGGCATCGGCATTCCCGGGGTCCGCATCCAGTATTTGCCGGTATAATGTTTCGGCATTTCCAATGTTCCCGGACTGATGAATACGAAGGGCCTCGGCAAGTTTATTTGTCACGCTTTGTCCCGGATTACCCTGATGGTTCATGTTTTTTCCGCCTGATCTGTCTTTCTTTTTTTTAACTTTTACTACCATTTTCTGTTACCCCTTTATGTTATCCGTTATTTTTCAGTGTCCTAATCCGGGCAGGCCCTGAACCACTACTGGTACAGGGCAGGCACAAGACCTGCCCCTACATTTCATGCAAGCCTTTTAAACCCCGAATGTGCTACAGGTCCCTGCAGCCAATCTTCCATGTTGTTTTCATTTATTGTCTCTGCAATTATTCCAAATACTTCTTTAATTGCCTTTTCATATGCTTTAAGATGTTCTTCATTATGTGCATAGGTTGCATAAAAAGACTTTGATGCCAGAAAACCCCTGTTAAGCATTTCCTGTGTAAATAGAGTATGGAGCGCCTGTGACATATCTTCATATTTAAAAGATAATATGCTGAGCGGGGGAATGCCGTGGATCATTGCCTTGATACCATGTTTACGCGCATTGTCTCTCCATATTGTTCTTACGGCAATCCCGGTCCGGTTCAGGTGTTCGGGGACATTTTGAGCTATCACCTTTCTTATCGTTGCAAGTGCTGCAACCGGTCCGATCTTCTCTGTCCAGTATGTGCTGCTGATAAATGATCTCTGGGCCGCTTCCATCACAGCGCGGTTCCCTATTACTGCAGCCATGGGATATCCATTGCTGATCCCCTTTGCAAAGACCGCAATACCCGGATTAATACCATAGAGAAGATGTATGCCCCCGTTGTTCATTCTCCAGCCGGAGGTGACTTCATCAAAGATCAGCACTGCCCCTGTACGGTCAGCGGTCTCTTTGACATATCCTAAAAATCCCTCGTCAGGCTCCGAATGCCTGACAGGTTCCATAACGATTGCCGCAAGAGTATCTCCATATTCTTTTACTACTGCATCAAGTGATTCGGGCTGGTTGTAATTAAACGGTAATGCCGTTGCCTGGAGGGAACGCGGTATGCCTGCCGGGTCAAGTCCGGGAAGCAGCTGTCCGTCGAGGTTACTGTCGTTAGAGAGATTGGTCGACAGGTACCAGTCGTGCCAGCCGTGGTAGCCGCAGAATGCCACCCTGTCCCTTCCTGTTGCCGCGCGTGCTATACGGACAGCGGCTGTCATGGCTTCACCGCCTCCCCTTGCAAACCTCACCATATCCGCCCACGGATGAAGTTCACACAGCAGTTCTGCAAGCTCAACCTCCTCAGGGCAATTCAGCGTACACATCGTACCGCTGTCAACAGCGCTCCTGACAGCCTTGTCTACATCAGGGTCCGCGTATCCCAGAATGCATGCCCCGACCCCGTTTATGCTCATGTCAATAAACCTGTTCCCGTCGAGATCAATGACCTCAGCCCCGCCGCAGCTCTGGTAATATGCCGGCCACTGTTCCGGCAGGAACATTTCAGGCCTCTTGGATAACAGCTGGGTCCCTCCCGGTATTATCTCTCTGGCCTTATTGTATAATTCTATGCCTGTTGTGCAGTTGACCGTATTCTTCTTAATAACCTGACTCACCTCTTCAGCCCACCCTGGTTAAACGCATTTCATTGTTTATATTTAATCCCTTATTTGTCTGTTCAGCCTTTTCAAGAATATCCAGGACATCTATGTCATCAGCCAGTGTGTTAGGAAAAGGGTTGCCCCCTTTTGCTGATTCCACAAAGGCACGCATCTCGTCAATATACATTTCTTCTGCAATGTTCCTGTTATATCCCGCTTCTGCATGTCCCTCTTCCAGATTAAAATGCTCCCAGCTCTTACTCTCAGCATCGTACAGCTTTATTGTCTTCTCCTCCCAGTTCCACCTGATCTGGGCCTTTTCAAGATTCATGATCAGGCTTCTCGTGGCAAAGCGCGAGACCACATCAACTATGAGCGTCCCTAAAAAATCCTTAAATCTGAAATTAACATTATACGTATCATCAATATCCACACCCATGTTGTGCGTGCTCCCGTAGAATGAAAACACTTCTTCAGGGTTTCCGGTCACATCCAGAAGCCATGTTAATTCAAAAGGAACCATCTCCCTGCTCGCGCTGGTCTCTTTTTTCCCGACATAGAAATCTTTTATGTTCTCCCACGGGTGCCAGTCAGGCAGGTACTGTCCCATGATATAAGTGAAATTGCAGATCTTCCCGTATTTTCCCCCGAGGACAATATCCTTGATCATCTTCACACCCGGATGAAATCTGAAAGTACATGATGGTGCGATCAGGGTCCCGTTTTCCGCTGCGGTCTCAACAATCTCCTGAAGCCCTTTTTTAATAACACTTGCCTCAACAAACGCCGGTTTCCCGAACTTTACCGCATACTTCATATATTCATTGTGCCAGTCAGGCGGTGTTGAAATAATATAAATATCATTTTCAGAGAGGAGTTCAGTACCAATTTCACCGGTAGTTTTAATGTTATATTTCTCCTCTGCCTCTTTACGCCTGTCCTCTCTTTTGTCAAACCCGGTAATATCAGTTATTCCAAGAGAGAGAAGATTTCTGATTCTCCGTTTTCCCATGGAGCCCAGCCCTATCTGTAATGCCTTCATTTATATGACTCCTTCATTTCATGATTCATAACAGCTTCAATACATACAAAATCGTAAATGTCATCCACTTCATAATTCTGCCACCTCTCGATAAAGTACGGTATCGTCCTCTCCTGGTAGAAAGTCCCGTGCTCGATCAACTTTTCTGTTTTAACCAGGTAAATGACACCATAAGGGAAAAACACTTTATCAAGGTCCTGCCTTCTCGTTATATTTTCCGGATTCATTTCAAGCGGTTTAACGTAGTCTCCTTCTATTCCCTTCATTATCGACGGGTGCTCAAGGTGAACTTCGCCCACACTTACCAGGCCGTCCGCATCTTCCTCATGGTTAATCATCTCCTCTATGGCAAAATCTATGTCATTCTCTTTCCTTAAAGGTGAAGTAGGCTCCAGAAGCGCGACATAGTCATATTCCAGGCCCCTCTCTTTCAGAAAATCCACTGCATGTTTGACCACGTCCAGCATGGTTGTTTTATCGCCGGCGAGTGTCTTGGGCCTCATAAAGGGTATTTCAGCCCCGTATCTTTTCGCTGTATCTGCAATCTCATCATCATCTGTTGTAACAATAATCCTGTCAAGGTACTTAGAGTTCATCGCACGGTCTATAGACCATGCGATCAGGGGTTTGCCTGATAATTCACGGATGTTTTTACCCGGCAGTCCTTTGGAGCCGCCGCGCGCGGGAATTATTCCCAATACAGTCCGCTCTTTATACATCCCTGAATCCCCTGAAAGATGCATCTCCGTTAAGATATAAGTTTTCAGCTGCCTTGATTCCCTCTTTCAATTTGCTGTCATAATAACGCTCCATCAGTGTCTTGTTTGCCTTCAGTAATTCTTCATGAAACTCGCTGTCCGTCATGTCCGTAAAATTGACTGCAACGAGGTCTGAGTTAAGATGTTTATTCTCATAGAAATCTTCAACATCCTTTAAAAGGCCCCTTTGAATCGCGCAATAATAAAGCGGAGAACCCGGATATGGTGTTACAGGCCGTATGGTCCTCATATGCGCATGGTCGTCATATTTCAGCAGAAAATCGACCCCCTTCTGGAGTGTTTCCCTGTTATCACCGATATTTCCGAAAATAATATTAAGCCCCGGGCTTATGCCTGCCGCGAGAGTATTCTCCACTCCAACGTTTATCTGCCTCATGGTCAGGGCTTTGTTCATATTTTTCAATACTGTGTCATCTGCCGCCTCAATGCCGTAATTAATAAAAACGCACCCTGCTTTCCTCATAAGTTTAAGCACATCCGGCTTGGCATAATTCAGGCGGCCGTTGCAGTCCCACTTAATATTCAGCTCCGCCTCAAGGAATGCATTGCACAGCTCCTCAGTCCTCTTTACCGAGTTCATCAGGAGCTCGTCTCCGAAAGCAATATAGCCGATGCTATAGTCCTTCTTGAGAAGTTCGATCTCCTCAATAATCCCTTCTGCCGAGCGCGGCCTGAAGCCGGTATCCATGCGGTAGCAGAAGTTGCATTTAAAAGTGCATCCCCTCCCCGAGAGAATCGGCATGCACCGTTCATCGCCGTTTATGTTAGGCATTCTCAACAAACTGTAGTGGTCCATCGGGAACAATTCATATGCGGGAAGCGGAATACTGTCTATATCTTCAATGAGCGGCTGGCGTTCAGTCGTGACAAGGTCACCGTTTTCCAGATAGGCTACGCCCTTAACATCCGATAATTGTTTCCGTCCCTCAAGTACTTCAATGAGTTCAAGGGATGTAATTTCCCCTTCACCGATCACTACCACGTCAGCACCCGTTTTCTCAAGAAAATATTTGGGCTCAGGAGCAGGGCCGTGTCCGCCCAATATGTAGTAAGGCCGGTTTGGGACGGCATTGATGGCATCCGATATTTTGAGGAGTTTCCTGTATTGATAATATCCCGCAATAACACTTACGCCAACTATATCGAAATGATTCTCCTTAAGATATTCCGTCAGGTGCTCATCGGGATAGTGATACACGTCCTGGTTATAGATAACTACTTCATGCCCTGCCTTTTTGTATACGGCAGCCACATACGCCAGTCCCTGGGGAAACCAGCTTATATGTGATCCGTTATCATAAACAACAAGCAATATTCTCATATATTTCCTCCAATAGCCAATTACCTGAATACCTGCAGTTTCTCTACCGCCTTCTTGTAATCATCCCACTGGCCTATATCTATATAATCATTCTCGTTTACCGGATATGTCGCAACTTTCTTTTTGCTGTCAATTAAGACCCTGATCAGGTCGGTCATATCAAAATATTTGTCTTTGGGTATAAACTTTAAGGCCTCCCTGTTCAACACATATACACCGGTATTAATTGTCATTGTATATTCAGGTTTTTCTATGATATCGGTAACGATCCCCTTGCCCCCGAAATTGATGACTCCATAAGGTATTTTGTGATGCTGAATGGAAGACAGAACAGTCATTATGGCATTATGTTTTTTATGCAGGGAAATGACCTGGTTAAAGTCGGCCTTAACAATGACATCACAGTTTGATACTATGAAGACATCCGAGCCGAGTCTTTTCAACAGCCTTAAACCGCCTGCTGTCCCGAGGAACTCTTTCTCACAGACATATTTCAGATCATAATCTTTTTCAATGCCGTTTAAATATGCCTTTATCATTTCTTTCTTTGAATTCAATATTAAATGATATTTGCTGCCCCCCTGTCTTTTAAACTCATCGATAATATGCTCAATAATCGGTTTGTCGTTCACAGGTATCAGCGGCTTGGGAAGGATTTTAGTGAAAGGCTCCAGCCTTGTTCCGAGACCCCCGGCCATAATAACTACCGGCACCTTTATCTTTCCGTTTTTATTAGGCTTTACATGGTCCGAAAAAAGCTGGTTCCAGACGATATAGTCAACAATCCGGTCCTCTTCATCAAGGACCGGTATAAGGTCTATTTTTTTCTTCAAAAATATTTTTTTAATTTCATCCATCGAATATTCACCTTCTCTGGCAAACGTCGGATTCTTGTAATAGACCTTTTGAATATTGTCTTCCAGACTCTTCCCGGAAAGCAGATAGCGCCTTATATCACCATCGCTTATTGTTCCGAGAAGCCTGTTTTCACTGTCAGTTACAAGCAAAACTTTCTCGGCAGTCTTATCCAGCTTTTTAAGAACCTCTTTTACCGATTCAGTTTCAGCAATATAGATATTTTTCTTCAGCATTAACATCTCCCGTATCTGCTAAGTCTTTTTCCCGGACACCATCCAGAGGAATATTGTTCATATCAAAAAAGCTTTTTTTCAGGTCCATCGGTTTCATTAATTCTTTCTTTAAAATAGCAGCTATCTTCTCTGATGAATTTCCATCTCCATAAGGGTTCTCTGTTTTTTCGCATAATGCCCGGAAATCATCGGACAGGGCCTTCTTTATCGCAGCCCCGATATCATCTTTACGCGGCCTGCAGTCAATTATGCTCTGGGACTTTATTCTCCCCCTCTGCCTGTCCCCGATATTTACCGTAGGTTTTTTGAAAGATGGGAATTCAATAATTCCGCTTGAAGAGTTCCCGATAACCAGGTCCGCATGTTTCATTGCCGACAGGTAATTCAGTTTTCCCAATGATTTTGAAGACATTGCCCTTTCATTATTGGCCCCCACATATTCATTAATCATCTTTATGATCATTCTGCCGTCAGCGTCGGCGTTAGGCTTTGTAAATATCACTTTCAATTCCTTAATATCATCAACGGCGTTCAGCAGTTCCCTGAACTGTTCCCCCGAACTTTCCCTGTCCAGAGTGGCAGGATGAAAAGTAAGCAGGGCAGTTTTTCCGCTGAACTTGAAACTCAGCCGGTTTTCCAGGTCTTCCTTTGAAAGAAACTCAGTTTTATTGATATTGTCCAGACCCGGCGCCCCTGTATTAAAGACCCTGTCAGGAGATTCTCCAAGCTGGATGACCCTCCTCCTGTATTCCTCCGCGGATGTAAAGTGCAGATATGACATCTTGGTTATGGAATGCCTGAAGGCATCATCAATAACACCTTCTGTTAATTCGCCTCCATGTAAATGAGCAATCGGGATTTGTGCCATGAATGCGGAAACAGCCGCCGCAAAAGTCTCAAACCTGTCACCCAGTACTATTAACAGGTCGGGCTTCATTCTTTTAAATACATCCGCAAACGACATAATCCCGATCCCGACCGACTTTGTTATTGCAGTCTGTGTGTCGCTTGATAAAAGCATCTCAACCTTTTCATTAATAAAGAAACCATCCTCTTCAATTTCACGATACGTCATCCCGAATTCAGGAGAAAGGTGCATGCCGGTAACAGCCAGCTGCAATTCAAGTTCAGGATCCTCGTGGATCTCTTTAATAATCCAGTAAAGGAGGCCGTACTCCGCCCTTGTTCCTGTAACAATGCAAACCTTTTTCTTCTTTTCAGCTGTCATTGTAATTCCGGGCCCAGCTTTTTCACTGGATCTCATCCCAAAAAACGATGTTCAGTGTCATGACAAATCCTTTCCTTTTTGCACTTTTTTAAATAAAGCAAATACAGTGCCAAACTTTCCGGCCATTTGATATATCAGTATCGCCTATATAGACAGAGGATGTGTGGAATCCGATCTGACATAGCTAACCTATTGTTGTGATTAGCAAAATATGCTTTAAGTTGAACTTGATCGTGCAGGATGGAGGCTCAAAATAAAATACTTTATCATTTAATTCATCATGAATTTTCATGCAAAACAGACTTGATTAAGTCAATTTATTGACATTTCATTGACAGTTTTAAAAAACAGGGAGGAGGTGATTAATGAAGGTATCCGGCTGATTCATGAACTCATAATATTGAATCCTTTTAAAAATAGTAAGTTCCAGTCTCATATGATTCTTGGGTTATCTATTAATAAGGAATGAAAGATGTGGCAAAGGAATTGCTTATACATATAAAAGGAGCTTCAGGCTCTTTATAGCCAAACAAAGGACAGGGAGTATATATTGTTAAAAGCGGTAGATACATCTTCAATAAATAATTTTACTTATGCAGAGTACGAAAATGCCATTTCCGAACTTGAAAAAGTTTTAACAGATTCCCCTGCCAATGAAACTGCCAGGGTAGAGTTGATCATTCTTCTGGCAAAGTCCATAAATAATGTTGAAATTATCAATCAGTGCAGCAAGGGGCCGTTGTCACGGGTGGAGAGCCTGCAATGTTATGGCAGGCTGTTTACCGTTTTTTTTGAGCAAAAGAAGCATCTGGAAATAGAAGTAATAGTAAAAGATATCCTCCGCATTGATCCCAATAATTTTACCGCAAATTTATATCTTGGCTCATTTAAAAAAGAAAATGGGAAGATTTCAGAGGCGCTTAATTATCTGAGCAGGGCGCTGCAGTTAGAAAACGGGCACGAGGTCTGCCGTACATTGCTGGGGGAGGTGCTGATCGAAAAAGGATCAATTGATAAAGCGATTGAGCTTTACGAGGCAGGCATAAAGCTCGCTCCGGGCAATCCTGATTTTCACTGCGGCATGGGAGTGGCATATCATGACAGAAAAGATTACCTGAAAGCCTATGATTCATTCAGAAAGGCGCTTGATATAAATCCAAATCACCATAGCATTATGAAATTCATCCCGACACTTACAGCTATGGAACGCTATGAAGAAGCCGAGCAATTACAGGAAGATGCAAGGTCGCGGGGCGTAGTACTAATGGACGGCATCTCAGGGAAGCAACTGAAAGAGGGCCTTATAGACCCCATGGAATACTCTGCAGGCAGCTCAGGATCAGCCGCGGAGCAAAGAAAATGGTTTAAAACAGAGAGCGTCAATTTTTTCCCTTATGATGACCTCAGCCGGCAGGGAGAGCTTGAAGGACTCATGGAGTCCTGTATTCTAAATGATTCCTATTTCCCGCCTGAGCCGCTCTTTCACAAAAATTCAAAATTGCTTAACTTCGGAGACTGTTTTTCCGGGCATCTGACCGGGGATATGCAGTCCCATAAAAAAAATGCCAAATCCTTTAATATCTCGGCCGGACTAAATAACACTTATGCTTTATATACTTTTGTAAAATGGTGTCTGACCGGTGATATATCCAGCGCAGGATACTGGTATGACAAGGACGACCATAACAAAATCCGGCAGTGGACCCCGGAAGGTGAATATGAGCATTATCACAACCTCCTGCAAAACAGCGATGGCTATGTCTTCACAGTCGGCCTGTCCGAAATATGGAAAGACCTTGAAACAGGAGGAGTATTCTGGCGCGGCGTACCCGAAGACATATATGATGATACCAGGCACAAGCTCGTACTAAGCACGGTTGAGGAAAATACTGTCAACCTCGGAAAACTGTGCGGCCTGATTCGTGAGCACTGCGGCAATAAACCAATTATTTTTGCCCTTTCCCCTGTATCTCTAAACGCAACCTTCAGGCCTGTATCCTGTATTGAGGCTGATTGTGTGTCCAAATCAACTTTGCGGGTGGCCATTAACAGCCTTATGTCCGAGAAAAGAGACAACGTCTATTACTGGCCGACCTTTGAGATGACCCGCTGGCTGGGTGCACACCTGGAACGTCCACTGTTTGGAGTTGAAGGAGTTTCCAAACAGGGCGGGATATTTAATGCACGCCATGTTGACAAGAAGACTATTGAAGTTATTGCAAAGCTGTTTGTAAAGCATTTTTTCCATTCCGATAAATAATCGAAGAACAGATCTGAAATATGCGGGACAGGATCAGGGAGTAAGGCCGTTCTCTTTAATTCATCAGACTCTATGCCATCCAGTCCCTGCCTCACAGACTCGTGGTTATTGTCCATACATGCCTTCTTAATTTGTGTCAGCATTTCCGCACCATCAATCTCTTTACTATCCAGGTCCTTCAATCCTTTCCCCCGGTTCCCCGATAATATTTCATGATAAAATCCATAGTCTTTCCTGCAATAGCTATATTGCTGAAATTTTCAACCACGACGTTTTTTCCATTTCCTGCAATTCTCTCTCTCTCTTCCGGGTTGTCCAG
>SDBV01009694.1_pt1 | contig 12753 bp, 11 predicted proteins | sample 2277081 | NCBI WGS metagenome assembly SDBV01 (sample SAMN10402039, study PRJNA504765) | marine sediment metagenome | isolation source: marine sediment core GS10_PC15, 223 cmbsf | place: Arctic Ocean: Southern Knipovich Ridge | collected 2010
GTTTGGTATAAATCAGCATTCACTGTTATCAGTTTTACCGCTCACGATACCGGAACCTTAGCTGGTTTTCTGCCTCTATTTTTCTTGTTTTCGATACTCGGCAGTCTAAACAAACAATCATTGGAAAAAAACATTAAGCTTGAGGAAGCCAAAAATAGATTATCGCTCGCCAATGAAGAGCTTAAGTCGGTTAATAGACAAATGATTGCGCTTCAAGATATTAATGCGGTTTTTCAGTCTTTTCGAGATCTTCCGAGTACAATTGATATTGTCCTCGATGGTATTAAATACGGTCTAGGTTATGACCGCGTAGTCATGGGCCTGTTCGGTACGCAAAGAGATATGATAGCTAGTTTTCACGGTGTCGGTCCAGCTGACTCAAATCGACAAAGCGATCTTTCAAAGACACCATTAATCGGTGGGAAAGTGATAGATCCGCTCTTTGAATCTAATGAACCGACTTGTGTTGATTCGCAAGAAGACGCGCGATCCTTGCCTGACAATGTCGTCGACTATCTGAAGCTGAAATCTTATATTGTCGCCCCGTTGACTGTCGGCGATAAACGTATCGGCATTGTGATTGCCGATAATCAGAACAGCAAGACGGCAATTCACAATCACAACATGACCTGGCTGAAGCTTCTTAGCTCTCACGCTGCTGTCGCTATTAACAATGCTCACCTGCATACAAAAACCAAAGAGCTGGCCGTATTAACTGAACGCAACCGGATAGCGATGGAAATTCACGACGGATTGTCTCAGACGCTTTCGGGCGCGCGGTTAATACTGGACAGCTGTCAGCAGATGATCGGATCAAGACCCGAGGTCGCGCGCTCCAAACTGACTTATCTGGATGGAATATTGGGGCGGTCGTATGAGGAAATGCGTTACGCTATTTATAACCTTCGGTTGCCGTATTTGTCAGAGAATAGCTTCTCTACTTTCTTGAGCCAGATAGTCGAGGATTTTAAGATACTTTCAGACATTAAAGTCAGTTTGACCGTTGCCGGTTCTGAAGAACAACATGACCTCTCAGAGAACTTGAAGTTTTGTCTCTGCCGGGTTCTACAAGAGGGTTTGAATAATGTTAGAAAACACTCTGAGGCAACGAGTTTGTCTGTTTATTTTGGTTTTCAGAAACGAGGAGTTATTTTGAGAATCGTTGATGACGGCTGTGGTTTTAATGCCACGAATGCTCGCAATCAAGCACGTGGCGGCAGTACATTTGGAATGGTTGCTTTAGAAGACAGAGTCAGACGGCTCGGCGGCGAGCTGGTAATTGAAAGCAGTCTTGGTCGAGGCACCAGTGTTTTAGTTTCAGTACCATACTTAGCAAAACCGGAGGTCAATCTTGATAAAAGTGCTCGTCGTTGATGACCATGAAATTATGCGCCAAGGCATAAGTTTAGTTTTTGAGCTCGAAGATGATTTTGAGCTGGTTGGCGAGGCTTGTGATGGCGGCGAAGCTCTTGAGAAAACCGAGGAAACGGCGCCGGATATTATTTTAATGGATATAAGAATGACAAAGAAAGATGGTATTCAAACCTCAAAAGAGATCAAGGAAAAATGGCCTAAGATAAAAATCATGGCCCTTACAGCTGTTGATAAGGTCGAAGAAATACTGACGGCACTCGATAGCGGAATTGACGGCTACATGCTTAAGAATGTTTCCGCTTCAGAGTTTCTTGATGGGGTGAGACAAGTATTGGATGGTCGACTATACCTGCATCCGTCTATAGCTCGCCAGGTGCTTGAAGCGCAAAAAGGCGCTGATGTCCGCGAGAGGGTCGGGGGCCGAGAATTGCACGATCTTCTGACGCCCAGGGAATCCGCAGTCTTGAGTTTGATGGGCGAGGGATATAAAAATAAAGAGATCGCTGGTAAATTGTTTTTAAGTGAAGAGACTGTTAAAAGCCATGTTAGTCATATTCTGACAAAACTCGAACAAGCAGATCGGATGCAAGCTGTCTTGTTTGCGCTGCGTCACAATTTAATTAAGCTGGTATATGGGGATAAAGCGGAAAAACCATAAACATCCCCCGGATGGGGGATGTTTGGCTGGGAGAGTGGTGTTATAAATATGGTGAGGTGCCAGGAGGAGGCCTTTTGCTTGTTGGCGCCTTTTCATCTCCTTTCCGGCAGGGGAAGACTTCGGTCTTCCCCTTGTCACTTCCAACGTTTTTTCGTCAGGAATAAATATTTCTTTTTCTCGGGCGTTTGTTTATAATTTTAAAGAGATTGAAGCTAGCGTAAATGGAGGTTATAAGCTAACGGATCCGGGAATCGTATTTTCAATCGGTCCTATTACTGTCAGGTGGTATGGTCTCATCATTACCTCTGCCGTCCTCATCGGTTATGTGGTCGCTTACTGGCGTGTAAAGAGCCGAGGTCAAAATCCTGATCATCTTTCCAATATTCTTATCTACGGGCTCATAAGCGCTTTGGTTGGGGCTCGTCTTTACTACGTAATATTTAGTTTTTCCAACTACGTAAATAATCCGGCGGAGATTTTCGCAATTTGGCACGGCGGCCTGGCTATCCATGGAGCTTTGATCGGCGGAATTTTATCGACCGCGATATACACAAAGAGACATGCTATCAATTTCTGGTACTGGGCCGATCTGATAATTCCCAGTGTTATCCTTGGTCAAGCAATAGGGCGATGGGGGAATTACATGAATCAAGAAGCTTTTGGTTCACCAACGAGTCTCCCTTGGGGAATCTATATAAGCGCTCCGCACCGACCAGCTGAGTTGGCCCAATATACCCACTTTCACCCGACGTTTTTCTACGAGTCGGTTTGGAATCTTATCGGATTTGGCTTTTTGATTTACCTCAGCCACCGTCAGAAATTGCATCCAAAAGCTTGGCCTGTCGGGTCAATACTTTTGGCTTACGGCATTTACTATTCTTTTGGACGAGGCTTGATCGAAGGATTAAGAACCGACAGCCTAATGCTCGGATCGATTCGTGTTGCCCAGCTTATCAGTGTTATTATAATAATTGTTTGTGTCTCGCTCATGTACAACTGGCGGTCAAAAAGCCTATCTGGATAGACATTTGCGATTAGAACGAATCACAATAATTAATATTAGAAAACACATTGGACGGCTGGGACTTCTCACCTTGGTCTTGACCGTCGTTGTGGCGACGGTGGCAACTCTATATATTCTAGCGCGTCTAATGAATGACGACCTGGAAAAGAAACTAGACCTCTACGGGACAAACATGATCATTGTGCCAAAATCAGAGGATTTGCCGCTTTCTTATGACGGAGTTCCCTTAGGGAATGTCAATTTAGCCAAGAGAAATCTCACCGAAAGAGACGTCGCTGCACTGAAAACGATAAAAAATAAAGAAAATCTAGCGGTTATTGCGCCTAAGCTTATCGGGATCGCGAAATTGCGGGGAGAGGACGCAATTGTGGTTGGCGTGGATTTTCCCAAGGAGCTAAAGATGAAGAAATGGTGGCGACTGCGCGCTGGTAAGAAACCAAAAAAAGGCACAGATCAGGTTTTGGTTGGCGCCGCGGCCGCGGCTCGCCATCGACTTAAAGTCGGCCAGACAATCAAGATAAAAGGCCAAAAGTTCAAAGTGGCTGGTATTTTAAAAAGTGCCGGCTCTCAAGAAGATGAACCGGTCTATATTGACCTGGGAAGAGCCCAAAAGATTTTTAGGCAGCCGGCCCAATTCAGCATAATTGAGGTATCCGCCTGGTGTTATAATTGTCCCATCAACGTAATCGTAGGGCAGGCCTCAGAGAAGTTGCCGCATGCCCAAGTCTCGGCTGTGCGTCAAGTAGCCCAGACAAGAAACAAAGTTTTAAAACAATTCGAGATATTCGCGGCGGCTTTGTCGGTCGTGATGGTGGCGGTTGGGGGCCTGATAATCTTTACGAACATGCTGGCTGCGGTTCGGGAGCGCCGACGTGAAATTGGCATATTTCGAGCCATCGGCTTTCGCCGGTCAAATATCCTCGAGATAATTTTGTTTGAGACTGTAATTGTCTCTTTGGTAGGGGGCATCGCCGGATATTTGCTGGGCGTTTTGTCCGCCTGGCTCTTAGCGCCGTCACTAGGAATTACCTTGCCGGTCGAGCTGGATGTGAACGTGGCATACTTCTCTGTGCTTGGCACCTTGGTTTTGACGCTAGTCTCAAGCCTATATCCGGCCCTGACGGCTGCCAATATGAGTCCGACAATCGCCATCAATGATATTTAACGACGAATATCCGGGGGAAGCGACAGAGTGACGCTAAAGACAATAGCGATTAAGAACATAGTTAAGAGAAAAGGAAAGATGGCTTTGATCGTTTTTGGATTGGTCTTGGCTGTCGCGACGTTGGTCTCAGTTGTATCGCTTGTTCAGGCTTTTCAGAGTGGCGTTGACAAGCAACTTAGTGAAGTCGGTTACGACATCATTATCTCACCGCGATCCAAAGAATTAGCGATCGAGTATGGTGGAATGACCCTTGGAACTATCAATCCGCTTCAAGCTCCGGCATTGGGCCCAGATGACCTGCGAAAAGCCAATGAAATAGCGAGCTCAAGTGGGCGCGTTCGTGATATCTCACCAAAATTATTGGAAGTGTTGGAAGTAAACGGCAAACGGGTGTTGTTGGCTGGCGTGGACTTGCCGGCGGAAAAAAGAGTAAAAAAATGGTGGTTGGTGGAAGCGGGACGTTATCCGGAAAAGGCCGGAGAAGTTTTTATTGGTGAGACGGCAGCTGAAAAACTTAAAGTCGAAGCCGGCGACGATGTGACCGTGGAAGACCATTCTCTGCACATAGCGGGCATTTTAATGGATACAGGTAGCCAGGATGACGGTCTCATCTTTATGGACTTAGAAGAGTTGAGGGAGATTACAAACAAGCCTGGTCAGGCTACCTTAATTGAAATCGCCACCAAAAGCGTTGAAGATGTTGAACCCCTCGCGAGCCTGCTTCGGGCCGATTTGCCGAACGCCAAGGTTCAGTCAGTTAGACAGGCAGTGTCGTATAATGAGAGCGCCCTGGGATACATAGCGCGATTTGGTGTTGGCATCACGGCTGTTGTCGTCCTAATCAGCGCCCTGGTCGTCTTTACGACAATGGCCTCAGCGGTAAACGAGCGCCGGGCGGAAATTGGTATATTGAGGGCGATAGGATTCCGTCAGAGCAAGATAGCTGGAATTGTGTTAATCGAGGTCTTGATTGTGGGACTAGTCGCCGGTGTTATCGGCTACGCTCTTGGTTTTGGCGCTATTAGGGCTCTGCCGGTAATAAGCAAAGATATGGTTGGCGTTACACAACCAAGTTTGCTACTTTTTATGGCCGCGGTGGCTATGTCTGTCGGAATCGGGTTGACGGCTAGCCTAGTGCCGGCCCGGCGGGCCGCAAATCTTGACCCTGTCGAATCAATCAAGAGTTTATAATGGGAGTTTCAATTGTCGACTTTAGTCGATAAAAGGAGTTTCATTTGTCGAAGCTAGTTGAGTTAGATAATATTTCAAAACATTATGGTGTCGGTGAAAATGAGGTGATTGCTCTAGATCAGATCGATTTGTCTATTAGTCAAGGCGAATATCTGGCGGTTATGGGGCCTTCCGGATCCGGCAAAAGCACGCTCTTGACAATTTTAGGGGCCATGAATCCGCCGACTACCGGCAAGATGATTGTTGATGATATCGATGTCTATGGGCTTTCCTCGGAGCACCAGGCTGATTTTCGCCGAGAATATTTGGGATTCATCTTTCAGCAACTTCAATTACTTCCGTATTTGACCGCAATTGAAAATGTGATGTTACCGCTTGTAGTCAGTGACGCCACGGATCACGAGGGCAAGGCAGGAGCTGTGTTGGAGCGACTTGGTTTGGCCAAGAAGTTCAATCGCTTACCCTCAGAGCTTTCCGGTGGCGAACAGGGCCGGGTCGCTATCGCGCGGGCGGTAGTTAACGAACCACCGATATTATTAGCCGATGAGCCCACGGGGAGCCTGGACACAGCAACCGGGAAAGAGATTTTAGCTCTCTTTAGCGAATTGCACAATGAAGGGCAGACAATCGTCATGGTAACTCATAATGCTGAATCAACTCGGGGAGTCGAGCGACTGATTAATATTAAAGACGGCCAGGTTGTTGACGACAAGCAATTGAAGAAAACATGAAAAGACGCCTCTTAGACTTAATCGCGTGCCCCCATGATAGACACTTTCCTCTTGAGTTGAAAATAGGGTCAACAGTAGATACCGAGAGTGGGCCTGATCGTTGTGAGCTTTATTGTGTGACCACTCAAAAAGATATTGAGGGCGAGCGAATTTCCGAGGCAGCGTGTAGCGCGTGTTCACGAGTTGACGTAACCGACGGAGAACTCTACTGTCCGCACTGTCGAAGCGTTTTTAAGATCATTCACGCCATCCCGAGCTTTCTTCACGAAGAGGTTCCGGGGAGTCCATCAGAGATTGAAGAAAACAAATTAAATGAGATGAGGGCCCGGGATAGTCAGGCGCGAGAGTATGATCTCCTCAAAATGTTAAAGGTCTTGTCTAAACTCGAGATCCCACGAGTGATTCGCTTCCTGAAGCCGGGTGAAAAAGACTTATTAGTTGAGCTTGGCGCTGGAACTGGGCGAATAACAGACCAGATTAGCCGACTGGCCTCCGAGGTTGTTGCTATCGACTTTTCGATTAAGTCCTTAAAGCGATCTCAAAAAAACTGTTCAGGTAATAATGTCCACTGGATCCATGCCGACATCAATCATTTGCCACTCAGGGACGGTGTTGGCGATCAGGCTTTTAGTTGTCAGGTCTTTGAGCATCTACCTGGCGCGACCTTACGCAACATGGCGATAGATGAAGCGGCCAGAGTTATAAAGGATGGCGGCCGATTTGTTATTAGCGTTTATCGCGATTCTTGGTTCTGGTCATTATTTGGACCGAAAGAAGGTTTTCATGAGGGCGGAATATACTACTTTCGCTTCACGCAAGACGAATTCCAAGATTTAGTGACACGTAAGTTTGTCGTTGAAGCGTTGGCCTCTAATGTCGGGATGTACTTACAGATGGCTAAGTGCGTAAAACCTCCGGCTGGTTAGGCGCTCAACTCGCTAGTTTGGCTTTGCGCCAGCCTTCGTCGGCTAAACGTTTTACTCTGCCGATCGACCAATCTTTCATCTCATTGAAATAACGCTTTTTGTCAGTTTTAGCCAGCTCGATGATGGCTGCTTTTTCCTCGAGACTATCTTTCTGGTCAGTCGGAGTGTATCCTACCCACGTGCAGAATCCGTTGTCGAATATAAACTCAGGAGTTACTTTCTCAGGCTCGGCGGGGAATTCATGCGCGAAAAGGCGAGCTCCTTCGATATCAAATTCAATCACCCAACCGTTATCCTCAAGCATTGTAGAGTGATCAATGGTTAGATTTGCCGTACATTCTGGGCAATAAAGCTCGGTCACAACGTTTTCCGGCAAGATATTATTGCCAAAATGCAATGTTGCTATTCCCGTTCCGCATTTGCAGACCCGCGTTTGAGCATGACACATAGCGTACCTCCAAAATCTAGTTCCATTACACACTAACTATTCCCTGTTTAACTTTGATATGCAAGTTATGTTTACCATATCAATGTGATTCCGATATAATAAACTGCCATTCTTTAGGTTACGGGGTGTAGCGCAGCTTGGTTTAGCGCGCCTGCTTTGGGAGCAGGAGGTCGGAGGTTCGAATCCTCTCACCCCGACTAGGTTCGAAACTCCGACCTGTAGGGGTTATATTTTCCGGGGAAAGCGCAATTTCCCCGTAATCCAACTTCAGGAAAAGGGAGCAGCCCGTCTTTTGGGCGTTGAGGGTAAAACCTTGGGTTTTGCGCTCAAAGAGCGAACTGTTGGGTGAGCGAGGGAGGACGGTTCGAATCCTCTTACCCCGACAAAGAGCGATATTTTGCGGACGTAACTCAGTTGGTAGAGTCACAGCCTTCCAAGCTGTTGGTCGCCGGTTCGAATCCGGTCGTCCGCTCTTATGCGCCCGTAGCTCAGCAGGATAGAGCATCGGATTTCTAATCCGAGAGTCGGGGGTTCGAATCCCTCCGGGCGTGCATATAATGAGCTGGGGAAACGGCGAAAACTAGCGCCGGTAATGACCCAGCGAAACCCACTTTGCGCACACTTTGCGCACACTTTTCTTCGAGTGCACAAAAAAAACCGATACGAACTGGTTAATAGCACATTGATTTGTGCCAATTGTCGGTCTGCTCAAAGAAAAACAGCGGCCCCATTGAAGAGACCGCTGTCTTGTTTATCTAAAAGAACTGTCTTTAGCAGCTATGGAGCAGCGATGGTATATGTGATTCTGGCACGGCCAAGCTGACGAACCTCTGCAGGACTACCCGGGAACGGCTCTGCCCAAGCTTGCACATAATACTGTTTTGTGACGTTGTTAATAACAGGACTTGCAATAGCCGTTGTGGATATATATTTAAATGACGCAGAAGTGCCGGGAGTCTCAACGTATGCCATCGCAGTGAAAGCTCCTAGCCCGGTCTGGGCATCGGTGGCGGAGCGAAGCTCGCCTTTTGTTTTATTACCGCCCCCCATGTCACGCACGAAAAATTCTACCTTAGTGACCTTCGCTCCATTGGGCAACTGCACTGGCGCAGTTACCGTAGTTACTACCGAGACGATAGAAGGCGGGTTTGGATAAGGTATAGACCCTTGTCCAAACGCAGCCGCCGGTATCGTCAGAACTCTTTTCTTTCTTTGGTATCTAATCTTTGAATCACTCAAATATTTAACGTGTTCCGAGATAATCGCCTTTTTACCTATCTTTCCTCTCTTGACCGCTCTCGGAGCAATCCTATCTGTAGTTACGGCCTTGTTCCGAATATCTATGGACTTGATTGAATGGTCGATGATTTCCAAGCTACCCACTGAGCTAGCCATAAAGGCTAAGGCAGGCATAGCCACCACAAGCACAAGCGAGAAGACCGCAATGTATACCATAATTCCTTTAGCCATAAGTCTTTTTACAATCTGTCTTTTCATTTTTCTACACTCCTTTTCTTAGCTAGTTACTGGACATAGACGTGCTGTAGATTAGTTTTTTAAAAGGCACCCCCCTTTGGTACTGAAAAGATTAAAGTTTTATATCGCAAATTTAGTTAGCAATGAGTGCGTAGGCTTCGAGAGTCATACTTGTTGGTCAATGCTGCGATAAGCTAACTGCTTGATTATACAGGGGATATAAGGGATGGGTCAAAAGATAGGTGGACACTTGGCGTGCGAGTAGGGCAGCATAGCCGGTTATGTGTAATAACGTTGATTTGGCCTAGTAGTGCGATTGATAGACAGTTATTAGGTAATTTTATTTCAAATCTACTGCACGCAACCGGATACCTGAGATTCAGGTATAATATCTGAAAGAGCGGTTGCTTATTTAAATGCCATCCTAACGCAGTGCCGCTGAATTCAGGCAAATCACGAGTTTAGGCAGTAAATTTATGTATACGTATTATCCAGATTATGATCAGGCAGCTGGTGTTCTGCTTAAGGATCTTGACGAGAAGGTCAACTATCTAGCTTGTCGAATGAATTTGATCTTGATCAATCCACTGAAAGAGTTTTTTCGGATTAGAGCGAAAAACTCCAAGATTTTTGATTTGAATTTGGGGACATGCACGCTAATCTGCGAAGGAATATCTGGTCTGAGTACATACTACAAAGGAGATGGTGATGGCGGCAAATTCAAGAATTTTGTTAAAGACTATGTATATCCTTCTCACCCCAAAAAAGAAGAAAGAGCAGATTTGCTCTGGCGCGACGTTAGATGCTGTTTAACTCACGGATTCTATATCCGGCATGCCCGGATTGAGGACGATAAGTCAAAACATTATATGCCCGACTCAAATAAGCGCATAATAATAGACCTCGAGACCTTCTTTAAGGAATTTGGACTAGCGGTTGACCGTTTCTTATCCGATGTTCGGAAAGGAAAATCAGCTGTATTGGTCACGAACTTTGAAGACAGATTTAATAAGGTTTTCCGGGTGATTGTGAAGAAGCAACCTTGAGCCGACATTGCAACTGCCATTGAATTCAGGCTCAAGATGGAATAACTAGCGGTTGTAATGATTAAGGCCAGTGAGGATTTGATCATGGACGGGAAAGAATTTCGGTCAGTAGTTGAATTAATGCGGAGCGCGAGCAGCCGAGAGATCGGCTTCATTGTTCTTCTCATATTTCCTTTTTATCTTGGGGCCTGGGCCTTTGTCTTGAACAACTTGCCTGTTACTGAGGCCTTAACACCGATTGTCCTTGGTGTAGTCTCCGTCGCTTTTTTTGTGGCCGTTTTGATAATGCGGTGGTGGGATCCACCGGACGAGCGGTTTAGACGAGCGGCGCATCATGTAAAGAACTTTCTCGAACACCAAGCGAAAGATTTTCGGAGCTTTGAAGCGATTAGGAGACTCGTCAATGAGGATTACACGGACGAGTTTATGAAGAAGCTCATTGATAGAAATCCTGAAATATTCCGGAGAGCTCGCATTAAGCGAGAAGGGGGGCCAAAAGACGGAATTGGGCTTATTCACGAAATGATTGATGAGACCAAGCCTGTTCTTCCCGTGACCTAGCGATCCGGTACAATAATGGAAGGGATGGAGGATCTTAGCATGTCGCCTAACATTCTAACGCAAACCAAAACAAACACGATGCGTATACATATTCAAACATCAGGTTGCCGTCATGAAAATCGAGGTTCCCTAGAATGACGAGCGGACTGATGCATGAGTTAAGCTTCGACGGTGGTATCCTTCGGCGTGGCTTCTGGCTATATGTTTGGGAGATTATACGGCCGCAGGGCACAGCGCTTTACTATGTTGGTATGACAGGAGATAGCTCCTCGACTAATGCGCAATCCCCGTTCAATCGCATGGGCCAACATCTCGGTTTCGCCAAGACCAACAACACGCTGAGAAAACATCTCCTCAAGCACGAAGTCGAACCCGAACTGTGCAGATTTCGACTTTTGGCCTTGGGGCCGCTCGAGCCAGAGTCTAGAATTGAGGCCCGTCATGAACACGATGGACGTCGAGATCGGGTCGCTGCAATGGAGAAAGCTCTAGCGGAAGTCATGAAGGAGGCCGGTTGTTTGGTAATAAACAATGTTTACTCAAATAAAATATTGAATGACGATCGTTTTGCCCAGGTACGCGAAGCCTTCGTCCGCGTCCTTCCGGCCTTGTCCCGCTACGCAGGCCAATGAGCGCACGATGAGTTTTCGCTTAGTCGATAGGGGCTGGAACCAAGAACTAGTCAACGCTCTGAAGGTTGACCACACCCATGTACGCATTATGTGCCCGTTTATAAAAAAACAGACGTTAGAACGGTTGCTCGCGACTGTCCACCCCAAAGAAATCCAGGTGATCACCCGGTTCAATTTGAGCGATTTCGCTGAACGCGTCAGTGACCTCACAGCGTTACGCTTTCTCTTGGAGCGCGGGGCTCGAGTACGTGGTGTACGCAATCTGCACTCGAAGCTATACCTATTCGGAGAAAACCGCGCTGTTGTTACCTCAGCAAATCTGACTGACGCTGCGTTACTACGTAACCATGAACTTGGATTCATTGCTGAGGATGCGGATATCGTCAAGCGATGTTGTACGTACTTCGATAATATGTGGGCTCAGGCGGGAAAGGATCTTACGACTCATCGTCTAAACGGGTGGGAAGAAAAGGTCTCGGACTATTTAGCGTCAGGAGCTGGGCCTCATAAGCCAACTGAGCTTGGAGACGAGGGTTCTGATGTCCGTATAGCAGCAGATAAGTTGGTGTTAACTCCATGGTTGACAGCCGCGCCTCAAGCCTATGTGAAGTTTCTCGGGACATCAAATAACCGTGTGGAACTCTCTTTCCTAACAATAAAGGAAATTGAGCGTGCAGGTTGTCACTGGGCAGTTGCCTATCCTGAGAATAAACGTCCAACTGGTGTAAAGGAAGGTTCTGTCATCTTCATTGCGCGATTGACAAAGGATCCTAAAGACATCCGAGTCTTTGGGCGAGCGATCGGAATGCGCTATAAACCAGGACGTGACGATGCAACGTTCGCGGATATTAAATTACGAACTTGGAAGAAAATATGGCCGCGATATGTGCGTGTGCACCACGCCGAGTTTGTCTCCGGTTCAATGGTAAACGGGATTTCGCTAAATGATCTCATGGACACTTTTAAGGCTCGGTCCTTTAAAGCAACAAAACAAAACTTTGCCAAGGGTACTGGTAATATAAACCCCCGCAAGGCGTATATGCAACAAGCGGCGGTAGAGCTGTCGGATGAAGGATTTGTGTGGCTCAATGAGCAGCTGGAAACGTCATTTGAGCGCCACGGAAAATTGGGATCTGCGGAGCTAGCGAAGCTCGATTGGCCCAAGGTTCCGCTCTCGTCCTAGTGAGATAATAACGAGCACCAGTCTCTGCATCAGGCAATTGCAGTTATGCACCTAAGTGATTTGATGGTCAGGTAATTGTTAGGCAATTTTCAAGTAGATTTAACATGCTTTGAAAACGAGTCAACGAGACTTAGATATAATATTTGAAAGAGCGGTTGCTTAATAATTTTGAACTGATACAAGGCTGTCGCCTAATTTCACGCGATGCTTTTGAATGGAGACCATATGACTCAAGTTACACGACAGGAGTTGGAGCAGTCGGTAGTGCTAGACCGAGCTATCACGATCGTAGATAAATTCTTGAACGATCGGGAGTCGGACCCAGACGATGATGTACG
>SDBV01009695.1_pt1 | contig 12752 bp, 10 predicted proteins | sample 2277081 | NCBI WGS metagenome assembly SDBV01 (sample SAMN10402039, study PRJNA504765) | marine sediment metagenome | isolation source: marine sediment core GS10_PC15, 223 cmbsf | place: Arctic Ocean: Southern Knipovich Ridge | collected 2010
TATCTGTCTTTATAAAGAAGTTTTGCCCGGCAAAATGATGAAGGGGATTTGCGCAGATCGTCCGCGGATTTTGGGTTTAAATAATCACTCATCATATACGCCCCTTTTATATATAATTACCCTGATATGAAAAAACGAATGTTAATGCCGCACGAAAAAGCCTTTTCGCTGGTTTTGAAAAGTGTTTCGAATGTAAGCGTCGAGACAGTTGGTCTTTTGAACGCCGCTGGGCGCGTTCTTAGAAAAAACATAAAGGCCGACCGGGCCCTGCCCCCTTTCAACCGCTCAGCAATGGACGGATACGCGGTGAAAAGTTCGGATTTTAAAAATGGCCGGACAAGTCTTGTATGCATGGGCGTTCTCAAGGCAGGAAAGGAATGGAAAGGAAAGGTAACCACAGGCAAGTGCGTAAAAATAATGACGGGCGCGCCGGTGCCCTCCGGTGCAGACGCGGTCGTGATGGTAGAAAAAAGCAACGTAGCCGGCACGGTGACGCATTTGAACGACCCCGGCGTTAAGCCGTGGTCTAACATCCATAAAAAAGGCGCGGATACTAATAAAGGCGCGGCTTTAATTGTATCCGGAACGTTACTCGTCCCCGGGCATATGGCGGTGGCCGCTTCCGTGGGCGCCGCAAAGATTTCCGTTTCACGCATGATAAAGGTTGCCGTGGTAGCATCCGGGACGGAACTGATTAACGTTTCGAAAAAACCCAAACCGTCGCAAATACGCGATTCGAATTCTCCCTTCCTTATATCCCGCCTGAAAGGCATTAGCTGGGTGAAAGGAATATTTATGGGAATAGTTAGGGACGAACCGCGCCGGTTCAAAGCCATTTTGAAAAAAGCCATAAGGGAAAACGACGTCGTTCTGATTACCGGCGGCGTCTCGATGGGCGACGCGGATTACACCCCGATAGTGCTTAAGGAACTTAAAGTCAAAAACATTTTTCACAAATCGTCCATTAAGCCGGGAAAGCCGATTTGGTTTGGGGTTACGGGCAAAAAAGCCGTCTTCGGCCTGCCGGGTAATCCTGTTTCAGTAGCTGTTACATTCAGCGAGTTCGTTAAACCCGCGCTTAAAAAGATGGCCGGAATTTCCGATCCCGCGCCGCGAAAACTCCTGCTCCCGCTTTCAAAAGACATCAGGAAAAAACACGATAGAAAAGAATTCCGCATAGCCGCCTTTACGAATGGAGGAGGAACCGTAGCCGCAATCAAACATCAAGGTTCTGGCGATTTCGTTTCCGCCTCGAAAAGCGACGGCGTGATTGTCATCCCTAGTGACCGCGCTGAGATAAAAGCCGGCGAAACGGTAGAGTTCCACCCTTGGGAACTTTAAAAAGCGGAGCTCCGTTCCTGGGACTTTGCGGCTACAGCGGTTCCGGCAAAACAACGATACTCGAAAAACTCGCCGCGCGTCTTGTCGAAAAAGGTTTGTCGGTTGGCTACCTTAAGCACGACGCACATAAACTTAAAGTAGATAAAGAAGGCAAGGATACGCAAAGGTTGTTCGACTCGGGCGTCGGCGTCCTTACCGCAACTTCGCATGATGAAAGTTTTTCCAGGATCAAATCCGGTAACTTGGATCATTCCATATTCGCACAATGCGATATCGTTCTGGTTGAAGGTTACAAAAACGCGCCTTGGGACAAATTGTGGGTGCATCCGCACTCGGGGGAAAAGGATAAAGTCCCGGCTCTGGACAAAGTTGTAGAGGAGATTGCCAAGGAAGGAAGCCTTGTTCATAACGACGCAAAGGGGTTGGAAAATTTTGTCGCCTCATGGCTTAATAAGAAAGTTTCAAAAAAGCCGATGTACGGCGGGCTACTTGTAGGCGGACAGAGCAGGCGGATGGGCACTCCAAAAACAAGGCTGCCGCTGGGCGAATCGACTTATGCGGAAAAGCAGCGCGCGCTGTTAAATGATAAATGCGATCATGTATATATTCTGGGCAACGCTCCGCTTCCTGAATCACTTTCGGATGCGGAAAGGATCAGCGATCCGCCGGACATAAACGGCCCGATAGCCGGGCTGATATCCGCTCACCGGTTCGCGCCGGAAGCCGATTGGCTTATAGCGGCGGTCGATCTACCGAATGTCGATTCGGATTATCTGAACAGACTCCTTGAGCGCCGCGTGCCCGGTTTCCGCATCGTTGCGGCGCAAAATCCCGAAAAGGGAAAGCCCGAACCGCTGTGCGCCCTTTATTCGTCCCAGCTCTTGCATCGAATTAATAGTTCGTTCAATGGCGAGCTTTCCGTAAACGCCGTTTTGGAGCGACTTGGTATTAACGGGAATTCCGCATTATACGATGAAGAAAAACTAAAGAACGTAAACCGTCCCGAAGACCTCCATGAATAAATAATCGTGCCCATAGGGAATCACCTTCCTTCCATGTGGTGGGGGATGACAGAATCTAAAACTTTTTAATCAATTCGGATGGCTTGATAATTTTGATAGATTTATACTTCTCTAAATTAAGCACGCGTTTATCTCCACTGACAATGAAATCTGCCGATGCCGACATAGCACACGAAAGGAATTTATCATCATCCGGGTCTTTACAAACTCCTTGAACATTGCGTGTTATTTCTTGAACGTCGAAATACGGGAGAATTTCATCTTCGACAAGCTCATTTATTTCATTTTTGCTTAAAGAAAATTTAGGATATTCCAAAACTGTTCTTAGTTCAGCGTATGTTTCATTTGAAATTATTGGGTTTATCTTTCCTTTTTTCCAAAGATCGCACAATTTCGATAATACTCCCTTAAAGAGCAGGGCGGATACAATCACGTTTGTATCCAATACTACCTTCAGCGCTTTCTTTTTCTTGCCCATCTTACGGCGCCGGAAACATCTTTTTCTACAATACCGAGTCTTTTCATTTTCTCCCGTACTTTTCCAAGCGATCCGCCTACTTTAGTTATTTTGACCGGTTCCATGATAATTTTGTCGTTGTTAATGGCCACATCGAAATATTCTACACCTGGGAATTCATCGGCGATTTTCTTTGGTAATGTTACTTGGTTTTTAGATGTTTTTTTGGCAAGCATTACTTTCTTATCTCCCTATTATAAGATATCCTTTAAGTAAGGATATCTTATCCCATTGTTTATGTCAAGGCGCCACGATCTGAGCGGCAGGAGTCGATACAAAGTCCGCCGAGAAGCCTAAAACAGGAGAATCGTATTTCATTAGCTGACTTCATGTGGCAAATATAGGTTTATAATAGAAACTAAAATAATGGGAAAAGAAAAAGAATTTGCGGAATTTGAGGAAACCTCCAGAAAAGTCCGTAAGACCATTCTTGATTTAATCTACAATGCAAAGTGCCCGCACATCGGGTCCGCGCTGTCCACCGTCGAGGGGCTTGTGGCGCTTTATTTCAAATACCTTAAGAATACGCCGGAGAATCCGCAAAACGAAAACCGCGACAGGTTCATACTCAGCAAGGGGCACGCGTGCCCGGCTCTTTATGCGGTTCTCTTCAAACGTGGCTATATAAGTAATAAATACCTTGACGGGTTTGCAAAAAACGGCGGCACACTGGAGCTTCACCCGAAGCGCGACCTCTCGCGCGGCATAGAACTCTCAACCGGATCGCTGGGGCATGGCCTTTCTATCGGCGCGGGCATGGCGCTTTGCTGCAAAAACGATGGGAAGGCGTACAGGGCTTACGTAATGCTTAGCGACGGCGACATGAACGAGGGTTCGACGTGGGAGGCGGTAATGTTTGCATCCCAGCACAAGCTGGCAAACCTTGTGGCAATCGTGGATTACAACAGGATACAGGCGATGGGGCCGACCGAAAATATCATTGATCTCGATCCTTTAATAGATAAATGGAGGGCATTCGGCTGGAACGCCGTGGAGGTTGACGGCCACGACTTTGAACCGATTTTCGGCGCGCTTGAATCGCTGTCTTCGGAAAAGCCTAACGTTATAATCATGCGTACGGTTAAGGGCAAGGGAATTTCTTTTATGGAAAACACTACGATGTGGCACTACAGGTCGCCGGATGACGAAGAATACAAGCTTGCCCTAAAGGAGCTTTCCAAATGAGGATAGCGTTTTTTAAATCGCTTCTTAAAACGTTCAAGGCCGATAAGAACACCTACTTCCTTACAGGCGACCTCGGCTACATATTATTTGACGAATTAAGGGATGCCGCACCGGAGAGGTTTTACAACATCGGCGTCGCGGAAGCCAACATGGTGGGGATTTCAACCGGGCTGGCGCTGTCCGGCAAAACTGTTTATTGCTATTCCATCGCTCCTTTTTTGGTAATGCGCGCGTACGAACAGATACGCAACGGCATAGCCGGCCACGGACTTAACGTCAAGCTCGTCGGAGCCGGCGGAGGGTTTGCATACGGTAAGGAAGGGCTTACTCACTTCGCGGTGGAAGACATCTCTTTAATGAGGGCCTTGCCCCGTATGACGGTTGTTGTTCCGGCCGACCCCGTAGAGGCAGGGCTTTTGGCGACACTATCGCGCGAATGGCAAACGCCGATGTACATCCGGCTCGGAAAGACGGGCGAGAAACGTATACACGACAAAACTCCCGATTTCAAAATCGGGAAAGGCATGCCACTGTTAAAAGGGAAAGACGTTGCCATAATCGCCGCCGGAACGATGGTTCAGAGGTCGCTGGAAGCGGCGGAACTTTTGCGCAAGAAAGGGCTTAGCGCAAGCGTTATTAACATGCATACGATTAAACCGATGGATGCGGAACTTGTACAAGAACTTTCCCAAACACATGACGCGATTTTCACGGTGGAGGAACACAGCGTAAACGGCGGGCTTGGCGGCGCCGTTGCCGAACTGCTGGCCGAAAGCTCGTATAACGGTTTGTTTAGAAGAATCGGAATTCCCGATAAGCTAAAGCCCGAAATAGGCGACGGCGAATACCTCAGGGGCTTATACGGACTCAACCCTGAAGGAATATTCAACACTATTTCCAAGGCTTTGAAGTAGAATTAAGCAATATGCCAAAGTTTGAAACGAAACTGATCCTCGCGCCGATGGCCGGTTTTACCGACCAGCCGTTCAGGAGGCTTGCGCGCACATTAGGCGCGGACGAGGTGGTGACGGAGCTTGTAAGCGCAAATGCCCTGGTGCGCGATCACCCAAGAACGTACACGATGATAGACCTTGAAGACGACGAAAGACCCGCGTCCATACAAATTTTCGGAGCCGACCCTGCGATAATGGCCGAAGCGGCGCAAAGGGTGGAGGCGATGCGTCCGGAGTTTATAGATATAAATATGGGCTGTCCCGTGAAAAAAATTTTCAAGACGGGCGCGGGAGCGGCGTTGCTTGAAAACCCGATCCTTGCCGCAAAGATCGTAAAGGCGGTTGTCGATGCGGTGGAAACGCCAGTAAGCGTTAAAATACGCACCGGCAAAAACGCCGAATCAAAAACGGGGTTGGAAATTGCAAGACTTTCCGCCGATGCGGGAGTGCGGCGTATATCGGTGCATGCCCGCTCGCTTGCCGACGGATTCAGCGGGCCAGTTGATTACGAATCGGTTGCCTTGCTAAAGAAAGAACTGCAAGTTGAAATAATCGGCAACGGCGGGATTAATACTCACGATGACGCGCGGCGGTGGATAGAACGCACGGGATGCGACGGACTGATGATCGGAAGAGGAGCCGTAGGCCACCCGTCGATTTTCAGGGCAATAAAGAACGGCGAAGATACGCTTCCCCATGAAAGCGAGGAAACGGTGTTAATGCATATAGAATGGACGAAGGCTTTCTACGCTGGAAGGCGCGCGGTGGGGCTTATGCGCGGCCACCTTATACGTTATTCAAAGGGATTGCCCGAAGCCAGGCGATTCAGGAACATGGTATGCCAGACGGAAACCTTTGACGGCATGGCGGAGGTGGTCAAGGAGTTTTTCGGAAGAATTGTTCAACATGCCGTATAAAACGGCAAGTTTGTAGAGGGGAAAAATGAATAGGCATATTTTCAGGGAATACGACATACGTGGGGTCGTTAAAAAGGACCTTACGCCGGACGTTGTTGAAAACCTCGGCAAGGCATTCGGAACGCTCGTAAAACGGGCCGCCGGAAAAAAAGTTGCACTAGGCAGGGACGTGCGACTTTCGGGCGAAAGCCTTTTTAACAGCCTTTCAGCCGGGATACGCTCCGCCGGCGTTAACGTGGTTGATATAGGAAGGGTTCCAACGCCGGTTCTCTATTTTTCGCAGTACCACCTGGAGGTTGACGGCGGGATGATGATTACGGGAAGCCACAATCCGCCGGAGTTTAACGGCTTCAAGCTGATAATAAATAAAGAAGGAATATGGGGAAAGCAGATACGTGCAATCGCCGATCAGATTGAACAAGCAGATTTCGATACGGGAGACGGCGCCGAAGAGACCACGGACGTGATAGAGCCTTACATCGAAATGGTAAAGGGTAAAGTAAAGCTTTCGCGCCCGATAAAGGTTGTGATAGATTCCGGCAACGGGTGCGGCGGGCTGCTGGCCCCGCGTCTTTTCAGGGAAATGGGATGCGAGGTGATAGAACTTTACAGCGAGCCGGACGGAAATTTTCCGAACCACCATCCGGATCCGACCGTCGTCGAGAATATGAAAGACCTGCAAAAAGAAGTGACGGCGCAAAAGGCGGAACTTGGAATCGGCTACGACGGCGACGCCGACCGTATCGGCGTGGTGGACAACGCTGGAAAGCTTTTGTACGGCGACGAGCTTTTGATTATATTCGCGCGCGACATCCTTTCAAGGCAAAAGGGTGCAAAGATAATCTTCGATGTTAAGTGTTCAAAAAACCTCTCGGAAGACATAAAAAAGCACGGCGGCGTACCAATAATGTCCGCTACCGGCCACTCAATCATTAAGGACAGGCTGAAAAAGGAGGATGCGGCGCTGGCGGGAGAGATGAGCGCGCATATCTTCTTCAGGGAGGATTACTACGGCTACGACGACGCTATCTTCGCCACCGCTAAAATACTAAAGATCATCGACGGCGACGACCGGCCGCTAAGCCGTTTTCTTGATGATGTTCCAAAGACGTTCACCACGCCGGAAATAAGGGTCGACTGCCCGGACGATGAGAAGTTCAAGGTCGTGGCCGACATGGTTGAATATTACCGCTCAAAATACGATGTTATAGATATTGACGGTGTGCGCGTCGATTTCGACAACGGGTGGGCTTTGGTTCGCGCATCGAACACGCAACCGGTTCTTGTTTTGCGGTTCGAGGCGCAGTCGCAGGAATCGCTTGAAAAGTACAAAAAAGAGGTTTATGAAAAGCTAAAGGGATTTCCCTCGATGGCTGGGATGAAACCGTTTTAATTTTGTAGGGCGCTGACAATGGAATTTACCTACGACGGCGACGAGCGGTTTTTCAGGGAGCTGCGGACGAGGGTTTTTTTCCTTACAGTCTGCATATTCGCCGCTTTCTTCATAATAGTCGTTCGTCTTTGGTACCTGCAGATTGTCCAAAGCGAAAGCCTTTCGATGCTCGCGGAAAACAACCGCTTAAGGCAGGTAGTTCTGCCGGACTATCGCGGCAATTTCTACGACCGCAACGGTATCGAACTTGTAAGTTCCCGTCCGTCTTTCAACGTGGCGCTTATACGCGAAGACATTCCCGACCTTGACGTTCTACTTGCCAGCCTTGGAGAGCTTATTGACCTGGATAAAGCGGCTGTAAAGAAAAAGATGCTTTCGATGGCGCCTTTTTCGGCTTACGTTGCAGCTTACGATATAAGCCGCGATCAGGCCGCCAGAATCGAAGAGCACCGGTACGAGCTTCCCGGCGTATCGCTTGAAATAAGGCCCACCCGTTATTACAGGTACGGCCCGTTGGCGGCGCACCTTCTCGGCTATCTGAGCGAAATAACGAAAAGCCAGCTGGAATTTGACGTCTATAAGGACTACAGGCAGGGCGACATTCTCGGCAGATACGGGGTTGAAAAAAGTTTCGAAACCGCACTTCGCGGCAAGAAGGGCAGAAAGATTGTAGAGGTTGATGCCGCAGGACGGGAGTTAAGGGTTGTAAGGAGCCTGCCTTCGGGCGCGGGGAAGGACATTAAACTTTCCATCGAATATTATACGCAGTTGGCTGCGGAACTGGCGCTTGAAGGCAAACGCGGAGCCATCGTCGCTATAAAGCCTAAAACTGGCGAAATACTGGCCATGGCAAACTCGCCTTCATTTAACCCTAACAAATTTGCGCTAGGAGTTGACTTTGCATACTGGAGAGAACTTATAAATGACGACTACCATCCCCTGAACAACCGCGCCATACAGGGGCAGTATCCCCCCGGTTCCACATACAAGATAGTAGTGGCCGCGGCAGGTCTTGAAAGCGGAGCTATCGATGAGAATACGAAGTTTTTCTGTCCCGGATATTACAAGATGGGCCGAAGGGTTTACAAATGCTGGAAAAAGGGAGGGCACGGCAAGCTGGAAATAGTCCGCGCGATAGCCGAATCATGCGACGTCTTTTTTTACAACGTCGGCTTGAAGGTGGGTGTAAACAATATAGCCAAAATGGCGGCGAGGTTCGGCCTTAACGCAAAAAGCGGCATAAAGCTTGACCATGAAAAGAGGGGGTTAATACCGACTACCAAGTGGAAAGAAAAGAACCGGCACGAACCCTGGATTGCCGGGGAAACTCTTTCCATATCTATAGGACAGGGGTTTAACCTTGCAACGCCGTTACAAATGGCGCGTGTTATTGCGGCTGTCGCAAACGACGGGAAGATGCCGTTGCCCCGGCTTATCCGCCTGCCGGAGGATGCCGATACCGGCCATGAATCGCTTGGCGGAATTGACGTCAAGCTTTCGCCGAAGACGCTTGCACTTATCCAACAGGGGCTCTTCGAAGTCGTAAACTCAAAAGGGGGCACGGGCTGGCGCGCAAGGATTAAAGGAATCAGCGTGGCGGGCAAAACCGGTACTTCGCAGGTTGTTCGCATGAGAGATGACGACGAACGCACGAAAGAAGAGATACCGGAAAAATTCCGGGATCACGCGTGGTTCGTAGCTTATGCGCCGGTTGACGATCCGCAAATTGCCGTGGCGGTGGTTGTGGAACACGGAGGAAGCGGCGGCCATGTAGCGGCTCCTCTGGCGAAGCAGGTGATCAAAACGTACCTTGACGGCATCGGCGCCAAAGCTTCGCTTAATGAGGGGGCATCGTAATGGAAAGAAGGGAATTGCTCGGCCAGAAGTGGTATTCATATTTCGACTGGACGCTTTTGTTCCTGACATTGGGCATTGCGCTTGCAAGCGTTTTCGTCATATACAGCGCGAATTACAGCAGTGAATCGGAGTTCACAAGATCGCTTTACATTCGTCAGCTTGAATGGAACTTCTACGGTTTAATGGCTCTTGTGTTCATGGCGGCTGTTGACTACCGCACCATGGAACGTCCAGCATACCTCCTGTACATTATATTTATCCTGCTCCTCATAAAGGTGCTTATGAGCGGAAGAGTTATATCCGGTTCGCAAAGATGGCTGAGCCTTGGAGGAATGAATTTCCAGCCTTCCGAAGTTGTTAAGGTAATCCTGATACTTACACTTGCCAGGTATTACGACGATTGGAAGGAAAACCGGCAGTTGGGATTCAAGCAGCTATTTATTCCTTTTATATTGGTGACGATACCCGTGTTGCTGATAGCCAAACAGCCCGATCTTGGAACCGCTTCGATACTGGTGGCTATATTCGTTGTAATGACGTTTGTAAACGGTATAAGAAAGAAGACGTTAATATCTATCCTGATAGCGGCGCTGGTACTTACGCCCGTAGCATGGATGAATCTGAAACCTTACCAGAAAAGCCGCGTCCTGACGCTGGTCGATCCTACAAGTGATCCGCTGGGACGCGGGTACCACGTTATACAATCGAAAATCGCAATTGGCAGTGGCGGGCTTTTAGGCAAGGGCTTTTTTGCCGGAACGCAGAGTAAGCTTAACTTCCTTCCCGAAAAACACACGGACTTTATTTTTGCCGTCTTTGCGGAGGAAGCCGGGTTTATCGGAACGGTGATCCTTCTATCGCTATACCTGCTGATACTTTTAAGGATGATAGACATCATTCTTAAAGCCGGCGACCGTGCCGGGGCCGTTCTTGCCTCCGGCGTTACGGCGATGTTTGCCTTCCATTTCTTTTACAACGTGGCGATGACGCTGGGCCTTACCCCCATTGTGGGCATCCCCATTCCGCTTCTCAGCTACGGAGGATCGTCGCTTTTTGCAAACTACGCGGCCATAGGCCTTTTGCTTTCGGTTAACCAGAGACGTTTCCGGCATGAATGACCATCCGTATTCAAAATGGCTGGACATTGTCCACAACCCCTCGCAGTACATCGGCAACGAAGTCAACTCGGTACTTAAGGACCCGTCGAAAGTCGATTGCAGGATCGCCCTGTGCTTTCCCGAACTTTACAAAATAGGGATGTCCCACCTTGGCCTCAAGATTCTTTATTCGGCGGTCAATAGCGTGGAGAATCTTTGGGCGGAACGCTTTTTCCACCCCGAACCCGATTTCGAGAATATTCTGCGCGAAGGAGGCGGAACTTTAAGGAGCCACGAGTCGCACGATCCGCTTTCGGCGTTCGACATCGCGGGATTTTCGATAACCACCGAGCTTTGTTATACAGGCATCGTGTTGATGCTCGATCTCGGCGGCGTTCCCGTGAAAAGCGCCGATAGGGACGAATCGCACCCGCTTGTGATAGGCGGAGGCGCGGGCGTATTCAACCCGGAACCAATGGCGGATTTTTTCGACCTGTTCGTTCTTGGCGAGGCGGAAGAGCTTTTACCCGAACTTTGCCTCAAGGTGGCGGAGTATAAAAAGGAAGGCATTGCAAAAAAAGAAATACTTAAAAGACTCGCCCAACTTAAAGGCGTTTACGTTCCCATATTTTTCGAGCCGGTTTATGAAGGCGACAGGTTCAAGGAGATAAAAAAAATCGAGCCCGATGTTGCGAACCCGAAACGGATTTTCATAAAAGACCTGAACGACAGCCCGTATCCGGTAAATATGGTGATACCTTACGGCCAGCCGGTATTCGACCGCATTTCCGTGGAAATAGACAGGGGTTGCACGCAGGGGTGCCGCTACTGTCTGGCCGGAACAACTTACCGGCCTGTAAGGGAGCGAAAGCCGGAAAAGATCGTAGAGATTATTGAAAACGCGGTAAAGGCTACGGGCTTTGACGATGTTTCGATGGCGTCGCTTTCAAGCGGGGACTATTCGCACATCGAAGCGCTTGTGACCGAACTTATGGACAGGTATTCGCAAGAAAAAGTTTCGGTTTCGCTTCCTTCACTGCGCTCAGGCACATTGTCGGAGAAGTTAATAAACCAGGTTCGCCGCGTGCGGAAGACCGGCTTTACAATCACCGCGGAGGCCGGAACCGAAAGGCTGCGGAAGGTTATAAACAAAAAGATAACGGACGAAGAAATAATCGAAACGGCCAGAAGAATTCTTTCCGGCGGGTGGCGCAGGCTAAAGCTTTATTTCATGATCGGACTGCCCACCGAAACGGATGACGACCTTTACGCGATAGTCGAACTTGTAAGGGAAATAAAATCCCTGCACGAAAACGGAAAGAGGTTCAGGGATATCAACGTGGGTGTATCCCAATTCGTGCCCAAGCCGCATACGGCATTCCAGTGGACGCCGATGGATTCTTTGGAAAACCTTTTAAGGAAAAAGAAGATACTTCTCGACGCATTTAGAAGGATGAGGGGCGTAGAGATGAAAGGGCACGACGTGGAGATGTCATTTCTTGAAGGCGTTTTTTCAAGAGGCGACAGGAGGCTAGGCCAAACCGTGCTGAACGCTTACACAAGCGGATGCAGGCTGGACGGCTGGACGGAGCATTTCAAGATCGACTTGTGGATGGACGCATTCAGGGAAACCGGAATAATCCCGCAAAGCTACACCGAAACGCCTTTGGGAAAGGAAAATAAACTCCCGTGGGATCACATCGATACCGGGGTAACGAAGGAATATCTCCTTGGCGAACTGGAGGAGAGCGAAAAGGGCGCGGTGACGCACGATTGCAGGACGCATTCGTGCTTAAAGTGCGGCCTCCATCCGAGGGGCAAGATAGTAGTCAAAGACCCGCCGGTCTTCCCGCCACATGAACCGGCAAGGGCGGCAATGCCAAAAACTTCTTTCAGGTACCGGATACACTTCGCCAAGGAAGGCCTGATGAAGTATCTCTCGCACACGGAACTGATGGCCGCCTTTACGCGCTCCGTAAAGAGAGCGGCCCTTCCCGTGGCATATTCACAGGGGATGCACCCGCATCCGAAGATTTCGTACGGGGCGGCTTTGCCGGTGGGCGTTGTCAGCGTTTGCGAGATGCTGGATATTGAGCTTGAAGAACCGTTTTCAAATACGGAAATTAAAGACAGGCTGAACAGCCGGCTTGAAAAAGGAATTTCCGTTAACGCAGTCATGCCGCTTAAACCGCCGTACCGTTCAATACAATCGCAGGTATCGATAAGCATTTACGAGATAATCGATTCCGCCGCCATGAAGGATGCCGAGCCCTCTATAAAAGAAATCAAGACAGCGCTTGAGGAAATTGAGGGCGTAAAAGTCGACGGGCCTGAAACGCGCGACGGCGCAGATGTGTTGCGCGTTGAAAGCCCTGTTTTGGGAATCGTTTCAAAGCTCAAAAAGGCCTTGCCCGGATTCGCACTTGGCGAAATGCGGCAGGTGGTCAAATGCGGCGTAATCATGAAATCC
>SDBV01009696.1_pt1 | contig 12752 bp, 5 predicted proteins | sample 2277081 | NCBI WGS metagenome assembly SDBV01 (sample SAMN10402039, study PRJNA504765) | marine sediment metagenome | isolation source: marine sediment core GS10_PC15, 223 cmbsf | place: Arctic Ocean: Southern Knipovich Ridge | collected 2010
AGCCGGTATTTTCGTTTGAAATACTAACCCGAAGCGCAAGCGAAGGGCAGCAAAGCAGGGGAAAACGCTGCACGTCCCTTCGCTTGCGCTTCGGGTTAGTGTGGTTCATGAATAATCCGGGCTCGGTTGTTGATGTGCTGGTCGTGGAATCAGATACCGACGGAGCAATCCGCGCGCGGGGGTCAAACCACACGTATGGCTGTAGTCGCTACACCATATAGTACCACGAAAGGCCGTAATTGGGGCATGGCCGCTTTGGACGGAAATGTTTTCTTGCCATTGGGCGTGACATCTCCTAAAATAAGATATGGCAATATCTTATGTCGTTCAGAGCAGTTCTTGCCGTGTATGGACAGCAGCCAATGGAAACTTACGGAAACTTTTTCGCCCCTGCCTGCGACTAATCTCTTGGGGTGGTGTTGTTTTGATTATTCAACCCCTCTAGCGAGAGCAGAATCCAGGATGGGAATTTGCATGAGATTTTCGGAAACAAAACCTGAATGCCGTCGCCACCGAGCGGCGGCCACGCGGTCGCCGCGCAGCTCTTGGGCGAGGATGATATTGTCGTGTCTGCCCGTATGGTCTTATTTATCCGTGTCGAAGTGCGTCTGCTTGGGGGTGTTGTTGACGGTGGGCGGGCAAGATCGGGCTGCCGCGCAGGTTCTTACGTCTCCGCCGCTCGATGAGGGCGGCGCCGTCGCCAAGCCGGCAAAGGAAGAGATTGTCGAAGATGTGTTCCTTCGTCCCCGTCGAGATTTAGTGCAACGGCTCAACAACGCCCGGCGGCTGATCGACCAGCAGCGGTTCTCTGAAGCGGTCCGCTTGCTGGGTTGGATTCTGGATTGCGACGAGGACTATTTCGTCCGCCCCAGCGGCGGCACGGCCGCCTTCGGCAGCCTCAAGTCCCAGGCGCAACGTCTGGTGGGGCAGATGCCCAGCGGGGGTCGCGATCTATACGAACTGCAGTACGGGGCAAAGTCTCGGGCCCGTCTGCAAGAAGCCACGGCCCAGCAAGACGCGGCCGGGCTTGCCGAGGTCTCGCGGCGATATTTCCACACAGAAGCCGGCGGCGAGGCCACGCTGTTGCTGGGCCTTTACTATCTCGACCGTGGGCGGCCGCTGGCGGCCGCGTTGATATTGTCGCGACTTACCGAGTCGCGCGAAGGTGTTGTTTACGGCGGTGATATCCACGAAGGCGCCGCCCGACTGGAGCCCACCCTTTCGATGGCCACGGCCGTTTGCTGGGCTCAAGCCGGTCTGCCGGGCAAGGCGAACGAGTGCCTGGAGTCGCTTCGTTCCCGCTTTCCCAGCGGCAGTGTGATGATCGGCGGTGAAGAGGCCGCCTTTTTCGCCGCCGACGAAGATCCCCTAAAATGGCTGGAGTCGCGGACCGGAAAACTTTTTGCCGAAGCGCCCCAGCAGTCCAAGGGCAGTGCCGACGACGGCATTCCGTTGTTGAACACGCTTTGGCGCGTAGGTGCGTCGGAACATCCCTCGGCCGAGCGGTTGTTGCGTGGCCAGTTGCAATTTTGCCGCCAGCGCGACCGTTCGATTATCGCGGCGGGACGCCCTCTGGCGGTCGCAGACGTGGTCTTGATGCGTACTCTCGATACGCTTGTGGCGGTGGATTTCCATACCGGCAAGCGTCTGTGGATGGTCCCCTTCGACGACATTTTGGACAACGCGGACGCGCCGGCCCAGGCTTCCCAGACTCAACTGGGGCAGCAAACCGGTGCGCTTTGCAACCGTTATTGGCAGGACGGAATTTACGGATCGCTTTCGAGCGACTCCCATCTGGTCTTTTCCGTGGAGGGTCTGGTGCCGCTGACCGGATCGCGCTTGCCGCAGTTCGTGATGATGGGCGGTCGGCGGGTTGAAAACCCGAACCGGCCGGGCAGCTATAACCGCCTGGCCGCGCACGATATCAAAACCGGCAAGTTGGTTTGGCAGGTCGGCGGCAAACCCCACGGCGGGCGGACGACGTCGGCAGTCGCAAACGACACGGGCCACACGGGCGAAGTGCTTCCCGCGGCCGGAAGCTTTTTTCTCGGCGCCCCGTTGTGTTTATCCGGGCGGCTATACGCCTTGGCCGAACTCGACGGCGAAATTCGCCTCGTGGCGCTCAGTGCTTCCTCGGGCAAGCTTCTCTGGACTCAGCCCTTGGCGATGGCGGAAAGGGCCATTACGCAGGACTGGTCGCGCCGGATGAGGGCCGTCTCGCCGTCGTATGCCGACGGGATATTGATTTGCCCCACCAGCAACGGCGCGATCGTCGCCGTGGAAGAAGCCACGCATTCGCTGCTTTGGGGATATCCTTTTCCCGAAAAATCTAAAAACGGCCGCAACCGCCAAGCCGTGTTTCAGCAACAAGGCGCGGCGATGGCGGCGGGAATACCAGGCTACGGACGCCATGGGGGCTGGCTGCATCACAACCTCCATATAGTAGGCGATAGGGTTCTAGTCGCCTCGCCCCGGAGCGAGTATATCTACTGCCTGGGACTGTTCGACGGCAAGCTGCATTGGAAGAGTTTGCGCAAGGGCGATCTGTTCATCGCTTGCGCCGACGACGAACGTGTGGTGCTGGTGGGATCGCATCATGCGCGGGCATTGAAAGTATTAGACGGAAAAGCGGCCTGGCCCCAGCCCGATGTTCGGCTGGGCGTTGTTTCTCTGGGTGAGGGCGCTGCGGCCAGCGGTCGCGGTTTCCGGGCCGGCGGATACTACTATCTTCCCGTGGGCAAGGCGGGCGTGGCGGTCTTGGACGTGCAAAGCGGACGCCTGGAGCGGATTGCCAAATCGCGCGAGGGCAACATGCCGGGCAACCTCATTCGCCACAAGGGAAAAGTCATCTCCCAGGGCCTTGACGGCCTGAAGAGTTATTACGAGTTGGGCACGCTGAAGCGGCGCGTCGATTCGATCCTGGCCAAGCAGCCCCAGGATGCGCGGGCACTGGCCCTGCAAGGCGAAATATTGATCGACCAGAACAAGCGAAAGCAGGCGGTCGATTCGCTCAGGCGTTCCTACGAGCAGATCGGCGGCGCGAGGACCGAGTGGCTCTTGCGCGAGACGCTACTGGACGGTCTGGCCGAAGAGTTCGCCGAATATCGCCAAAACGCGGCCGAGATCGAAAAGCTCTGCAAGCAAACCCGCCATCGGGCCCGATATCTGCGTCTGATGGCCGAAGGTCTGGAAGGTCTGGGCGAGTGGGATTCGGCTTTGGATCATTATTTACGGCTGGTCGACCTCTCGGACGGGAAGGATGCCGAGGGGCCCGGCGTTAATGTGCGTTTGAGCGATTCGCACCAGGTGCGCCAGGACCGTTGGCTAAGGGTGCGGCTGGCCAAGTTCGCAAAGGCCGCGCCGAATGACGTCGGCAAACGCCTGCACGAGGAGGCTGAAAAACGCCTGCAGACGGCTATGGCTTCGAACGACGTGGATCTAGCGCGGCGGTTTCTCGACCGCTTCGCCTATCACCCCGTGGCGATAAAGGGACGCGGTCTTTTCGTCGACCGCCTCATCCGCGACGGGAATTTGCTCGAGGCCGAAATGCTCTTGCGACAGGAAGCCCGATCGAAGCACCGCGGTGTTGCCGCCCGGGCCACGTTGCGGTTGGCCGAACTAATGCGCAAGGCCAAGTGTTTCGAAGACGCCGCGGACTGCTACAGGCGCCTGGCCTTCGAGTTCGCCGACGTCGTTTGCAGCGAAGGAATCACTGGCAAGGAAATCGTCAAACGATTGCCCCAGGACGATATCGTGCGGAGATGGTTCCAGCCCGACCGTTCCTGGCCGCTGGGCGTCGTCGAGTTGTCGGAAACATTGCTGGGGGGCAAAGCTCCGGTTCGCAGGAGCCTGGTCGACCTCAACTTCCACGGCAGCCGGCGGCCGTTTTTCGGCAACCGGCGGCTGAAGTACGATCAAAACACTCAAAACTTGATCGCCGTGGGCGCCTACGGCAAACTACTGTGGCGGCTGCGGCTCAACAGCAGTGGACGGAGGACATACCTGTCGGTTAATCAGAGCGTGAACCACGTTGCGGCGCGCGGGCACCTTTTGGTTCTGGCGGCCGGCAATGAATATATCGCCGTCGATTGCGCCGACCCCAACTCACCCAAAGTTCTATGGCACCGCCGTCCGCAGCAGTCTCTTTCGGCTTCGAACCACATGAGCCAGGCGGAAGTCAATGCCTTTTGGGCCGGAATGCCCCAGCAGTCGTTGGCCTATGGCCGCTCGGGTCGGCATCCCTGGCAAAGGGCCCTGTTGACCGACCAGTACATGTGTTACAGCAAGTTCCGCGGCGTGGTGGCCGTCGATCCCATCTCCGGACGCGACCTCTGGACGCAGGGCAACTTGCCCGAGAATTGCATGCTCTTCGGCGATGAGAACTTGTTGTTTGCCGTGCCTTTCGACGGAACCGAGGCGACCGTACTGCGTGGGGCCGACGGCGAAAAACTGAAAACTCTCACCGTCCCGCCGCCGGGCGAGCGGTTGGCGACCATCGGCCGTAGCGTGCTTGTCTGGCGAGTGGAGAGCAACCGGCGGATTCTGGAACTGGTCGACCCCTGGCAAGGCCGCACGCTTTGGGGCCCGCACAAATTCGAAGCCCAGGCCAAATGCTCGTTGGTCGGCGGCGAATCGTTGGGTGTGATGGAACCCAGCGGACGCTTCACCTTGTTCTCCTTGCCCGACGGCCGAAAAAGGATAGAGGTACAACTCCAGCCCGAACCGACCTTGCGCGAGATCGTGTTGCTGGAAGCCGACGGCCAACACTTTCTGGTGACGCACAGCCCGCCGCGACGCCGTAGCGGCCATACGCCACGTGCGATTCGGGGCGCCTCGTCGCGGCTGATCCGCAAGGGTCGCGTTTACGGCTTCGACCGCAGCGGCAAACGGCTTTGGGCCGATTTCCCCGAGGGCGTGGAGGTCGAGGAGCAGCAACTCTTGCTCGGCCAGCCCAGCCGCCTGCCGGTTTTGACGTTCGCTTCGCTGGGATACAACCCCAATAATCGGTCTTCCCGCTGGTTCACATCGGTATTGATGATTGATAAGCGCAGCGGCCGCGTGGTGCTCAACAAACGATTCACCCAGCAGTCGGGCATTTTGGAATTGATTGGGGATCCGGCCGGCAACACTCTCGACCTGCGCATGCAGCACAGCAACCTGCGACTGACGTTTACCGATAAAGCCCTGCCACCCCTTGGTAAGAAGAAAAAAGCCGAGAAGCCCGGCGGCGCCTTTGGAGGAGTTTTGAAGGCCTTGCAAAAAGTCGGCGAGCAACAAATGCGGATATTGTCCTTGCAGGTTCCGGGCCCTTGCAGGTTCCGGGACAGATGAAGCCCATGCCCGTGAGACGGTAAGATCGTAGGCCGGGTCGTGACCCGGCAATGGGGTTGGCGCTGGACGCCGGGTCACGACCCGGCCTGGTTTAGTTATCCATGAAAAAACGGCGATAATGAGCTTGAGGCATCTAATAATCCTGACGACCGCGGCGATTGGGCTGGCGGGCGGTTTGGTCCATCGGGCCGAGTCGGCGGCGCTGGAGCCGAAGACGCAGCGGGCCGTCGACCGGGGTCTCGACTGGCTGGCCTCGCGGCAGTCTCGCCTGGGCCATTGGTCGGCACGCGACGGCAAATATGCCACGGCCATCACCGCCCTGGCGGGAACGGCCTTGCTGGCCGAAGGCTCGACCACCACCCAGGGTAAATTCGCACCACAGATCCGACGCACCGTCGACTATTTGATCGGCCGCAGCCGCGCCAACGGGCTGATCGGCGATCCGGGGCGCGACGACCGCTACACGTACGGCCACGGTTTCTCCATGCTCTTCCTCTCGCAGGTTCTCGGCGAAGAGGAGGACCTGGACCGCCGAGAGCGAATCGTCGAGGTCTTGACCCGCGCCGTGATGTTCACCGGCCGCGCGCAAACCAAGGCCGGCGGATGGGGATACTTAAGCGCTAAAGACGGACGTGATTTCGACGAGGGTTCGACCACCATCACCCAGGTGCAAGGGCTGCGCGGGTGCCGCAACGCCGGCATACCCGTACCCAACGAGATTATCGAAAAAGCCATCAAATACATTCGCAATTGCACGGGCAAAGACGGCGGGGTGATGTACAGCTCGAAAAGCCGCGGCAGCGGCCGGCCGGCCATTACGGCCGCGGCGGTTGCCTGTCTGTTCAACGCCGGCCAGTACGACGACGAATATGTGCCCCGGCTGTTGGCCTATTGCAAAAAAAACCTCTCCGACGTGAGCGGCCGTAGCTTCGGGCACTGGCACTACACACACTACTACTATTCGCAAGTCCTCTACCGCGAGGGCGGCGACTTATGGCAACGATACCGCAAAAGGCTGCACCAGAAGATCCTCAAAGAGGCCAACCCCGGCGGCGGCTGGACGCAAGGATCGGTGGGGCCGGTATATGTCACGGCGATTAATTTAACAATTTTACAACTAGAGAACGGAATGCTGCCGATTTATCAGCGCTAATGTAGGGTGCGTCCGCGACGCACCACGGCGCTCTTTAGATTTCAGACTTCACATTTCACATTTCAGACTTCAGACTTGAATGGCACTTGCATTTGCTGATTCTTATAACGTAAGGTCGGTGATAATACTAACCCGAAGCGCAAGCGAAGGGCGGGAACAGCGGGACACCAAGGGTGAACACGGCGTCCCCTTCGCTCGCGCTTCGGGTTAGTATTACATACAAAACGAAATTTAAGTGCCATTCACTTCAGACTTCAGATTTCAGGCTTCAGACGAATGGTAGCCCCGACGTGCCTCCTGCGACTGACGCCGCTCTACTCACATCTGAAGTCTGAAGTCTCAAATCTGAAAAATACTCCGAGGAACAGCAATGAACCAAGACAACCCAACACCAGAAACGACCGCCCCTGAAGCGGGGCTCGATGTGGCGAACTCCCAGATGATCGAAAAGCTGCGTTCCGCGCGGCGGGTTATTCGACGCGAACTCGATCGGGTGATCGTGGGCCAGACCGAGGTGATCGAGGAGCTGTTGATATCGCTCTTCAGTCGCGGTCATTGTCTCTTGGAGGGTGTGCCGGGGCTGGCCAAGACGCTGATGATCAGCACGCTCAGCCGCACGTTGGACCTTTCCTTCAGCCGCATCCAGTTCACGCCCGACCTGATGCCGGCCGATATTACCGGCACGGAAATCATCGAGGAGAACCGCTCCACCGGCAGCCGCGAGTTCCGCTTCCTGGAAGGGCCGCTGTTCGCCAACTGCATTTTGGCCGACGAGATCAACCGCACCCCGCCCAAAACGCAGGCCGCCATGCTCGAGGCCATGCAGGAAAGGCAGGTAACCGTGGGCCGCGTGCAACACTCGCTGGCCGATCCCTTCTTCGTGCTGGCCACCCAGAACCCCATCGAACAGGAAGGCACTTATCCGCTGCCCGAGGCCCAACAGGACCGCTTCATGTTCAAGGTCTACATCCGCTATCCGAATTTCCAGGAAGAAGTGCAAGTGGCCCAGCGGACGACCACCGACGTTTGCGAACAGGTTCAGGCGGTGCTTTGTGCCCGGGAGATCGTCGAGTTGCAGCGTCTGGTACGCACGGTTCCGGTTTCCGATCACGTTTTCCGCTACACGGTGGCCCTGGCGCGGATGACGCGCTCGGGTGAGCCCGGCGTTCCCGACTGGGTGGCCCAGCAGGTGGCCTGGGGCGCCGGTCCGCGGGCCGTGCAGTTCATGATCATCGGCGGCAAGGCACGGGCCCTGTTGGACGGACGCACGCACGTAAGCTGCCGCGATATCCAGGCCCTGGCCAAGCCGGTTCTGCGGCACCGCATCGTCCTTAGCTTTACGGCCCAAAGCGAAGGGATTATTACCGACGATGTCATCGAGCGGATCGTCAAGGCCACGCCCAGCAAGGAAGACGAGCTTACCAGAGATCCGCGTTTTCAGAAGATGTTTGCTTCGTAGTGAAAAGATATATAAGCCGTTAGCCGCCGAGCTTGCTCGCGTCGTTTGCGCGAAAATCAGCGCGTTTCACAACGGTCGCAAGCGACGCGGCTAACAAGACAATATTGCAGCAAAGAACAATTCGCCCGTAATGCCCCAACAGACCCGCTTCCTACAACCCGAAGCCATCAAGCGAATCTCGCGGCTCGATCTCCGCGCCCGCCACGTGGTCGAAGGTTTTTTGGCGGGCATGCACCGCAGCCCCTATTTCGGCGAGTCGGTGGAATTCCGGCAGCACCGCGAGTACGCCTGGGGCGACGACTTGCGGCACGTCGATTGGAAGGTCTGGGCAAAGCAGGATCGCTACTACGTCAAACAGTTCGAAGCGGATACGAACTTGCGGGCCACCTTGTTGGTCGATGTTTCGGCCAGCATGCAATACGGCTCGGGGCCGCTGGATAAGTATGAATACGCCTGCACGATCGCGGCCTCGCTGGCCTATTTGCTGCTGCGCCAGCAAGACGCCGTGGGCTGTGTGGCCTTCGACCAATCGATTCGCGCGGCGGCGCCGTTGCGCACGCGTCGCAACCACTTGACATCGATCATCAAAACGCTCGACGTGAGCCGCCCGCAAAAGAAAACCGATCTGGGACAGATTCTCGCCACGGCGGCCGAAAGCTATCCCCGCCGCGGCATGATGATCCTGATTTCCGATCTGCTGGCCGATCGAGAGGCTCTTTTGAGCGGACTTAAACTGCTTCGCGCCCGTGGGCACGACGTGCTCGTTTTTCACGTCATGGACGACGACGAGTTGGATTTCCCCTTTACCGGCTCGACGCGTTTCGAAGGGCTGGAAGAGGCCGGCAATATCGTCTGCAATCCGCGGGCCCTGCGCCAGGGCTACCTGGCGGCCTTGGGCGAACATCTCGACGAGGTGCGGCGGGGCTGCGCGCAACAGACAATCGATTACACGTTGTTGCGGACGAGCACGCCCCTGGATGCGGCCCTGGCGGCCTTCCTCAGTTATCGACGGAGGCACGACCGCTGATGCCCACCTTTGTCTATCCATCGCTCCTCTGGGGGCTGGCGATTATGGCCGTGCCCGTGCTGATCCACCTGATCAACATGATGCGGCACCGGCGGGTGCGCTGGGCGGCCATGGAATTTCTACTGCTGAGCCAGAAGAAGAACCGCGCCTGGGTGCTGCTGAAGCAGCTTTTGCTGTTGTTGCTGCGGATGGCGATCGTGGCCGCCGTGGTGGCGGCGGTTGCGAGGCCGTTGTTGCGCAGCGATCTGGCCGGGATGTTAGGTCGCAGCAAAACACACCATATCGTGTTGTTGGACGACAGCTTTTCCATGTCCGACCGCTGGGCCGACACCTCGGCCATGGACCGCGGCAAAGCGGTGATCCAGCGCATCGGGGCCGTGGCCGCCGAGCGGTCCCAGCAGCAGCTTTTCACGCTCTTGCGGTTCTCGCGCGGCGGACAACTCGGCCAAAGCACCCAACCCGATCTATTGCAAGAAGCCGTCGACAGGCAATTCGCCACGCGGCTGGCCAAAACGTTGGAGCCCATCCGGGCGTCGCAAACGGCGGCCGATCCCACGGGGGCCGTCGCCGCCGTCGAGCAGCTTTTGGGCGAAAGCGACCAGGAGCGGCGGGTTGTCTATTTGGTCTCCGATTTCCGTAACCGCGATTGGAACGATCCCCAGGAGCTGCGGCGGCGGTTGCGGGAATTTTCTAACCAAGGCGTTGAGCTACGGCTGGTGAATTGCGTGGAGACGGCGCGGCCGAACCTGGCCGTCTGCGACCTGCGCCCGGCGTCCGGCACCCGCGCGGCGGGCGTACCCTTGTTCATGGAAGTGACGATCCAGAATTTCGGTTCCCAGCCGGCCCGCAACGTGGCGGTGGTTTTGGAAGAGGACGGGCACAGCCGTGCGGCGGTGCAGATCGCGGAGATCCCGGCCCGTGGCACGATTAAACAACGTTTTGGGGCCAGCTTTCCCACCTCGGGCGAGCATCGCATTTCCGTGCGGCTGGCTGACGACGCGGTGGCCGCCGATAACCGGCGTTGGTCGATTGTCGATCTGCCGGCCGACGTGCCGGTTCTGATTATCGACGACGGTGCCGAAGCACTCGACGCTTGGTTCCTGTCCTCTGCTCTGTCGCCGGGCGGCGCGGTGCGCACGGGTATTTCGGCGCGCGTGGAAACGCCCCGTTTTTTGAGCCTCAACGCGCTCGACGAGTTCGATTCGATTTATCTGGCCAACTTAGGCCGGCTCGATACGGCCGCCATCGAGGCCCTGGAAGCCTATGTGGCCGACGGCGGCGGCTTGGCCGTTTTCTTGGGTCCGCGGACTCGAAGCATTTTCGTCAACGAAGAGCTTTACCGCCGCGGCGAAGGTTTTTTCCCCTTGCCGCTGGGCGGGCCCGTGGGGCTGGAAATCGACCGGCTCGAGCAGCAACCCGACCTGCAGGTCGTCGACCATCCGCTCTTCGAGGTCTTCAAGGGCCGGCGCAACAGCTTCCTGGGCACGGTTTCCATCCAGGGATATTTTTCAGCGGCGGGCAGCGGCAAGGGGGGCAACTGGGCGGCGGGCAGCGGCAAGGGGGGCAACTGGGCGCCGGCCGCGGATTCGGGCACGCGGGTGATCGGGCGGCTGCGAAACTCCGCGCCGTTGATCGTCGAAAGCCGCTTTGGAAAAGGCCGCGTGGTGACCTTCCTTACCACGGCCGCGCCCACGTGGAACAATTGGGCGCGAAACAATCCCAGCTTCGTGGTGGTTGTGCAGGAGTTGCAAGCCTATATCGCCAGACGTTCGCAATCCGACCGTGCCCGCCGGGTGGGCACGCCCTTGGAAATCGAACTCGACGCCGACCGCTACGCCGCCAGCGTGCGGTTCGTGCCGCCGGTTGATGCAAGCGGCGCTGTTGACGACGATTCCACGGCGGCGGGCACAGTGGGCGGAACGGTCAATGCCACGCCGGGGGCCGACGGCGGGCTTCGTGCGTCGCTGCCGCAAACTGATCGCGGCGGCTTTTACGAGGCACAACTCACAACCTCCGAGGGCGGCAAGCAGTTGCGATGTTATGCCGTTAACGTCGACGCCGCGGAGGGCGACTTGCGAATAGTGTCGGCCGCCGAGTTGCGAGGCAGACTCGAAGGTGTCGACTATGAATTCCTGCAGGCCGTCGATTTCCAACTCCAACCGCACGAAGGGGCCGGACACGATCTGGGCGACTTCCTGCTGTGCATGTTGGTGCTGATGCTCATCGGCGAGCAGATTCTGGCTTACTCGGCGTCGTATCATCCGCCCCCGCGCAAGGCCGCCACCACCCAAAAAGCCACCGTCGGCTGGGGAGGCGGGCAATGAACATTGCTTCTCGGTTGCTGTCGAGTGAGAGTCTGTCCAGCGGAGGCTTGGTCCGAAACACGTTCGAGTGGGGGCGGATTCAATCGAACTCCGATTGGATTCTGCCGATCGCGGTTCTGCTCATGGCCGTGTTTTTTGTCGTGCGGATGTACCGTAGCGACGGACGCCAACTGCATCGTTGGCTGCGGGTTTTGCTGAGCGTTTTGCGCAGCGGTGTTTTCCTGGTGCTTTTGCTGCTTTACCTGCAACCGCAATGGCGTACCGAAATCGAGCGACAGGTGAACTCCCGCGTGGTTTTGCTGGTCGACACCAGCCTCAGCATGGGCATGGCCGACGTCGCTTCGGAAAACGGCGACGGCCACGCACGGACCACGCGCGCGGACAGCGTTGCCCAGACGCTCGAGGACGTGGATTTTATCGGCCGCGTGCAAGACCGCCACGATCTGGTCGTCTTCCGCTTCGACGAAACCGTCGAGGCCGTGGCATTGTTGCAGCGGTGCCACGAGCGGCAGCTACATGAAGAGCCGAGCGGCGAATCGGCGGCCGCGGACGGCGGCATCGATTGGGCCGCCCTGCTCTCGCCGCGAGGCGCGCAAACGCGTCTGGCCGACGCGCTGGTGGATGTGATCCGCCGGCAGCAAGACGCGCCGCTTTCGGCCGTGATTTGTATCTCCGACGGCTGCCAGAACATGGGCGCCGCGCCCCGGGCCGCCGTGGCCGCCGCGCGTGATGCCGACGTGCCCGTCTATACCATTGGAATCGGATCGCGGCAACCGCCGTTGAACGTTCGCGTGGTCGATTTCATCGTACCCCCGCGGGCATATCCGGGCGACGAGTACACGGTGAGCGGTTTTGTGCAAGGGCACCGCACCGCGGGCAAAACGGTTACGGTGGAACTCCTGCGCCGGGCCGCCGTTGAGGGAAACGATTCTGTCGAAAAAACAGGCAGCGGCGAACTGCTGGAATCTCGTCAGGTGACCCTGGGCGACGACGGACAGGTGGTGGCCGTCAAGTTCGAGCTCACGCCCCAAGCCCTGGGTCGCCAGACGCTTTGCCTGAAAGTGAAGGGAGTGGCCGGCGACGTGGACCAGACCGACAACATTCGCGAAGCCGACGTGGAGATCGTAAAGAGCAAGTGTCGCGTGCTGTTGCTTGCCGGCGGCCCCTCGCGGCAGTATCGCTTTCTGCGAAACATGTTGCACCGCGACGAGTCGATCGAGGTCGACGTGCTGCTGCAAACGGCCCAGGTGGGTATCTCGCAAGACGCGGCGGCCGTGCTCGACGACTTCCCCGCCACCCGCGAGGCGATGTTCAAGTACGACTGTGTCGTGGCCCTGGATCCCGATTGGCCGGCCTTCGCAGACGGGCAATTGCAACTGCTGGAAAATTGGGTGGCAGAACAGGGCGGCGGGCTGATCCTGGCCGCCGGCGCCGTGCATATGGGCAACCCCGTCGACA
>SDBV01009697.1_pt1 | contig 12751 bp, 12 predicted proteins | sample 2277081 | NCBI WGS metagenome assembly SDBV01 (sample SAMN10402039, study PRJNA504765) | marine sediment metagenome | isolation source: marine sediment core GS10_PC15, 223 cmbsf | place: Arctic Ocean: Southern Knipovich Ridge | collected 2010
GATTGGTTGAAGTAATATCACTTAGGTAGTATACCAACAGGTCGGCAGCGACGCCGTCGACCGTAACTCTTAACGTGGCAGGATCCGGCGGCGAACCAAGTGACCTGTCCCACCGAAGCACGTTGATCAATCTCGACCTAGCATCAAGCATTGCTCCCACATCGTTGCCCCAAGTCTGCATAGGAAGATCCACAATGCGCGGACGAACTTGGATACCCTGGAGTAGTGAACCAGGCATGTTGTAGATGTCCTGAGTGATATGCTTGATTGGAGGAAATCCAACTCCGTCGGGTACGTAGGGAGGGCTACTTACAGAGTATCCTCCGTCCGCAAAGGTTCCACTAAGGTTGAAGGTTACGCCGTCGGCTGTAATTAGTTGGTATACGATTGCCATGTTACACTCCTGCCATCGTGGCCATCAACCTGAAGTCAGATACGATTGGTTCTACTGGTGCATTGGATGTGATATACAGATTGTTGACGACGCTGCTGCTGGATGACCTACTGGTTCCGCCAACGCCGGTAAGACCAAATAGGTTATTGAAGGCAGCCTCAGGTAGATGTGAGCTTTGTTCCATACCCGCAGCAAAACTCTCAACTACGTTCTTACCTAAGTCTATCATCACCTTTGAGGGAGACCCTGTGTCAAAGACTGAATTGATGGCATCTATAGCAGCCTGCGCAATCCTTCTCGCTTTATCTATTAGGGCTCCTAACCTAGAACCGATACCGTCTATTATGCCGTTAATCATGTTCACTCCGGCATCGAAAAACGCCTGTGTCTTTTCGGTAAGCCAGGCAAGTACACTATCTACTGCACCTGTGATTTTGTCGTAGAAGTCAGTTGCCCACTGCTCGATTGCTGTGATCGTATCCGAGATCCAGGTGTTGAAGTTCTCACCTGTTGTTGTTATCCACTCACCTATCTTGTCTCCTGTAGTAGTGTGCCAGTTTTCAATAACTTTCCAAAACTTCAAGCCCCATATAATTATCGACACTATGGTAGTTACAACCCAGGTGAGGAAAGCTTCTTCAGTGTCAGCCATCCAGATTGCAAAGGACTCCCAAGTATTAACTGCCCAAGTTTTTATGGTTTCCCAGGTATTAGCTGCCCAAGTGTTAAACCCCTCCTTGATAAGTCCCCAAGTGTAGTTAAAGGCCGCAACCATATCTACACCCCACTGCCATAGAGCAGGAAACATTTTCTGCAGCGTACCTGCAAAGTCTTTATTGATCAATCCTCCCCAGTCAATATTAATTTCCGAAATAGTTTTCCAGAATCCATCCCAGTCATCTTGAAGATACAACCTAATAAGCGTCCATGAGGTGCGAAAAAGTGCAGTTAGGATACCAACTCCTGTAAGAGCCGCCTGTACCCCGAGCAAGTAGGCCTCAACAATAGCCCCGAAGAGTTCCTCGGCAGGTTTTATCAGGCCTCTCTCCCAGTATTCCGGATCCTGAATCAGCCAGTCCCAAATACCTGACATAAGTCCTTCTAGGTAAGGTCCTTCGGTTTCCCACCAGACTACCCACTTGTCCCATTCCTGAACTACCCAGTCCCAAAGATTTTCTTCCATCCAACCCTTAACTACGTTTCCAATTGCCTCGATCTTCTCAACGATTAGAGGGCTGTTTTCGACAAACCAGTCTCTGAACTCATTCCACTTATCAACCAGAGTCCTCATAGCTGCTGCTCCGCCAGATGCTTCCCAATCCTTTACTACTTGATCCCACAGACCCTGAAACTTCTGCCTAATAGTTGCTTTGAGACCCTCAAACGCTGCATCTATTGAAGGTACTAGGCCTCCAGGAAAGCCAAATTCGTCGGGTATGAGGCCGTCGAAGGCCCCGCCAGCCCCGGCACCTCCCGCCGCTCCACCTGCACCCGAGGCTGCTTCAGCGAATTCTTCCATAGCAGTTGCCATTTCGAACAGCTGATTTAGCAATCGTTCCTGTAATCGTACTTGGATTTCCTGTACGTCTATCTGTTCCTTGGCTGCTATCTTTAGGTCTTCTGCTGCGTCGGCTTCGGCACGGGCTAGGCGTATCGACTCTTCAGCCGCATCTATTTCTTCAAGCTTTGAAGCCAAGACGTCAAAACTAGCACCTTCAAGAAGCAGTTTGTTATACTCACGAACACGCTGCGTTAGTTCTTTACCAGCAGCTCTCTGTGCGTTTCGTGCAGCAGTTAACCGTCTCTCGGCGTCAGCTAAATCGTTCAATGATTGTGCTAATAGCAATTGTCGTTCATACAGCTCAACTAGAGATTCGCCGTAACCTCCTGGGATTTCTGCCAACGTAGCGAATACTGCTGCCGTCTCCCCTGTGTCTATAGCTTCAGCAATCATTTCCGAGAGACCCATAAAGTACTGACCGGCTGCTTCTCCACCCATCTCTCCCATGTCTACGAGGATTTTTAAGGCTCTTTTAAGAGGTGCTTGCAACCCCTCAAGAACATCAAAGTCAGCCATCGTGAAGCCCATGAGGAAGTAAGTAAAGGCCGAGGCGCCCCAATCCATAATGTTTGACGCAACCCTAGGGGGCGATCCAGGTCCAAGGAACCAAGCTAATATAGAACCTATGAAGTTCATTGCAGCAACAAGAGCTATAGACGCACCTTTCACGATACCAGATGCTAACTGTACCGAGATGTTTACGCCCCACTGAAACGCTGCCCAGGCAAAGCTAATAATCTTGTTTGCGAAGCGTGTTAGAGCAGCCGATCCTTCCTCGTCAAGAAGTATAAAGCCAGACAATACTTCATCTACAATGTCGGCTAACACGGAGAAGGTAGCAGATATAGTCCTTAGAGGGCCATATAAAGCACCTCCTTCAGAGATTAGATTCTTGAAGACGTTGACAATTCGCTGTGCTACTACATAGATAGACCGAGCAACCGGCAAAAAGTGCGTGGTCAGTTCCGCGCCTAGGTCGGTCATCGAGGCCTTCAACGCCTCGGCCATTTGCTTTGTAGTGCCTAATACTTCAGGTAATACATCAGTCCTCAACTTAAGTTTTTCAAGAGCCATATCCAGCATACCAGCCTGTTTTTCGGTATATGACAACTGATCGGCTGCCTTTCCAAACATTTCAGACGCACGTGCTGTTGCCTCTTCTATAGTGGTTACAACTCCGATATAGGCCATCCAGCGAGTAGACAACCTACCGACGCTACGTATTAGCCTATCCATCAGATAGTCTACAGAATCACCTTGCACTGCTGCTACTTTGGTTAGGTAAGTCATCGCTTCGGGAAGGCGTTCTGCAAGCTCTTTGCCTAACAGCATGTATGCCTGATGATACATCCGGATCACATCAAGCTCAGGAACCATAAAGGCAGATGCTTGCTTAAGCGAGGCGAGCATGGCAGGCATATCCTCACCCAGGACGCCCAACATACCTCGCCTCGCTAATTCCAACTGAGCCGCATAGTCGGTAAGCCTGTCAGTTACGATCATCAACGCTTTAGGCAGAGCTAATAGCCCCAAAGCTATCGCACCAAGACTAAAAATAAAACCTGCCATAGCTCCAGCAGCGACAGCCGCTAACTTAACACCCAAGCCAGCCACAGCTGTAGCCAGAGTGCCTATACCTGATACTGCAGAAGAAATTGCAGGTCCAGTTAGGTTCTTACCTGTTATCAAGATCTGAATCGCGTGGGTGATATTCATAGTGACTCCGCTACGATCAACACAGGCCACGACTACGACCGGCGCTCAACTTGCGCGATAACATCTCGCATCGCCAGGTCATCTGAGACCCCTAACCACTCTGCTTCACCTAATTCTTCGGCTGTGCAGTGGTAGATGTCTCTGCGCAATACATATGATACAAGCTCCCAAGGAGCGCTACCCCGATTCGTCCACATGTACGCTAGGGCGCGCTTTTTTAGTTTTTTGTTTCTGTTTTCGTACCCATGAGAAGCCCGGTAAGAAATTCGGTTTCCTCACTGGTCAGCTCATCTGTCGTTGCTGGATCGTCCTTCGGAAGTTTCATTGCTACGTCGTTATCATCAACCCAGTTCCATTCCTTGATGTGTCTGGTCACTAGGTTGAGACCTTCCTCGAACTTGTCGATTTCGTTCTCGTCAAGCTTTTTGACGTCCTCAGGATCATCTCCAATTACCTTGCGAAGCTCGCGAATCTCACGTACCTTCACGGAGGTGAGTATTACGTAAGAACCTTCTCCCTGAACCTCAACTGTGGAATGACGCTTCACACTCTGTCTCTTAGGCATTATACTCCTTTTAGGGGACTAGTGGGCGGCCCCACAATAGGACCGCCCAAACCACACTAGCTTGTTGGCCAGGTTGTCTTCACCAATTCCTCACACTTGATCGTTACTTCAATCAACACTGGGTCTCCAGATCCTGCTTCACCACCTGGATCATCGAACGTGGTGATGATTCCGGCTCCGGTGTAAAAGACGAAACTAGCAACCGCCTTTCCGGCAGGCCAGTATCGCGCATACATGACACCACCTTCAGTGACGTCCCAAGTACGGATCTGAACGAAGGGGCCAGCCGCTTCTTCGGTATACACGAACCGAATCGTCAGGTCCTTCGATGCTTTCTTGCCGGCTTTCACGATTGGTATCTCGTCGTCAAAGACATTCACCTCACCAGTCGCCCGATCTCCACCTGTAGTTGCGATGCTCGTACCATAGGGTGCCAGATCTACCCAGGTTGAACCGTCCTGAGATACCTCAACATCCGCCGCTACGAAGCTTAGTCCTTCACTTGTCCTAGTCATGACACTCCCTCCTCAACTTCCATCCAGTCACGCGCTTCGTCAGCGGCCTCCTGGATACCCTCAGCCGGTACATTTAATTCTTCTGCAACGTTCTCGATGTCTGCTGTAACGAGATCACCTATCGTTTCAATTCCCACCTCCTTCAGCTGCACCGCCCTCTCTTCCCACCCAGGTAAGATTTCCAAGGGTGGTGTTTGAACCTCAGTGATTACGTCTCTATCCAATAAAATCTCTAGGGCATTTCCTGATACCTTCTTGAGTTCGCTCATGGTACCTTCCGGAATCACCGTTCCGTCCCTAAAGGGTCCTAGATCCTGAAGAACCAGGTATAGCTTCCCCATATTACCTCCTTAGAACATCCTAAACAACAGAGTAAATCTAGCACCTACATAGTCCGCACCGGCCCGATTATGGACGGCTTTCCTCCAAGACCAACTAAATGCCTTTATACCCTCAACGTCAAAGAAAGGAGGTTTTTCCTGTTCCTGCAGGACGTTTATAATGGAGTCGATCATCGTAACGGTCTTGCCCATATCCTCTCCTAGTTCTGACCTTTGACGAGCGTATAGGTCTGCATGAATCGTAATGATACTTAGCTGTACACCGGCCTGAAAGGTAGTCCTATCCGTTCGACCTGAAGGATCACAAATCCCTGCCTGTGGGTAAATCTCAAGTAACGGACAATTCAAGGACGAAACTCCCTCTGTAAGCTCGCTAAAGGTCGCAGTAGTGCGCATCCCTGCTGCAGCCCCTAAGGTAGTCTCTATGCCGTCACATAACTGAGTTAGCGTTACTGCCATCCATTACCTCCTTACAGGTCGAACTCGAATGGATAGCCGCCAGCGGAAGCTACTACCACGTCAATCTCTGCATCCACTGTAACTGCGTTTAGATTCTCCGCAGTCATACCATCCAGAGATTCATTGTCCCAACCTGAACCTGCATATTGAAGCAAGAGTGTCTTCACCTTGTTGAGAATGTCACCGTTGGTGATTGCATCTTGGGCCTCATCGTATGGTGTGAGAACTGTCTTGTGACGGCCAGGGATAACAAGCCCGTCGTCGTCCAGTGCCCACACATCCCAGGCGATATTGCCGGAGCCGTCTCTTGTTGGTTCTGTTGATTTGATGCTGTACTTTGCCATTGAAACCTCCTATGGTAAGATCACGCCGTCGAATTGGTATGCGGATCCGATGTTTGCGCCAAAATAAATTATTACTGGGTCAGCCGTAAACGGCGATGCCCAAGCCGCTGATATTCGCTCAACGCCATTGACGAGCACCCACATTCTTGCAGGATTCCATCTGACGATAAAGTTCCATTGCGTCGATACCGCCCATGCCGTATTCCAGGTATCGGTGAGAGTTGCGCCATTCGATTCCACTGAGAAAAACAGTTGCGGGGTGGGCATACGATAGAGGAGTAATCGGTTATTGATATCGATGTACATATCTAGTAGCACTTCAATGGGCCCAGCTTGTCCCCATTCTCCGACCTCATCGAGGTCGTGGCGTGGGTTTGCGCTGAAGTGAATCTCTCCGTGCTGCGCCGTGAGCCTGCCAGTTGGCTGCGTGCAAGTATCCCTGCCGTCGATGCTCAGGCCGCCGAGTTCGATGGAGTTGGCCTCAGAGCGCGGCGTGGCGGTCAGGGAGACGGCGTTGAGGGCGAAGGCGTAATAGTCATCGGTGAAACGTTCTGCCCCACCACCTGTTAAGTACATTTCTCCCAAATCGCCAATAGCGCGGAATACTGCTACGAAATGACGCCATGCTACCGAACCGGCCAGGCTCAGTTGATAGGCAACCGCTGAATACTGCAATCTCCCAGAAGCCTCTGGAGTATGCCAATATGCCAGACTCGCGCCATAAGACCACCCGCCCATCGAGTAAAATACCCCATCATTCATCCAGTCTGCCCCGCTGCGCAATGCTTCAGTATCAGTAGCACCCGCATTGTATTGCACTGAGGCAACACCACTGTGGACGATTGCGTTCTCTTCCTCAGTCTCCCCAGCGTCAAGAGCAACATTCGTCCATCCCACGGGGATGTCAGGATTGCCACCAGTGAATACAGCCATGCTCGGATTGTCAATCTCGTTCGCCAGCCATTCCACCTGATGCCAGTATAGAGTCCCCTCGTCGCTGGCGTTTAGGCATTGCACCGACGCACTCACGCAATCCGCACCGACGCCGTTTCTGGCGATAGTTGGCAACTCACAGCAGAACGTCTCAGTCCAAGGATGCGTGCTGAACCCGTCAGCCCAGACGAAGCGACCAACGTCACCATCATCCCAGTTGTTATCTGTGCCGCCAGCGAGAACGCCGATTGCAGTTGTGAAGTCACCAGATACCGACGTGACCACTGTGCTTGAGCCGTCTGTGATGTTGTACAACGTCATTCCCACCATCGACTGCTTGAAGTTGCCGTCTGCGTCGATCAGCGTTGCGCTATCGTCGCCACCGTCGTGAGTCGCCAGCATCTTTGGGCCCAGGAAGGTCTTTATCGCGGCGCCATTAGTTTCATCATAGACGACTATCGAAGGTTGTCCCCGACTGTCAGCGCCATAGTGGACAGGAACGCGGAAGACGTAGTTGCTGCCAGCCGCAAGGCCAGCAATGACCTGCTTGAATCCTTCATCCACTGCATCGTTGCCGAAGACGTAGCCACCGTAGCCATATCGTGCGCCAGGAGCATCCTGCCGCATATCGTGAGTGACAAGCCAGCCGCCAGCGCCGTCAGTGATCACACCATCATTCCCGTTGCCAGAGTCATCAGTCAGAGCCGCGCCAGCGCCGTCAGAGTAGTCAGTCTGCCAGGCAGTATTGCCGTCAACCCCAGGTGGATTCATCCGCGAGTTGGGCACGAACGCCTTGCCCGGTGTATAGCGCAGAGAATCGGAGAGCCGCGCCCAGCCTCCGAGCCGACCGTCGAAGGCGCGTACTCCATCAGATCGATTGCCCAGGTATAGGTCCTTCCCAACGTCTGTGATAGCTGCGCCCACCCCAGCGCTCTGCGCTTCGTATGAAGCCACGGGAACACCGTCAATCCATAGGTATATCATTGGGCTTCCCGCAGGGAGCGCGGTGCCATCGAATTGCATTGCAATGTGATGATACTGTGAGTCTGGAACAAACTCGTCAGTTCCGCATCGTGATATAGCGATTGCGGTATCACAGTATATAGTAGCAAGAATCCCCACGCCTGTATTGGGACAGAAAAACCATCCCGCAGCAACGCCCGCAGCCTTGTCAAACATACGCCCCGAGTTACCTGCGCCCCATCCATCCGCACTTATCCACGCCTCAGCCATGAACTCGCCAGCGTGCAGGTCTTGAATCGCAGCCGCGTCAGCGACAACCACACTTGTTGCCGCACCGTCAAACTCGATCTCCTGCGGCGTCAGTGGCGTGCCTTCGACCACCCAGTTGCCGCCCGCGAACTCATCATCCAAAAAGGCGTCAAGCTCGATCTCGCTGTCGTGCGGATGTGACCAGGCATGGCCCGTGCCCGTAACCAGCGCGGCAGGAGTGCTATCTGTCGGCAGGCCGAACACGCAGTCCCACGAGCCTCCGCCGCCAGCGATTGCACAAGGGTCAGCGCCCGCACTGATGAGCGCGATTTCATCGATGCCACCGTTGACGTCAGTGCCGTAAGCACCGTCCCAGAAGACGCGACGGAAGATGAAGAGGCCTTCTATGAGAGCGTTGGCCGAGTCTCCATTTGTAGGATGCTCACCGATGTCAAGCGCGGCACTTGGAGCGAGTTCGGTAGGAACCGTGGTGTTGCCAAACGTGTGAGCGTCATCTATGGACACACATCCATAATTTGAGCCGTCAAGCGTCTTCTTCTTGTCCCACCGCGCGGCAATACTGTAGGTTGTCCCGGCATCCCAGGCGGATATATCCACTGTGATGCTACCCGAAAAGAATCGGAACTTTAAGTTGCCGCTAGTGTCTGTGTCAATTCTAATGTCATTGACATTTGAGACGAAAAGAGTATGAACTATCCCATCATCGCCCTCCCACTCCGGCGTGATATCAAAGACAATTGTGCCCTGGTTAGGGTCAAAATTGTCGTACCAGAGTGCGGCAGCATTGCCCACCAGGCTGCCCCGCGCAAAGCTCAGCACGTCCGGCGTCCCCGTCCCGTCAAACTTGCCCTGGACGATAGGCGCACCCGCAAACACCGTGCCAGCACGGATAGCCATCGACGGCGTGAATGTCGCCAAGCTCGCGTCGAACTTCAGCAGATTCTTCCTGCCGCCAGTCAGCAGCGCTCTTCGTGTTCCGTGTAGCATACCCATAGAGCCTCCTAGTCTTGAAGCAACCCCAGCTTAACCGAGAGATCAGTTGCTCCATATGTCGGCGTTCCAACTCGATTCACAAGTTGTCCAAAGAGTGACGTGCCTACACAGGTGTATTGCTGTGACACTTCTACTCGAGAAACAGACGGAGTTCCAGTAGCGAACCACGAACCGTCTACAGTGCTGATGATTGCCACTAGGTTATGAAGTTCTGCCTCTGTGCAAACCCAAGGGTCGTTATCACCAATCTCTGTGATCGCCTGGTCAAACAACCACAGCTCCATCTGCGCATCCTGACCAGCATCATCAATAATAAGCAAGTTCTTGATGACCCCTCCATAACCAGTAACCCGAGCGCAGTCAGCAAACTCTAGCACGCCTCCAACACAGTCTCCAGCAGCATAGATATTCGTATCACTAACCGGATTAGCTATAGGAGAAACACTCTCACTACCCACCTGCCCAAGATGCTGCTCAGTAGAAGGCACAGTAACAATATCTACATTGCCTATGTTATTATCACCTGGGGCTATACTAGTTACAGCAACTGCTCCAACTACAGTAACTGGGCCAGTTACAGTGATCGTACCCCCTGAAATAACCACTTTACCCAGTACCCTATTAGCACGATCTCCTACATCTATCACTTCAGCGTGAGTTGTATCGTTCATATCCCGCAAGCGGGTCTTCACGTCTTTCGGAACGCCTTGACCTTGAATGCGTACTATGTCAGTCATCACTCCTCCTTTGCCGCCTGTGAATTCTCCAGTTCTTGATCCTCTTCCCCACCTTGCGCCGCAACTTCAGCGCACGCCTTTTCTGCAGTGCCACCCACGGGCTGTGTTCGGCCCAGGCCAGGACGACGAATATCAGAATGAGTGCTAGTATCCAGTCGGTCATTCCGTCCACCCCCCAAACTTCACACCCACAACGGCCCCCGCTGCCTGCGCTTTAGCGCGCCACTCTAGATCAGACTTTGCCGCGAACGGTTCAGGGAACGACTCGGGTATGTCAGATCCGTCGTCTAACTCCTGGAATTCGTAGTGCATGTGCCACAAACCCCCAAACTCCCTGGTGAACAGCGCTATATTCGCACCCTTCAAACTCGCGTCTGACACAAATATGTCTTTGAGATAGAACGTCAACCCAGCGGGTACTGAATACGTAGCGGAGTGGCATATGCCCTCGCCGTCGTAAATGCTCGCGATTTTACTGGTGCCGTCCGCGCCATAAACTGTGATCTCGCCTTCGTTCGTGCCCGACGCGCCAGCCGTCAGCACTTCCAAGTAGCGCACCCGGAGCATGTCCACGTTGAAGTTCACAGCAGTTGTGCCGTTCAACGTGATCGTGTCATTGGTCAGCCCCCAGCCTGCGTCAAGTCCTATGACATAGATGGTGCGTGCCCCGGCACCCAGCGGCGCTCCGTCATCGTCTGCGTCGTCAGACTTGACGATGAGCGTTTCGACAGCAGCCGGATAGTACATCAGGTCAGCGATGTGCGACACGGTTTCCCAACCTGTGCCTACATCTGGATTATGACCAAACCGGCGTACAGCTTCGTGGTCAGGTATGTTGCCCTCGGAGATCTGATAGCCGTATGGCGTGTTGATAGTTCTGATCTGGTTGCCCGTCTGCAATATGCCGAAGATGTTACCATCACTGTCGATCAGGTAGACGCCAGTGCCAGCGACCAGCGCAACCTCCGCGCCTTCCACCAGGTCAACTTCGGTGCCTACAGCTAAATCAACTTCACCAATATGTGCTTCACTTTCAAGAAGGGTTACTTCCGAATCGACAAGTGTAACTTCTGACTCATGCAATACAGCAGAAACTATATCAGTGTGAGTTCCATCATGCATATCTCGCATGCGAGTCTTCATCTCTTTCGGAACGCCCTGACCTTGAATACGTACTATGTCCGACATTTCAGTACCCCTTCTCGATCAGTGCAGCGACATAATCACCGACAAGTTGATAAACAGCATCCGACTCGCTTATCATTGCTTTTTCGAAGAACTTCAACGGTATCAACCCCCTGGCTGCAATCAACTTAGCAAGATATACAGCAGAAACCCCGTGATCTGCTGCCCACGGCCTAAGAGCGTCGATATTAGGAAAGTATGGGTCAGTACCACGTTCCTGAAAAGGAGCATAAAACTGATCACTAAAAACAACTCCAGTAATATCTCTACCTACCTGCAGTATCTCATCTTCGATACTTGATAGCAACACACCTCGCCAATCTGGAACATTAGTTCGAACAGCACCTGCAACCAATTCTGTAGCACGTTCCCAAGGTTCTATTAAACGGCTGCCACTCAGCCCAGCATTGATCCTTTCAAGCTCACGCTGTACCTTTACATCTCCTACAATTTCGATACTAAAAAGCTCAAAAGGTCCTGACCCTGCCATTACTCTCCTCCATATAGCGGTGGAATCCACCCGCCACTAATAAGGAGATTCAAGACTGTCTTATTCAGCCCACGACGATACTTGATTTGTCCAAACTCAAAGTTACCAAGCGTGGCTGCCATAGCCCCTTGTTCTTGCTTGAACCACATTTCGGCCTGCATAAGGCACGCTTCACGAACATCTGCAGGAGCTACAGACTGAGATCCCCACGTCGCCAGGATTTTTACCACAGGAGCGTCGCCGCCGTCGAGAAACCTCGTATAATCTCCATTCCTATCTATGATAAGCAAATTGTATGGCAAGGTTGCATAAGTCGGATCTTGCGCGTCTCCTCTAGCAGGTATCCAGTCCCCATCACCGGCCATCACTGTCGTAGGCGTGTCCCAATCCACGTAGGTTGTAGCCGTCCGGCTTGCCTTCACCGAAACCGTAGTGATAGCTATGTTAGGAGGAATCCTTAGGAAGCTTTCCCCATAGGCCGTAAGATACTTCAATGACGCAACCGTCGGAACTGCGAAACCGTCATCCACCTGCTTACAGGCCCTATCAATCGCCCTAGACGACGCATCTAGAATTTCTTCTAGCATGGTAGTTTCATCGCCAGTCAGAACGGCGGTGATTTGAGCCCTGGTTTTGAGCTGGTCGACTGTACCGTATCTAGCCATGTTAAACGCTCCTGATCAGTTCGTCCCAGTTTGTCACAAACTCAGCATAAGGCACCGAATGTACCTTCTTCATCCTAGAAACAAATGCAAATGGCTTAACGCCGAGAAAGTTGCAAATTCCCTTCATTGTAGGATTAGGTAGGGCAATCAAGCTCTCATAGGTGAGACGATAAGCTGGATTTCCCGAAACCTTCCTAGCCCCCTTTAGGAAGACTTCTGCTATCTTCCTACGCTTCAAAATCCCGTTATAGTGTCCGACGAACTGTTTAGGATCCAGGGTGACCTTAGGTGGGTTGGCAGTGCTGAACGTATGAGTCGGATGCCCTTTCAACCTCATGTTGTTTATCAGGTCACTTGCGGCCTGTTCTGTTACCTTTTCCCTCGTAAGGTAAACAATCTTAGGCCTCCGGGCAACCAAAAAGTTTGCGAGCCCTGTATTCCCTAACTGTGATGGGGTGATCTTGCACATTGCTACGTCGTAAAACTTCTGGTTGAAAATAGTCATCAACCTTCGATCCCAAGGGACCTTCTTCCACACACTTGACTTGTGAAAGGGTTCCTCACGGACGCAAAAGATTTGTGGCTGATTGCTGAGGGCACAGCACAAGTAGGTTCCCCCT
>SDBV01009698.1_pt1 | contig 12751 bp, 12 predicted proteins | sample 2277081 | NCBI WGS metagenome assembly SDBV01 (sample SAMN10402039, study PRJNA504765) | marine sediment metagenome | isolation source: marine sediment core GS10_PC15, 223 cmbsf | place: Arctic Ocean: Southern Knipovich Ridge | collected 2010
GATGCTTATCTAAATACTGAAAACATGGGTTTGCTTGAAATGTGCCGGGCAGAAATCCATGATACCGCGATAATGCCCTTTGATTATCACCTCGGACACCTGTATAAAACTGTGGGAGAAGTAGTTGTCAATGAGCTTGGAGAAGCAGGGAAAGAAGCCATCTCAGCAGCCCTAAAGGAGTTTGCCGATCAATATGGCGAGGAAGCAGCAAAGATCGTTGAAGGGTTTGGGGATGTGGATTTTGACAACCTGCCGGAAGATTAGGAATGGCACAAGCGGTGTACCCAATAAAAATCAAAAATTGGATTATGATTAAGCTATGAACCCTCTAAAAAACAAAAGAATTCTCCTTGGCGTAACTGGTTCGATCGCCTGTTACAAGGCTACCGACCTGGCCTCCAAACTGCGGCAGGCGGGGGCGGAAGTCGATGTGATCCTCACAGAAGCTGGGACTAAATTCATCACCCCGCTAACCTTTCAATCGGTCACGGGGCGAAAGGCGTACACAGAGGCCGATCTATGGGGCGACCAGGGTCATGTTCTCCATATCGGGTTAGGGAAAGAAGCAAATTTGTTTGTGATCGCCCCCATAACAGCGAACACGATCGCGAAGCTAGCCCACGGCGAGGCTGGCAACCTGCTGACCCTAACTGCATTGGCGGCTGAATGCCCGTTATTGATCGCCCCGGCGATGGACGGAGGGATGCTCAGCCACCCGGCTACTCAGGCCAATCTGGAAACGCTAAAAGGGAGAGGGGTGACCGTGGTTGGGCCTGAATCTGGACATCTAGCCTCTGGGATGCGGGCAATTGGCCGAATGACAGAACCAGGGAGATTAATCGACCATATTCGGCTGGTGTTGGCGAAGGATGAGCCGCTGGCTGGTCGAAAAGTAGTCGTGACAGCAGGAGGGACACAGGAAGTAATTGACCCTGTCCGCTATATCGCCAACCGTTCATCCGGCAAGCAGGGGTATGCCCTCGCACAGGCCGCCCTGGATTTGGGCGCAACAGTTACTTTGATTACAGCGCCTACCAATCTTGATCCGCCAGTTGGGGCTGAGGTTGTGGATGTGCGAACCGCTGAGGAAATGCATGGGGCAGTCATTAAACATATCCCCCAGGCGGATGTGCTCATCATGGCGGCGGCAGTAGCGGACTTTCGACCTGACAAAACCTTCAGCAAAAAGATCAAGAAAACGGATGGGGTTCCTGCAATAAAATTTACTGCCACAAAAGATATCCTGGGGGAGGTAGCCAAGATGAAAGCCGACAAAGGATATCCAAAGGTGACGGTTGGATTCGCGGCAGAGAGCCAGGAGCTTGTAAAGAACGCCGAAAAAAAGCTCAAAGCCAAAGGGCTTGACTTCATCGTCGCGAACGACATTTCATCAAAAGATGCGGGGTTTGAGGTGGATACAAACCAAGTGACTCTCCTGTTTGCGGATGGGAAGAAAGAAGAACTGCCTTTGATGAGCAAGGATGAGGTCGCGGAGGTGATTTTGGGACGAGTCCAGGGATTCTTGAAGTAATAATCCTATGATATTTCACATTTGCTCGAAAGAAGATTGGGAAGCGGCCCAAGAGGCTGGGGTTTATACGGCTGATTCACTGGGTACCGAGGGGTTTATCCACTGTTCTGAAGAGGGACAGGTTGCCAAAGTGGCAAATTCCTTTTACAAAGACATTGAGGGATTGGTCCTGCTCCACATTGCAGTAGACAAGGTGCAAGCAGAAATCAGATGGGATGAAGTCGAGGGGGAAGCGTTCCCGCATATTTATGGTCCGATAAACTTGGATGCTGTGGTAGAAATTGAAGCGTTTACGGCGGGGGAGGATGGGATTTTCATTTACTCGTGAGGATGTTGGGTGTAATGATCTACCTCTTTGTTATTTAACTTTAGGGCAAGAAACCGGGTTTTTCATAAAAACTCGGTTTCTCAACTTAATTATCCTTACCGACATTCCTAAAACCAAACGGAGGCGAATTATTCGCCTCCGTTCACGATAAGTTATTTAGGGAGAAACGATCAAGCGTTAGCTTTCCGAGCTTGACGGGCGGCGACGATGACGACAAATAGGATGATTGTTAAGATAAGCAAATTGGTACCACTGCCCCCATCTTCTGGATCAATGGCTTTTTCTATAATATCATCCTTGACACCTGTATCCGGCAAAGCGGTTGCGGTTGGACTGGCTGTTAATTCAATTTTTGCAGCCTCGGTCTGCGCCGCAGCAGCCTGGGTAAGCAGGGCTTGAACAGTGGCGGTCCGCGGGTCAGCGGTAGGGCCGCCTGTTAGGTCAACCGTGACGGTTGGAATACCTGGGACAGTAGCGTCGACAGTATCGGTTGGCCCCTGAGTGGGGGTATTGGTTGGGGAGGGTGTAGAGGTATTCGTCGGAATTAACGCTTCGGCTGTTTCCGTTTCAGCTTTGTTGGTAGCATTGTTATTCGCAATACCCGTCTGGGTTTGGCTAACCGCCGTCTCGGTTTGGCTAGCCGTATCTGCAGCTTTATCACCACCAAAAAAATTTGAGTAAACAAAAATACAGACCAATGCAATAATAATCGCCCCCCCAAGTCCGCCAGCGATCATAATAAAGGTGCGGTTGGTAGGCGTCCCTCCCTCTTCTTCTAATTCTTCTTCGTCTTCTGGAAAATCCAGATCAAAATCGTCAAGCATGATCAACTTCTCCTTCACAACAAATTTGCATGTATCTGCAACCTTTTGTAGTTTAGTTTTACCCTAGAACTTCAATATTAGCCAGTGGAACAACGACCTTTTCTTCATCCTCAAAAATGATCTCAGCAGCTTCTGTTTGGATCCCACTCGGAAATCGGGTCGAACTTGGGAAGATCGCATTCACCATTCCTACAGTTCCCATGTAAGGGGCGCGTAATATCCGGACACGATCACCCGCATTCACACGTCCCAGGTTGATGGGAATAGGCGGGTTATCCACACTTGTGAGGGGGATGATTATTTCAGGACGTTCTCCTGTAAGGCGATCATATATCATAGCATTGAGGGTGATCTCGCGCTGAGCATTGGTTGAAAGCAGGTTGTAAGCCGAATCGCTCATCGGGATCTTCCCAAAGCCATCAATGACAATAATAGGGTAAGGCACTTTTCGAGCGATAGCCAGCAGCCTGGTGGGTATACTCCCAAGGATCAATCCCCTCAACTTCATATCGTTAATCATTTCTAAAACTTTTTGTTCTTCACAATGCCCAGCCATTATTATTCCGCCCCGAAAGCTTGGATCTAATTGGGCAGATGTTAAAACACTCCCCGCCTCCTCGGAGATGACCTGGAGAGGACCACTTCCAAGACGACCATTACCCCAAACACCTTGGATCCATGCGCCTGTAGTTTGAATGGTAGCTCCAAAATCAGCCGTTATCTCAACAACTGAACCAGGAATACCCGATTTCAACTCAAACGGATGATTACTAACCTGCAAGAGCACCTGCCCACCTCCAATAGCAACTAACTTGCCAGCCTGGGGAGCACGTACCACTCTGGAAACCATGCCGCTGCGGCTGGCGACGACACTCTTTTCAGGAATATCATCGCCAATACTGCGTTTCATGTAATCCATTATCTTGTTACGGGGGACACCTAAACCACGTTCAATATCAAGGGTAATGTGTTTTGCGTTGATGTCTGCCCGCGCAATCACATCATCAGCCTTCACATCTTGACCAGCGCGGACTAACACAGTGCCGGCTACTGGTAAAAAGCGCTGGCGACGGATCTTTGCCAAGGGGAGAATGTGAACAACTTGTGTAATCATGGTTTTCCTTGTCCTTATTCGTGCAAGAGATGTGCCAAGTAGGTCATTTTCTACTAAAAGATGCAAGCCACTTCATCAGTTGATTGTGTCTTTTCTCATCCGATTTGGGAAGCCGAATCGGCCTGCCGCGAGCATCAATGACTACCCCAAATGGACCTCCTACAACATGTAAGGAATATCCTTTACCTGGCCCAAAACCGATATTGGCGCGATGGAGAGGGTCTAAGAAAAGCCTGGCTTGTTGGCCAATGGGTAATGGAATGGTCTGAATATTACCTTGGTGGACGTTTACAGTATTTTCGTGACCAGTATTATATTGGATCCGGACCCGAAGGATAGATGTCCCATGCCGGGCTTTGCTGATCGGAGAAATGACAAAACCGAGGTTCAGGAAGGCGATTGGATCCAACAGCAGTTGGGTTACCAGACCTGGGGTTGTGGCAGAAGCAGCGCCAAGCCCTGGAGCCAGATTGTTTTTATCTAAAATTATGCGTTGGATCCCAGTTGGCTCTAGCGCATCCAGAATCATGAGCAGGGTGTGGGCAGGGGAAGGGGCATTCGCAAAAACACCGCCGCCGATCACGATTGGATCGAAAACTGGCAAAGTGTTATGCTCATTCCGGGCTGCATCTTTTGGAAAACTTGAGGATGCCAATTGGATGGATTTTCGCATTATTTCTCGCGCCAAAGCTTGTTCCACATACAAATCTTTTAGCGTAGCAGGCAGCGTTGCTGGGTGGGTGATCTTGGTTTGAATATAATCAAGGATATATGACGGAGATATATTTGATGGAATCCATCTCACAATATCTTCCATGCGGCTTCCTTCGAGTATACTGATTAGACCCTCACCGATCCCCAAATTTGAAAAAACGCGAAGCCGCAGGTCGCCATTGAAACCACCAGCGACAATGGTTGAAGAAGCGCCAACATTTATCCCCAGGACACCCTTCGTGCTTGGATCGGGAACCACTTTGCTAAAAAAGCGAATAACCCGCCCAAAACCATGCGAGGTGGGAAGCAATTGGCCTCCTGATTGAGTATTGAGCATTGAAAGGCCTGCAATCCGGGCAGTATGAACCCGGCGATAGATATCTGTAAACATTGCTTGCGCGGGTCCAAGCTGTTCTACCGAGAGACTGGGGCGAATATTGGGAGCAATATGAATAGGGGCCAAGTTCTCTATAAAACCTTTGACCTGAGCAGCTAACTTCGGATTGCCAGCATATAAGACCTCAGGTCGGTGGTCTTCTGGCAGCAAAAAGAGAGACAGCCCGACAGCATTGACCAGTTTCAGGACTGATTTTGAGGCTCCATCATCTGTACCGCCAGCGATCAGGATGACATCAGGTCTCGATCTTTGAATAGTATCAATTTGGTCTTCTGGCCTTCTCCGGTCGTTGAGACTGATCAATTCAACGATATTTGTATAGGCGGTATTTGCGAGGTTCTTTGCACTCGCAAGTGACACATTGTCCAATAATCCCACCACCACGGTCTTTAACGGCACACCAGCAGACATGGTTGTGGCCATGTAATCAGCGCCAGAACCATCTTCACTGCCGGGGACAATTATATTTGCTTCATCATCAGTAAGCAACCGCCCTGAGATTTTTTGAAGCTTGTCAAGGGCAAGATGAACTCCCTCACTGGCATCGAGCATAGGGGCATTTACCGTAGTTGGGCCAACACCTGCAGCCAGGAACCGATACCGCCCTTCAACTGTGTCGAAAAGGGCTGCGCGAGTATTGATGGATCCGATATCAATACTTAATAGAGACCCAATTCTCATGGGGTCCTGTTGGGGCGTTTCTTGAGTGTCTTCTATAAATGGCTCAGCCATAGTTATCCAAATAATCCCATAAAATTAAGAATGAAATTTACAATAAAATGAAAACGTTCGACCAAAGCAGCGAGTGCAGCGCTGTAGATCCCTGCAAATAGAACCCCAAAAGTGACCGCAATGAACCCTTGCCCAATCCAGCTAAATACCCGGATGAACCGATTGCGTTCAGGAATCTGGTTGGGAACATATTTAACACTGAAATGGAAGTGGATTAAAGTGGCAATAGTCCCGACTAAAACCACACCACCCCCAAAGACCAACTCAAATACTTGACCGTAATCACTTTGCCCCATAGCTTGTTTCAAAAGTTCAGGGTTGAAAAAATTCGAAGCTCCAGACACCTGGGGAAGGATAGTGCCCTGAATAGCGCCGCCAATCGCAATCGCCGCGCCCGCACCAACCAACAAACCAGAAACAGGATTACCGAAGACGGCTGTTTTTGGTGATATCTTCATCGCTAACAAAACGATCAGCCCGAGGGCGACCATATTCTGGGTGCCTTCGAGATTTGATAGACGCGGGATGAGGACGTCATTCAAGGCAACCGCGCCAGCATATCCAGCCGCCACTCCTATGAAGATGTGGATAGCAAGCCTGAAAAAGGTGTTATCACCGAATGCATATAACAAGACCAATACGGTAAAGAAAAAAGCCATGATCATACCGAGAGTATTGATGGGGTCTAATCCTTCAAACATCAGCTTTTTCCTTTTTGGCGCGAATCACTGCGCGAACCCATAAATGATCGAAATCCATTGACAAGACTACTAAAAATGATGATCAGAATTGCGATGGTCAAACCAGCGCTAAAAGCATCCCAATATTCTCCAGCTGGACCAGGCCGTTTGGTAAAACTCTCGTAATATGCCCCACCAGCAATTCCACTAACCAATCCATCGACCTGCTTTGGAAAAGTTAGGTAATATGGGTAGACAAGTGGTTCAGCTTGGGCGCTGACGACCATAGTCATCGGGGTTGGGTTTTGGGGATCAACTAGTTTGGATTGAACTTGCTCTATCCAGCCCCTGGCAGTATCGGCGTCATCTGTGATTACCAAAACCATCGCGAAATCACGAATAGTGTGGATATTTATCAATGAGCCTTGGTCCCATACGCTGCTCCCATCTTCTAGGAACAAAGGAACTGCTGCTCGGGGGTTTGAAGAAAAATTGAGCAATGCAGCTGACCCGCCAGAGATGTAGCCCAGGTTTATATAATCGTGGTTGGTGATGATCAGATGTTGGCTTTGTGTGCTTTGAAGGAATTTCTCTGCCAGACCGGGCCCGGTAGGTTGAGTTGAAATCAATACTGGAGTGATGCCCTGGGTTAACAAATGATCGATCACCGCTGCCGCAGCTGCTTCCATCTCACCAGATAGACCTGGTTGGTATTCAAAAGCGATCAAGACAATATCATTCTCTTGAAGTTCATCAATTTTTACTGCCACGTCTTGAATCTCAATTATAGTATCCTTCGTGTCGGGAAGTGAGACCGCGTTGCTTTCCCAAAAAATGGGAATTACTACTACTACATAGAGAAAACCTGCAATCACCCACCGGAGAATCTGCTGCGGTAATGCAACTTTTCGGCGAGTCGTTTTTGAGATATCTTCTTCTGAGACGACCAAAGCATGAAGCAATTGGGAATATCCTTGCTGTGTTTTGGTTAAGTTGAATCCTGTAACAGGGGTTGCAGGACTGCCAAAATGAACGATTTCTGGTTCTGCTGGAAGCACATCGCTTAAACCTGCCAAGGGACCAATGCTTTCCTCCACTCCTGGGGCAGTTTTTTCAGGGGTTTCTACGGGAGCAACAGCCTCTACAGGACGCATGGCCTGCAGCCAATTTGGGAGGTCGGCTGGGGCAATATCAACATCTCCGGTTACTTCCTGAATTTGAGGTGCAACATCTTCTTCTACGATCTCGTCCGGAGCAGCTTCATTGAGCCAATCGGGCAAATCCGTTGGTTCAAGGATGAATGTCTCATCTTCATCAGAAAAAGTCGGAGCAATGATGGGTTCTTCAATAACGATATCACCATCTTGAGTTTCAAGGGCGGGTGCGCTTTCTTGTAGGTTTGTCAACCAACTGGGTTCCTCTCCTTCACTTGGTTCACCCGGCAGACCCGGGAATTCAGCATCAACTGTGGCGGCAGCCTCAGATAATCCTTCTTCCCAGGCTGGCATTTCTTCTGAGAAGACCGGTGGGGTTGGGAGTTCTTCTTCTACCGCATCACTGAGCCATTCTGGCACATTGGCATCCGCGTTCATTTCCTCTCCAACAAGGTCTCCAAGCCAGTCCGCGCCGCCTTCCACCTGATTTTCAGGGATCTGAATTGAAGGCTCTTCTCCAACAGGCGTTTCCCCATCTAATCCACTGAGCCAATCCTGGGCTTCGCCTGCTTCCTCTCCAGAAACTCCCTCATCCTCGGCTTTGAGATCCTGGATGCGTTGGAGAACATCACCGCTGGCATCCTCTTCTGGGGGAGTTGTTTCAATCCTTTCTTGTGTTTCTTGATCACGGATATTCTTGATCCATTCTTGACCCGTATCGTTATCTTGGATACTAGCAGGATCTTCTAAGGATTTTGATCCTAATGCGCTTTCCGAGGCTCGAATACTTGCCAGCCAATCTGGAGTTTCTTCTTCCGGTTGTCTTTCCGAAGACTCTATGTCTAGGGTTTCATTTGGATCTCCAATTGCCCTACCTGCACCAGGTTCACCAATGATCAAATCTTCGGGGTCATCACTTTCCGCACCTGGTTGCAATCCTTCTAACCATTCGGGAGCATCCTCCGCTGGTTGGCTAGAAGACGGAACTCCATCTGCCTCACTATCCGGCATCCAATCCGACCCATCCTCTGCTGGTTGGTCCGAAAACAGGTCCCCGACACCAGGATCAACACTTTCCCCACCCGTTTGCAATCCTTCTAGCCACTCAGGAGCATCCTCTGCTGGTTGGCTAGAAGACGGAGTTCCATCTGCCTCACTATCCGGTATCCAATCAGGAACTTCCTCTGCTGGTTGGTCCGAAAACAGGTCCCCAACACTAGGATCAACGCTTTCTCCACCCGTTTGCAATCCTTCCAGCCAATCAGGTGTATCTTCCGCTGGTTGGCTAGAAGATGGTGTCCCATCTGCCTCACTATCCGGAACCCAATCAGGAATTTCCTCTGCTGGTTGGTCCGAAAATAGATCCCCGACACTAGGGTCAACGTTTTCCCCTCCCGATTGTAAATTTTTGAGCCAATCGGGCGTTTCTTCATCTGGGTCGGTGGGGATATCAAAAGTCATTTTCTTTTTTATCGCTTGTTTTTATCTAGGTCAACCACCATAGGGCCGATCGCTGGCGATCAAGACCCTCAAACCGGTGGCTATTGTGCCAAGACCAACCCCAAGCAAAATTCCACGTGCGCCTGCAGTAGCAAACAACCGAGCGAAACCAATTTTCAAACCAAGGATAGGATTGATGGCTACAAGCGCGAGTAAAAGGGAGATCACAAAGATCACCGAAAAAACATTAGTCCGGCGAATTAGAAGTCGAGAGCTGGCGTACGTGAGAGTTACAGCCATGACAGCCATTAAACTAGTCTCCACTGGAATTTGGATGTAGGTAAACAACCACTGCGGCCATTCCCCATTAGGTCCCTGGATATAGGTAATCGTAAATGTGAGAATTAATGCTATCACAAGAGAGAAGCTGTAAAGGGAATTGCCTTTGCCGCCTTGTATCCTGCCAACATGGACAGATAAAAGGTTGACCACTCCTACTAGTAATGCAGCAGCGGAAAGGATCACAACCAAACTGAGAACTGTATCACGAAGAGATACCAATCCATCCAGCGGGATGATGTAGGTCAATAGAATAGCCCACCCAACAAAGATGGCAATTACAGTGGCGATCGGGGCACGTAAATTCAACCTGTTTCTCATGGTTTTCTATCCAAAGCCACTCAAAAGACTTCGAAGAGCTTCAATAATTAATATGACTATAAGAACAAGGCGGACAATATCTTGGGCATGGAGACTGGCAACATGCATTGGACCAGCGTCGATGTAAGCGCCCCCAGCGTATAACTCCTCACCAATCAGAGGTTCGTGGGCTGCAGCATAGAGAATTGCCTGGCCTGTTAGGTTATCAGTACCCGCCAGGGTCAAAGTCTGGCTGCGTTCCCCAGCGCTGGTGATCAAAGCAACTTCAATCCCAAAACTACCGGCGAGCATATTTGAAGAGACGGATTCGTCGAAAATGACAGACATCGTACCGGCGGCATAGGAGAAAGGGGTCAGCCCGGTAACCCGCCCTAGGCTGGGGTCATAGTTAGAATATAGCCGCATTGATTGGTAAGCGCTTCTGAGTGTGTCTTGTGAGAGGATACCTAACATCCCATCACCGGACGTAGCTGTAGGAGGGTGATCGCTATCGGAAGCTATTGTGGCGATTTGTTTTAACATACTCAAACCTACCAGCGCCGCAGCTCCCTGAGGACTGGTTATATCACCACGCCCAATCGCGACATGGATGCGGGTGCCATCTTCAACAGCGACCTCGATCGCCCCGCGCAGCTTGTAAAAGGCAGGAATATCCCGCAGCCGCCGTCCCTCTCGCCGCTGGTTAAAGAAGTAAAATACAACCATCAGGCTGATAAACAACACTACCAGGGCAAATGTGGGGAAGTTTAAATCTCCACTCATGCAGCTGCCTCCCGCAAGAAGGAAATAAAAGCTTGGGTCTCTTCTGGCTCTTCCAACAAGCTGGCTAGGGCGTTGAGATGGGTTGTGGGGAAGATGCCATCCAACAACGGCTGGCCAATGTATACCAGTTGAGCCCCAACCAGGTTGATTGGGTCTGAAGCCTCTAAGGCGGAGGCGGCGAATTCTTCCAGTCCCCACTGCTTCAGCCGGTCAGCCCATATTTGCCAGATTTTGCTATTTCGACTACTCAAAGATTAACTCCTAAGAACGCGTCAACCACACCTAAGGATTCATGCCTTTAGGTGATTGATTACTTCCTTATTTCGATTGTATAACTGCATCATGCCTAGGTCAAGCCAAATAAGCTTTTATTCTCATCAAGGGGGTCTGTTCTGTCATCTTTTTGTGAAGAAGCTAGTTATTGGTGTGCATAAAATATGCCATTTAACCTTCCCAATCCTCCTTATCCTGGATAAGATATACACATATGAATGACAAACCAGTCCACTTTTATCCATCCCGGCGTCAGGGCGTTCTTGTTCACCTCGGCATAATCAGCCTCTTGACCTTGGTGGTATTGGCATTATTTCTACTGGCAACAGAGGCGTCTCTTGGTTTGCCTTTCCTGCTGTACTTACTTGGAGCGCTATTTCTGGCGGTGCCCATCCCTGTTTTGATCTACCGCTTGTATGCGCTCCTGCGTTCATCCTATGAGTTAGGCCGAAATGGAATCCGTTTGCAGTGGGGGCTGCGGGTTGAGGATATCCCGTTGTCAGAGGTGCTATCACTTCAGATCATGGAGGATCTGGAGAAACCGATCACCCTTCCCAGACTGCGGCTGCCAGGCGCTCTTTTGGGTACCCAAACCGACAGTGGGATTGGTGAGGTTGAGTTTTTGGCTTCTAAATTTGAAGCGTTAGTGTTGATCAATACCCCCAATAAAGTATTCGTGATATCTCCCGAAGACCGAAGTAAGTTCCTGCGAGTTTTCCAGGAAAAAACCGAAATGGGAAGTTTAGTGCCTCTCCAGCCTTTTTCGAGTTCCCCCCGGTTCTTGTTTATTGATATCTGGCGGATTCCCGGGGGGAGGATATTCTTGGTGACCTCTATTGTAATGAGTCTGGCTTTATTCCTGTGGGTCAGTCTGGTTGTCCCGATGGTACCCGAGGTGTCTTTGGGATTTTCATCCACCGGAACGCCAAACCCACCGGTATCATCAGGCCAGTTGTATTTGCTACCAGTCATAAACGCTCTTTTAATGGTGGCAAGCTACACGCTATCTATATATTTCTTCCGACAATCTAATAAACACCCCTTGATGTATCTGTTATGGGGCAGCAGCGTGTTTACAGCTTTGCTTTTCCTGGCGGCGGTATATTTTATCCTCCAATCTGCCTGAGTTATCAACAATGAACATTAAGTTATCCACAGAAATCAACGAGTTATCCACAGTTTTATCCAATATTGAGTGTTTAAAGTAATAAAATGGACACAATGATCTCAACCCAACAAATTTTATTTGGCATTTTTGCGGCTGCAGGGATCGGATTTTTGGCCTGGAAAGCTGGCGCTTTAGCAGTTAGCGGCGCGTTCGCGGCTGCAGTTGTTGGAAGCCTCATATTCGGTTTCGGGGGTCTCCCCTGGGCAGCGCTCCTGTTAACATTTTTTATCTCCTCTAGCCTCTTGTCCAAGCTGTTCGCCAACCGCAAAAAGAAGCTGGCCGATAAATTCGCTAAAGGTTCACAGCGGGAATGGGAGCAAGTATTTGCCAATAGCGGCGTGGGTGTTTTCCTGGTAGTGGTGCAGCTTATTTATCCAGAGGAGATCTGGCTCTGGCTGGGATATGCGGGGGCGATGGCTGCGGTGAACGGGGATACCTGGGCAACCGAACTGGGTGTCCTTAGTTCAAAGCTGCCTCGATTGATAACGACCGGGAAGCCAGTTGAACGGGGGACTTCCGGTGGGGTTTCTTTGGCGGGGAGCGCCGCGACTCTGGGTGGGGCGGCTCTGGTTGGTTTGATCGGAAAAATCTTCACGCCTGAGCTGAGTTGGACAATTGCTGTTGGGGTTGTGTCGCTGGCCGGGTTTGCAGGCGCCTTTCTAGATTCACTGCTGGGTGCTACCGTCCAGGCAATATATTATGACCCGGTCCGGCGAAAGGAAACCGAAAGGCAAATTGTTTTAGAAAATGGGGAATTAGCAAAGCCTGTCCGCGGCTGGAGTTTTATTAATAACGATGTGGTCAATTTCGTCAGTTCGGTGTTTGGCGCGATGGTTGCGGTTGGCCTCTGGATGTTGTTGAATTAACCTGTAAAGTAGGTTAAGGAGTTAAATTTGGCTGAGAAATACCGGGTCCCGATGTCTTCACCAGATATCGGGGATGAAGAGAAAAAAGCTGTTAGGGCAGTCCTAGAT
>SDBV01009699.1_pt1 | contig 12750 bp, 11 predicted proteins | sample 2277081 | NCBI WGS metagenome assembly SDBV01 (sample SAMN10402039, study PRJNA504765) | marine sediment metagenome | isolation source: marine sediment core GS10_PC15, 223 cmbsf | place: Arctic Ocean: Southern Knipovich Ridge | collected 2010
CGCGCGTCGTACTCGGCCCCGATCGTGATCGATCAGGCCGGACAGCGCGTGCTCGTGTGTTGGACCGGAGAGAACGTGGTCGGCCTAGATCCCACCTCGGGCAAGGTGCATTGGAAGCATCCGTTTAGGCCGTCGAAGATGGTAATCAACGTTCCCACGCCGGTCGTGCACAACCATTGGCTCTTCCTTACCGCCTTCTACGACGGTTCGCTCATGCTTCGGCTGGCAGAGAACGAACTCTCGGCGGAAAAGGTCTGGCGACGGCGCGGTGCCAGCGAAACGAAAACCGACGCCCTGCACTCGATGCTCGCCACGCCCTACTTGCACGGCGATTACGTTTACGGCGTGGATAGCTACGGACAGTTGCGATGCCTCGACGCTCACACGGGCGACCGGATCTGGGAAGACCTCACGGCCACGCCGAAAGCCCGATGGAGCAACATCCACATGGTCCGCAATGGCGAGCGGATCTGGATGTTCAACGAGCGGGGCGAGTTGGTCATCTGCCGCCTCTCGCCGGACGGTTTTGACGAGATCAGCCGCGCCAAGCTGATCGAGCCGACCGAGGTCCAATTGAAGATGCGCGACGGTGTCTGCTGGTCGCATCCCGCCTATGCCTACAAACACGTGTTCGCACGAAATGACAACGAACTCGTCTGTGCCAGCCTGGAAGCCGAGTAGCGCCCCCCAGAAGGTGTATAGTAGCCCAAAACGGGAGCTGTTTCCGAGAAAATCCGCCGACAACGCAATAAATGGCCGGGATCTTCGTTTAGGTCTTAAGAGATGACCTCTGCAAGTGAATCTGAAAGAGACGACGACCAGCGTCTCACGGATTGGGGACGAGAGCATGGTCAGGCCGTGCGGGGATATCTGTTGGCGATGGTTCGGCGGGCCGATTTGGCCGAGGATCTGACCCAAGAGACCTTCTGCCGGGCCTGGCAGGCACGCGACCGTTATCGGGAACAGGGCCATGCCCGAGCTTACCTGCTGCGAATTGCCGACCGACTGGCTCGTGACCAGGGACGTCGCTCAGGAAAAGAAAGGACCTTGGACACCGAGAGTTGGGAACAGTTCGAACCGGCTGCCCGGGAAGCGGAACCTGCGGAGAAACTACAGCAAGCCGAGGCAATCGCACGGCTCAACGAAGCGCTAGAATCCTTGTCCCCGGTGCAGCGTCGCGTGCTTTTGTTGAGATACTACGGACAACTGAGTTTTTCGCAAATCGCGCAAATCACCGACTGCCCACTTTCAACCGCCTTGAGCCATTGTCATCGAGGACTGAAAACCTTGCGAAAGATGTTAGTGGAGAATATCCCGTGAACGACGAATTGAGCAAACTTCAACGCGAACTCGATCAGGCGACCTCGGACCACGGTCCGACCGACGGCCCGTTGGATGCCGAGACGGCATCGTTGCGCGAGACGTGGTCGGCCTTGGGCCAATTGCTCGATACGGCCTATCCGCCCAACGACAAGCCGATTCCATTGCTACGTGCGACTCGTAGCCGGGGCCGGCTATGGGTTCTGGCAACGCTGGCAGCCTCCTTGTTGGTGGTGATCGGCACGACATGGGTCTTGATGGGGATCGACCGATCGACTCCCTCGATAGTTCCCGACGTGGACCAGCCGGCCGTTGTCCAGCAACAACAGAAGCAGCCGGCGGAAACCGATTCGTTCGACTGGGACGACTCGCTCGATCAACAGATCGCCTCGGCCGGTCAGGCAATCGTCCGTGTGCAACAGGATTGGTACTACGCAGACGATGCGTTCTCTCCGGTCCAGGACGGCCTGGAAGAAATAAACGAAGATATCCAGAGCGACATGCTCTAACAGTTTCTTTACCCAAGAACGGGAGGTGGCACAAATGACTTGGAAACGATGGACAACCGCGGCTTTGTCGGGCATCGCGATCGGGCTGCTGCTCGGTTGCGACGCGTCGGCACAGGAAGATCCCTTTGCGACGGATGAAGAGGTGCAGAAGGTAGCCGATCCTCAACCAGGACAACCGCCGGGACCGCCGCGTGACGGCAAGTTTCGGCCACGGGGTCCGGCCGGGCAAGGTGGTGGGTTCGGCGGCCAAGGGCGTCCAGGCGGCAGGGGCCGCGGAGGCATGATGGGCGGACGCGGGCCGGGTCAGCCTGGCCAACAACGTCAGTTCGGTCCACCGCGAGGCGGTCCGCCACTGCGCGGCGATGCCTCGGGGCGTCCCGGTCCTCCGCAGGGAAATCTGCCGCTACTTATGCCCGGACATCCGCCGGGTTCGCCCCGGTGGCCGCACCACGATTGGGACGGACTGAAGAAGAGCGATCCGCAGATGTACAAGCTGACGCAAGCAGACCGTGACTTGGAACGGAAAGCGCGGGAATTGTCGATCCAATATCGCAACGCCCCGACCGACCGTCGTGACACGATCAAGAAGAAACTCACGGAAGTGGTCAACAAACGTTTCGACGTTCGCCAAGAACGTCGAGAACTGGAACTGAAACGCCTGGAGGTGGAACTCAAGCGTCTTCGCGACGCGTTTGCCCGTCGCAACGAGGCCCGGGAGAAATTGGTCGGCAAACGAGTTTTGAAACTACTGGGTGAAGACGACGAAATCGGATTCTAAAAGCCCTAAAAAGCCCCCGGATTGCATCCGGGGGATCCCGCCGACGCCTTAGGCGGGCTTTGTAATACGAATTTACGCATCGCGCCGCCACGACGGCGCCAACTCGAAGCTTGGAGGAAAGCAAAGATGTTCGTGACTCACTCCCCACGCCGCTGGACGCGGCGCCTGTCACTGGCGGCCGCCGTGGCCGCATTGATCCTACTGCCGGTGCTCGGCAGCACGGCCTGGGCCCATCCGCCGCAGCACGGCCCTTATGCCGGGCCGCATTTCGGTCCGCCCCAGTTCGGCCCGCATCACGGTCCCTGGGCAAGACATCCGGGCCCGCCGCACGGACCGCGCATGCAAGGCCATCACCGCGGCCCGGGTCCCCGTTTTCATGGTGGGCCCCAGCATTTCGGTCCGCCCATGGGACCTTATGCCCGAGCCCATCGCCAAGGCCCGCCGCAAGGTTTTCATCGAGGACCACGCGGACCGAGACAGCAAGGCTCGCAGGCCGGCCCGCCCCAACGTGGACCACGTTCACCGCAAGGCTTCCATCAGGGACCACGTGGACCGCGTCAAGGTCCGCCGCAAGGTTTTCAACGAGGACCCCGCGGACCGAGACAGCAGGGTCCACAAGCTGGACCGCCCCAACGTGGACCACGTCAAGGTCCGCCGCAAGGTTTCCAACGAGGGCCACGCGAACCGAGACAGCAAGGCCCACAAGCTGGCCCGCCCCAAGGTTTCCAACGTGGACCGCGTTCACCGCAAGGCTTCCATCAGGGACCGCGCGGCCCACGTCAAGGTCCGCCACAAGGTTTCCAACGTGGACCGCGTGGATCGCGAAGAAGCCTGCCCGCGAGAAGTTCCCCACCAATTTCCACCTCAGCACGGCCCGATCCCTGGCCGTAGCCGACGCCCTGCGTAAATCAGGTCTGGCCGAGCAGCGACTGGGCGTAGCCGGTTTCGGCCCCCACCAGCCGATCGCCCCGAACGTCACGCCCAGCGACCGCCGCAAGAACCGTCGCGTCGAGATCTTCGTCCTCAACCGCGACGTCCCCGTAGTCGGCTGGACCGAGTCCATCCCGAATCTCTATTGACCAGCGTCTATCGACCGTGTGCCACGCCCTGAGGCACGAAGGGCGTGATGTGGGAAGGGGAGACCACTGGTATATTCGTGCGCCGAGGGAAGAACCTTTGGCGCTATCCACGCCCATCGCTGCGCTCTGAGCGTGCCACCAGACCGTCCCCATGCGCCTCCAACCAACGAATGAGGTTGAGTGATCCTATTCGACAGGAGGAAGGTCGTTTATCTTTCTTCTTCTAGCAAAAGCTCGCTCAATTGTAGCGGCGAAGAAGTAAACCGTCAGCCCACCGATGCACCACCAACAGCATCCTGGACATTCTCTTGAGTTCCAGAGCAAAACAGCAATGGCCGCCGTAATCAGCCCGCAACTACACATGCTATTGGCTTCCGCGTGAGCTTTCGACACGTTTCGTGTCAAAGAGGCGGGAACTTGGTCATTTGTCTTCGCCCCGGCATATCGGTTCTCATCCGTGATCGGTTGTTCGATGCGATTAACGATGAAACCGGAAAGCGGTTGTATTACATGTCCAATCAAATAGCCCACGAAGACGAACAGAAAAAACTCAGTTGGACCCACTGTTGTCGGGATCTTATTGGAAAGTGCGAAGTACAGAAACACCCCCCCACATCCAGGAAGCAGACGAGCATACCAATCGAACCAAGAATCTGGAAGTTCAACATTTTCTGAAAACTTCTTCGCCAAATCACCCATGATACACCTCCACAGTTCATTAACTGACAGGAATCTGAATTAGCCGTGAGCTTGACGTGAGAGCCCGAGGGTGTCAAGTGCTGGATCCAAAAAGGGTCTTGAAGGGGGTGCTGCAGCGCGGGTGCCGTGCGGCACGCCCTGAGGCACCAACGGCGTGATGTGGGAAGGCGAGACCGCTCGTCTATTCGTACGCCGAGAAAGAGGGCCTTTGGCGATATCCACGCGACTGATTCTTGAACGACCAACCGTCCCAGTAATGATGTGCCACGGCTGTGTCAGCCGTGTCCAAATCGGGGCGGATTTACACGGCCGACACGGCCATGGCACACTTGTGAATGATTCGTGTCGGAGAATCTTCGAGTTCTTGGGATCGGTGCGTTTCACGCACCCTACGAACTCGTTGCGGGAATTGGTGGGCGGAGCCCACCCTACGCTCTCGGGGGAAAGTGCGGGAAGTTAAGGGAGATAAAGTGGGGAAGATGCGTTGTGTGATCCGATATGTTAAGATGAGCCGACAGGGTATACCTTGATGGTCGCGTCGAGTTTTTCGGCCGGATATCGGTTCCCCTTCGTGACGGTTCGCGTTATAAGTGGTGTTTACTAAGTGACTTAACGCATCTGGGGCCAGATTGGTTGTTCTGGTTTTCCTGGCATACCTAAGTTCCCCATAGTTCCACGCCTTCCTTTCCGATGAATGTTCCTACACCTCACTACCTGCTGTTCTCCACGACGAGCGAGTCCTGCGACTTGGGGCGGTGGCAGTTCGTTTTGAAGGCCGAGGACGGTTCCGAGCATTTTGAGGCGGCCGACATCGAGCCGGGCGTGCGCGGAGAACGGCTCGATCTGCTGACGGTGGTCCGCGCGCTGGAATCGCTCGACCAGCCCTCACGGGTAACGTTGGTCGGCTGCAGCCCGTATGTCCGTCAAGGGATGGAGTATGGTCTGTCGCAATGGCGGAGCAACGGGTGGCGGTGGGAGTTTTTCGGCCAGATGGTGCCTGTCAAGAACGGGGACCTCTGGCAGCGTATGGATCACGCGTTGCAGTTTCACCGGGTGGACTGTCGGATTCGACGGTTTGATCCCCCACACGGAAGACCACAACTTCGGGTGGTCGGTGGTGAGGACTATCTGACGGAAGAAGAACCCACCGGCGGGATTCGCGTTTCGGCGGCCCGTGGGTTAGGATATCGAGTGTTGCCGGCCTCGATAGACATTGTGGCGCGATGCCGAGGATGGTTTGGGGCGTTGGCACGCCTTTGGCGGCAACGGATTATGCGATCATGGACGGTCCCGACATGGCGTCGTCGGGCCGGATAATAAGTTTGGTTCATTGAAGACATTGCTTTCCGGCTCGAGGCGTTGCCACGACCGCTCGGTTCGCCGAGGGGGTCCAGCGGTGCCGGGAAGCTAGCAAGGAGAAGCTTACGTGCGAACAACGGTTGCTTTGGAGAATATCAGTCAGCTTTTGGAAGGACGACACGAGAACCCGTTCGAGTTGCTCGGGCCCCATGAGGTGGTGGAAGCAGGCCGCAGCGCGTTGGCGGTCCGTGCCTATTTACCCCACTCCTCGCAGGCCTGGGTTGTGGATCCGAGGAATCAGGAAGCATCGCGTCCGATGCGACGGATTCATCCGGCGGGACTGTTCGAGGCCATTTGCCCTGCTGCCGACGGGGACGAGTCGCCGCGGTATATGATTCGTACGGTAGACCAGCGCGGGAAGAAAGACACCATGCACGATCCTTACGCATTCCCCCACTTGCTGACCGAATACGATTTCCACCTCATGAACGAGGGGCAGCACTGGCAATGTTACGAGAAGCTGGGCGCGCAGCTACGAACGATCGACGGCGTCGAGGGCGTTAATTTCGCCGTGTGGGCACCGAATGCCTCGGGCGTGAGCGTGATCGGTGATTTCAACATCTGGGACGGGCGGCGACACCCCATGCGCAAGCATATCCCCAGCGGGTTTTGGGAACTGTTCATCCCGGGCCTGGGCGATGGGACGTTGTACAAATTCGAGATGCGCCACCACGGTCAGGTTTTCCAAAAGGCCGATCCGTTCGGGTTCGGAGCCGAGCTGCCACCGTTGACCGCCTCGAAGGTGATCGACCTTTCGACTCATCAGTGGCAGGACTCGGCATGGATGCAGCAACGCCCGGAAACCGATTGGCTCAACCGGCCGCTGTCTTTCTACGAGGTCCATTTGGGTAGCTGGCGGCGTCCCGGCGATGATCCTTCGAAGTGGCTGTCGTATCGCGATCTGGCGGATCAACTGGTCGAATACTGCAAGGAGATGGGCTACACGCATATCGAACTGCTGCCGGTCAACGAGCACCCGCTGACGGCCAGTTGGGGATATCAACCGGTCGGCTACTATGCGGCCACGTCGCGTTACGGAACGCCCCAGGACTTCATGTACTTTGTCGATGTTTGTCATCAAAACGACATCGGCGTGGTGCTGGACTGGGTGCCGGCGCATTTTCCCCGCGACGGACACGGACTGCGACAGTTCGACGGCACGGCCCTTTACGAACATTCCGACCCGCGCCAAGGCGAGCATCGCGACTGGGGTACGCTCATCTTCAACTACGGGCGCCACGAAGTCGCCAACTTCCTGACCTCCAACGCTCTGTTCTGGTACGACAAGTACCACGTCGACGGGATGCGTGTGGATGCGGTGGCCTCGATGCTCTACCTGGATTATAGCCGGGAAGACGACGATTGGATTCCCAATAAGTACGGTGGTCGCGAGAACCTCGACGCGATCGAGTTTATCAAGACGTTCAACGAGCAATCCCACTTGCAGTTTCCCGGCGTGTTGACGATCGCCGAGGAATCGACCGCCTGGCCCGGCGTGTCGCGCCCGACCCATCTCGGAGGACTCGGGTTCAGCTTAAAGTGGAACATGGGCTGGATGAACGATACGCTGAGCTACATGCAGCACGAGCCGATCCATCGCAAGTACCACCACGACGAACTGACCTTCAGCCTGATCTACGCTTTCCACGAGAACTTCGTCCTGCCGCTCTCGCACGACGAAGTGGTCCACATGAAGGGTTCGTTGTTGGATCAGGCGCCGGGCGACCTGTGGCAGAAATTCGCCAATTTGCGACTGTTGTACGGCTACATGTGGACCCATCCCGGCAAGAAGCTGTTGTTCATGGGTGGCGATTTCGGGCAGTGGAACGAGTGGGACTTCGACTCCAGCCTGCAATGGGACTTGCTGCAATGGTCTTCCCATCAGGGTCTGCAGAAGTGCGTGGCCGATCTCAATTGGCTCTATCGTCGCGAAAAGGCACTCTACGAACTCGACTTCGACGGATACGGCTTCGAGTGGATCGATTGTCACAACTACGAGAACAGCACGTTCAGCTATATCCGCCGGGCAAAGGATCCCGACGATTACGTGGTCGTCTGCTGCAATTTCACCCCAGTACCCCGAACCGACCATCGGTTGGGAGTGCCCGAGGCTTGCTGGTACGAAGAAATCTTCAACACCGATTCCACGTTCTACGGCGGCAGCAACATGGGTAACGGACCCGGTGTGATGGGCGAACCGATGGAAAGTCACGGGCGACCGGCCTCGATTCGCATCTCCTACCCACCACTCTCGACCGTCGTCTTCAAGCCGAGGCGGTAAGGCACACGGCCGGCGAACGCCACCACGGGGCTTGTCCCCGTGGAGCGATGATTGACCACTAGCATGGTCCATCTTCTCAGTGTTTTTCGCCAATCTGGGCTGCCGCTTGACGCGGCAGCCCAGATTGGCGAGCGCTGATATTCGGGCTCGCGAGTTAGTGACCAATCACCGTTCCACCGGGGCAAGCCCGGTGGTGACGAACGAAGCATATGCACCTTGAGTAAGGACCATTCTCACGCAAGCGTGAGCCTGGCGCCCGGCATTTCGAGTTTTTGCGCCCCCCTTTGCCCTGACAAAAAAGGGTTTTTTCAGTCCCATCGTGGCCGATAAGTTGCCTTGAGGTTTGGACTTACGTCGATTAGAATCAACCCCACAGCAGACGATCAACAACAGGCCGTTTGGCCAACAATGGTGGCCCAAAACGGCCCTTAAGGTTTTGCCGGGCAACACGTTATGTCAGGGATTTTGGAATTCGAAATCTCAGCAATTAGCGCCCTAAACCTACGTCACGAAAGCTCCCCGCGAACAAGTCGCAAGCTCTTACACAGTAACCTCTTACGCCCCAAGAAAAACGCCCCCCTCGTCTGAGTCCAAGTTGCCATGAGGTTAATCAACCCGGGATCCCGGGTTGATTAACCAGGTATCCCGGGGCAACCCGGAAATCATCTCACGTAGGGTGCGTGCAACGCACCAAAAGCTGTCCGAAGCGGCGTAGGTCAGGGCTCGCCCTGACGGATCTTCTGGGTCACACACGCCAATTCTGCCCTATCCCACCTGAACCCTTGCCCTCCAGCGAGTTCGTGATAGAATCGCCGTCATCGGTCGGGGACGTTTATTGTGCAGCGGCGCGCCCGGTTAGCGGTTCGGAACTGCTCAATAACTACTAATTATGCACCTAAGCAACCCGAACCCCTCAACTCTCGTCGTGTCATGACTGTCTTCCACCAATCGAAACCCTTGGGGCGACACTATGGTGCAACTGATCCACGACATTCCTGCTTGGATCGCGGTCAACAAAGACCTTGCTTCCGTTGGACGCCGCATCGTTGGCTACCTGACGGGTGCTGATGGCAAAAAACACCCGCAAAACAACGTCCTCGCTGGCTTCTCTCGCAAAGCGGCAAACACACTGGATGCGATTCAGTTGCTCGTTGACCACAAACACTGGGAAGAGGCTCAAGTCCTAACGCGCGTGCTGTTTGAACTTCGCGCCACCTTTGCCTGTTTCTGGGAGATGTTTACCGACGATGATGTTGCCGCCACGCAGCGCATCTTCGATTGCATGATGCTCGATAAATTCAAACAAATCAGGACGGTCAATCGCAAGGACTTCGATGACGCGGTGGATCGTGATTCGTGGGAAACCGAAATAGAGGGAATCGAATCACGCTACGACCCGGACGATTTGGAACGGATGAAAAAACACGGATTCACGGGCAAATCGGTCGAACAGCGCTGCCGCCATGCTAACCTGGCGCACGTCTACGAAATCATCTACCGCAACTTCTCACGCAACGTTCACTCAACCGATTTCATCGAGCAAGTCGGCAACTCTGTCTTTGACGATGATCCCCAATACAACGACTATCTTGAATCGCGCAATACGACGATGCTGTATGTTGCCAATTTCTCCGCCGGTGGTGTCCTGGTTTGCACCGATGTGTGCGACATGTTTGCGCAGGAATTCGCCGAGTTAAAACAACGGCAAAAGACCTTGACTCAACACATTGACCCAGACGAAGGATTTTGACCACTACTTAGCGTACATCATAAGGCGTTGCACCGAAGCTGAAAGTAAAGGTGAAAGTAAAGAAGTAAAGGGGTCGAAGAAGTAAAGAAGTAAAGAAGAAGTAAAGAAGAAGTAAAGGAAGTAAAGGGGTCGGGAGTCTTTTTTCTGACCTTGGGCCGCCTTTTCGCCCGGAAAGACTCCCGACCCCTTTGTTTCCCCGAGGAGGAAGAGCAATGTTTGAGACGTTTTTGTTTCGATCCGTCGCCACGTTAGTAGTCGTGGCACTGTTGGCGACTATGTCGCAAGCTGTGAACATCGACTACGTGCCGGTGGGCAACCCGGGCAACGTCGCCGATGACGAAGTAATGACGGCGGACAGCACGACCGGCTACGGGAGTGTGGCCGACCCGTACTTGATCGGCACGTATGAGGTGACCAATGGGCAGTATATTGAGTTTCTCAACGGCGTGGCCACGGTGGACGACCCGAACGGTCTGTACAACACTAAAATGGCGGGAACGTACGGCGGTATTGACCGTACAGGCTCAGGCACGGCGGGTAGTCCGTGGGTCTATTCAGCGAAAGGGGCTGACGCCAATTGCCTGGACCGACCGGTGAACTTCGTTTCGTTCTATGACACGTTGCGGTTCTCCAACTGGTTGCACAACGGACAGCTGAGCGACCCAAACACTACGGAAGACGGAGCGTACGACATGTCGCTCGGGTCCAGTGTGGTCCGCAAACCAGGTGCAAGAGTCTTTCTACCCAGCGAGGACGAATGGTACAAGGCGGCCTACTATGACGGCGATAGCTCGGTCTATTACGATTACCCGACCGGCACGGACACAGAGCCTAGCAACGTGTTGTCAAACCCGGCTTCCGATCCGGGCAACAACGCGAACTTCTACGACTATTACGGAACAGGCAACAACGGCCTTACGATCGGCAGCCCGTACTACACGACCGAGGTTGGCGACTTCGAGAACTCGGCGAGCCCGTACGGCACCTTCGACCAGGGGGGCAACATTATGGAATGGAACGAAACTCTCATCGGTCCGTCGCGTGGCGTGCGTGGCAGCTATTGGAACAACTATTCCCACTCCTTGGCCGCCTCCTACCGCGACGACCGCAGCACCCCGACGAACGAGGACGACAACATAGGGTTCCGCGTGGCAAGTGTTCCAGAACCCTCTACCATCATCCTATTGTTGACGGGTGCTCTTGGTCTTCTTTTCTATCGAATTCGCAGAAAAAATAATCCCCCACGGAATTCCCCAACGCCCTATCGGTGTGTAATGGATTAAGGGAACGCAAAAGACGCAAAAGAGACGCAAAAGGGGTCGGGAGTCTTTTTCTGACCTTGGGCCGCCTTTTCGTCCGAAAAGACTCCCGCCTCTTTAACCTTTCGCAATAGAAAGTAGTCAAGCGAGATTAGGAAAGAGACGCAAACCCTCACCCTAACCCTCTCCCAAAGGGAGAGGGGACCATTTGCAAAAGTCGACTCTTAGACTTCGTCCGAAGCCAGGTAGCAGACCATCGATCGGTCGGCCAATTCGACGACTCCGTCGGAAGGTGCGGCCGGGCCGTCCAACTCGGGATAGATGTCGGCGGGGCTCTCGGCTGCCGTGTCGAGGAACAGTCGCCAGCTCAAGGGCCGGGCCATCTCGGGGAACGTGAAGTGCCGCGGTTCGATACCGGCATGGAATATCAGCAGCACGTGATGGTTCGGCGGCGCCAGCGGCTCCTCCGACTTGGCCGCGGCCATAAGGCAACTCAGGCTGCTATCGTGCTGGCCCCAGTCGACCGCGTGACCGTCCGCGTTGAACCAAGTCAGGCCGGGCAAGCCGCCGGGGCGGATCGCCTTTCCACCCAGGAAATGTTCTTGTCGTACGGTCGCCTCTGCTTTGCGAAAGGCGATCAGCGCTTGGCAGAACCGCAGCAGATCGGCGTGTCTTTGCGTCAACCGCCAGTTGAACCACGAGATGGTGTTGTCCTGGCAATAGGCGTTATTGTTGCCACCCTGCGTGCGTCGGCATTCGTCGCCGGAGGTCAGCATGGGAACGCCTTGGCTTAGCATCAACGATGCCAATTGGTTCTTGATTTGACGCAGCCGCGTTTCTTGGGTCGCCTTGCGTCGCGTTGGGCCTTCGACGCCGTAATTGCAACTGTAGTTGTTGTTATCGCCGTCACGGTTCCCCTCGTCGTTGGCTTCGTTGTGCTTTTCGTTGTAGGAGACCAGATCGCTCAGCGGAAAGCCGTCGTGCGAAGTAATGAAATTGATGCTGTGATACGGTCGCCGACCGCTGGACTGGTAAAGGTCGCTGGATCCCGCCAGACGCGTGGCCAGCGGGCCGATCATACGGGGATCACCTCGCCAAAACTGCCGCAGATCGTCGCGGTAACGCCCGTTCCATTCGGCCCAGCGGAGGTTGGCAAACGAACCGACCTGATAGGCCCCGGCCGCATCCCAGGCCTCGGCAATGATCTTCGTGTCGGCCAGCAGCGGGTCCTCGGCAATCGCTTCGACCACCGGCGGATTCGCATTGATGCGCCCCTGCCGATCGCGGCTGAGGATCGACGCGAGATCGAATCGGAAACCGTCCACGTGATAGTTGTGGACCCAGTGGCGAAGGCAATGGAAGATCAACTCGCGCACGATGGGGTGATTTCCATTGAGCGTGTTGCCGCAGCCCGTGTAATTGCGATAATTCCGGCCGCCGTTCTCCAGCATATAGTAGACGCGGTTTTCCAACCCTTTGAAACCGAACGTCGGGCCAAGCTCGTTACCCTCGGCCGTATGGTTGAAAACGACGTCGAGAATCACCTCGATACCCGCCTCGTGCAACGCGCGGACCATCTGCTTGAACTCGCGGACCTGACACCCCGGTTCGCTGCCCGCGGCGTAACCTCGATGCGGCGCGAAGAAGGCCATGGGGTCGTAACCCCAGTAGTTCGGCCGCTCCTTCTTCTGGCCCAGGCAGTCGTAGATCGGGAAC
>SDBV01009700.1_pt1 | contig 12749 bp, 9 predicted proteins | sample 2277081 | NCBI WGS metagenome assembly SDBV01 (sample SAMN10402039, study PRJNA504765) | marine sediment metagenome | isolation source: marine sediment core GS10_PC15, 223 cmbsf | place: Arctic Ocean: Southern Knipovich Ridge | collected 2010
TGATCGGAGGTGCTGGCATCTGGTGAATCGGGCACTAATGTCGCCTGGGCTGGTTTGACTTCTTTGACGATTTCCATATATTTGCCGGTAAAAGGATTGCCCTCGATATTAAATTCGACGGTCAGCATCTCAGCTAACTCATAGACATCGGAGTATCTGATGTGCCTTTCGTCAGGCCTGGGATGGACCGTAACGCCATAGGCGCCCGCTTTTATTACTGTCCGGGCAGCCTCTATCACGCTTGGGATACCGATATCACGCTGATTACGAAGCAGCGCGATCTTATTCAAATTGACACTAAGTTTAGTCACCTTGCAGAGCCTTTACTTTCTAATGTTATTTTCGCAAACCGATTATATAGAAACGCCGGCTTGTATCAAGTGTTAAGTTGACCTATCCGGCATGCCCTATCGCCCCAGCCAGCTGAATTATTTTAAAAGCAATTATAATACAGACTAAAAAGTAAGCCAGTCTCGGCAGCCAGGTAGCCAGTTGTTGGAACAGAAATTCAGCTCTATCGGTCGCGGCATCGCCCAACTTTTCTACAACCTTATCGAGTTCGCCGCTTTCTTCGCCAACCCGCCACAGTTGCAGAAATTCGCGGGGCAGTTGATTTGAGAATCCCTGGCTGGCCGGCCTGCCACTCCTGGCAGCAAGTGCGCCGGGTTTGAAAAAACCGCCTATGACAGCGTTGCCCGTAAGATCAGCTGCTTTTTCGGTGCAGTTAGTGATAGGTACACCGGCTTTAAAGAGCATAGCGAATCCGCGGCAGTATCTGCTGATGGCCAGTTGACGGACCGCTTTTCTCAATAGCGGCACCAACAGCACCAAACGATCCAACTGCAATCGAAGCGGACCTGTTTTTGGCGTTAGACAAATAATCCCCAAAATGATAGAGACAGGTACATAAAGAATCGCCAGCGTTGCTATCACCTCTTTGATGTAACCAGTTGTGCCGATACTGCCGAGCAGGAACGCAGGCAATGGCGATACGAATGCGGCAATATTGATTACCACTATCGGAAGCAGCATCCCGGAAAAAATCTTATTGGTCAGACGATTGGTAAACTGATACCAATTCGAGAGCATCTTGAACGAAGCCGGCAGATTACCAGAGGTGTCGGCGGCCTGGACGATCGCTATATCCAATGGCTCAAATACAGCTGGGTATTGGGCCATTGTTTCCGGTAAAGTCCTGGCATGTGAAACGCCGGCGACCAACCCGGAAAACGCTATGCCGAGTTTTCCTCTGACACCATCTTTGACCGTCTCCAAAGACCTTATCAAAGGCATACCGGCATCGAGTAGGATCGCAAGGTCGTAATAAGCTAAACTGATCTTACTTATCATATCATCGGCCTTAAATTAGGATCGATACCGCTAAATTGTACCCGAGAATCAGCTTACAGCAAGCAATATTCTGTTGCAAAATCTAATTTCGTGATTTATTATATCTGCTAATGGAACTACAAGGTTTGACAGCTATTATTACCGGCTCGACCGGACAGTTGGGTTCGGGTATTGTCAGGGCCCTTGCAGCGGCTGGTTGTAACTGTGTTTGTCATTACCACAATAACCAGGAGTTCGCGCAAAAAATAGTTGAGCAAATTCGCGAATCCTCAGTTAAGGCTATAGCGGTTCAGGCTGATCTTACCTGCCCCGAAGCGGTAGAGCGGTTGTTTGCTCAAGCCATGCAGTTAGGTACGCCGCAAATATTGATAAATTCGGCGGCAGTTTTTAATAGATCTGCGATTGAGGATATAACATTTCAAGAGGCTCAAAAGGTTTTTAATTTGAACCTGACTGCCCCGATCCTGGTCAGCCAGGCCTTTGTAAAAACGGTCAGGGATAAGTTCGGCCAGCCCCAAACGCCCATTGCCAAGATAATTAATATCGCCGATATCGCAGCAGTCAGGCCTTGGGCAAATTACGCTCTTTACTGCTCATCCAAAGCAGGCCTGGTCGGTGCTACCAAGGCCCTTGCCAAAGAGCTTGCGCCGAGTATTTGTGTAAACGCGATAGCGCCGGGGATAGTAAACTGGCCGGTCGATTTTGACGATTCTGCTAAGACAGGGCAGCTTAAGAAAATTCCTGCCGGCAGGATCGCTGAGCCGGAAGAGATCACTGGGCCGATGATCTTTCTGCTCAAAAACGATTACATCACAGGAGAGGTGCTCAATATCGATGGCGGAAGAAGTCTTTAGCGTTGTTAAGTGAAACGAGGTTGAATCATGTTATTGAATTGGGCTAATCGCGTTACGGTTGTTCGCATATTACTGCTTATACCTTTTGTCAGTTGTATGCTCAAAATAAACGATCCTTTGCTCACCGAGTTCACGCGTAACTTACTTCGTTACAGCTCGATCGGGATTTTCTTTATAATGGCCGCCAGCGATGTACTTGACGGGTATCTGGCTCGCAGTAAGGGGCAGGTTACGCGTCTGGGCTCATTCCTCGACCCACTGGCAGACAAGCTGCTTATAACCTGTGCGTGCCTTTTGTTAGCTTCACAGCGTTCACATATCCCAGGATTCAAACTGCCCCCAACTGTGGTCGTATTGGTAATAGGCAAAGACCTGTTCCTGCTGATAGGCTTTGTAATAATCTATTTCATCACCTTACAGATTCGCATTGTTCCGGCTGGTATTGGCAAGTTCGCTACCTCAATGCAGTTATCGATGGTAGCGGCTATCCTGTTGGCTCCGGAAATCTCCAGCGTTATACTGGGCTGGATATGGGTGCTGCGAGTACTGTGGTGGTCTGCGGCGGGGACAGCTATTTTAGCAACGCTTATTTACATTCGCAATGGAAGTCGTTATATTGAGGACTATGAAAAGAACCTTGAACTCAAACATCAGTAAATTAATGAAGAGAAAAAATGCAATTTAATGGAATACCAGAAGTACTGCAGGACCTGAAAGATGGCAAAATGATAGTTCTCGTCGATGATGAGGACCGTGAGAACGAAGGGGATCTGGTTTGCGCAGCCGAAAAGGTAAACGGTGAGATCATTAACTTCATGGCAACGTTCGGCCGTGGACTTATCTGCCTGCCTCTGAGCGCCGAAAAATGTGATAAGCTCGGGCTTTATCCTCAAACAATGGAAAACACCGCTGCGCTTGGTACCGCTTTTACCGTCAGTATCGATGCGGCAGATGGCATAACTACCGGCATAAGCGCCACCGACAGGGCAAGGACGATCCAGGTCGCGATAGCTGATAACGCAAAAGCCGACGATCTTGCACGGCCGGGTCATATTTTCCCTCTTCGCGGGAAAAAGGGCGGCGCACTGGTCCGGGCAGGACAGACAGAAGGCTCTATTGACTTGATGAGGTTGGCAGGGCTTAAGCCTGCAAGCGTCATTTGCGAAATTATGGACGAGGACGGATCGATGGCAAGAGTACCCCAGTTGCTTAAATTTTGTGAAAAGCACGGCCTCAAGATCGCTTCGATCGCAAAACTGATAGAGTACCGTCTCCAGCGGGAAAGCCAGATCGCCAGGGTTGAAACTGTGCATCTGCCCACCGATTACGGCGAATTCAAACTGATCGGCTACGAAAATATAACTTCTGATGAACCGCATCTGGCTCTGTGTAAGGGAGGTGTGGGCGACCTTGGCGAAGACGGTAAACCGATACAGCATGATGAGGCGGTATTGATTCGAGTGCATTCGGAATGTATGACCGGCGATCTGTTCCATTCACAAAGATGCGAGTGCGGCGAACAGTTAGTCACCGCGATGAAGATGATAGAAGAGGTCGGTAAAGGTGCTCTTATCTATCTGCGGCAGGAAGGCAGGGGGATCGGCCTGGCAAATAAGCTAAGGGCATACAAACTCCAGGAACAGGGACTCGATACGGTCGATGCCAATCTTAAGTTAGGCTTTAGCGCAGACAGGCGAGATTACGGGATTGGTGCACAAATTTGCCGGGACCTGGGACTGAAAAAAGTCAGAATCCTGACGAACAATCCAAAGAAAATAAGCCGACTCGAAGTTTACGGCATAGAGGTTGTCGAACAGATACCATTGAAAATACAACCCGGTAAGCATAATATCGATTATCTGAGAACTAAAAAGAGACGTCTGGGACATATTCTCGACAACGATTTGTAGAAAAATTAATCCCGATGTACATCGGGATAAAAATTAAAATGTAAAATGATAATTCAAAATTCAAAATTCAGAACCAGGAACTCGCTTGGCGTTTATATAGCTGCGTTTATTTTCGCCTTGCCTTTGGTTTTTACTTTGGGCTGTGAAACAACGCCGAGAGTTGTTAAGCCCAACGAAGCTGTTAAAGACGTTTCTGTCTATAACCAGTATCTGCCTGTTAAAATCGACATCATCCCATTGACAGAATTTGTAAGCTCTGCTGACGATTTCCAGTTACAAGTCTTCATATCTCTGCAGGATAGTTTTGGCTCACACCTAAAGGCACCCGCGGTTTTTCGTTTTGAGTTGTATCACTATCAACAGCGATCGGCAAGGCGCAAAGGCAGAAGGATTATCATCTGGCCTGATATTGACCTGACAGATTCGGCTAAAAACAGTAACTACTGGCAGGATTTTTTAAGGATGTATCAATTTCAGCTGTTGCTCGAATCAAAAGACATTCAGGCCTCGATCTTACAGGTTACCGCTATAGTAGCCAATGGAAAACGGCTCACCGCTGAAATGCTGCTCAAAACCAAATACTAAACTACAGGACACGAGCGATGAGTTACTAACTTACGCAACCGCAGGTGCTGATTCTGGTTCCGGCTCAACTACTCCGAACTTATCGAACCGGACGCTTATCTTCTTACTTACACCGCGAGTTTGCATCGTTATACCGTAAAGTACATCGGCGATACTCATCGTGCGTTTGGCGTGCGTGATAATTATAAACTGTGAGTTTTTCTGGAACTCACGGATGATCATATTGAAACGTTCGTTATTGGCCTCGTCCAGTGCGGCGTCGACCTCATCGAGCAGACAGAATGGTGACGGCTTGGTCTTGAAAACTGAAAACAGTAATGCGATAGCTGTCATCGTCTTCTCTCCGCCGCTAAGCAGAGAAATACTTCTTGTCTCTTTGCCTGGCGGGCGGGCTATTATCTCTATTCCTGCCTCGAGAATATCTTCCGCTTCTTCGAGGATGATATCAGCCTTGCCTCCGCCGAACAGCTTACGGAAAATCTGCTGGAAGTGCTCTCGGATCTCTTCGAAGGTCTCGATGAACTTCTCCCTGCTCTTCTTGTTAAGACGCATTATCAAGTGCTGCAGTTGTCCCTTGCTCTTGTTAAGATCTTCGACCTGGCTGGATAAAAACTCGTTACGTGTTTCAAGCTCTTCCTGCTCAGCGATCGCGTCGACGTTAACATTGCCTAAACGCTCGATCTTAGCTCGAAGCTCGCTTATCTCATCTTTTATCGCTTCCCAGTCAACATCGCTTTCGGTATAGTTTTCATAAGCCTGGGCCAGATCGATCTGTAACTGGTCACGAACCCGCTCGAGGAGGTCCTGCTCTTTGACCTCTAACTGTCCAAGTTCGATCTTAAGCTGGTTTATCTTCTGATCTACCTGGCTTTGCTCTGAGCGTTTGTCGCGGATCAGCAGTTCGGTCCGCTTTTGGTTTTGAATCAGGGTCTCTATTTCCTGATGCAGGGCTTTGCTGTCGGCCTGCCTTTTTTCTTTTTCCACGTACAATTCTGAGACCATGGCCTCGGAGCTTAGAATTTCCCTTTCGGTCTGTTGAATTTGCTCCAGGGACGTTCGCGATTCCTGCTGGGCAGCAGCCATAGCGTTTTCATTGGCATGGATCTGGCTTTGCAGGCTCGCTATCGTCTGCTTGAGAGCTTTGCTCTGTTCAGCCACCTGGCCCAGCGAAACCTTCATATCTGTAAGTTGAGTGGACTGCGTTTGCTGAAGTTGTTTTTGCTCCGCGTATCTGTTTTCAAGTTCTTCAATGCGGGCAGAACGCTCATTGTTGACCGTTTCGAGTTCTTCAAGCTTTTGTTTCGAGTTGTATTCGGTCTGAACCGATTGGGCTATCTGTTCTTCGAGCAGACCGATCTCGCCGGCTATTAAAGGCTGCTCCTGGCTTAGGCGCTTGATATTTTCTTCCATGACATTTATTTTCGAGCCGACCTGCATCTTTTCGGTATTGGCCTCATAAGTGGCAGTTCGAAGGTCCTTACACAGTTTTTCCAGATGTTCAACTGTATGATTGTTCCTGTTGAGATGGGTCTGGGTTTGAGCGATCTGCTCAGCGACATTATCAAGGGTCTGCTGAAGTTGACGCAGCCGGCTCTTTCGCGAGATCAATCCCGCAGCCTTACCTAAAGGCCCGAGTTTTACCACGCCGTCAGCGCTTATGAACTGGCCGCTGAGAGTGACAAATTGATATTCATCGCCAAAATTCTTTATCAACAACTCCGCCGAATCCACCGAATCGATCAGAAGTGTCTTACCGAGAAGCTTCCACACAACAGATGCGTGTTTGCTGTCGTATTTTACAAATTCAACCAGCCTGCCCTTTACAGAGGAGTAATTCGACATATCGTTCGTATCGACAAAAGGTCCGCTCTTATCGGCGCAGATAAAGTTGACTCTTCCTTCAAGGCGTTCGATCGCCTCTTTGTCACTTAGCAGCCTGTCAGTACTGCTGACGATCAGTGCATCGGTTTTACCGGCAAGTGCCGCTTCAACTGCCGTTGCGTATTCAACGTCTGTTGCTATCGCTTCTGCCAAAAGCCCTTCCACATAATCGAAGCTCGTTCCCGTCGAACTATTGGCAAGGATCGTTTTTGCCGTATCGCCGAGCCCCTCTCGCCGAGCCTCCATGTCCTTGAGTATCGTCAGCTCACTACTTAGAGCGCTGCGTGATTCTTTGAGCTGCGATAAATGTTTATTCTGCTCGGCGATCTGTTCGCTCAATTCCTTCGATTGACTGCGTTTGGAATTCAGGCTCTGCTCCAGCTCGCTGAGAACTTTTTCAATATCGTCGCTGCGTGCCAGGTATTGTGCCTTTTCCGTCAGTAGTTTTTCCAGTTCAGCCTTAGCGGTTTGCGCTCGGCCGGACAAACGATCTTTCTGTCCCGAAAGATTATCGCGATAAATTGTTATGCTTTGAAGCTCATTATGAAGCTGAGCTGTATGCCTGACTATATCAATGATCCCTGACTTCTCGTCTTCGAGGTCGGTATTAAGCGAATCACATTCAGCGTTTATCTGCTGTATCTGTTTTTCAAGTTCGGTGACAACCCTGCTCTTTTGTTCAAGTGCCTTTTCGCTGCCGGTGAGTTCCTCTTCATATCGTCCAAGGTCACGGATGAACTGACCTTTCTGCTCTCGCAGCTTCTCAATACGTTCGCCTGCGATATTTTTTCTACCAAGCAGCTCTTCGCTTCTGCTCTGCAAAAACTCTATGCGCTGCATTTGCTGCTCGATATTGCTCTTGACCGAAACCAGCGAATTATCCGCCTGATTTATAGCATTTTCTGTTTCGATTATTTTCTGCCCCAATTCGCTCATCAGCGCGTCATTTTTAGAAACTTGGGCCGCGACGGCTGCGAACTGCTCCTGGGTTTTATTGAGAGTGTCGGTTTTTTGCCGGGTAGAAGTACTGATCTTATGAAATTCGACCAGCGAATAGTTGAGTTGCAGTTCCTTGAGCCTCTCGGAGTACTTTAGATAATTCCTCGCTTTACCGGCTTGAAGTTTGACGCTTCGAAGCTGTTTTTGAACTTCGCCTAAGATGTCTGCCAGCCTGAGCATATTTTGCTCGGTTCGTTCGAGTTTTCGGGTCGCCTCTTTCTTATGGGCCTTATATTTGCTTATCCCGGCTGCCTCTTCGAATATCGCTCTGCGGTCAGATTTCGATGCATTCAGCAACTGCTCGACCTGGCCCTGCTCGATGATCGAATACGCCTTGGCACCGACACCGGTATCCATAAACATTTCTTTAATGTCTCTTAGCCTGCAAACCTTGTTGTTTATTAGATACTCACTTTCACCGCTGCGGTACAAACGCCGAGTGATCTGAACTTCATCAGCCTCTATCGCCAGTTTGCCTGAGGTATTCGCGAAGATAAGGCTCACTTGTGCAGAGCCCATGGCTTTTCTGCTGCTCGAGCCGCTGAATATCACATCAGCCATATGGCCGCTGCGAAGGCTCTTGACGCTTTGTTCGCCAAGCACCCATTTGACCGCATCGACGATATTGCTTTTGCCGCAACCGTTGGGACCTACTATTGCTGTTATGGGATGCTCAAAAGTGAATTCCGTCTTGTCGGCAAAACTTTTGAATCCGTTAAGTATTATTCTTTCAAGTCTCATTGCTCACCCTTGCTAATCATTTTTGCTCTTGTTTTTAACGTTTTAATCATTGTCCGATAAAAAAAGTGACACTTTTTATTATCGGTCGATGCCGCCTCACTTCTTGAGACTTATTTCTGGTAGGGGCCCGGCGTGGAACTGTGCCTGGATCGCGCCTTTTTCGCACATTTGCTGCAAAATCGCGATCGCTTCATAGTATGGAACACCCAGTCCTCTACGTTCAGCCTTCTTTTTCGGTGCAGGCTCACCGCAGAGGGTCTCGATTATGTCACCAAGTTCTAAAGAACTTTTCAGACGAATCGGACTCTTGCCAGGTATTGTGCGGATTAGCACCACCTCTTTAGTTTCGGCTATAGCATTAATTGTTATGGTCCCGTCTCTGGACTTGACAAATGCGTCTTTTCTACAGTATATCGGCGAGCCGAACAATACGATCCGTTCTACGCCGCTGCGAGAAACATAAACAACTTTGTCGCTATCCTGAGCGATCTTCTCGAGATAGAAGGTGCGGGCTATAAGCTTTTGTGTTATGATCGAATCCTGCAACTTTCGCAACTGCTCATATGCTGCCAGGCGAATTTTAAACTCACGATCACGAAGAAGCTTACGCGATATAGCCGAAGCATCTTTGGGCATACCTTCCGTAGCAATTGCATCCAAAGCCTCTATCCGATAAGCTGAAGACTTATCTGTCGCTATTTCACGCAGTGTATCGAGGCCATCGTCACTGCCAAGCCGCAGCATACAGCGGGCCGCTCGAAAACGAACCTCCTCTTCGGAAAACTTCAGCAATATCGAAAGCTTCGGTAAAGATTTATTGCCGATAGCTTCCAGAGCGATTTCACTGGCGTATCTTTGGTCTTTCTGGCCGGCTAACTTCCGAATGAAACTCATTACTCTTTGTTGCGTAAGTTCCGGCGTCTCCCGCATATACATAGCTTTAACAACCGCCAGGAACCGATTCTTATCGTTCCTGTAACCCGCAGGGATCTCAAGTTTTAAGAGGGAATCGCTGATCGCTCTGGCCGGATTGTCGAAGAATCGCCCGTTGATCCGGTCACGGATCAAAGCTGCGGCTTGATAATCAGGCTTGCGAAGTGTTAACTTTACCAGGTATTCACCGAGCACCCGCCCGCCGGCAAGGATATAGCCACTTCGTGGGTTTTCAACCTCACCTTCAAGGATATCCATGAAGATACCGCCTTGGCCTTTGGCAAGAACTTTGGTCCCTAAACTGAAGCTGGCTCGAAGATCCGCCCCGTAAAGCCATCCGCCCGCTAAGGACCTGGTCTGAGTCTGCTCGATAGCCCGTACTCGAAGATCGAAATACTGATTACGCGAAGTTACCAACGGCATCTGACCTTCCACGATTACTACAGCTGTATCCATACTGTTGATCAAAGAATCAATATCGGTTTTGCCGCCGACTACCTGCTTTTGAATATACTGCTTAAGATATTTTCGCAGGTTCGGCGGACATTGCGATGAGCCGGTACCGGCAAGCTCGCCCACCAGCGAATACCCGTACACAGGGATAGTATCAACCGAAAAAACTTCAATTAAGTCCCCGATCGTAGTTCCCAGTTCGGCAGTAGTTGGTACACTTAAAAGTTCGCCAATTTCCTCTGCAGTCCGCTCAGGCCCGGCGCAGCCGTAGACTAAAAATACCGCTCCAACCAAAATAACCGCTATTTTAAAACGAATAACCATTTCCTGTGTTAGCTAAGTTCTTAACTGGTAAATGTTTAAATCCATTCAAAGAAAACCGGCACAATATCGACAATTTCTACGACAGATATTAAACTTTTCCAGCACACCCGTCAAGGGCCTTTAGCTCTTATCGACTTTTATTAACATTTAGCAGTATTTTTGTTTATTTGAGAATATTTGAAAATCCCAGCAGAAAATTGAGAATTTCAACTTATTTGCAGGATATAATCTGCCGATATAGTACCAGTATACTAAAGTCGTTCGGCTTATCGAGTGGTTCCGATAAAACCTGCCTGAGGACTTAATAAAGAGGATGTTGTGCGATTGACCTGATTAATAGTTGCTCGAAAAAATTGAGGTAGAAATGGCAGAGCCTGAAGAAAAAAAAGAAGAAGAACAAGAAGAAAAGCCAGAGACTGAGCAGGAAAATAAAGATCAGCCCAAGCAGAAAGACAAAGCTTCTGGTGCGAAGATCGGTATCGTGACATGGGCAATAATGGCGGTGGTCATTATTGTTTTTGCAGGTTCCGGCTTAGTTCTCGGGCGGGTAATAGCAGCTATGACCTCATCTGACCAGCAAACCCAATCTTCTGGGCAGGAGAAAAAAACACGAGAAAAGGATAAGTCCGATTCTAACGCAGATACCGAAGAGACATGGTATTACAATGGCCTGGAATCTATTGTTGTCAATCCCGACGAACCTGGTGCTTTGCGATATGTACGCATAGGCCTGACGTTGGAGGTCAGCTCTGAACTCGATCAGGTTGAAGCTGAAATATTCTTTGAGGCGAAAAAACCGGCTTTGGTCAGTTGGCTTAACATTTATCTAAAAAGCCTGACCCTCGACGAAATGGCAGATGACAGAGATATGAAACGTATTCTCCTGGATATACACGACGCATTCAATGAAATACTGTTCCCGAACGCAAAACCAAAACTAAAAAGAGTCCTCATCAGAGAGTTCAACATACAATAATCAAGCCAAAGTATTACTTACTCTGCAAGCTTTTCCGCGATTGCACATGGGTGGATGCCCATTTTTGGGCTAAAAATGGGGATTATTTCAATCATTTGCGCAGGTAAAAGGGCAAAAAGTGTCAAAAAGTTGCAAAAAAGCGCAAAAAAAGTCAAAAAGGCGCTGTTTTTGCAGGAAAAGTGGCAAAAAAGGCGCGTTTTGCGCACTTTCGGCGCGATACCTGCGAAGATGATTGAATTTAGAATGTAGAATTGAGAATGTAGAAATTTTTTACCACTAAAACTCAAAGACACGAAGAAAGAGGGAATAGTTTTGAATTTTGGGTTTTAAGTTTTGAGTTGTGGAGGCGCTTTGCGGACTGGCTTAAAAAGAGATAAAAAACTAAAAAAAGGTTATATTTTTCTTGTAATATATAGATTGATGTTGTAGAATCAGGTTTTTGGAGGCAGCATAGAGATAAAATCAAAAAAATGAGAGATTCTTTTGCACTAAAACCGGTGTTTAATTGTCTGTATGTTGAGAGTCGAGGTCATAAGTGGTGTAATTTTAATGCTCAAAGACGATTAATTTAGCCCTTTGGATTTTAAAGAAATTTTGAAAAATTGAAAGACTTTTCGTAACAAACTTTGGTATTTGGCGTCCTATATTAAAAAGAGGGCTTATATTGGCGAGATTTAAAATAATCTAACAATTTTTTTGAAAGGATGGGGCAATGGGAAAAAAAGCAAATCTTAGAGTAATGGCTGTGGCGATTATAACGGTATTAATTTTCTCTACCACCACATTTGCAGGAACGTATGGCGGGGGAACAGGTGAACCTAACGATCCATATTTGATATATGATGCAAATCACATGCAGGAAATCGGAGCAAATTCAGGCGATTGGAGTAAGCACTTTAAGCTGATGGCAGATGTTGACTTGAGCGGTTATACGGGAAACACATATAATATTATTGGTAACTCAGGGACACCATTTAGTGGAGTTTTTGATGGTAATGATAACACAATTTCAAACTTCAACTATGCCTATAGCGGAAGCAATGATTACATAGGTCTGTTCGGCTACGTTGATGGCGTTAATGCCTTGATAAAAAATTTGGTAGTGGCGGATGCAAACATATTTGTAGATTCATCTGATTGCCATTACATAGGCCCTATTACAGGAAGACTCCACAGAGGAAGCATTGTTAATTGCCAAGTTACCGATGTTTATGTCGATGCCAAAAAATCAAATCGGGTCGGTGGTCTTGGAGGCAGTAGTGATTTTGACGGTAACCTCGACGGTTGTTTTGTATCCGGCGCAATTACCGGTAGTTCTGCTATTGGCGGCCTGCTTGGTGAAACATACGGCATAATAAACAATAGCCATACATCCATTACATTAATAGCCGGTGCATATTCAGGCGGCCTGGTTTCCTTGGCGCATAATCCAATAATAACAAACTGTTCAAGTGCTGGCAGTGTTTTTAATACAACGGCCATGTCTTCTTATACGGACTATTGTGGTGGACTAATCGCTGAGTCTTACTCTGCCTATGGTAACCCCAGAGATAGCGCAAATAGAGAACTGTCACTCATCTTGTGAGTTGTCCACTGATGCAGACAATGCCGCATTATTTGGAGGACTTATTGGCGTAAGCTTTTCTGATATAACCATTATCGATTGTTCTGCCTCTGGCAATGTTAGGGGGGGTGAACTTGTGGGTGGATTGGCAGGGGCGATTTATGGTTCCAGAGTAGAAA
>SDBV01009701.1_pt1 | contig 12748 bp, 10 predicted proteins | sample 2277081 | NCBI WGS metagenome assembly SDBV01 (sample SAMN10402039, study PRJNA504765) | marine sediment metagenome | isolation source: marine sediment core GS10_PC15, 223 cmbsf | place: Arctic Ocean: Southern Knipovich Ridge | collected 2010
TCCCAGTTCCCATCTTCTGAAATAAAGTCCCTGTCTGACTACGGGCAGACATTTATATTCAATAGCTGCTAATTCGTCTTCACTTAAAGGAGAGAATTCAGAAGCGATTTTCACATTTTCTTCGAGCTGGGCAATATTGTCAACACCTATAATGGTTGTGGAAACCGGTAGAGACATATTGGGTAATACTACCCAATATTAGGACCACTGGTTAAGTTGAAAATTTAGAATTAATTTTACCAGTGAATCATGATAATAATCAATTAAGAAATAACAAAAAGTGGTCCTATGAATGGGTAGTACTTCCGTATCCGTACCTCCCATATCGGGTGTATGCGCTACCTTTTCTTTCAGGACAATTTCGATGGCTGTCATAATCATACCGGCTGCTCCAGGTTGCCCCAGGTGCTCCATCATCATGGCAGCCGACCAGATGGCGCAAATTGATATATTGATGAAACGCTCTTCGGATAGGAATTAAAAGGCCCCATAAAGAGATGTGATCCGGAACCCCTGGAAAACCTACAGCACCCAGGAAAATTGAATCTTTCTGTGATAGTTGTTGCAACCCGTCATCTGGCATCATTTTACCAGTTCTGGCATAGTGTTCACAACTCCAGTCAAACTCCTCCCAAAAAAAGAGAGTTCAAAGCGGGAACTGATACTTTCCAGGATTTTTATCCCTTCAGGAATAACCTCTTTTCCTATTCCATCGCCTTGAATACTGCAATTTTAAGATCACTCATAAATATTGAAGCTTATGGCGAAACAACAAAAATTTATGTTTCCTTCTACAATGAAGGTTCCCACCCGGGTTCGTAATCACGCCCCCAGAGTTTCATGGCATCCCGGTCATAAATTTTTCCTGTGGCATCATCGATATCGAATCCTTTTCCAATGCGATATGAAATGTTTGAATAGTGGACCATGGCCTGCGAAACAGCACCTTCTGCGATATGTGAGTTTAGTTTTCCTTTGCCACGGACTGCATCGAAGAAATTTTCCACATGTGCAGTAGTCATATCACCCCCGCCGCCAAGGGCAGTTCCAGCTTCATTCGATGTTGATTCGCTGCTCTTCACTACTTTCCCGGCACGATCATACAAAATGTATTTAGCGCGATCCACAAAAACAGATCCTTCACTTCCGAAAATAATGGTACCTCGACTGGCTCCATAGGTTTGATATCCGTTCCGGCTTTTCCCGTCCCAAATAATCACTTTATCTCCGGGAAACCTGAAAGTCGCTTCCATTGTATCATACATTTCCCAGCCATCGTCCAGAAAATGCCGTTTATCAGCTTCTACATCCACACGGGTAGGATAATCGGCCTGGAGCGCCCAGCGGGCCACATCCATCTCGTGGGTGCCATTGTTGCCTGACTCTGCAGTTCCATAATCCCAACCATACCAGTGCCAGTAGTAATCCCATGTCTCCTTGGTATACTCCCTCCGTGGTGCGGGTCCCTGGAAAAGATCCCAATCCAGCCCTTCGCGTACAGGGACCTTTTTCTGAACCGAACATTCACCTCTTCCGTTTGAATAAAAGGCAATCGCTTTATACGGTGTTCCAATTACCCCATTGTGAATCTCTTTTATGATTTCGATGGTATGACCGGAAGAACGTTGTTGATTCCCCATCTGAACAACCTTGTTGTACTTTTTCTGGGCAGCCACAATTAACTCATTTTCAAACATGTTGTGGCTGCATGGTTTTTCATTGTACACATGTTTGCCCCCGGCAAGTGCCAAAATTGAACCAGGAGTATGCCAGTGGTCGGGTGTGGCATTAAAAATCAGGTCAACTTTAGGATCGGCGATAACTTTACGAATATCATTTTCCAGCTTTGGTTTATAATTGATGTGTTCCGCAAATTTCCTGGCCCCACTCTCCCTCTGGCTTTTCATTACATCGCAAAGGTAGAGCAACTCCACATTGTTTTCTTTTTTAGAAATGGGTGCATAATATGCTCCCAACCGACGGCCTAATCCAATAATTCCAACGGTTAACCGATCGTTGGCACCTATGATTCGACCGTAACTACGGGCAGACATTCCCATGGCTGAACCAGTAACCGCTACACCAGCGGTACCTGCAGTAACTTTCTTTAAAAAATCTCTTCTGTCAGAGCTCATAATTATTATTATTTTTAAAAAACGATATTACCAATTTAAGGCAACTAAAACAAACCGGGAACCACGATAAATGTCAATATTAACCCAACAATGCCTACCATAATTGCAGCAATAGTCATTGGAATAAGATTTCGTTTAATAAGCAATCCTTCAACTCCTATTAACCCAACAGTGGCGCATGCAGCAATCACGTTATGAACACAAATCATATTACCCAGCGCACCTCCAACATTTTGCAGGCTCACCACAAGGAGGTGGGATATTCCAAGATTCTCAGCAATGGAATACTGGAAAAGCGAAAAAAGCATGTTTGAAACAGTGTTGGATCCGGACATAAATGAACCCAATGCACCAATAAATGCATCTACCATCGGCCAGGCCCCGTGAAACAGGCTGACCATCGATTGTGCCATAGCAATTGGCATACTGAGGTACTCATTCGGATTTGTACCTGATTGCATCATAATCCTTACAAGCGGAACAGCAAAAATTAAGGCGATAAATGGACCTTTCATCCTCTTTACAGCTTCCCACCACGCAATACCAACCTGTTTTCTTTTCATACCAAACAGGGGGATACTCACAAGGGCAATAAGAAGGAATGGCATGATGCCGGGAATACTTAAAGGTGCAAAATCGGTGGTGACTGTTGTGCCAAACAGCTCAGGGGACACAAAGTTTAAAGATTTTATCCAACCGTTAAAAGGTAAAAACTGCACCCTTGAAAGAACCAGTAATAGTCCAATCAGAATGTAAGGAATCCAGGCTTTAAATAAACTGATCTTCACATGATCGTTATCCCCTTTTATAGAAATAGAACCCATCCAGTTTTTTTCCCATTTTGTTTTATCGGGAAAATCCCAGCTCTTTTTTGGTACCAGGAAACCTGCTTTTGTGGCAGGAATAAGAATAGCAAGACCCATCAGACCACCAATCATGCCAGGAAATTCAGGACCAAGAAAAATGGCAATGACCAGGTACGGAACCACAAAACAGAGTCCTGCAAAAATGGCGTAAGGCCAGATGGCAAGCCCCTCCTTTATACTTCTGTTTTCACCAAAAAATCGTGTCAACATCACCACCATTATTAAGGGTATCAATATCCCGGGAAGGGAATGCTGCAGTGCGGTCCACACCCCTATTTGATGAATAAATTCACCATATTCCAATCCGTTATCTGCCAGGTTTGCAACTATTTCAGGAGTCTTCAGAGAGGTCCCAACACCAATAAGAGTTGGCGTTCCTACTGCACCAAATGAAACTGGTGTGCTGTTGGCAATAAGTGCAACCATTACAGCAGCTAAAGCTGGGAAACCCAGTGAAAGCAACAATGGAGCCACCAGTGCAGCCGGGACACCAAATCCTGCTGAGCCCTCAATAAAGGCCCCAAAAAGCCAGGCAATAATAATGGCCTGAACCCTTCTGTCAGGGGAGATGGATATAAAACCCCGGTTAATGGCTGCCAAAGCACCGCTCTCCCTGAGCGTAAACAGCAATGTCAGTGCTCCGAATACTATGATGATAATCTTTAAAGCGATTACCACACCATTCAGGCTTGATGCCAACACCCAGTTTAATGGCGTTTTCCACACAAGGAGAACAAGTAAAAAAGTAAGGCCAAACGCAAGAGGCATAGCCCTGGTGGCAGGCCAGCGAAAACCAACCATTAAAATAAAAATAGCAGCAATAGGGATAACGGCCATTAGAGCAAGCATTCCTTCTGACATATGAGTTAGTTTAAGGGTTTAAATCCTGGCAGAGTTAAGCCTGCAAAATAAAGTCGAGGTTTTCAATGATACGCGACCCATCCTTTTTATAGGCATTTATGTACATTCTGATTCTATCCTTTGCCAGTTCCAGACTGGTGTTGTTAAGGTTAATGTTAAGCAGGTCAATAAACCAGGGGATTTTAACCTCTTCAAGGGTATAAACAGCAACTATTTCGCGGGAAATGGGCAATGTAGTACCCTTCGAAGAGTCGTATACATCCCTGTTATCCGCATTGAGTAACTTCTCGTATTCCTCATTGAGCAACCGCTCAAACAGCGAAACGGAAAAAACATCCCCTGCCATAATTCCTGTTTCCACATCATCTTCAGTAAGTACTGCCCCTTTATGAATCCATTCCCACAGAATACTCAGCCTGATTTCGCCTGTGGCCATATCCTCCATGAGGTATAATATATCATCATTGCCAAAGAAATCTGCCGGTTTTAACGCAGCCGCCTGCATTCCCTGTCCAAAGGCATTCCCATACTGCAAAGCAACGCTCAACAGGTTACGTGCACCACGAATCGTTGTGCTCGCTTCTTCAAGAAGGATCAGATCATCCGCATCCTGTTTTGTATAAGTAAGCGGTGGAAAAGCTCTTCCCAATTGATTCGGCTCCCCGATTTTCTCCCATACGGGTCGTACGATATGTACCATTTTCCAATGGGCAACCCATTTCCCGCTGGCCCCGGCTCTTTGTTCCCGCTCAGCACCTGCTACTGCCTTTTTCATACTGGCCGATATGCCTTCCTCTGATCCAACCGGAATATTAGGTTCCATTCCTCCCTGCCACAATGCAAAATTACCATTGATGTCATGTGTATTCACAGCACGCCTTACACGGTCCTCGTATTTGGCCATATATCCGTAAGTCATGACAATCTCTTCAATATTGGGGTTGGTGAAATCCTTTTCCCATGACATTGCATCTGCCACGCTGTTAATATAATCCCAACGACCTGTGTTATATCCTACAAAATGGGTTCCCAGAGCCGCCCGGATTTCCATCAGTTGAAAGGTGGCTTCGAGTTGTTCTACAAGTACATATACTTTCACAGTTCCCTCTTTCAATCCGATCCGGTTCTCTAAGGCAGTGATCATTTCATTCCAGAAGGCGGCCTCCTCAGCTGTCTGAATTTTAGGCAAATACAACACAATTGAAGAGCCCCTGCTTTGCAGCTCTTTATAGTTGTTCACCACATACAGGGTCATATCAACAACCGATGCAGCCATGGCCTTTCCTTGCGCATCGCGGATATGACGGTCAGCGAGATGGAGCCCCCGGACACGAAATATTTTCGTTGTAAAACTGAGTTGCTTTTCCCAATCGCTAATAATGGTGTGCCCAAAGAAGCCCATCGCCCATTGGTTCATTTCACCTGCCACCCCCTCTGCCACCTTCATAAATAAAGCATCTTCCCTTATAGCCAGTTTCAGGTTACGCTGGTTATCCAGTGACATGGTTGTAATTTGTCCCACTGCATCTTCACCATCAAACATCCATCCATCAGCGCCTGAAAGCAGCCCATATGCTACATTACGGATACTTGTATCGACGGGAGCATTTGGTTTTGCAGCCGGGCCAGTACCCTGTATCCATTGGCACTGAAGATCAGGGGGTATCACAGCCCCTTCAAAATTACCTTTGCGGGCATCCTTAATTTTAATATTGGTTCGTGGAATTACACCCTCGTCATCAAGAAATGATATCCTCGTTTTATGTTGCTGACGCGTTGCCCTTCTTTTAATTCGCGAGGTCATCACCTCTTCAATTTCACTGTTAAAATGAGCTAAGGAAGAGAGGGCTGAAAGTGCTTCTTCTGTATAAATGTCGCCGTAGGTTTCTTGCAGATTTCCCCTGATGTTGAGATCGTTTAGAATCATGATTATATTATTTGATTTTTTTGATCCACAAGTTTCGGAATTGAATTTTTGATCCTTCGGCCTGCATACCTATTGCGCCTTTGGTCATGGAACAATTGGTTGCTTTATTCTGAAGCAACCCGTTCACTTTTATTTCAATTGTGTTCTCCTTACATGTGATGTCAAAACTGTTCCATTCACCGGCTTTTTTCTCGTTTGAATCATGAATTTTGGTTATAAGGGGTTTAACTTCCTCAGTCGAAATGTAAACAGTGTCATTCAGGGTTGCACTTACCCCCACGCCATGCACAATAAAATCGCCCGCATTCTTATGTTTTAACTGCGCCTGGTAATGAGCAATCCAAATTTTATCAGGTTTGGTGGTATGTAGAAAGACTCCGCTGTTTGTAGGTTCCTCAGGATAACGCCATTCAATGTGCAGATGATAATTTGAATATGTCTTATTGGTTCTTATATACCCATTTGGAACACCTGCTGTTTCAATTATGCCATCTTTGACATAATAAAATTCATCGGGGTCAATCGTTTTATCTTCAACGTATATTGTCCAACCCTTTAGATCTTTCCCATTGAATAACAACTGTTTTTTTTGAGAGTAGCCGGTAATTGAGAGCATCATGATAATTGATACTAATATTGTTTTCATACCTAATAAAATTTATAATTAGTTCAGACGGTTAATTTCTTATGTTTTTCAATAAAATCAGGATCTATTTCCAGACCGAGTCCAGGGCCTGACGGCACCTTTACCACTCCGTTTTCACTTACCAGATTTGATGTTTTGCATTCAATGGGAATGTTCTTGTTAAAACCTTTAAACTCGTGATATGGTCCTGCATTAGGTACAGCTGAAACGAAGTGCATCATATATAAATAACCAATTCCCGAACCGGAAATATGGGGAACACAAGGCATTCCAAGAGCTTCAGCCATTCTTGCCACTTTCATGGAACGGATCATTCCTCCAAAATAAAACATGTCAGGTTGAACAATGTCTAATGCACGATTACCAATTAACCACCTGAAATTACGCATACTTGGTTCCTGCTCCCCACCTGCAATGGGAACCGACAAAGCGTCAGCTACTTGTTTTGTTTCGCTGTACCAATCAAAAGGAACCGGTTCTTCGTAAAAATCATAGTTGTACTCTTCTACTATTTTACCAATTCTTATAGCTTCCTCGGCATCGTAAGACCCATTCGAATCGACATAAATCGTCATCTCGTCACCAAATGCTTCACGAACCATGGGAATTAATTTTTCTGTTCGCCCGGGAGGATAGTCTGCGTTTTTGCTCATTCGACCACCTATCTTAAACTTTACAGCCCTGGCTTGAGATTTTTCCACATTTTCTTTAATGGATACCAATGATTCTTCTGCCGATTCTCCACGATAATTATTTGCCCGGTACACTGCAATTTTTGGATTATGAATTTTGCCAATTAATTCGCCAATTGATTTTTTTGCGATTCTTCCGAGCATATCTAATATGGCAAATTCAATGGTTGCCCATGGAACCCAGAGTGCAAGGTTTTGTAGTTTATAATTACTCCTGTATACATAAAGCTCTTCAAATATTTTTTCTAAATCGCGTGCATCCTTACCAAGGTAAAAAGGTTGTAATCTCACATTGAATACAGGCCAGACCGATTGCAGTTGGGCATTATTTCCAACCGAAATTCCTTCAGCACCATCAGTTGAACGAACCCGGCAAAGGAAGTTGTCTTCAAAACGCAGCAACTCTAATGTTTCAATAATAACCGGATCAGAAAACAACTCTTTCTTAAATACCGGTCTTGCAAGGATTTCATCCAGTACAGCATAATCAACAGGTTGATTTTCAGGATCAGAACTGCATGAATTTAAGGTAATTGCTCCGGCTGAAGCAATCGAAGCTGATTTCAAAAAGTTACGGCGGTTTTGTTTCATAATATTTATTATTATATGACTTAAAAATATTCCTCCTCAAGTTGAACCTCCATCACAATACAACTTGCAAATAAGAAAAAATTAATGAAATGATCTTGGTGCATGACAAAATATCAGAACTTTGTCCTGATTTTGGCACAAACTTGCAGGAAGTCTTAAGAAATTGAAGCTGGACCAGCAACCCCTGCTGATCGGGCATGATCTGATAAAAGCCAACATTGCAGGAATACGGGATGAATCCATCGATTTTCTAATTGAGGAGGAGGCGAAACGACAGGGATACCTGGCAGTTGAATCCATGATCAGGAGTGTGATCTATAAAGAAAAGATCGAGAAAAAGCAGTGGATGAACCTCTTGATCTACACAAAAGAGAACCTGCCTTCAGGAAAATAATTGAAATAGTATTAGTTTAGAGGTCATGCAACGGAAATTCATCGGTTTCTTCCTGGGAATCGCAGCCTTCTTTGTGATACTGGTATTTGCAGACCTGGAGCCGGGAAAACCAGAAGCAACCGCAACACTGGCTGTGGCAGCGTTGATGGCCATATGGTGGGTTTCCGAAACCATTCCTCTTGCTGTAACCGCTTTAATCCCCATTGTCCTGTTTCCAGCCCTCGGAGTTCTTGACGGGAAAGCGGTCTCCGAGGTTTACATCAATCACATCATCTTTATCTTCATCGGTGGATTTATGATGGCCCTGGCCATGGAGAAGTGGAACCTTCACAAACGGATTGCATTGAAACTCCTGGTTTTTATCGGGGTGAGTCCCGGACGGATCCTCCTGGGTTTCATGGCCACTTCGGCCTTTCTGTCCATGTGGATCTCAAACACAGCCACAACCATGATGATGATTCCCATCGTTATTTCCGTTGTTGTGAGTCTGGAAGAAAACCTTTCCAAAAGATCCATTACCAGGTATGCAACAGGTCTTTTCCTGGCCATTGCCTACAGTGCATCCATAGGAGGTATGGCCACTCTGGTGGGATCCCCCACCAACCTGGTCTGTCCCAGGATCCTCACCCTGCTCTATCCCGGCGCTCCTGAGATTTCATTTACCAGCTGGATGGTTTTTGCACTACCCGTCTCGGTGGTGATGCTTGTTGTTGTCTGGGTGGTTATTTATTTTATGTTCAGGCCCAGGAAGAGATGGGAACACCTGGATAAGGAACACTTCAGGAAAGCTTACACTGAACTGGGAAAAGCCAGTCAGGAAGAAAAAATTGTGTTTGTTCTTTTCCTGGTCCTGGCACTTCTGTGGATCACCCGGACAGGCATTGCTTTCAACGGCTTCTCCATTCCCGGATGGGCAAGGATCTTCAAGGCACCCGCCTTTATCAACGATGGCACAGTGGCTATTTTCATCTCCATCATTCTGTTCATTGTACCCTCCGGCAGCCGGCGGGGTGAAAGGATCATGGATTGGAGAACAGCACAGAAGCTCCCATGGAACATCGTATTGCTGTTCGGGGGTGGATTTGCCCTTGCCCTGGGATTCCAGTCATCGGGCCTGGCAATCTGGTTTGGAGAGCAACTGCTCTGGACAAAGGATGTCCATCCTTACCTGGTTCTCCTGGCGGTGGTCGCCCTCATGTCGTTCCTGACAGAACTCACCTCCAATGTGGCCTCCACACAGATGCTTCTACCCGTATTTGCCAGCCTGGCCATCAGCAGTGGAAACAATCCACTCCTGCTGATGATACCAGCTACCCTGGCTTCCTCCCTGGCCTTCATGCTGCCCACTGCCACCCCGCCCAATGCCATCGTTTTCGGTACCATCCGGATCCAGATATCCACCATGGTACGCACCGGGTTTGTCTTAAACATGATCGGTATTCTTGTGGTAGTACTGGTAACCTGGCTCCTGGGAGGCAAGATCCTGGATATTGACCTGGGAGTCATTCCCGGCTGGGCCAGCCATTGACATATAGAAAACCGGACTTTATGAGGTACATATACTTACTACTGGCATTATTCTTTATCTCCTTCGGGTGTAATTCGACGAAGCAATCAGAGCCTGGCAGGCCAAATATCATCATGATCCTTTCAGACGACCAGGGATGGGGTGACTTCAGTGCAAGCGGAAACAGCAACCTTCAAACGCCAAATATCGATAAACTGGTTTCGGAAGGGGCCAGTTTCAATAATTTTTACGTCTGTCCTGTTTGTTCTCCAACAAGGGCTGAAATGCTTACCGGAAGGTATCATTCCAGGGGCGGGGTATACAGCACTTCAGCAGGAGGAGAAAGGCTTGACCTGGATGAAACGACCATTGCAGAGGTATTTCAAAAGGCAGGTTACGCCACAGCTGCATATGGTAAATGGCACAACGGAATGCAGTACCCCTACCACCCCAATGGTCGTGGATTTGATGACTTTTACGGATTTTGCTCGGGACACTGGGGCAACTACTTCAGTCCGATGCTTGAACATAACGGAAAACTGGTGAAAGGTAACGGATTTGTCATTGATGATTTTACCGATCATGGAATGCAATTTATGGAGAAGAATAAGGAGAGGCCCTTTTTTCTCTACCTCCCTTATAATACACCGCACAGTCCCATGCAGGTTCCCGGCCGATGGTGGGAAAAATTCGAGAATAAGGAGCTTGAAATGTTCAACCGCGATCCGGAAAAGGAAGATGTGCAATTTACCAGGGCGGCACTCGCCATGTGTGAAAACATCGACTGGAATGTTGGTCGCATTATGGCCAAACTGGATGAGCTGGGCATAACAGAAAATACCATTGTGTTATATTTTTGCGATAACGGACCAAATGGAGTACGCTGGAATGGTGGTATGAAAGGCAGGAAAGGATCAACAGATGAAGGCGGGGTTCGCTCTCCATTGTTCGTCAGGTGGACAGGAAATATTCCCGAAGGAAAAAAAATCGAACAGATCTCGGCGGCCATTGATCTGCTTCCAACACTGGCCGATCTGGCCGGAATAAGTTACAGCACCAATAAACCACTGGATGGCATTAGCCTGAAAAAGTTGCTTACCGAAGAGGACCCCCAATGGGACGACAGAAACATTTTCAGCCTTTGGAGAGGACAATTGAGCGTCAGAAATCAGAAATACAGGCTGGACAATAACGGTGCACTTTTCAATATGGAAGATGACAGGGGACAAAAGGAAGATTTAAGTCTGAAAATACCCGGGGAGAAGCAACGCCTTGAAGAGGCTTCAAGAAAATTCCAGCAGGAGGTGATGGCTGAATTGCCGGCCAGAGACATGAGGAGTTTCCCGCTGGGACATCCGGGGATGAAACTGACACAGATTCCTGCGCGAGATGGCATTGCCCACGGAAACATCCAACGCTCCAACAGATACCCAAATTGTTCGTTTTTTACCAATTGGATCAGTCCCGATGATTCTATCACCTGGAATGTGGATGTGGTTGAAGCAGGAACTTTTGAGGTGGTTTTATACTACACCTGTCCCGAAGGTGACCAGGGTGCGCTGTTTGAACTCACACTGGGCAAAAGTGTTTTGGAATTTCAAATTACAGAACCGCATGATCCGCCGCTCACCGGAATGGAAAATGACCGTAAGAAACGGATGGAATCGTATGTAAAAGATTATAAACCACTCCGTCTGGGTGAAATCGATGCAAAGAGAGGCCCATCGCAACTGACCCTCAAGGCCACCGGGATTCCGGGCAAAACCGCAATGGAAGTAAGATTACTGATGTTCGAACGAAAATAGCACTCAAATAAAACCCCTATCTTGCATTTACAATGCCAATCCACATGAGTCTCCGGAACAAGCTCATCACCATAACCGCCTTTGCCATCGCCATGGGTTTCGTGGAAAGTACGGTGGTGGTTTACTTGAGGGAGATCCTTTATCCGGGCGGATTTGAGTTTCCCCTCTCCCCCATCCCCGTAAACCTGGCCTTAACTGAACTCCTGAGAGAAGTTGCCACCGTGGTCATGCTGGTCACCATCGGGATCATGGCAGCAAAACGGTTCAGCACCGGACTTGCCTGGTTCATTTACAGCTTTGCCATCTGGGATATCTTCTATTATATATTCCTGAAACTGCTGCTGGGATGGCCCGGATCGGTCATGACCTGGGATGTGCTTTTCCTGATCCCCACCACATGGACCGGACCGGTGCTCTCCCCGGTGCTTGTCTCCCTGACCATGATACTTCTGGCCATGGTGATACTGTTTCAGGCTGAAAGGGGAAAGGAAACCCGCATACACCGCCGGGAGTGGATCGGATTCATTGCAGGATCCCTGGTCCTGATTTTTGGATTTATTTTCGACTATTCACAGCACATGCTCATCCATTTTTCAGTGGCAGGGATGCTCCAGGTGAGGAATCCTGAGGTCCTTGAGGTGGCCACCAGGTACATCCCCAACAAGTTCCCCTGGTGGATCTTCGGGATCGGTGAAGTGATGATCATTGGAACAATCGGGATCTACAGGCGAAGAGTTACGCGATAGTGAAACTGATACCTCAAATATGAAATTCCTGATATCAAACCTTAAATTAGAAATCATGAAAAAAATCATCACGATCCTGTTAACAGTTTTAATTTGTCAATCATCATTTGCCCAGAAGAAGATCTGGGATGAAACTAAAGAGGAAAAAGCGAACCGGCTGGAATGGTGGCAACACGATCGTTTTGGCATGTTTATCCACTGGGGAACGTATGCCCTGGCCGGCCGGCATGAATGGGTGAAAAAATACGAACGGATCCCGGATGATGAATACCAGAAATACTTTGACAATTTCAATCCCGATCTCTACAATCCAACAGAATGGGCAAAAATGGCCAAAGATGCAGGAATGAAATATGCGGTGATCACATCAAAACACCATGAAGGATTTACACTGTTTGATTCAAAATTTACCGATTATAAGGCTACCAGTACCCCCTACGGAAAAGATGCTCTTGCAGCGTGGGTCGATGCCTTCAGGGCCGAAGGCCTGAAAATCGGGTTTTACTACTCGCTCATCGACTGGCATCATCCGGAATATACCATCGACAGGGTACATCCGCAAAGTGCCGGTACCCAGG
>SDBV01009702.1_pt1 | contig 12747 bp, 22 predicted proteins | sample 2277081 | NCBI WGS metagenome assembly SDBV01 (sample SAMN10402039, study PRJNA504765) | marine sediment metagenome | isolation source: marine sediment core GS10_PC15, 223 cmbsf | place: Arctic Ocean: Southern Knipovich Ridge | collected 2010
ATGTTGGTGAGCTTCTTGGGCGCGCGAAGTATTTCGGGCAAGGGTGGATGGATGGTGAGGGGTGGACCAAGTACATGCAGATAGGTATGGGCGTTCTTGTTAGAGAGGAGAGTGGGTCTAATGGGATTGCCATGGTGTTTGTGCCTAACGCAGAGATTGTTGACCTGGAGGGGGGGCTGGTGATTATAGGGTCCGGCGGACCGCGCCGGCGGGAGCTTTGGGATTCTGACGTTCATCGGTTGGCGGAGCACAGGGCAAAGAGTGGCGAGGTGACGGGTGCGCCTGAGACTACTGCCGATGACTGACCCCACCCGCGAGACGACCACGCAGCTAACGGTGTGCGTGGTGACGGGGTGCCTGACGTGTCGGTGGTGGTGGGGAGCCGGGGTGAGAAAAAGACTTGACGGGGGTGTGTGACAAGTGTATGACAATCTCTGCGAGGCTATGAACCGGACGTAACCGGCTGGCCGATTGTTTGATGGGTGTCCCGGTCCTGGGTTGTACTGGGCCGGGACACCCCCTTAGAAGCGACTGCCCGACCTACGGAAGAGAGAGCCAGTAACTTGCTTTTCTGTACCAGTCGGGTGGTCGCTTGTGAGGCGAGTGTTTGTGTGGGGTCGGCCTGGGCGCACCCAGGAGCGGCTTGGGAGTGGTAGCGCATGATGCTGCTACCAAGTGGATTCTACAGGGCAGGTGAGAATCCTGCACCCCACTTTTCCTGAGGGAGAAAGGCCCGCGCTATGGCGAAGTATCGCAAGCTACCTACAGTCGTTGACGCTGCCCAGATCATCAAGGGCAAGAAGTTGCCCGCCGGGGTGCGGTGGGTTGAGCCCGACCGCCCGGAAGACGTGAGCAACCGGGGGCTACTGGTCAAGCTGTCTAAGCGAGGGGTCGGATACACTGAGCAGTGGGCGAGCTATGGAGACTGGGTTGTGACGGAGGCGGGGGAGCGAATCGTGGTGGGGGATGAAGAGTTTAGGGCTGGGTATGAGGTTGCGACAGCGTAATGCGAGACACTCCGCGTACCAGTAGGCGTCGATGTGTGGGCCACAACGACCGCGTTCCTCGAACGGTTCGCGACTGGTAGGCGTTTTGTTACTCTCCCCCGGTCGGCGGTGTACTAACCGCGTCGGGCCGGGGGAGTTTTATCTGGCGGGAGCCGGAGGAAGGGTTGAGTGATGGTTGAGACAGTGAAGCACACACCGGGAGACTGGGCTGTTGGCTACCGAGACCCGACGAAGATTTACGCCCCCGGTAAGAACACCTGTGATGTCCAGATCGGACGGTCGAGTGTAGCTAATGTAATGAGCCTTGTGGGGTCGTACAGTATCTCACAGGAGGAAGCTGAGGCGAACGCACGGGTTATGGCGAAGGCGCCGGAGTTGCTGAGGGCCGCCCACTGGATGGTTGCCAACATAGCAGCCGAATACAACGTGTATGAGTTCGGTGCCATGAAAGAGGGTGATTTTCTATACGAAGAGGCGAAGCTGTTGGCTGATGCTGTGGGAGTCAGCATGGCGGAGTACGACTACAACCGAGGCCCAGATGATGGCGTTGCCACTGGCGAGGCACCGGACGGCACGGGGGATAGGGCATGAGTGACCTACAAATACTTCTGATACCGCTCTCCATCGCCGCGTTCTTTCTGCTTGTAACGGCTCGTGGGCCGCGCCGGAGTATAGGCCCGCTGCCAGGGCCAAAGGATGCAGTGCCACCGCGTGGTGGGTCTGGCATGATGCCGCCGCCACCGCCTGTGCGAAACTCTGACAGGGAATGGGGGCGGGTATGAAGGCCCTCTTAGGTAAGCTTGTAGGCCCTACCCACCGTAGTGACTTGGCCCAGCTAGAGCGCAAGCGAGATCGGGAACTTGATTCCAGTAATCGGGCACCCGCTACGAAGCGCACAGCCGCCAAGCGCAAGCAGAAGCGGAAGGCCGCGAAGGTGGCGAGGCGGGCGCAGAGAGGGAAGGGCTGAGACCATGAACAATTGGTATGCTCCGGGAGGAATGCTGGTCACGATGGCTGCTGTGGCGTTGCCGGTATGGCTAGACCCGAATGCGACATTCCACGGTAACGTCGGGCTATTGCTGCTCATGACGATGGGATTGATTGCTGGCGGCGGTATGCTCGGGTTCAGCATGCAGTTAGACCGCGCTCGCTTCCTGGAAGAGTCACGCGACTGGTGGGTGAAGCATCGGCTCAGGGAGGATAGGGCTGACAGGGAGATAATCAAGCGGTACGAGGATGCAAAGCTAAAGGCCCCCGACAGCCTATTGAAAGGGTGACGCATGGCTGACCCCAACAGCGCGCCCCCGCCGACGCCGCCCCGAAAGCGACACCGGCTCAACGTGCGGGTGACGGACATACAACTCGCGTATGTGCGTGGGCGCGCGGGCGGCTACAAGGTGACGGTGGCTGAGTATGTGCGGTATCTTGTAGAGAAGGACAAGGCGGAGTTGGTAGAGACGTTGGCCAGAGAGAGGCCGCTAATCAGGGGCACGCACGAGATGCCCTTGGGGGTGACGCCATGATCCTGCTTGCCCTTATAGGCGCTTGCGGCCTATGGTTGCTGTATAGTATCTGCGCTCGCCTACATGACGTTGCCCGCATGGGGCAAGCGATTGCACATGAGTTGGACGTGATTGCGGGAGAGCTATCGAAGGCGAACGAGGCAAACGCAGATGATCGTGAGCAACGAGATAAAGAACGAGAGCGTGCGCGGCATGAGAGGGCGCACGGGAAAGGTGGGCGGTTATGAGTGATACAGCACAGAAGCGCCAAGGGCTCCGCCTATTCAGCGGCAAGATGGACGGCCCAGTATCCGAGCACCCGGAGTTGATTGCGTTGACCCGGAGCCCAGCTATCGAAGCGTATTGGCGAGGGGTGGTAAGACGGTGGGCTGAGCAGGCGGAGAGGGATTTCTTAGGGGACGATGCGAAATCCGGAAACACATGAGTCACACAGCCAACACCCGCTACCCTCTCTTATCTGCTGCCGCCGCCGCAGCCGGAGTCTACTTCTTTGCGTCTTTAGCAGGGGGATATGTTGGCGCGCTGCCTGTGCTGCATCGCGTGGTGCTGGCGGTGCTCGCGATAGTGGAGGCACTGGTATCAGTGAACCACCTACTGGAGTGGTATCGGCGGAGACTGGAGCGGCGAGTAGCGGAGAGGGCCACGCAGGTTGCTCGCGAGATCGGACTGCGTGGGGTGCCGAGTGTCACTCTGAAAGATGCGCGGTGGGAGGTTGACGGGAGCGGGACGCTACACCTTATCGGGATACCTGGGGTTGCCGCAGAGATAGGGGTTGGGCTTGCGGAGTCGCGTGCGGCAGTTGTGGAGCCTGGCACGGATACGGATGGTGATGGGCGGGGCAGTGACGCAAAGCTGGCGAACTGACATGATAGGCGAACAAGTCCCGAGTGGGAAGATTTATCCTTCGCGGCCATGGCCGCATCCGCCAGGGATTGACCCGAGGAATATAGCGACTGTGGTAGAGGCGGATGCGTCACGCGCCGAATTACTTGAGCGGGCTAAGGCGTCTAATGACCCGAGGATATCTGCTGAGTTGTGGCACAGTCCACCGTTAGACAAGTGGCGGCCATATACAAGGGAGTACCCAGCGGCGCCCGAGGGCCGGATGCTGGACGCGCCTATGTGGCTGTACAGGCCGATGACTGTGTGGGAGTTGCGGCGGGAGAGGTGGCGTGCGTGGTGGCGGGGATTGTTGGGCCAGCGATGATCACCTGGACAGAATCAACCGGTCACGCATCTAGCAGGATTGTACATATTCACTGCGGCGACGCGATGCCCGAGGACGACACCTGGAGCCTGAGCGACTCCCCTGCACCATGCAGAGTGCTCTACTTCTACGGCAAGCCGTGCCGTGTGGAAGACTTGGCGCATTCGGTTGCGAGCGAGTGGGCGAGCCTGTTAGAAAAGCAGGCTACTGATACGGGCGAAGACTTGGGGGCAGAGATCGCGGCGCTGCGAGAGAGGGCGAACGCGTGACCACTCCGCCCCTCACCTTCCCCGCCCGCACGCCGCTCCCCACAGAACAGGAGCGCTACTTAGACATGCTGTTGATGGTTCGGGAGGCGATGATAGAAGCTAGCCGGTGGTATTATGGCATGGAGCAGTGGCAGTTTTCCGCACTGGCGCAAACCTTAGGAGATCTGTGCAAGTACACTGCTGCTTCGGTGTATGCTGGGGACGCCCCGCCAGAGCCAGATGACTATATAGTTGACGCGGTAGGCCAAGAGTGGTTAGGATTTACCGGGGCACAGGATGCGGTTGCTGACTACAGTGAGACCGTGGCCGCGTTCGCCAACTAACCGGGAGACATACGATGGCAGCCAAGAAATCAGCAACCAAGAAAGCGACTGCGAAGCCCAGGGCAGCCAAGCCCAAGAGCGCGAAGCCGGGCGCCGCGTCTCCATCAGGTGGCACCCCCACCCCTCTGAAAGACACAGCCGCGCAGCGCACCCAGTCAATTCCCATCCTCCCCGATCACGTCTACCGGGGCAAGCACCACGGGCAGCCAGGCGTAGGGGATCTCCGTGTCGTCAGCATCGGCCCTGGCAAGGACACCCAGGGCCAACACTACGAGGACTGCGTGACCGTGGAGGATACGAATCCGCCGCACCGCCAGTTCGCGCACGCGATGGGGAGTTTCGTGGCGTGGGTGGTGGGGGATGTTACGGATGGGTATGAGAGTATTCCGGGGGCGAGGAAAGGCGGGAGCGAATGACCAAGCGAAAGAAAAAGCAGCGGGCCATGGAGCGCAGAATCGACAAATTAGAGGGCGAGGTGATGATACCGACCCCGTATCCCCCGCGCCGGTATGAGACTACTGGATACCAGTGGGATCACGGTGACATGGTGCAGCCGGTTGAGATAGTTATCGGCGGAAAGCTTTACTGCTGATGCCTGACACCGCCACACCGCAGCAATGGTCCACCCTCCCACACGCCCTCCAGGACCTAGTAACCACCCGCCTCCGCAAGCAGGCCGACGATTGCTTGGCAGCCGGGTGCGCGCACGCTCGGGCAGCGAAGACTAAACAGTCCACGTCGGCGCATGCGAAAGAGGCGGCGCGCGCGCAGTTGAAGTTACAGGAGGGGGTGGCGTTGCTGGCGGCTTGGCGGGAGTTGACGGGGCGGGCGGCAGAGGAACGGCGGATCGTGCAGGTGTGACAGAAAGGTTAAGCCATGACTGGAGTCGCAGAGAGAGTTAAGCTAACATACGAAGAGCGAGCGAAGTGGGGCAAGTGCCCGGTGTGTGAGGCGGAGCCAGGAAAGTATTGCGATGGCGAGATAGGCTGGTCTCTTGGCAAAAACATTCACGGGGAAACGCCAGAAGGTGGCGCCCACCTTGGCAGGCTGAATGCGGCCCCTAGCGTGCGCGTGATTAAGTACGAGTAGCACAACCCCTGAAAGATGCCACGCACCGCATCAGCCCAGCTAGACCCCCAGCTAGTCCAGCAATTCCAGTACGCCGCTGCTGTCAAGAACAAGCGGCTCCGTAAGGCTCGCGCTGCGTCCCGCGTGTCGCGTTGGGCACCGCACACGCCAACGCCCAAGCAAGAGACGTTCCTAAACCTCAACGTAGATGAAGCCCTGTACGGTGGTGCTGCCGGTGGCGGGAAGTCAGACGCCATCTTGATGGGTGCGTTGAAGTATGTGGACCTGCCCGAGTACAAGGCAATCATCTTCCGCAACACGCTGGCCGATCTGAAACTCCCGGACGGCCTTATCCCGCGTGCCCATGAATGGCTGGACGATACGGATGCTAAGTGGAACGGAACGGATTACGATTGGAAGTTCCCGAGCGGCGCAGTCCTGACGTTCGGCTATATGGACAAGCAGGGCGGACACAGGCGCTACAAGGGGATGGCCGTTCATTACGTCGGGTACGATGAGCTGACCGAGATTCGCGAACAGTCCTACCTGTTTCTGATGTCTCGGTTACGGAAGCAACGGGGGAGCAAGATACCTACGCGCGTTCGGGCTGCCACGAATCCCGGCGGGCGCGGTCACCAGTGGGTTAAGGATCGGTTCGTGACTGCGGGGCGCACAGATGACTGCGTGTTCGTGCCTGCGTTTTCTACGGACAACCCGTACATTGACCAAGAAGACTACCTGAAAAACCTAAAGAAGCTGGACAGCATCGACCGAGCGCAGTTGCTTGACGGTGACTGGGATGCGATGCGTGTTGGCAATGTCTTCCGCAGCAAGGATTGGTTTCGGCGGATGTCGAGATTCGAGGCTGAGAAAATCAGCAATGGGGCCAAGAAGGTCCGGTATTGGGATTTCGCAGCCACCGCCCCTGATGGACACAACGATCCCAACTACACGGCGGGCGCTCTGTGCTCGTTTGTGGACGGCACTTTGTTCGTGTGGGATATTCGACGACGGCGAGACAGCCCGGCTGTAATTGAGCGTATGACCAGGCTGGCCGCTGGGGACGATGGGCCAGGTGTGACAATCTGGATTGAGCAGGAACCTGGGGCGTCCGGGGTACAAATAGTTGACCACTATAAAAGGAACGTGTTACAGGGGTACGCGGTGCGGGGACACAAGAAGACAAAGAGCAAGCGGGATAGCTGGAAGCCGCTTGTTGCAGCCGCAGAGGATGGGCGTGTGGTTCTTGTAGGTGATGGCGCGTGGATACCGGACTTCCTAGAAGAGGCGACGGGCGTGGAATGGGAAGGGGACAACGGGACAAAAGATGATCAACTTGACGTGGTGTCTGGCGGGTTTGGGCGGCTGACCCGAAAAGCCTTTATGATCGCGTGACAGTGTAGCGAGCTACCGTATGGGCGTACTTGGCGATTTCTGGGGGTCTATCACGGGAAAGCCTGCGCCCGTTGCGTTGCCGTCCCCGGCACGCAAGGCAGAGCTGTTGGCCGTCCAGCACAATGCGGCTGTTGAGGTGATCAAGAAGGCACACGTCGGGGGCGGGCTACTTGGCTCAGTGTCCACGACGCCACGTCCCTTCAGGGGAACCGCAGAGACCATCCGGTCGTTCAATAACTCTTGGCCGCTCAAGCTCGTAGTTCGTAGCATCGCAGAACGCATTGCTTCTGTGCGATGGTTCGTGGTGAAGCCCGCGCCAGGGAGTGGCCGCCGCCGGGAAGCTGAGCAAGCATTCTTGAAATACCAGATTGCGTCCGGGCCGGATAAGCTCGGGAAAGGGAAACGCGCGGCTGTGCTCGATAAGGCGCTAGCTGACGGCGATCTTGTCCAGGTGATAGACCACCCGCTAGCAAAGCTGCTAATCAAGCCGAACCTAAAGCACAGCGGATACATCTTCATCAAGATGACGGTGGAATACCTCCTGCTTGTTGGGGAGTGGTTCTGGGTCGCGAACCGGGGCGTGAGCACTGGGAAGATCAAAGAGATTGAGTTGTTCAGCCCGGAGTGGGTGGACGAAGTGCCGACCGATCCCGAGGGCTTCTATAAGTTCACGAGGCAGCCCGGCAGCGTGCGGGTGAAGGTGCCAGCGGCGGATGTTATCCACGGCATGGACCCGGACCCAGCGTTTCTGTACGAGCGGGGGACCGGGACCGGCCAGACCCTTGGTAACGAGATAGACGCAGGGGAGGCTGCTGCGCGGACTACGTTGGCTAAGCTGGAAAACGGAGGGCTACCCTCGGCTGTTATCGCGTTCGAGGATATCGAAAGCCCAGAGGAACTGGACCGGGCAGAAAAGAAGCTAGCCGAGAAATTCGGCAGCCCTAATAAATCAGGTCTCCCTGTGGTCACGGCTGGTAAGATGGACGTAGAGACCATCGGCTATAGCCCTGCCGATATGGAGCTGCTGAATACCAGTAAGTTTGTCCGGGACGTGATAGTCAATGCGTACGGTGTCCCGCCTGCAAGCGTGGGGATTGTCGAGAATAGCAACCGGGCCACTGCGATAGTTGCCGAGGTTACTCTTGCGCGGGGCGTGCTTGTGCCCATCCTTGAACTGATGCGTGCGGAGATTAACCAGAAACTAAAGGGCAGGGTTGAGCCCGATAGTGACGCGTTCGTGGACTACGAGAGTCCAGTGCCAGATGATATCCAGGCCGAACTCGAAACTATAGCATTGCAGCCAGGAGCGGTAACGGTCAACGAATTCAGGAAGCGGATCGGGCTGGACTCAATAGAGGAAGGTAACGTACATATTCTGCCCCTGAACGTGACGGGTGTGCCCAGTGAGTCGCTGGCGCTGGATAGGGTCGGCCAGGTGGCGGATGGCGGAGAGCGCGCTGGGGGCATACCGCATACCAAGCAGGAAGGCGGCACTCCAAACCAAACGGTTGAGGCGATCATCCGGCGGATGGAGGCGCGGACTCTGACTGAGCCGGTGCGGGAGTTGTGGGATGATGAGTTGAAGGATTGGATGACGGATGAGTCAAACGCGCTGGGGATCGAGCCTAACTTTGACATCCTGAACCCTCTTGCAGCGGAGCACATAAATCAGTTAGCGGTGTCGCCAGAGCACTTCGGGGGTATCGACGAAGTATCTCGGGATGCGTTGCGTCGGCAACTGGCTGAGGGGTTTGAAGCTGGCGAGGGCCCGCGCGTAATCGCCAAGCGGGTCCGCACCCTGTTTGATGGGTTTAGCAAGTCGCGGAGTGAGACGATAGCGCGGACTGAGGTACTGAGGTCCAGCAACTTCGGGACATTCCAGGCGCACTCGGCAAGTGGGCTTGTCTTCCAGCGGCAGTGGGTGGGCACCGGCGATCTCCGTGTGCGAGACGAACATAGCCCGGCAATATCGGGCAGCCTGCATAGCCAGGTGGTCGGCATCAAGGAACAGTTCACGATCACGCTAGCCGGTAGCAAGGATATTGGGGCAACGGCATTTCATCCGGGGGCGTTTGGGCTAGCCTCCCAAGACATAAACTGCCGCTGCACCACCATCCCTGTGATAGATGAGCCGAAGTCGGGCGCGGCCCTGACGAAAGCGTGGAAGATATTTACCAAGCGGCAACGGGACTGGGAGCGCCGGGCACGGGCCACGCTCAAGCTCGGATTTAAGGCCCAGTTGGACGAAGTGCTGGACGCCCTGGCTGAGCATTTCGAGGGGCTGGGTGTATCATGAGTGGATGCGAGTGCAGGGATAGGGCCGCCTCCCTGAAAGACGGGACCGCATCGGGCAAATCTTCTGAGCGGAGAAAAAAGCTTGACAACGCTGTGCGAGTCGTACAGGATGCAAGCAAGCCAGGATTCCACGGCAAGGTCATTGTGACCGTACGCGACGGAATCCCGCAACTGGTAGAGGTAGCCGAAACGCACAAGCTCTAACGAACCCACGGCCACAGTAGCCAGACAGGGTATCGAAGAACTCGACCCCGGCAAAGCGGAAACGCTTGCCGGGGTTTTTGCGTTTTAGGAACACACGATATGCTTTCGCTTCAAGACATTCAGGCCATGCAAGGTGCCGGACGTGTGCCGTATCTTCCGCGCGAGAAGTGGCAGGAGCTGAACGCGGAAGATCGGGCGGAGTGCGGGCTGTACAAGGGGCTGGATGATTGCGAGGCAAAGGTTAGCGATTCAGACGGCAAGAGCCTTGTCAGTATGGTTCTGTCTACCGGGCAGGTGGACCGCGACGGGGACACGCTGAGTCCTGCAGGGTGGGATATTAAGGCGTTCAGGAAAAACGGGGTCATCCTGTGGGCGCATGATCAGCGGTCTCCGCCAATTGGTGTTGCGACCAAGGTACAGAAAAACGTAGACGGCAAGCTACTGGTAGACGCTGAGTTCACCCCGGAGGATCTGAATCCGCTGGGGCATCAGATTTTCCGGATGATCAAGGCTAAGTTTCTCAAGGCTGTGTCTGTAGGGTTCTTGCCTAAGAAGCATGAACAGCCAGACGAAAGCGAAGGGCGCGGGTGGGGAGTAGACTTCAAGATCCAGGAAGCGCTTGAGGGATCCGTCGTAACGGTGCCCTCGAATACTGGCGCGTTCGCAACCGCGAAGTCGGCGGGTATTAACGTATACCCCATGGTCGAGTGGTGCGAGACCCACCTGGACTTCGTGAAGGGTTCCGGTCTCTGGATGACCCGCGAACGCCTAGAGGAAATCTGGGGCGAGGCCAAAGACGAAAAGAAGACGTTTGACTTTGGGCGCATCGTCGGCGAGCCGGGGACGCTGCCAGACGATGCCAACAGCGACAACGAGGACAAGACAGTGAAGCTGTCTGATGCCGATGTTGATCGTATTGTTGATCGTATTGCGGCGGCTGTGGCGAAGGCAACGCCTTCCCTGAAAGACAGCGCAGCGAATGACGCAGCGCCAAGCGAACTAAGTGAGTCTGATGCGGCGGAGGGGAGTGACCCTGAGCCGGTAGGCATAGGCAAGGATTTTTTGGCTGTTATCGATGGATTCGGTAGCGCCGCTAGCAGGGAGAACGAACAATGAGTCTAGCAACCGCAGAACAGTTGGCTGAGCATCTGAAAGTGATGAAGGATGAGCTTGGCGAGCAGCAAACCAAAGAGATCCTTGAGCGCACTGAGGGGATCAAGAAAGAGCACGAGGATGCGATGGCCGACAAGGCCAAGATCCTTGACGCTCTGGACGTTGAGGTCGTCAGCCTGAAAGAGCAGATCAAGGCTCTCTCGGATGGTGAGCGCATTGACCGCACCCACACCAGCGGGGGCGGTAGCGAGTACGATAAGGAGTTCATGGCGCCGGGTGACCCGCTTAACGGCAAGGGGCTCAACGCTGCGCGCATCTGCCGCATGTTGATGCAGGCCAAGGGCAACCATCGGCAGGCGATTGAGAACGCGGAGAAGGCTGGCGACCGGGAAATGGTCGAGGCCTTCAACAAGATCATCAGCGCCGACAACTTCTCGGGTGCTGGGTCTACCATCCCGGAAGCCTTCATGGCGGATATCATCGAGTTGCTCCAGGCAACTTCGATATTCCGCACGGCAGGCCCGGCCCTGGTTCCCATGCCCAACGGCAACATCACGATCCCGAAGATCACGGCGGCCATGACTGCGACGTGGCAGGGGGAGACGGACCTTATTCTGGCGTCTGACCCGACCACGGGGGACATCAACTTGCAGGCGCGCAAGCTCACGTCGCTGACTGCGATCTCGAATGACCTGATCGCTCAGTCTCCGCTGACCGCTGACCAGTGGGTGCGGAATCTGATGATCCGGACGATGAGCAACACGGAGGAAATTGCGTTCCTTCGCGGCGATGGCACGGTGTCGAATCCTAAGGGCATTCGGAGCACTATTGCCGCCGCGAACCTGTTTGACCGCACCCAGGCTGGTGGATTCTCAACTATCGCTGAGATTCGCCAGGACTTGCTGACGGCCATGAAAAACGTCGTGGATGCGAACGTGGAGACTGACCGCCCGACGTACTTCATCCGCAAGGGGACGTTTATTGACCTGATGGGCAAGCTGGACGCGAACAGCAATACAGTGTTTGCGGACATGCTCATGGCTGGCAACCTGTTCGGCGTTCCGGTTGTCCAGACCAATAACATTCCTAACAACTTGGGCGGCGGCGCAGAGACTGAGGTCTACTTCGTCGAAATGGCTGAGGCTGTTGTGGCTGATACCCGGCGCCTGGTTGTGGATGTATTTCCCGGTGGGGCATACAGCACGGGAGCCGGAGTCGTTTCTGGCATCAGTCAGGACTCAACGGTAGTCCGGGCAATCAACGAGGTGGATTTCTCGCTCAATCATGACGTGGCCGCTTCGGTTATCGAAATGATTGACTGGGAGCTGAATGCCTAGCCCGAGGGCGGGTTGACCAACTAACTATCAAGCCCGCCCGGTGTGACGCCGGGCGGGCGGAAGTTCACAAGAAAGAGAGACGGAGGTTTGGACAATGGCACAGTATAATGCAGCAGATAAGGCGCAGGCGTTTGGCGGGCTCGGCGGCGAGCTTGTTGATGGGGACGGCGATGATGGCGTTCTTGTCAACGGTTCCACGTTTGACCGCATGCCTCCCGGCGAGCAGGGGTATGACTCCATGCTCGCTGTCGTGTGTGGCGGCACCATCATGGATGCCGCGGAGGTTCTTACGATTGCGTTGGAACTCCAGGAGTCCGATGACGACATTTCGTGGGACGTGGCAGAGCCCATCTATGCGGTGAAGACTGTTGCTACCGGGTCTGACGGCGCAGCGGTTGTCGATTTCCAGACCTCCGATGCGGTCAACCTGCGGGGCCGCAAGCGGTACGTCCGCATCAACGTGACCCCGACTCTAGATAATGCGGCTGACCTCGCCCACTGGGGCGCGTGCTGCGTTGGCATGGACCCGATGGTGGGACCTGCGTCCTAGGCGCTGGTTGATTGACTACGCTGACTGACAACATCCTTTAGCGGGCGTAGTCCCGCAGTGGAAGGCAAGAGAATGGCTGACAAAAGCAAGTTCGTGTGTGTGCAACTGACCCGGTACTACAAGGGCGTGAACAGTGGCGAGACCGCTGGGTATCCCAGGCGAATCGCGGAGGCCCTGATTGCTGACGGGCGGGCTGTTGCCTGCCCCGTGGACAAAGACGGGAACGTACTGCGCTATGACGGTAGCAGCGACGAGCCCGGCAAAGGTAGTCGGCGCCCCCACCTGCCCGAGGGGCATGGCGATACTTCCCGTGCTGGACCACAGTACCCCGAAAGCGCCGCAGTGAGCGGGCGCTCAACCAGGGCGGGCGGCGGACGCAACGCCCGCGCTACCTGATGGCAGGTGGGTGATGCTGGGTCATGGCGTTCATAGAACTACCAACGGATCTGTTTACGC